>Ga0070698_100009883_pt1 | contig 10201 bp, 11 predicted proteins | sample KBSK1502metaG_FD_65477 | JGI IMG/M metagenome (GOLD analysis project Ga0070698, IMG submission 65477) | Corn, switchgrass and miscanthus rhizosphere microbial communities from Kellogg Biological Station, Michigan, USA - KBS K1-50-2 metaG | ecosystem: Host-associated > Plants > Roots >... | reverse complement strand
GGCGACGCTGCCCTTCTTGATCACCTCGGCGATCTACCTCGGCTTCTTCGGCGATCCGTTCAACATTGACCTCTTCCAGCTCGGCGTGCTCGCCGGGCGCGTCGCCGCCATCGGCATCCTGCTGGCGCTGCTGGCGACGCTCGGCTGGATCGCGCGCAAGGCGACCTTTGACCGCAACGCTGTGGCGTAGGCGCATATGGCAACGCTTGACTGGAACGCGCGGCCGCTGCCAGAGGGCGCGCGTGTTCTCACGACGCTGGATATGCACGCCGCCGGGGAACCGCTACGCATCGTGACCGGCGGATATCCAGACCTGCCGGGCGCAACGATGCTCGAACGTCGGCGTTACGCGCGGGAGCGCCACGACGACCTGCGCCGCGCCCTGATGTGGGAGCCGCGTGGCCACGCCAACATGTATGGCTGCGTCCTCACGCCGCCGGTCAGCCCGGAGGCCGACTTCGGCGTGCTCTTCCTGCACAACGAGGGCTACAGCACGATGTGCGGGCATGGCGTCATCGCGCTGGTGACGGCGCTGGTCGAGACCGGCGCGTTTCCCTCACGCGCGCCTGCGACGCCGGTGAACCTGGATACTCCCGCCGGGCTGGTGCGCGCGGTGGCTCATACGGATGCGGCAGGGCGGGTCGAGCGCGTCTCGTTCCGCAACGTGCCATCATTCGTCTACGCGCCTGATCTGGAAATTGATGTAGCGCCATTTGGGCGATTGACGGTTGATGTCGTCTATGGTGGCGCGTTCTACGCCTACCTGGACGCCACGCAGGTGGGGCTGGCCGTCACACCGGAGCAGACTCGCGAGCTGGTGGCGGCGGGCGAGGCGATCAAACGCGCCGTGAACGCGACGGTGGCCATTCGCCACCCAGAGGCCGAGGACCTGGGCTTCCTCTATGGGACGATCCTGACCGGCCCGCCGCAAAATCCGGCGCACACGACACGCAACGTCTGCGTCTTCGCCAACGCCGAGGTGGATCGCTCGCCGACGGGAACGGGCGTCTCCGGGCATGTGGCGCTGCTGGCGGCGCGCGGCGCGCTGCGTGAGGGTGAGGAGATCACGGTTGAGAGCATCCTGGGGGTGGAAAGCGTCTTCGCCGGGCGCATCGTGGAGCGTGGGCGGGTCGGTCCTTATGCGGCGGTGACGCCGGAGGTGAGCGGGACAGCGTTCATCACCGGGCGGCACGATTTTATCCTCGATCCACGCGACAGGCTGGGCGCGGGCTTCCTGCTGGAAGCGGGCGAATAAGTTCGCGCCTGGAGGGTCAAGCGTTCACGGTGGCGGTATGCGCAGCGGCGTCGTCTGCCCTCTCTACAGTTCTTCGGGCATTCACAGGCGTGTTTGATGACAGGGGAGATACAGGGGTCACCAGGACCCTGGTCCCCCCGTGTCGCTCGGGTAATTGGCGGCTGGTCATGTCCGGGCAAGCAAGGAGGCGGAAGCATGCAAACAAAGACACCATCGCTCACGAGGCTACTGCTGCTCTGCGGCGCCATCGCCGGTCCATTGTTTATCTTTGTCGTGCTCATTCAAGACTATACGCGCCCTGGTTTCGACTCGCGGCTCCAGCCGCTGAGCCTGCTGTCCCTTGGTGAGTGGGGGTGGGTTCAGATCGTGAACTTTGTGCTGGCTGGTGTGCTGAACCTGCTCTATGCTGTCGGCCTCTGGAGGACCTTGCATCCCGGGCGGGCCGGAACGTGGGGACCGCTCTTGATTGGAGCGTATGGGCTCGGTCTTATTTTGGTCGGTGTCTTTACACCCGATCCCGCCCATGGGTTTCCGCCAGGCGCCATAGCGCCTACGGAGCCCTCTGGGCACGGCGCTGTCCATGCCCTCGGCGCCCTCTTCGTCTTCGTTGCGCTGACGGCGGCTTTGGTGGTATTTGGACGGTTCTTCCTCGAACGGAAGGAGCGTTGGTGGGCGTTCTATTGTATAGCGAGCGCCGTCGTTATCCTCCTGTTGTTTTTCGGCGGCATCAATAGCAGCGTGCTCATGGCGCGCTTCCTGCGGCTTGCCACATTATTTGGCTGGATGGCCGCATCCGTGATCGCCATCAAGCTGCTAAGCGCTCTGGATACTCCTCAACCGATGACGCCTGACAGGCCAATCAATCAGGAATGATCGGAGGAGCGCTTGCCAAGCGCGTATGCTGGAAAGGAGGCGCGGGATGCTCATACTCACCCAGGCGGATGTGCGCCGGGCCGCCGCGATGCCGGAGATCATGGACGCGGTGGCCGCCGGGTTCGCGCAGCTTTCCAGTGGGCAAGCCGATATTCCGCTGCGACCGCACATTGCGCTTCCTGAGCGTGAGGCGAGTGTTTTGGTGATGCCGGCGTATCTGCGCGGCGACGAGAAACTGGGCGTGAAGCTGCTCACGCTCTTCCCGCAGAACCCGGCGCAGGGCCTGCCAGCCATCGCGGCGCTCGTCGCGCTTTTCGACACAACCAACGGGCAGCCGCTCGCCCTGCTGGGTGGCGGCCTGCTGACGGCGCTGCGCACCGGGGCCGCCTCCGGCGTAGCGACGCGATTGATGGCGCGACGCGATGCGCGGACGCTAGCGCTCTTCGGCGCGGGAGCGCAGGCGCTGGCGCAGGTGTGGGCGGTCTGTGTCGCGCGGCGAATCGAGCGTGTCTGGCTGGTCAACCGCACACGCGCGCATGCCGTGCGGCTGGCGGAGGAATTGCGCGCGTTCGGTCCGCCGATCCCTGCGGATATACGCATCGCCACTTCGGCGCGTGAGGCGCTGGCCGAGGCGGAGGTGATCTGCTGTGCGACAGGCGCTGCGACGCCACTCTTCGACGATGACGAGCTGCGGCCAGGGACGCACATCAACGCCATCGGCGCATATCGCGCGACGATGCGCGAGGTCTCCGGGGCGACGGTGGCGCGGGCGCGGGTTATCGTGGATCAGCGGGCGGCGGCCTGGGCCGAGGCGGGCGAGCTGGTTCTGGCGCGCGCCGAGGGATTGATTGATGAGACACATGTCGTTGGCGAGCTGGGCGAGGTGGTCCTGGGACGGCTCAGTGGCCGGGTGGACGATGAGCAGGTCACGCTCTTCAAGTCGGTGGGCAACGCCGCGCAGGATGTGGCCGCCGCGCACGTGATCTTGGCTCGCGCGCGTGCGTTGGGCCTGGGCACGGCGATTGACCTATCCTGATCGGGCGCGACGGCGTTTCAGCCGACTTCGGTATAATTCCACAGGTCCTGTCTGGCATGGATGTGGCCGCCTGGTGTGGGACATAACAGGATTTGCGAGGTCGTGACCAGCTCATGTGTGAGCGTGGATGAAAGGAAGCGGGACAATGGCAGTCGCCGAGCGACGCGCGGATGTAACCTGGCAGGGGAATCTGACGAACGGACAGGGTGTGGCGAGCCTGGGCAGCGGCGTATTGACCGAGACGCCGGTGACGTGGGCCTCGCGCACGCAAAGCCCTGATGGCAAGACCAGCCCGGAGGAGTTGATCGCCGCCGCGCACGCCGCATGCTACGCGATGGCGTTCTCGAACACGCTCGACAAGGCGGGATCGCCGCCGGAGCGGCTGCACATCACCGCGGTCTGTACCCTGGACCGTGTAGACGGCAAGCTGAAGATCGTCTCGATGGACCTGACGGCGCGTGGCGTGGTTCCAGGGCTGGCGCAGGCGGACTTCGAGACGCTGGCCAAGACGGCTGAAGAGGGCTGCCCGGTCTCGAACGCGCTGCGCGGCAACGTCGAGATTCGCCTGACGGCCACGCTCGAAAGCTAATCTCGACCCGGCCTGACGCGCTTCCAGGGTCTGCGCACGCAGACCCCGACCGCCTATGATCCCCCTATGAGAGGGAGATTCTCGCCTCCCGATCGCCTCGGCTCCGGCGCCGCCACTGCCGCCCGGCGCCGCTACCACCGAGGTCTCGGGTCGGCTAGACCCGGCGCCGGCGCGCGCCGCAGACTGCGGACGGCAAGCGCGCTCAACGCGCCGAGCAGTGAGAGGCCTGCGAGAACTGTCAATGCAGGACGCAATCCTGCGTAGAAGCTCGCTGGGGCTCCCAGAGACCCGTTGGCGGCAAAGACAGCGGTCGCTATCGCAATCCCAAAGACGCTGCCGAAGCGTTGGAAGGCGCTGTTTGTTCCCGACGCCTCGCCCATGTCCGCTGGCGCAACCAAGCCGGCGGGCGAGTGTCGCCACCACCACCGTCCACTCGTCGCGGAAGGCCGCTCGATTCACATTGCGCTCATCCATGGGTGGCTCATTTCGCGGTGATCTCGGCCAGAGTAGGAGTGGGCAGCACTGGCCGAACCTCTACAGCGCCAAAGCGACTAATGGGCATCCGCGCCGCCCAGTCGAGCGCCGTGTCGAGATTGGGCGCCTCGATGAGTTAGAAGCCGAGCAGGTACTCTTTCGTCTCGATGAAAGGGCCATCGGTCAGCAGTCGCTCGCCGTCGCGCACGCGTACGCTCGTGGCCGTCTCGGCTGACTGCAAGCGCTCCAAAGCGACGAGCGCCCCAGCGCTTTTGAGCGCGCGGGTGTAGGCGATCCAATCGTCGAACACGCCAACATCAGTGGCGCGAGCGTCGGCGCGCTCCGCGGCGCGCGCCTCCGACGCGGAATAGATCAGCAACGCATGCTGCATGGTTTCCTCCTGGAATCGGGGCGAGGCCGTCCCGTGACCAACCGGTTCATCAAGACGACACTCGAGATGCATCCACATCGACAGCCTCGCGCAGCAATTACGGCGCGGCGAGCAAATGAATGATCGACCTGACATTACTGCCAGGCGAGCGTGTCCATCTTCCAGGCGCCGCCGGACTGGATGAGGCCGAAGGTGATGTGTGCGCTGCTGGTGGCCTTGTCCTTCGCCGTGACCTGCATCACCCCTTTGTAGCTCGCCTTGCCACTGTCCAGTTTGAAGGTCGAGGCGTCGAAGGAGCAGCCCGTCCAGGACTCGCCCTTGATTCCAGCCGTTGCGTACGCCAGCAGGTTATTGAGCCAGTAGCCCGCCGTCACCTGCGTGGCGAGGTCGCCGCTATTGTTGCTGGCCAGGTCGGCGCAGTAGCGACGGCCCGTCACAAGCGCGCCAAGGTCTGTGCCCTGCAAGCTCGCCGCGACACTCTGCACCTTCCACGCGCCGTTCGTGTTGACCAGCGCGATATCGCCCCTGAGGCGCCCCAGCTTCGCGCGTGACATGTTAAAGGTGAGTGTCGCCGCGTTGTCACCGCCAGAGGAGTCCACCGTCACCGGCGCGCAGGAGCGGATCGCCCCGTCGATCAGGTCGCGCCACTGGCTCATCTGCTCATATTCCGCCGAAGTGAGGTCGCCACGGAACTCGTCGGTCAGCGTGTTGTAGGTCTCGGTGTAACGTTGCGCCAGCAGCCCGGCGCAGTAGCCATCGGCGGCGACCAGCGCGTCCAGGTTCACGCCGAGCAGCGTCGCGTCAAGCGCGGTGATGCGCCAGGCGTTCTGTTCATGGCTCAACGCGATCCTGCCGCGCATCTGCCCCAGGCCCGCGCGCTGGAGCGACGCGTCGACGGTCGCGGCGTTGATGCCGGTCTGCACGGCGGAGGATGGTGTCGTCGGGCAGGCGGTGACCCGCCCCTCGATACGGTCCAGCGCGGCGGCGGCGGTGGCGAAGTCGGCGCTGGTGATGCGCGCGCGTGGCGCGCTGCCCAGCAGGTTATACGCCTGGGTAAAGTTATCCGCGCGCAGAGCGCCGCAGAACGAATCCACGGTCCCGGTCGGCGAGCCATTCCGCTGGGCGGCCACCCAGGCATAGGCGATGACGCCGACGATGGCGACGACGACGGAGAGCGCGATCCAGCGCAGCGCGCGCGAGTGGAATGGGATGGGAATGCCGCGGCGATTGCGCGCTGGTGGGCGCGCGGGGGGCGCGGCGCGTGGAGGCGGGACGTGGGCCATATCCGGCACAGTGTAGGCGTCTGTCGGGGCGTTCGGCGTAGCGTTCGGCCAGACCAGATCGTCGGTGTCCTCGGGAGGAGCGACACGCCGTGGGCGCTTCCCGCTGGGGGGCAGGCGCGGCGGCTGCGTCGGCGGGTTGACCTGCGCTGGGCCGTGATAGGGGCGGTAAGGGTCGCGTGGATTGTAGACGCCTGCCATAGTGAGAGCCGTTTCCAGGCGCGGGGGCGCTCGCTTATTGGGGAACCGGAGGGAAACACCACGAGCGTCTTGTATTATACTCATCGGCTCCGCATCAGGCAACGCCTGTGGGACCCGCTCTGGCGATTGACGTTCTCCCGGTCAACCGAGGGCGTTCAACAGATCGTCAACGGTCGCGGTTCGTGCGGCAAGTTTCTCCCTGAGCGTCGCGGAGAAGAGCGGACGCTGAAAGCGCACGTACTCGTCGTGGACGATCAGGTCTGGATGCGTGTCCAATCCGGTGAGTGTCGTGCGGTTGAATCCCGCTGCGTCGTCGGGATAGCGTTGTATGATCGTGTTCCAGTCCGTGTAAGCGTGGACCCCAACTTGCAGTGTCGCGGGCAGGTCGGGACGGTCGAAGCAGCGGCTCAGGGTCCAGGGGCCGCCGGTGAACTGATAGAGCATCAGGAAGATCGCGCCGACGCGAAGGATACGCAGGTTCACCCACTCCGCACGGCTGCGGGTCAGCCAGAGATCTGAGACGCTGTTCGTCGTCGTCTTGGTCTCGAACTGCGGGCCGTCGATCCCGCCATTGCCATAGCCGGTCGCGATGAAGAGCCAGTTCTCGCCATGTGGCGTCCAACTTTTCATCGTGATGGAGCGTGGCGCGCGGCTCATCAGACCGGAGAGCGAGAACGCGCTGGCCGGCGTTTCGGTCAGCCTGCCGCTGGCGCGCACGCGCGCGGAGACCATGTAGTCGCCGGTGATCTCCTTGAACAGGAAGACCCCGCGATAATCCTCAAACCAGGTGCTCGTATACGGCTCGATGTAGAGTTGACCAGGGCTGGTCGTGCTGATATCCAGCCGCTCGGCCTTGCTGGGAAATCCCTCCACCGTTGCGAGGTCCTGCCACTGCGTCAGAGTTCCCGCCTGGTCGAACTCGTCGCTCAGGGGCGTCAGATCATCGGCGGGTGGTGTGGCGGGCGCGCTGGATGCGGGCGCCGCCGTCGCATGGTCCCCTATGCCGGCGCTGCGACACGAGCGCGCCAGCGCTGACTGCGCGGCGCCTGACGACGGCGTTGTCGTGGGTTGTGGCGCAGTCGCACACCCCACCAGGACGCACAGCAGCGCGGCGACAGTCAGACGCGCCAGTGGCATCCACTGAGTGTGGCGGCTCTGTGTCCATGTCAGCATCCATATCAAAGTCCTCTGCATCGCGATCTTCCCTCTATTCTCTCTGCCAGTGACATGCTTCAGCGGTCGTCCTGCTGGTTTTCCGGCTGCTGCGGGTCTTCGCTGTCCTGACTCCTCGCATCCGCTGATGGCGTGTTCTCCGTGACTTGCAGGGATGGCGGCGCGACAAAGAACGCGACCGAGACGGCGAACACGGTCCCTGCGGGATCGGGCGCCTCGTGGAGCAACTCCTCTGTCAGGGCGGAGAGGCGGTCGCGGTAGACGCTGGCGCGTTCGGGACTGAGCCGCACATGGAAGAACTCCGGATTACCCTCGTAGCCGAAATACGCCTCTGCGCCAAGCGTCGCCAGGGATTCCGCCAGTTCATCGTGCGCGCGCTGGAGCCGCTGATGTCCCAATGAGCGTTCGGCGTCCAACTCCTGTGGCGTCTCGACCAGGAAAATATGCGCGGTGCGCGCGTAGTACTTGGCGACAATCCCCTTCACCAGCCGCCGCGCCACCACCTGCGCCAGCCCAGCCGCCTCCAGGACACGCAGCTGATGCCCAATCGTGCCGGGTGGTTTGCCCAGCAGATCGGCGAGCTGCTTCGCCGTGTGTGGCTGATGCTGGATCAGTTCAAGGATGCGGACGCGTACAGGATCGCCCAGCGCCTTATACTGTTGCGCGCTCCTGATGGGCAGACTGGGCGGCAGATCTGGCATCATCGGCGCTTCGCTCGCATCACTCGTGTCATGCGCATCGCTCATCGGTGGCGGGCCTCCTCTCCTGGGTAGACGACTCATTCGTGCGTATTTTACAACACGTTCCATATTATTGGTACGATGATGCGCGCATGGCGGCGAAACACCATTGTGGCGGGTGATACGCTCTATAGCGGCGCCATCGCGGCGAGGGTGTTTAGAAGGGCGTTTAGAATAGCAGGCGAGTGACTTTGACGGCGCGCGTTTGCCAGGAATGCAGAGGAGAGGCCTATGCGACCCGACACGCCAGCGATGCTCGACCAGTTGGAGGGCGCGTATCAGACGCTGCTCGCGCGCGCCGGGGAGACCGGGGCCAACCGCGCGCGGCTGCTGGGCGTGCTGGATGATCTGCGCTGGTACGCGGAGCGGCTGGACGCGACCCGCTGGGAGACGCCGCCACGGCCCGGACGTTGGAGTTTCGCCGAGAATCTCTGGCACATCGCCGAACAGGCGACGCAGGAGGCTGCTGGTCCAACGCCGCATTCAGTCGTCTACTACATCGATCATGGCAAGGAGCATGTTGGCCAGGCGGCGGAGATCTTTGCGCTCTTCGAGTATTAAGAGCGATTTCGCATGGATCAGAGGCGCGCCTCGACGGGGGACTGCGCCATGAAGGTGTAGCCGACGCCTGGAACGGTGACGATGTACTGTGGCGTGCTGGGGACCGGCTCGATCTTCTGGCGCAGGTGGCGAATGTGTGTCTTGACCAACCCCGTGCCGCCCGCGTCCTCATACCCCCAGACGCGCTCGACGATCTGGTCCGTCGTCAGCACCTGGCCGCTATGGGTGAGCAGCAGATGGAGCAGCCGGCTTTCGGTCGGCGTCAGCCGCACCTTTGCCCCGGAGCGTGTGGCTTCGTGCCGCATCGAATCAAGCGCGACCGGACCAACCGCGAGCGAGGAGGTCGCAGCGCCCAGGCGCGCGCCACCCCGGCGCCGCGAGAGCGCGCGAATACGGGCGAGGAGCTGCTTCGGACTGAAGGGTTTGCGCAGATAATCGTCGGCGCCCAGGTCGAGCGCGCGAATCTCGTCCGCCTCGCGATCGTGGCAGGTGAGGAAGAGCACCAGCGCGGTCGATTCATTAGTCATACGCCGGCAGACCTCGAAGCCATCCAGCTTCGGCATCTCAATGTCCAGGATGACCAGGTCAGGACGTTGCTCGCGCCAGAGCGCGACCGCGCGCTCGCCATCGTAAGCGCGCACGATCTCATAGCCAAAGCCACGCAGGCAATAGGTCAGGAGATCCACCAGCTCGCGATCATCGTCGACGACCAGGATTTTCATAACCGGGACTCTCTTTCTTCAGGCGTCTCGCGCCCAGGCGCGCGCCTGAAATCGCTGCGGTGGCCCCCACGCTCACGCCGCGCGTTTCGCGCCAACGGTATCACGCTGGCACGGCGCGCCGCCATGAAATGGATCACACTTCCCGGCGTCCTCGACAGAGGGAACCCGCGAGACGCCATTCTGAAGGAAGGAATAGTGCGTTGAAAAGTGACCTATAGTGATACACGATGAACTATGGCGCAAAGTAACAACCTGGTTGAGAACAAGCGGCGCGCGGTAGGGGGAACTTCACCACGTGCGAAAAACGATGACGCCAGGTGATGAGGAAACTGCGGGTGTAAGCAGAGTCGAAGCAGCGTCGGAGAGGAGAGGGAGAGTGGCGAACGCTGACAAACACAAGGCGCTCGACTGGTAGAGAGAGTGAGAGGAGGGGAACCTGATCATACACCGTCTTCAGTGCGCAGCCAGTTAGAGTTGTGTGAGGAGGTCCAGCCCCTCCGCCTGATCACGTTCAAGCGTCTTCATACTGATATCATGTAGATACACGCAGATCTTCGCCCGTGGCCAGCGCTCCTCGATGCCCAGGCGGATAATCTGGCGCTGGCGTGGCCGCAGCCGGTCGATCGCGTTGCTCAGTTCCGCGCGCGTCACCACACGCGTCTCGCCGTCTGGCCGGATGAACGAGAGCGCCGCGTCTGGCTCTGTGCGGGGGACAGCGCGCAGGAACTCACGGATCATCCGGCGGGCGCGCATGCGTAGCCACGTCTCGTCGCGCATATCGCCGTTGGGCGGTGGCGGCTCGCGCTCCAGCGTCTCGTCATCGTCGCTCTCCCCCATGTCGCCTGTGTCGCTCAATGGCGATCCCCCGCCGGGGAAGCGGAGCGCGACGTCGGCTTCCAGCCGCGT
>Ga0070698_100009882_pt1 | contig 10202 bp, 7 predicted proteins | sample KBSK1502metaG_FD_65477 | JGI IMG/M metagenome (GOLD analysis project Ga0070698, IMG submission 65477) | Corn, switchgrass and miscanthus rhizosphere microbial communities from Kellogg Biological Station, Michigan, USA - KBS K1-50-2 metaG | ecosystem: Host-associated > Plants > Roots >... | reverse complement strand
TCCTGCTGAGGTGCCAAATGAAAATTGTGATCCCCGCCAAATAGGTAATATACAAATAGAGTTTGGTGGAGGAGGATAAATCTTTCATCTCTGAAGTCCTTGTGCGATGTGGTTAAGTTCTTTTCCTATCATATAGCATTTTAGCCTATGCGGCACTTACAAATATAAAAGTTTATTCAACGAAGGTTCTCCATCAGTTTCCCTTTTGAGATTGACACGAACCAAGACTTAAGGTGAGGTTGATTGGGAGCTCTTGCAAGCACACTAACGAAATGGGTTGAGGCGTACGTTTTTCCGGGGACTTTTCATCTTCTTGCTCAAGGATCATATGGACAAAGGCCGTCACGATTTGAGGGTCCCACTGTGTGCCGCGTCCTTCCAGCAAGATCTGGATCGCCTGAATTGTTGATAACGCCTTGCGGTAGGGACGATTCGACGTCATGGCATCGAAACTATCGGCCACAGCAATGACACGCGCGCCGAACGGAATTTCATATTCTCTCAAACCCTTTGGATACCCGTCTCCATCCCAGCGCTCGTGGTGATGCATGATCATCAGAGCCCCACGCGAAAAATCCTTGTATTTCTTAATCAGCTCCGAGCCCCTTTGCGGATGGGTACGCATGACCGCCATTTCATCAGGCGAAAGCGTACAGGGCTTCTTCAATATGCTGTCAGGAACCCCAATTTTTCCGATATCATGCAATCGTGCAGCGGTTTCGATAAGAGTTGCTTCGGTCCCTAATATCTTGAGCTGGGCGAGCGTTCGTTGAACGAGGTTAGCTACTCCTTTGGAATGACCGCCTGTGTATCTGTCTCGTAGATCAACAGTGTCTGCCAAATCCTCCAAAATTCGAACGGTTTCATAGCGAGTTTCTTTAATATTTTTGAAGGCAATGTATGTAATTGATATAGGTACACCCAGGAGGATCACTGACCATACATCTTCATAGGCTGCCAACGCACCCAGGATACCGATCAAGTATTGGACCGTTTCAAGAATAATCCCCTGCCCAGTTATCGATCTGAGAGTAGTAATAAATGGCTCATCATAAATAAAAGATTGGGAAAGTGAGAAAACCAGAAAATCGAGCAAGAGAAACGAGAGAGCGGATAAAAGCAGCAGACCCATCCTGGAGGTATACCACTGCACGCCAGGGGTGGACAGGTGGACGATTCGATACCCCAAAAAAGCCATGAACAGCCAATGTCCAACGGTCGACACAATATCACGCGGCAGTAGCCCACGCTCAACACAAGCGAGCAAGTTGGCCACCAGCAACCCCACTCCGGTGGCAAGAATCACCAGCGGAGCATGTAGCAAGGCCGCTGAAAGGAATATCGGCAAGTTAATTAACGATACTTTTGTGCCGCGCAAGAGGTGGATGGGGTAATGATCCACCAAAATAATGGAGCCAGCAAACAGGATGACTAGCACATATTCTTGAAAGCGAATCTTGCTCCAATCGGTGTCTATCCAGGAGACTATAACAGAGTAGATCCCTGCCATCGCAAGAGTGGCAGCCACTAATCTTTCCTTGATCGACCTGTTTAGTATATTTTCCATGTGTACACCGCCTATTGCTTGATAAACACCATTTTCAGCTTATTAGCGCGTAATCGTGGCAACGAGATTCTGACTGCTAAAACCGTACACCGACTTTACGATTTTTTGCAGAGTGGTAGTTGCTACAATCGCAACCCCAGCCTGCTTGGTTACTACAAAAGATTCGGTCTTATACGTATTTGCCGGACTATCCTGGCGTACCCAATAGGTTTCCAAATTTCCTATACCGCCCGCTGTAAACACCACGTTCTTCACGGTTACACCGGCAGGAACGTGGAGGATGTAATTAACATAAATCACGCTCGACTCATTCGTATCAATATCAAGTACGACGGTAACCTTGTCGCCATTGGAAAGAGTGAAAATGGGATCGGTTCGGCACCGCGCCAGCATGGCGGAAGCTGGTGCAGCAGGCAAAACCAAAACCAGGATAGCCAGGACCAGAAGTTGAATGAGACGATTTGTTATCTTCATGAGAGCTTTTCCTTCGTTCGATGTTAGTAGTGATGATGACGAAGCATATCGCCCATCAATAAGCAATATTGCCATTCCAACTGACTGTCGCCGGGAGCGCAGGCAGATGCCCCAAATTCCACAGGACAACGAGAAGTGCTGCGATTACAGCAATCAGAAGGGCGACCTTCACGAGATTGATCAAAGTTTGAGATTTCACAAGAGTTTCTCCGATGATTTAGAAATTTTTATAGACAAACAGCTGATTACAAAATAGGATTAGTCATCCCAGATACCGGCGTTCCAGCCAACGCTGTTCCAACCCACCGAATTCCAACCGACACTATTCCAGCCAACCGAGTTCCAGCCGACGGAATTCCAACCGACGCTACTCCAGGTGATAGGCTCGCTACCAGATGAAAGCAATTGACTCGCTTTAATGCCCGTATTGGCAGTCTGGGTAGTGCTGCCATTCACCGCCGCGTAGATGTCGAGGTAGCCGGCTCCGGCTTGGGCAGAATTGTAGGCTGGCCAACTCTTATTGGCGGTGGCCATCAGCCGATATTTGACTTGATCGGGGTTGAGATTCGGTTCATCCTGCAGCAGGAGCGCCACAGCGCCGCTGACCATTGGCGCAGACATAGATGTACCAGACATCCGGAAGTAGTTGTTGTCCACCCGATTCGCTAAGTGATTGATAAACGCGAAAACATTTGTACTCGCTAACAGGCTGACGACATGCCGTCCTGGGGCTACCAGGTCAGGCTTGGCGAAGCTGTTTTCGGTAGTGCCATAAGCTGAGAAGGAAGCAATTGTGTCATCGCTTAGCGCAGCCGTACCCTTATCTTCCGAGGCGCCAACGGTAATAACGAATGGGTCATTGGCTGGCGGATAAAGTGTGACTGATCCGCTACCGGTCCCGTTATTACCAGCCGATACGACAACTACGATCCCATTGAACCACAGGATCTCGACGGCCGCGTCAAGTGGGCTGGTGTGATATGGCTCGGCTACGGTGCTGTTGAGAGAGAGATTGACAACTCTGATATTGTAGGTAGCTTTGTTGTTGAGGATCCACTGCAAACCATCGATCAGATCTGAAGCGGTCGCTATTCCCTGCTGATTGCTAACTTTAACATTGACCAGGTTGACCCAGGGCGCCACGCCGGTGTACACACCGCCGGAGAGCGTGCCGTTGCCACCGATAATGCCAGCGACGTGAGTGCCGTGCCCGTACCCATCGTTGGCGCTGGCTTCGCTGGTCTGGTTGGTCGAGGCAATGACACTTGAGGGGCCATAGCCGAAGTCCAGTAGGTCAGCGTGGTTAGTGATGCCGCTATCCACCACTGCCACGGTTACTCCCTCGCCTTTCAGGTTAGCCAACCATGCCTGGTCAGCGCGGATGGCAGAAGCATATTTACTCGCATACGCATATTCGATCTGCACGCTGTCCACAGACAAGATGTCTGACGAGCCGAGCAGGGGAGATGTCACAAAGCGTAATTGTGTGTTGGAACTCGCATAGTTCTGGACATAGTAGGTCGATGTCAGCCAGGAGCTATCTGTGGCAGGTCCGGTCGCACGCCCCAACTCGGTCCAGGTAAATCCACCATCTCTTGAAATTTGGAGTGCGACATAGTCAAAGGCATCATCAAAGCCACTGCGCTTGAACTGGATGCTGACTGCGGCATAGACAGCGCCGGCAAGGTTTACCTGACGCTTGACAGCCCGGTTCCCGAACTTAAGCTGAAGGGTACCACTGGCGATCTTCACGTTCCCGTTGCCAGGTGTATTATCGTCGCTACTTTCGATCCAGTTACCCGACCAACTCTGTGTGCCGTTGTTATTGCCATAAGCGGCCGTATTGAAATCATCGCGGACCTTCGGGTCACTCGCGGAGTTAGAAACTACCGGTGCATCAAAAGAAATCCAGCGAACCTTCGGATTTTTGGCTAATTTCTCGATTTTCTTGCCCGTAAGTTCGGCTGAGAAACTCTCGATCATCTGCAACTGCTTTTTAACTCTTCCGCCTTCTTTTTCCAGGGCGGTCTCGGGGTCGTCATCTTTAAGATCTTTGTTTTTGACATCTCTCTGAATGATGACCAGAAACCTATCGTCGGGGTGCTCATCTGCCAATTGCAGGAGAGCCGGATCCGCCTTGAGTTCCTTATCATTATCGGCGCGGGCCGGGATGGATGTCGAGCCCAGAAGCATCATCACAAGCGAAAACGCGACAATGACATTGAAAAACAAACTCGCTTTACGCATTTTCATTTCCTTACAAATAGAGCCTGAGGCTCTTTGTACTTCAATTGACCAAAATCCAATAATGGGTACGACTAGGAATTCCAGCCAACATTAGGCGTTACACACCCCACCGAACGGCTTCTGAGGCAAATCAGCACCTGAAGACTCTGTCCTGAGGCAGGTGCCGTCACATCCTGGGTATTCCCCAACGCGGCCATCTTGTCCACTGAAACGAACGCCCCACCAACCGCTACCTGGAGCATCATAAACACAACGACCACAATCATTGCAGTTTGGATCAACTTTTTCATTTTTTACTTCCTTTCTTACGTGCATTATTTTGATGTGCCAATACGATACGGCAAGTCATTTTACGGTTAACGATCCCAGTAATCGCTGTTCCAGCCCACCGAGTTCCAACCAACAGAATTCCATCCGACAGAGTTCCATCCGACAGAGTTCCATCCGACAGAATTCCATCCAACAGAGTTCCAGGTAATGGGTGTGGAACCTGTTGAAAGTAAGCTGCTGGCTTTAAGACCAGTATTTGCGTTCTGGGTGGATGTACCCGTCACCGCCGCGTAGACATCCAGATAACCGGAACCGCTCTTGCTCGAACTGTAGCCAGTCCAGGATCTATTGGCTGTCGCCGTCAGGCGATACTTGACTTGATCCGGAGTGAGGTTGGGTTCATCCTGCAGCAAGAGTGCAACCGCCCCACTCACCATCGGAGCTGCCATGGATGTACCTGACATACGAAAGTATTGATCGCTGACTTTATTGGTAGGATGGGCATTCGCCAATCCGATATTCTGGTTGACCAGCCGTGCAACAATATTCGTGCCAGGGGCAACGAGATCTGGTTTCTTGAAACCATCGCTTGTTTGACCATATGCGGAAAACGAAGCCATCACATCATCGGAGAGGCTGGCTGTCCCTTTATCGTCCGTTGCACCCACTGTAATCACGAATGGATCGTTCGCCGGTGGATAAATGGCACCACTACCCTGGTTGCCGGCTGAAACGACCACAACAATTTTGTTGAACCACAGAATTTCAACGGCGGCATCCAGCGGACTTGTCTGATAGGACTCTGCAACTGTACTGTTCAGCGACAAGTTGACCACACGGATGTTATAGGTGGCTTTGTGATCAAGCACCCATTGCAAACCCGCGACAATGTCCTTCATCATGGCGCTGCCATCATCATTGCTAACTTTTACATTGATGATGTTTGCCATGGGGGCAACGCCGATATACTTTCCGCCTGACTCACTTCCATCCCCTGCGATGATGCCGGAAACGTGTGTGCCATGACCATAACCATCGGTGGTGGTCTGGTTATAGTCGCTGTTGAAACGGATGTCGGCTACTTGACGATTTACGCCCATGACAGTGAAGAGATCGCCATTGGGGTTGATCCCACTATCAATAACAGCTACGCCAATCGCCTTTCCCTGGATATAAGGCGATTTGTTCCAGAGTTGGTCCGCCTTAATGCTGCGGATGTAGGCATTTGCCAGGTTCGTTGTGTCAATACACGCAGTGCAGGCTGAGGAAACGACAGCAGCATCCAGGCTGACCCAGCGTACATGAGAAGAACGAGCTATTTCCAGCGCTGCCTGGGAAGTCATCTCTGCTGCAAAGGCATTAATGATTTTCAGATCCTGGGTAACCTGCCCGCCTGATCGGGTCACTTGTTCTTCGACAATTGTGGCTTTATCCACTTTTTGCACAATGACACTAACCAACTGGCCGGGATTACCCGACGCGATCTGTATGAGTTCAGGTTGTGCTTTAACTATCGCATTGCTGGAAGGTGACGATGCGAAAACGAAGAAAGTTGAAATAAGCAAAAGATTTAGGAACAAACTAAATGATTTGAGTGGTTTTGTTGGATTCATAGGGTTCCTTTCGCCGATGATTAACCTATATATATTTTCTCTATTTTGGGGTTGTTGACCATACGTATTTGTACGTATTTTCACTGGAATGGACTACGTACTTGTTTTTTGTCGGGAGACAAAGAAAAGGCCCTCAGAAGCGGATGTAACCTGAGGGTCAATGGTTGGTTGAGAAATGACTTTAGAACATCAATAGTCCTGCTCAATTGGTTGTCTGGACCGCATTCTGAGAGCGAAGTGGCTTTGTTTTTTTTGCTCAAGAAGCCTTTTCTCCCATATTTGAATAGCAGATTGCCGCTTATAATTGCGAGTTTAGAGATCTTGGCTTTTATGAACTCCTTTTATGCTCTTTTCGAGCTAACCGGTCAGGATCGGAATTCCAGGTATTGATCTCTTGGGATGTGTCCCTTTCTTCGTCAGTCTCCAGGCTTGAACTGGATGGGCCCATCTTCTTTCGCAGAAGGCGCAGGTTTTCCAATTCGGCTGGTGAGAGTCGATAAGGAATTGTTTTGTCTGTATGATTTATCATAGCTTTTCTACAGGAGTAATCTCGTCCATTTTCTCTAGGTTTCAGGCACTCATACCTTGCTCTGTTCGAAGATAATGAGCCTCTACCTATTATCGTCACTATCATGCTAAAGAAAATATGTATAAGTACGTATTTTCGCTGGAATATTTGCGTACTTGATACAACCGGCGGCATAAAAGTCGTTCAGAATTAAAAGTACACGAAGTTAATCGAACTACAATGAATTACATTAAAAATACAAGTTGCTATCAGCAAAGAGAAGAGCCTTTCGATTTTCTTTCGAAAGGCCCTTGGAAAGAGCCTGGAATGGAGACACGTTCTCAAATCCCGGTTGGAGCCCTAGCATAGACTGATAGGCTAATTCAGAAAGCCTATAGGGACGTAGTCGTCTCCACTCTATGGTAAGTCCCGAGATAAAACCCTCGGAGGCAGTTCCCGCCGAGGGTCCGTAGAAATCTGAGAGATTGGACCGACTTACTTGTCTATGGATAAAATTCCGCGTTTCAAGGCGTAAAGGATCAGTTCCGTCTGACTATGAAGTCCCAATTTATCCATCATCCGGCCACGATGTAGTTCTGCGGTCCGTGGACTGATGGAGATCCGTTTTGCGATTGCGGAAGTCGTCAGTCCTTCGGCTGCCATCTGCAGGGTTTCCCGCTCGCGATTCGTAAGAGTTTCATAAGGATCAAGTGTGATCTCTTCTGAGGTTTGAAGGAGAACATCGATCAATCGTTCAGAAAGCCTTGGGCTCAGGTAGCGCTTTCCGGAAATCACTTGCTGCACTGCATTAACCAACTCACTGGGTCCCGTCTCTTTCAAGACATAACCGGCTGCGCCTGATTTGAGTGCTTCCACTACATACACGTCTGCGCTCTGCATCGAAAGCACAATGCTAAACGTGGCAGGCGAACGGTCTTTGACCTGTCTTATCACTTCCAGACCGTTCAGACCAGGCATCATGAGATCTACAATCAGCACATTTGGCTTGAACTTTTCCGAGAGTTGAACGGCCTGCAAGCCATCGCTCGCCTCTCCGAGAATCGCTATATCCGGCTCGGCTTCCAACAGGTGTCTCAGTCCCTGCCGGACAATTGGATGATCGTCAGCCAGCAACACGGTTACGGCCATATTTCCTCCTTTCGAGCGGCTGATCTGTCAATGGAAAGGCCGCGACGATTTGGGTACCCTGATTTAGAAACGATTCCACTACCATATACCCGCCTAAAAGGCTTGCTCGCTCACGCATTCCACTCAGACCTGAGCTGGGTTTTTCCAAGTCGGCAGAAACTTTAAATCCTTTTCCATTATCCAGCACTTCCACCCATAATGTATGATCCTGTACCACCAGCCCGACGAACACCTCAGTCACTTGAGCATGACGGGCCACATTGGTCAGGGCCTCCTGGATAATACGATAAGCAGCTGTTTCAATCTCGAGAGGAAGACGTTCCGGAATTTCTTTCCGTTGAAAGTTGACCCGAATGCCTGTCTGGCTGGTATAACGGTCAAAATGCCAGGTCAGGGTTGGAAGAAGTCCCATATCATCCAACATGCTCGGGCGCAAATTGAGAGACATTTCCCTGACCTGCCTGATAATGTCGCTCACAGATTCCTGAATCTCTTCAAGATTCGAACGCTGCTGACCCGTTGCTTGTTGTTTGGTCGATTCCAGCATGAACTGTAGACCGGTTAAGATCTGACCAAGATGATCATGTAATTCCTGAGCAATATGTCTCCGTTCCGCTTCCTGAATATCGACCAGACTTTTGGATAATTTACGCTGACGCTCGCGGCCGACTCTCACCTGCTCAAACAATTCGGCATTTTCGATGGCACTGGCGGCTTGATCTGACAGCCCTCTCATCAAGGCGATCTCATCATCTATAAGGATTCTTGACTCGTGGGCAAAAGCAGAAATCAACGCACCGATCAGATCCTTGCCGCGGAATAAGGCCGCAACCGCCAGAGTCTTAATGTCCATCCGCTTATAGACTTCAAAGTAAGGCAGGCTCGGATAGTTCTGAACATCCTGCAGCACAATGACCGGCTCCTCCCGGGAGAGCAGGGTTTGAAGAACATCACTCGGAATTTCGAACCGAACCTTTTCGTACAATCTAAATTCCAGGCTTTGACTGATCCCAGCCCGATTGCGAAATGTTGCTTTATCCTTGTTTTGAAGAAGCACCACCGTACCAGCCGCTTTGAAGGTTTGATTCGTGATTTCACAGATCGTATTGAGAACGGTCTGCAACTCAAACTGGGAGTTCAACTGTGAAGCAACTTGCATCAGGGCCTCGGCCCGATCGGCCTGACGTTTGATTTCCTGCATCGTTGCCCGCTGTTGTGTTACATCTCGAAATACTAAAACCATTCCAAACACTTGACTCGCCCCAACCTGGATGGAAGTAAGATTCGCCTCGACCGGAACGGATTTTCCGCTCTCTGAGAGTAAAAGACCCTCAAACCAATTCTTGGACTCTTCGCGCCGGAGATTGTTACCATCTTTGAAAAGATCAATAGGTTTGTGCGAGCTTTCATCCACCAACAGGAATACATCTGAAAGAGATTTTCCAATGGCTTCGGTGGGATGCCAGCCAGTCAATTCGACAGCAGCTGGGTTGATGAACCGCACGAGTCCCACTTCATCGGTGGCAATGACACCATCTCCAATACTGGTCAGGGTAGTATTCAGCCATTGCCGGCTTTGCCGAAGCTTGCTCTCCAGCTGATGTCTGATAAGCGCAGTTTCAATTGTGGCAAAAATCTGCTTTTCGTCAAATGGATTGAACACGTAACCGAAGGGCCCAGTGGTACCCGCCCGCCGGATGGTCGCCTGACTACTATAATCCATCACGTAAACGATGGGTGTGTCATGATAATCACGGATGTAACTGCCAGTCTGTATGCCATCTATGGCGCCATTCAGACGAACATTCATCAGCACAACATCTGGTCGTAGTTTCTCGGTCTTTTCAACGGCCTCTTCCCCTGAATAAGCAATATCGACAACTTTATATCCCAGCTTTTCCAGTTGGGACTTTAAGTCTTGAGCCACTGATTTTTCATATTCCGCAATGAGGATCTCTGTAATAGCCATGAGATTCCCTCCCTGATAACAAAGCTTTATATAAATCTGTCTTTTTCAGCGTTTTTTCACAAACTAGAGGTTGATACCCAGTATTTCGCATGTTATTCGTTATTTATAACACGGTATGAGGAATGAAATCCTCACAATAATGTCAGCAGGATTTGCCGAGAAAAAACATGAGACAGGCGGTTTCAAATGGAAACACAGGCTGTCTCATGTCCAGAATTCGATTGAAAACGAAGATCAAAGGACCAAAACTGCCGCCGGGTTAGGCAGTCAGGCAGTTGGTCTGAGCAAAAATTAACCTTAATCGAGATATTTCAATCCCGAACCGGTATTGAAACACACAATTCTTTCGTCCTTGCCAACCTGATTTTGCTCAATCAGTTTTATTAGCGCTGCCACGGTCGCGGC
>Ga0070698_100009881_pt1 | contig 10202 bp, 4 predicted proteins | sample KBSK1502metaG_FD_65477 | JGI IMG/M metagenome (GOLD analysis project Ga0070698, IMG submission 65477) | Corn, switchgrass and miscanthus rhizosphere microbial communities from Kellogg Biological Station, Michigan, USA - KBS K1-50-2 metaG | ecosystem: Host-associated > Plants > Roots >... | reverse complement strand
TTGTGAGATTCGAGGTAGGCTCCGCCAAGGCTGATGGTCTTGACCCGAGCCAGAGCCGACTGGCCGCCTTCGATCTGGGCGCGCAATGGAGATTCAAGGGGCACACGCGCATAGCGGCGTGGGATGACGAAACTCGAGCCGGTCTGCGAAATGTGTTCGTAGGCCGACCGGATTTGAGCAGAGGCCGGCCGATCTTCAAGAAGCGCCAGCGCATCAGCCGCCACGGCGCGAATTCCAGCTGGCTCGGCATAAGCCAGTCCTTCGCGTTTCTCGGCGATCTCGTGAAGCAGACCTGTTGCTCCCGTTGCACGCATGCGCGCCAAGGCCTCGATCGCTTTGATCCGCACAAACTGGTCTCGGAGCACTTCGTGACCGCCGCCAGCAATTTCCATCAGCTGGGGCACGGCTGCAATTTCCTGCGCGATTCCGAGGTGATCGATCATCATCGGTACCACCAGCGGATGCGCCTCGCCTAGCAGCGTGGAAAAAATGAACGCAGCCGAACGCGCGGAAGTCGCATTCGAGGGGCGAGAGAGTTCACTCACGGCCAAATCCTGAAGATTCCATTCCCAACTCGCCAGTGCCCGCGGCAAAGCACGCAGCAGTCGTTCTGGATCGGTTGCTGCGAGCATCTTGATCGCGGCACTCACGCGCTGCCTACGTGCTTCGTATAGACGAGACTCGAGAAGATTCAACACCGGAACGCCAATCGTGCGCAGTAGCCGCGAAATCGGCGGCAGAAGTTCGCTGCCTCGCGCTTCGGTCAGTAACGTCGTAAGGCGATCGAGCAGCCGCTCGGGATCGCGGACCAGCAATCGCGGAAGCGCCGGATCGAGCGCGCGATTGGCGAGGGCAGCGTCCACCAACAGCAGCCAGCGGTCCTGCGCAATGAGGCGGTGCGCCAGAGCGTGCATGTGTTCAAACTGAGGTTCGCGCGGCGGCTTCTCAAGTCCCGAAAGAATTCCTTCGAGCCCCGCGTAATCACCTCGCGTGACAGCGATGCGCCCAAGCATTTCGAGGAAGGCAGAAAGCAGTGCCGCTGTTTCGGGCACGGTTTCCTGTTCGAGTGCCCTGAGCGCGCAACGGTTGAGTTCTTCGGGAAGCTGATTTGGCCAGAGCGATTCGATTACCGAGGAGAGTTCCTTTAACCCGGCGGCAATCGTGCGCCGCGCCGGCGGCTCCGGGATTTCCAATCTGCGCGAGTAGTTCAATAAAATGTTTCGCGCTTCGCGACGAGGAGCATCCGCTCCCGCGTCGGCGAGTTGCACCAGGGCGGAGCGGATTGCCGAAACGGGAACACACCACACGTCGGGCCCGCGAAGCACGGCCGATTTTTCGCGCGGCGCAAGCTCCAGCCAAAACCGTTCCTTCAATTTCTCGTGATGCGCGTCGTCCGCCCAGATGGAGGCCAACGAGGACAAGTGTTGCGACGAGTGTGGACCGGTGTAGCCTCCCGCGGAAACCAACACTTTGCCAAGTGCGTGAAGATTCTTGCTGAACGCTCGCGGCGCGAGCGTGCCGCTAGACAACTCCGTGCTCAGGGATTCCAGAATGACCTTTTCAGAGAGCCTCAACAAATACGGCTGCGGAGCCTCCGACTCGCGCGGACTGTGCTGAGAAATGGTGTTGAGCAACAAATGAACGGTGTCACGCGTGGCTTCGGCGAGCGCGCCATGAATGGCGCGAGCCGCGTGCTCGGGAGAAAGGCCTCGAGCACTTTCAAGAGGAGGAGTAAGCCGCGCAATCAGCCGCAACAAATCGGTGAGATTTTCTCTGGTCGGCGCCGTGATCGGCGCATCCGCATTTTCAGTCGCGGAATTTCCACCGAAAGCCACCAGCGCGGCGATCAAGCTCGTCAGTACCGTGTCCACCTTGCGATCCGTTTGGCCGTTCACCCGAATGCCTTCAACGCCATATTCTAGGAGCTTCGCACTCCACCAGGAACTGCGCTTCTTTGCTGACGACTGGTCCGATTTTAGCAACGCCGCGCGAATCAGTTGCGCCAGAGTGTCGAGTTCGCCTACATGAAATTGGCGGAGCAGCACAAGCGTTTGAATTCCGGCCAGTTGAAAATCGCTCGCAAGATGCTGCAGTTCGCCTTTCACGTCCGGGATCGGCGCCTCGCTCAACTTCGGCACTACAATTCCTTCCCGCTCCACACGAAATTCAACTCCGTTCATGGTTTGCGCGAGCCGCTCGAGCGAGTCAAACGTGGACTCAAGACTTTCTAGGTTTTTCGGATGGGAGTGATGATAAAGGCGACGGGTGTGCAGGAGAATCTGGAGCTGTCGCAAGGCCTCGCGAACTTCCTGGATCCCGGTTCCGCGCCCGGACTGCAACTGCAGCGGCGCCTTCAGTGGATGCGACGGCCGGGTGGCGGCCCCGGACGCCGCATTAGGTGCCTGCACGTGGTCAGCAGCAGGAGCGTCGTCGAAGAATTTGTGGTTTCCGAAAAATCTCATTGAGCTCACGTCTTGCCAAAAGAGGACCCACCGGCTTTTGTGGCCATCGCTTTATCGGCGGACTCTCGACAATGCTCCAGCGAGAAGGCCGCACGCTGATGGCCCGAGTGGGCCTCCTGTAAGTATCAGAAAATGGGAGCTTTGCTCAATAGTACTAAAACCATTCAGGAGGAAATGGCACGAAACGTTACGGCACCGGCCATCGATTACCTGATTTTCAGCAGGTCAGGGGAGACAATCACCGTTCCCCCTTCGCTTGCCTGCACCGCATTTCGCGCCACCCGATAACCGGCTAACTTCAACGCTATGTTGTGGATTCCAGACGGAATTTCGACTCGGGCAGGCGTCCGCTGCCCTGTCGCCACACCATCCACCCAGATTTCGGCGCCACTTGGATTCGATTCCACCTGAGCCCAAGCGATATGTCCGTCTTTCCTGTGAAGTTCCGCCTGCACTTTGGACTGCCCGTCTTCGCGCACTTGGACCGTGCTGGAGTATGCCTCGTATCCCTGAAGACGCAGCACCAGGTTGTACTTTCCCGGCGCAAGAGGCAAGGTGACAGGCGTTTCGCCGGATTGTTTGTCGCCGTTGATGAAGACGTCGGCTCCAGCAGGCTCGGAAGTGACTGAAAGGCCTTGCGCAAGCGGCTCCAGCTCGATTCGCTGATCTACGTTCTTTCCCCCTTCCAGCTGCAGGACGGTTCGCAACGGCTGAAAACCAGCCTTTACAACCTGCAGGCTGTAATCTCCGGGCTGCAGTTCCCCGAATGCGCAGGGAGTTTCGCATTGCCGAGCGGCGGATTTGTCGCCGCCGCCCAGGTAGGCGGTGGCTCCCGTGACATTTGTGATGATGCGGATTGCGGCGCGCCCCGGGATTGCCGAAGGATGCTTTGAGAAATCCCCGCCGGACGAAGCTGGCTCCGCGGAGTCGTCGTACTGGATGTCGTCGACTACTTGAACGCCAGACGGAGCGTCGCGCAGAAACTTCAGCAACTCATTGTGCTCGGCAGGACGCAACTTGCCGGAAAGGACCAGGGTCATACCGGAACCCTTGATGGCGAGACGCTTCCCGAGATGTTGTTCCGCGGCGGCTTGCTCGATTCGTGCTCTGTATTCCGCTGCAACTTGCGAAAGGGAATTTACTGGGACTCCAGCGGGACGCGGCCTGACAGTTTCGGCGGTTTTGAATTCTGCGGGCGCCGGACTCGGCGCAACAGGCACATCCGCTTGAGCACTCGACGTTAAGTCCTCGGGAGGGTTTTGAAGAACGCCCGGTTCGACGGCTGTGTTCGCTGGTCGCACTTCGGAGGGAGTGGAATCTCCGCGGGCCTGTTGGCGCGCAGCTTGAAAGACGGGGCGAATCTTTTGAGCCCCAAAAACGATCACGGCCACCAGAAAAATTGCAGCAAGCACGGTGGTACGGCCGCTGGTTTTTTTTGGTTCGGGCACCGTAGCAACGCTTCCCGTTCGCCGAACCAGGGGAGTTTGCGAAGGACTGCTTGCGCGGGAGGCCAGAGCGCGAGAGGTTGCAGCGAACGAAGCATCGCTTGATGAGGCGCCGTATGACGGGCTGGCCTGCGAAGCCCCGCCCAGAGGCAGCGTGGCGTTCGGATTTTGCGCTGAAGGGAGCGACCGGTGGTTGCGTAAGTCGTCAAACAGTTCCCGGCAGCTCTGGTAACGCGCCGCCGGCTCTTTGGCAAGCGCCTTCATGATGATTCCGTTCAGACCGGGATGAATGGAGGAGTCGATGTCCCGCGGAGCGGTCGGCTCTTCGTTGACGATCTTGTAGATAACTGTCGTGATGTTCTGCCCGGGAAATGGCTTTTCGCCGGTAACCATTTCGTAGAGGACCACGCCCAGCGAGAAAATGTCGCTGCGGCCGTCCACCACTTTTCCTTTTATCTGCTCGGGCGACATGTAGCTGGGAGTGCCCATAACGTGAGCCGTTTGCTGCACCGTGCCGAACTGCAAAATTTTTGCAGTACCGAAGTCAGTGACTTTCACCGTGTCATCCGGCGTCAGCATCAAGTTCGCAGGCTTAATATCCCGGTGAACGATGTTTCGATCATGCGCGAACTGCAGCGCGCTGCAGGTCTGCTCCATAATTCGTAATACTCGCGGCAGCGGAAACATCTGCCCTGAATCCAAGAGATTTTGCAGGCTCTTGCCCTCGACAAGCTCCATGGTGATGAAGAAAAGGCCTTCTTCTTCGCCGGCATCAAAAACAACGACGATGTTGGGATGAGTGAGATTGCCGGCGGCACGAGCTTCGGTCTGAAACCTCGCGAGCAGCTCGGCGCGCGTCAAACCCGTGCCTTCTTCGGAAAGCTGAAGAGTTTTCACCGCGACTGTGCGCCCGATCACCGGGTCGATGGCGCGATACACCACACCCATAGCCCCTCGGCCAAGTTCGCCGGAAATTTCATAACGACCCGCTTTGGTCAGCGTTGGAATCATGAATACAAGCTTTCGAGGGGGAGTTCGCCGTCTGCCCGCAGACGCTTCCCGGTCCCGAACCGTTCGACGCAAGTCCGGCCAAACCGCCGCTGCGGAGTGACACCCCTACGCCTGCTTAGAAGCTAGCGGGCCGATTTTCAGGGGGTCAATCGAACTACGGTACTACTGTATCGGACTTGCCAAGTGCTGCGGCTATTCGCCTGGGGAGCGGGTTCGCTCCGGCATGGGCACGTTGGTTTCGCGGATGGCGCGGTCCATCTCGCTTGGCCGGGCAGGCGCCTCGAGGCCGTCGGTAAGCAGATAACCCTGCAAAGCGAGCCCCGTAGTCCAGACGCCTTCAAGGGCGTTGATATATTCACTCTGCAATTCGAAAAGTTGACGTTTCGACTCCAGCACGCGGGGCGATGAAGCGAGCATCTCGGCGTAGCGATCGGACATGAGACTGTAAGCCTTTTTGGCCAGCGGCAGGATCGTCTCGCGATACTGCTGCGCCATCAGGCGTGCGTTCGCGTATTGATCCACCACCGAGGCCGCACGCTCGCGAAGCGTCAGTTGGACACGCTGCTTTTCGGCGTCGGCGCGGGCGATATCCGCTCGCGCTGCGGCAATGTTGCCCTGATTGCGGTTGAGGAGCGGAAGCTCCACCGACAATTCCGCGTTGCCTTGCCATCCCGTGGCAAGTGGAACGCTGTTCAGAAGCTCGTGGTTGTATTCAAGCCCTGCGCGGGCGGTAATATCCGGAATTTTCTCGTGCCGGGCGCGCGCCAGCTCAGCTTCAGCATGTTCTCCGGCTGCGGACGCGATGCGAACGGCAGGACTCTGCGTGGCGACGGCTTCGACCGCCTGGAATTCATTGAGCGCCGGCCACCCATGTTCCAGGTCTCCGGCAACCGTTTGTAGCGCCAATTCTGGCCGGCCAATGACCGCTGCCAGCGAACGCCACTCCTCTCGAAGAGTGTTTTCTTTCATTCGCGCAGAGAGCTTCATTCGCTCGGCGTCGACTTCGGCCGTCAGAACTTCCGTTTCATCGGCCTGCCCGGTGTTTTGCAGCCGGCGCTGGGACTCCAGGATTTGTTCCGCGATACCAGCCAGGTCGGCGCGAGCGTCCGCCATCTCCTGTGCCGCCAGCACTCGATAGAACGCCATTTTGACGGCAGTTTCGACGCGCACCTGCTGTTCTTCCGCCTCAATTTCCGCGAGCCTTGTATCTTTGTTCATCACCTCGCGTGCGCGCGAGAGCTTTCCCGCAGTGACGATGGTCTGTTCGATGAAAAAACCCTGCTTGCCGCCGTGAATCTCACCGCCTCGAACTTCGTCGCCTGAATAGCCGACGGTTGGATTGGGATAAAGTCCCACTTGATGAGCGCGGGCTCGCGCTGCCTTCACGCCTGCCTCAGCCTGGCGGAGAGTCGGGTTGTTTTCTCGCGCCGTTTGCAATGCGCTGTCCAGAGTGAAGAGCGCGCCTTTTGCGTTCGCCTGGTCGCGTCCGAGCCGGGGGAATTCGACTCCGATCGACTGCGCAGCGCCGTGGGAATGCTGATGCTGCATCTGCATGCCGGGCATTGTCGAATCTTGAGCGGTCGCGCCGGTGACGAGGAAAAGGTGGACCGCAAATGCGATCAGCAGCAAGCGAATCAAGCCTGCGTTCGAACCAAAGCTCGAATCTCCGACGTGCAGCGCGACCTCGATTTGCAACACAACTTCAGGAGTGGTGTTCATGCGTATGCTCCTCCGGACGCGCCGGCGACCTTTTCATTTCCACAATCTCATTGAACTCTTTGTCCGGCAGGACCCGAACCATCGTCATCATGCCCATCATTCCGGCGCTCCAGTTTTTCGGCAGCCCGTGGTTTTCGGGTTTTTCTAGGAGTTCGTCCATGCCCATCTCCATGAAGGCGTCTTGCGGGAAGCCGGGAACTTTTTCTCCATCGGGCGACACAGGAGACGGGTGCTGATGCTCGAATCCGACGCGAGCCGCCAGCGCCTGCATCTGGCTCAGGGCTTTCTGTTCGCTCTGTTCGGCGGTCATGATTTGGCGATCGCGCAGCAAATCCATCATGGAGTTCATCATGTGATGCGGCAGATGGCAGTGAATCATCCACGCGCCCGGATATTTCGCCTCAAACTCGACGACCCTGGATTGCGCAACCCCGACGAGCACAGTGTTTCCCGGAAACCAGGTGGATTCCGGAGCTCTGCCTCCTTCCGTGCCCGTAACGACGAATTGATTTCCGTGCAAGTGGATTGGATGGTGATCCATCCCCAGGTTCACGAAGCGTAACCGCACGCGGCTACCGATGCGTGCGATGAGCGGGGTGGTAAGAGGAGCCGCGACGCCATTGAAGGTGAGCCAGTTGAATTCCATGCCAGCCGTGTTGGGCACCGAACTGTTTGGAAGAACGGCCCACTCCTGCAGAACGATTCCGTAGTCGTGATCGACTCTCGGCGTGTGATCCGTGCGCGGATGCGCGATGAACATGCCGATCAGGCCTATCATCTCCTGCATCGCGCTGTGCGCGTGGTAGAAGAAAGTTCCTTCCTGATGCACCGTGAACTCGTAGGCGTAGGTTTCGCCAGGTGCGATGGGGTTTTGGCTGATGTAGGGCACGCCGTCATGCTCGATGGGCACTTCGAGGCCGTGCCAATGCATGGTCGTGCTCTCGGGCAAACGATTTTCAACTTCGATTCTGACGCGGTCGCCCTGCTGTACCTGAATCGTAGGTCCTGGAGAACTTCCGTTGTAGCCCCAGATGTCGAGCGTCTTCCAGGGAACGATTCTGCGTTTCACGGGCTCGGCAATTAAGCGAAAAACCTTCGTGTCACCGTGCATTGTGAACGGCAGATCCGCGATATCCGGAGACGACATGGGTGGCGGGGGGTTCGCTTCGCGATTTCGTGCGCGCGCTCGTTCTGCATGCGCGTTCGCATCGCCCTTCGGACTCCTTTGCGCCCGAAGCGCTTCGGCCCAGGTCATCAGTCCGGCACCAAGTATTGCGGCATTTTGAAAGAAGCTCCTGCGTGATTCGCTCATGAGAATGACCTTTCCTACGCTGATGCGGTCCGCGGGGCATGCGGAGTTGAAGGTTGAAATCCCGAGAGAGCGGCAGTCTAGGATGCGACAAGCAGCGTCACGGGCGCCGAATTCGAGCCAAAGCTGGCGATTGCAAGGGAAGGGAAGGGAGAAGGATCAGATGCGCAGAACTACGAGGGTATCGAAGGACAACTGAGTCGCGCTGGATCTGTGGAACGCGGGCAGCTGGCCCCTATCACCCTGCCAAAAACCATGGAGCGCAAATGCGGAAGGCGCCGAATTTGACGGCGAAGAAGAATCAGAATCGGATGAGATTGAATTTCCGTCGCCAGCTTGCCAATTGGTGGCTGATTCCGGAAGCGCGAACAACAGGTCGCGCACGCCACAGGTTGCGGCGATTGCACTCATGTGCGCAATGGGATCAGCCGCGAAATGTTTTTCGTGATGACAACCTGAATCCTGTTTCTTCGAGCCGGATTCTGGGCAAGCGTGTGTCTGGCAGAACGAGGAACACGCCGGAGTAAGAAGGAGGACGAGAAGCAACAAAACCGCGAGGGCCCGGGATTTGTTTCCGAAGGCCGGTTTTGTCGCCGCGGGTTGCATAAATTTAGGCTACGCTACGCCGCGGCGAGCGTCAATCCCGAAACGACAGCCCGAAACGATTCTGATGCCGCTCACTCATCGTGATGCTCGCTCACAATCACTTTCCCTGCGAACGATCGGTAGACGTAGGTGAAATACCCGCTCGTGAGAATCATTCCCAGGACCCACCAGATCGCGCCGACTTTGAGGCCGTATCGTCCCGCCTGGCTGTTTTCAATCGTAAGCGAATACTCCGGATTTCTGGCCGGAAGCACCATGGGGAACAGCCCAAAAACGACGCTGAGGAGCATACCCGCCAAATAGACAGCCGAAGCGAGGAAACTCTTGAGTTCATCGGCGCGCGCTATCGCCCCGCGTACGCCCAACAATCCCGCGCATGCGAGAAGCGGAAAGATCGCTCCCCATGGCGCTTTGCGAAATTGACAGGCGATCGCCGGCTGAATGCGAAAACTCACGATGGTCACCGCGAGCGTCAGCATCAGAACCGCCCACCAGCACCGCTTTGCCAAACCAAGGGATCGGTCGCGGACAGGCCCGCTGGTTTTCAACGTTACCCACAACGCACCATGAACCACGAGCGCCGCCAGCGCGAGCACTCCGACGAGAATCGTGTACCAATCCAGAATTCCGGGTTGTTCTCCCAATCGGAAATTCGTCCAGAGAGGCTCGAAAAAATATCCCGAAGCATCCAGAGGAACGCCGCGGACGACATTGCCAAGCGCCGCTCCGAAAAATACACAAAGCAGAAAGCTCGAAGAACAAAACAGAAAATCCCACAGCGGATCCCAGACTGCGCTGTGGATGTGGTTGCGAAATTCGATGGATGTGCCGCGCAAAATCAGAAGCCACAACACCATCATCAATGGCAAATAAAATCCGGAGAAGCTGCTGGCGTACAGCGCCGGAAATGCGAAGTAGAGCGTACCGCCAGCAGCCAGTAGCCACACCTCATTGCCGTCCCAGACGGGTCCGATGCTCGCAAGGACCTGTCTCCGTTCTTGGTCTGTTTTTGCAACCAGCAGGTGAATGGCACCGACGCCCAGATCGAAACCGTCGAGCAGTACGTAAATCGCAATCATCAGGGCAACGAGGCAGAACCACAGTGTTCCCATCTTCGGCTCCTAACTTCCTCTCCTAGTCGCCCGACGCTGCCGCAGCCGGTTTGGGCAAATGCCCGGTGTGTTCCGGCCCCCATTCGATCTCACGCCACGTGAGGAAGAGCCAAAGGATTGCAAGGACGGAGTACATCCCCATAAAGCCGAGGAGCGTGAACCACGCGTTCCCGGCGCTCACGCGAGGCGATGATCCGTGTTCCGTGCGCAGCAGGCCGTAAATCAGCCAGGGCTGCCGGCCGACTTCGGCTGTAATCCAGCCTGCCGTATTCGCGATGTAGGGCAGCGGCACGCTGAGCATAAGCAGCCAGAGCATCCACCGAGATTCGAAAAGTCTTCCGCGCCACAGCTGCAATGCCGCCAAGCCCATCACCGCGATGAAGACGGTCCCCAGCCCCACCATGATGTGATAGCTGTAATAGACCATTTCGATGCGATCGGGCCACAAATCTTCCGGAAAATCCGCCAGTCCTTTAATGTTGGCCTTCCACTTCTGGTAAGTGAGAAAGCTCAGCATACGCGGGATCTCTAGGGGATT
>Ga0070698_100009878_pt1 | contig 10203 bp, 9 predicted proteins | sample KBSK1502metaG_FD_65477 | JGI IMG/M metagenome (GOLD analysis project Ga0070698, IMG submission 65477) | Corn, switchgrass and miscanthus rhizosphere microbial communities from Kellogg Biological Station, Michigan, USA - KBS K1-50-2 metaG | ecosystem: Host-associated > Plants > Roots >... | reverse complement strand
CAGCGGCAGAACGTGGATGAAGGCGTGGTTGTTCGCCGGGTCCACGTAGAGCGTGTAGGCGCGCTTGCCACCGGGGTCCATCTGGCGAGCGACGGCGTAGCCAGTCATGCGCGGATCATCCAGCTCGCTCTTGTCGGCGACATAGCTATCCAGCAGCAGCCGCGCCGTCGCGTCATACGCGCGGATGTAGTAGTGATGCGCGGCGTCGTTGGTCCGCTCGATCAGATAAACCATCGTGCCAGCGGGCGAGAGCGCGTCCAGCTCGAAATCGCCCGAAAGCGTGAAGTTCATGATTAGCTTGCCGGCCTCGGTGTCCACCACAGCGAACTGGCTCTGCCCACCTGGCGCGTTCCGTGAGCGTAGCGCCAGCCAGCGTCCATCGGGCGAGAGCGTGGCGTCGGCGAACCCCGGCGTCGCGGTGGTGTATGAGCCTGCTACCTCAAACGCGCGGATCGTGGCGCCACTGCGCGTATCGTAGAGCGTGATCGTCGTACGCTCGCCACTTGTCGTGGTGTGATACAGGCGCGTGTGGTCCTGCGAGACGACCCCGCCTGGCAGCGTCAGGAGAGCGCCGCCGCCCGGATGAAACGCCAGCAGGCGCAGGTCGGCGTTGGAAGAGCCATCGAAGACGTAGAGCCTCTCATCCTGCGGGACGGTAAGGTTCGAGGCGCCAGTGGACTGGCCGCAGGCCACGAGGCACGTGAGAGCGAGAACGCAGAGGGCGAGCAGACCATGGCGAGTCTTTCTCATAGCTGGCGCGACATCCAGTGCGGATTGTCGCTCCTCCTTTCGATGGGTCTTGATTGACAACTGCTGGGCGCCGGCGGCGCGCTTTCGGCTCGCCCAGCCCCCCGCCCGTCAGGGAACGAACAGCCAGGTCCGCTCGGTCGTGCTGACCGCGTCATCGTATCCGCCTGCGATGAGGACCTGGCCGTCGGCGAGGAGGGTGGCCGTCGCGGAGAAACGCGACGCACCCATGAGCCCGGCAACGGGGCGCACGGTCCGGGCGCCGGGGTCATACAACTCCGCTTGCGCGCCATCGCCTGCGATTAACACCTCGCCATCCGCGAGCACGGTGACCGTATCGCCAATCTTGTAGCGCGCGGCCTCCATCGGGACGGTCGCTGAGAAGGCGCCGCTCGTCGGGTTGTAGAGTTCCATGCTGGCGTAGCGCCCCTCGTAGTCGCGTCCGTCCGACCCACCCACGATCAGCACCTGCCCATCCTCGAGCCGCACGGCGGCGTGCTTGTGGCGCTTGGCGGTCATCTGACCGGTAGGCGCGAAGGCGCCAGTGGCGGGGAAGGCGCCAGTGGCGGGGAAGGCGCCAGTGGCGGGGTCGTAGATCTCCGCGCTCGCGGTCACGCCTTGGGAGGTGAAGCCCCCCGTGAAGAGGACCCTCCCATCCTTCAGCAAGGTCGCCGTCTGGCCGGCCCGCGGCGTAGTCATCCGCCCAGCCGGGCGGAAGGTGTTCGCTGTCGGGTTGTAGAGCACGGCGCTCTCCTGGATGTCCCCGCGGGCGGCATAGCCGCCATGCACGCTATAGCCCCCAGCCAGGAGCACCTCCCCGGTCGCCAACAGCGTCGCAGAGAAGCCATCCCGCAGTTCGGGCGGCATCCCGGTCGCGGGGCTAAAGCGCCCCGTGGCGGGATCATATAGCTCGGCGGTTTGCTGCGGCTGATTATAGCTCCCGCCCGTGACGAGCGCCTTGCCGTCTGGCAACAAGGTAGTGGAGTGGCACGTGTGCGCTACTACGGTGTGCCCTGTCTCGACGAATGCATGCGTCGCTGGATCGTAGAGCTCAGCGCTGGTGAGGAAGAGCCCTTCGACCTTGAACCCTCCCACCACGAGCACCTTGCCGTCCCGCAGCCGCGTCGCCGTATGGCAGGCGCGCTGAACGGTCATCTGCGCCGCTGGCGCAATCCGTCCAGCGCTGCCAGGCGCCAACGCCGGCGTCGCCGGCGTTGGCGCGGTGGCCTCTGTAGGCGCGCAGGCAAGCGCGCCACCCGCCAGGAGACCTATCAGGAGCAACGCACTCAGGCGCGAAGCGGCTCCCCGCCAATTGAGAATGCAGCGCATTACCCACTCCTTGCACGCCCGACGCCCTGGCTCAGTGAAGGGATTCTGCAATATGTACCGCCTCCTCCAGCGAGACATCCGACTCCAGCCGGTATGTAATATTCCCCTCGGTCCAGATGAGTGTATGGCTGGCCGTCACCAAACGGCGCAACGCGTTATGCTGGTCGGATACGGATCCGATCTGCAAGAGGTACGGCCCTGTCGTCCACAGCGCGCGCTGCCCATGCACCTGCGTCTCCTGAACGACTTGAGGCGCAAACTTATACACGTATATGTCCGAGCTGAGCTCGTTGAGCGCCAACCGCGCCCGATCGGGATGCTGCGGATCCACCCACACCAGCACCACGGCCTTGCCATCCATATCCTGCGCGAAGACATACTGCGGCGCGCCCAAGTCAGCGGGATAGTTGGGCAGGCGAATGTGGAACGGCGTATGGCGCTGCGCGTCGGCGAGCGTCGTCTGCCCGGCCAGGTCGAGGATGGATGGGAGAGGCGTCGGCTCGTTAGCGCCCAGTGTCGGCGCCGTGGGAATAATGGTCACGGAGCCAATGTGCAGGAGCGCGGCGATGGCCGCGCGCGTCTGCGGGACCGCCAGCAGCGCGCCAAGCAACGCGAGTACGAGCAGGATCGCCGCCGCCAGCGCGCGTGGGCGGCGCGTCCAGGTGGGCAGGGGAATACGAAGGATAGAACGGCTAACACGCGGCTGTGGCCGCCATGCGGCGCGCAGCCGCTCTTCCAGAGTGGCGGAGTACGCGGTGTCGAGGCGCGACTTTTCGGCGGCGTCGAGGAGGGCCAGGGCGAGCGCGCCATCAGGACGAATGGCTGCGTCAGGAAGATCGCCTGTCCCACGCAGGCGCGCGCCGATCAGCGTGTCCAGCTCATCTGGTGAGGGCTGATCGAACATGGCCGGCTCCTGACTCATGCTTCATCCTCCGATGAAACCGCGAGCCGCGCCCGCAGATCGCGCACCGCGCGCGAGACGAGCATCTTGACCGCCGCCTCACTCTTGCCCATTACTACGCCCGCCTCGGCCGCGCTCAACCCCCCGATGACGCGCAGCGCTAGCGCCTCGGCGCGCTCCGGCGCGATCGATCGCAGCGCCCGCCCGACCTCGTCCAGACGCAGACGTGTCTCCACGACCTGATCTGGCCTCGGCTGTGGCGACTCGACGGCGACGGCGGCCTCCAGCGGCAACGACGCACGGCGGGCGCGCAGGACATCGGCGGCCTTGTGGCGGGCGATGCCAAGCAGCCAGGAGACAAACTCGCCCTCACCGCGATAGGTTGCCAGCCGCTCCAACGCGACCAGAAACGTCTGCGCGGTCGCATCTTGCGCCAGATGCTGATCGGCGAGGCGTACGAGCAGGTAGCGATAGACACGGTCGGCGTGCCGGCGATAGAGCTGGGCGAAGGCGTCGCGGTCTGTGCGCGCCGCATGCGCCAACGCTCTGTCGTCGGGTAAAGGAGACTCGTCTACAATCTCGCCGGGAACAACTCCCGGACCCTCGGTCATGCTCGCCGCCTTCGCATCAGCTCCAGCGATCGCGTTCACAGCGTGCGCGCTCATGCTGTGTCAGTGATATGTCGTGAGGCAGGCGCATTCGTAACAGGCGTTTTGGTGGAGATGTGGTCAAGGCGCCTACGAGGGGGAAGACGCCTGACGCGCGCGCAGGATCGCCTCGGCGCGCAGCAGGTCGTCGGGGGTCGTCACCTTGATGTTCTCGTCGCTGCCTTCGACGCCGCGAATCGCGTAGCCCAGGCGCTCTAGCGCAGACGCGGTATCCGTTCCCTCGAAGCCGTCCTCGCGCGCCTGGTCGTACGCCGCGAGCAGCAGCCGCGCGTCGAACGCCTGGGGCGTCTGCGCGCGCCCCAGTTCCTCCGGCGCTTCGACGAGTGCGATCTCGCCGCCTGAACGCGTCTCTAGCAGTGTCTCGGACGCCGCAACGGGGGTGACGAGGATCGCGCCGACGCCAGCGCGTGCGACTTCCGCCAACTGGTCGATCTCCGCTGACGTCACGAGTGGGCGCGCGCCATCATGAATCATCACCAGCGCAAACTCGCTCTCAGTGATACGCTCGCGTAGCGCCTCCAGCGCAGACTGCTCCGATTGGTGGCGGGTCGCGCCACCCGCGATCACACCGCTAACCTTGCTCGCACCGGCGTCTGGAATGACCTCGCGTGCGAAATACGCGACCTCGTCGGGATGCGCCACGAGCAGGATCTCATCCACGGCTGTGGCTTGCTCGAAAGCGGCGAGGGTGTACGCGATCAACGGTCTGCCCAAAAGCGGAAGGAACACTTTGTTGCGACCGGCGCGCATGCGCGCGCCCTGTCCGGCGCAGAGGATCACGGCGACGGTCAGGTCGTTGGCTCTTTCCGTCTGCTCAGAGACCTCGCTCGTCATCTTGTTCACGGCCCGGTCTATTGCGCGCGGGCCACACGCTCCTCAATGGCCGCGCGCACACGCTCCGCGACGTCACTCGGCCCGCGCAACTCGCCCGTCAGCCGGATCGCCGCCGTCAGCAGCGCGTTCTGGCCTCCACCCGCCAGCGCGGCAGGTAACATCTGATAGCTCTCGGCGGCGGCGGCGACATACGGCATCGCCAGGACGCCCGTGTCGTCTTTCGTATCGCGTTGCGCCGCGATGGTCCCGATGGCGCCAGCCAGCGCCCGCGCCGGGTTGCCAGTCTGGATATAGCGCTGCGCCGTCGCCAACGCCATGGCTGTATCCCCCTGGCCCAGCCGTTCCTCGACCGTGTTCAGCATCGTCGCCGGCAGGGTCCCGCCCGCGCCGACCGAGACCGTTGAGCGCGTAGCGGGGCCTTCCACCGTCGGCGTTCCTCCAGCGCCAAGCGCGTTGACGGCGCCGGCGGCGGTGTAGAGCAGTGGCCAGACATGCGGATCCTGTACCTGCGTCATGGCCACATGGACAGCGTGAATATAGAGGAGGGTCTGCGCCGCCCACAGCAGGCGCGGGCGATCTCCTGCGGGAGCGGCGTTCACACTGCTGGCGGCGGCCAGGGCCATCCCGGCGGCCACACCACTCGGCGAGGCGCCCGCTTTGAGCGCGTTAAGCGTCGCGTCGCAGGCGGAGGATGCGTCGCCAGAAACGAGCGTGCGCTGGAAGCCTGGCCCAGCCGCTTCTTCCTTGGCGATGGCGATGCGCTTGCGTATCCATGTGAGGTCATGATCCGGCGTGGAGCCATACGCGGCGGCGGTCTGCGCGAACGGCAGGTTGGGCGCCGCATCCATCATCAGCGATGTATACCAGCGCACGAACGCCGGAATATTGCCGCCCCAGTCGGCCATGTCGAGGATGCGCGCGCCAGCGTAGAGATCAGTGAGGGCGCGTCCGCCATCGGGGAAGCGATAGTCCAGCGCGCCGTAGAGCGAGGAGAGCAGCGTGCGATAGTCGGCGCCGGTCGCGTTGTAGCCGAGCAGGATGCGCTGGGCGGCGATCACGTCGCGCTGCGCCAGGGCCTGGCGCAGCGCTCCAAGCGGCCCGTCGGGATGCTTGATCTCCGCGGGCAGAAGCGGCTCCGGCAGCGTCGCGCCCGCTGGCTGCGCGCCTGCGCCGACCCACCGGCCCACCGCCAGCATACCCTGCGTGAGCGGCAGCGCGGGCGAGAGCATGCGTCGCTCCTCAGCGGCGCGGTCGGCGCCAATGGGAATAGCGCGCATCCATTCGGCGATGCGCCCCGTCGCAGCCAGCGCGCCCACCGCGCGGCTGTCCGCGCCGCCCCAGAGCGCGGCGAGTCCGACGCGTCCCGCGATCTTGGTCGGCGTCACGTTCGGCGTCGCCAGCAACTCCAGCGTCTCCGCGATTACCCGCGATACATCGGAGGCGGCCACCGCGTCCAGCAGCGGCGTCACATCCGCGAAGAGTGTCGTTCCCATATGCGTTCAATCGCTCCCTGTCGCAACCAGCGGTCCGTACAATCAGCGTCCATATCAGGTGTAGCGGAGGTCTGCGAGCTAGGTCCCCTCAGGATGGTCATCTGCGTCGTGCTCGCCTTGCAGCGCCCGTATCTGCTCGTCAATGGGCGGGATGCCGATGTAGTCTTCATCGGCCAGCTTGAACGCCCGCTGGAGGTAGAGTTCGGCGAGCCGTGGCCCGGTGTCATCCCTGCGTAGCGCCGAGTCGATAAGCAGGTTCGCGCGATATTTCTCCGGCAGCGAGCGCGCCAGCCGCTTCATGCTGAGTGTCGTCTCATCTAGCTGATGGCGATCATCCGTCTCGATGGCGTAACGCGCCTGGCCGATCAACCGCGAAAGCTCGCTGAGGCGGGCGCGCTCCGGCAAGATGTCGCTGAGCATGTCGTCCACGCTCACATCGTCAAGCGGCGGCTGTTGTGGCGTGGGCGCGATTGAGGGCCAGCGTGACTGGTAGCGTTCGTAGAGCTGGCCATACTCGCCGCAGCCCTGCGCCGCGAAGGTCATGCGCTGGCTGTCGTCGCCGAGTGCGATGACTCCCATATCGCAGAGATCGTCGTCGCGCCGCTCGGCCTGCTGACGCAAGGTCTCCAGGTCGCTGACATCCTCCAGCATCGGCGGAATCGGCACGACGCTCAGCCCCTCGCTCATCGCCTCTATCCCGCCGAGTTGTCCGCTCAGCATCGGCGGCAGATACTTGGCCATCGAAAACGAGATCGGCAGGACGACGCAGTAGGTGGCGACGTAGCGCTCCGCAGCGCCGGAGACGCGGGCGTAGAGAATGGCGTGCCCACGCGGTGTCTGCGCGTCTCCCCGCTCGAATTGCAGTCCCATTGGGCGTCCTCCCTGCCGGCGCTATCATGCTCTCCCATCCATGCTATCATAACGTCAGGCCTCTGCGCGCGCCCAACTACGCGATTCCGCCACCTGAAACAGGCCGCAATGCTCTTTTTGTTTGATATTGACGGCACACTGCTGCGGCGCATGCCACCTGCGCACCGGCAGGCGCTCTGCGACGCCGCGCTGGAGGTCTTCGGCGCGAGCCTCGGTCCCGGCGAGATGGGGCTCACCGCCGGCATGACCGATACGGCAATCGCCCGCCGGATGCTGCTTGGCGCGGGCGTCCCGGCGCGGGCGATTGACGCTGGACTGGCGGACTTTCACGTGGTAGCCGCCGACGCCTACCTGCGCCATGTGCCCGACGATCTGACGGCCTTCCACACGCCGCACGCGCTGGAGACGCTCGACTGGTTGCGAGACCGTGGCGTGGCGCTGGGGCTGGTGACGGGGAATATCGAGCGCATCGCCTGGGTCAAGCTGGCCGCCGCGCGCATGGGCGACTATTTCGCCTGTGGCGCGTTCGGCGATGAGGCGGCGGAGCGCGACCGTTTGCCGCCGCTGGCGCTCGCGCGGGCGCGTCAGGTGTTCGGACGGGACTTCGCACCGGAGGAAACCTACATTATCGGCGACACACCGGCGGATATCAGGTGTGGCGCGGCGCATGGCTTGCGGACCATCGCCGTGGCGACCGGCCCCGCGCACGCGCTCGACGATCTGCGCGACTGCGCGCCCGATCACCTCTTCGCGGACCTCTCCGGCGTCCAGACGCTCAGGATTTAACTGACTCCGTTGCTCAACCCGCAGCGTGGAAAAATCACGCTGCGTGGCTACTCCTCCCCGCGAAGCAGGGACCAGGTTCGCCAGATACCGATGACGGCGAGTGTCGCGCGTATCTCGTTGCGCAGGCAGGCCTCCAGGGCCTCGCGTAGCGGTACCAGGCGGGTCGTAATCTGTTCTGTGCCTTCGGGCGAGGCCATGCCGTGGCGCAGTCCGCGCGCCAGGAAGATGTGGCCGATCTGCGCTGAGATGCCGGGGCTGAGCGCATATGCGCCAAGCTCCCGCCACTCGTCCGCGCGCAGGCCCGTCTCCTCCGCCAACTCGCGCTGCGCCGCCGCCAATGGCTCCTCGCCGCGCTCGATGGCTCCAGTTGGCAGGAACCAATCGGCGGTTTGCAGCGGATAGAGAAACTCGCGCACGAGCCAGAGGCGCTCGTCGTCCTCCAGCGCGACGATGGTGACGTTGTCGCCGGGGTCAACCACACCGTAGATGCCGGGCTGACCATCTGGGCGGATCACCGCATACTCGGTGACTGTCAACCAGGGGTTGTGGTAGACCTCGCGCGCGCCAACCGTCCGCCAGGGGCTGCCCTCGGCGTCTTTCCACTGCTTTCCCACTTCGCTGTCCGCCATTCCGCCTCCGCCACTCAGCGCGCGATGGCGCTGAGTGCTCGTTGTCTGACCGCGCCCGCGACTGTGATGATAGCAAAACCCACGATCACCAAGACTGTGATCCCACATCCTCAGTAGGGTGGCGCCGGCGCCCGAAAGCGCCACCCAGGCGAAACGATGCGCGGAGGGACCGGAAGCTCGAGATTGCCAGTTGGCATGTTCGGGTCAGACACTAGCAGGCCGCGCTGCTTGGGCATCTCCTAACCATTCCTCTGGCGGTTCCTCACCGCTCCGCCCCATTGTGCCGCACACCCTCTGTCGTGGCAAGCGCTCATGGCTCACGATCATCAGGCGTTGTTGTGCGTACCTTCTTCTCTACTCAGGGGTGTTGACATTGTATGCCTGCGCCTGCTCATACAAGTGCGACAAATGTACAATGAGAACGGCGGCGCGGCGCGAGTATACGGCTCGCGCTCACTCTGCTAGAATGGTCGAGGTCAGAGCGCAACTGGATTTCTGGCGGAGAAGACAAATGCGAAGAGCGTCACGCGGCGCATGTTTCATGTCGGGCTGGGTGGCGTGTGTCGCCCTCGCCTGCGCGCTGGTCTTTGTCGCTGGCGTCGGTCCTGCGCATGCCGCCGAAGCCGCTCAGCGCTCCTGCGGCGCGCGAGCGGCTACCAGCGCCCCAGCAGACGCAGCGCGGAACGCACCAAGCGAGGCGCATATCTCGCTCAATACCAGCAGTGGAGCGATAGGAACGCAACTCGTTGTCTCAGGCGCAAACTTGCCTGCGCGCGTCAACATCACGATCACGATGCAATTCACCATTGATCACAATGGTGACTATCCAGTGACATCCGATGCGCTTGCCTCAGTGGCGACCTCGGCGAGTGGAGCCTTCATGACAGGCACGATTCAGATACCCACTGGGCCATGTAACTCAGTTCCCATACCTGGCTCCATCTCACAGGTCATCTCGTCGACCAGTAACGGCGCCATTACTGCGAGCGCGCCCATCAAGATGGTAGTCAGTCCGGGTCTGAATCTGGACAACACACAGGGCGAGCTCCATCGAGATGCGACGACTGTTCCTGTCTCAGGCGTCAGTTGGATACCAGGCGTCAAAGTCACCATCACGTTGGCGCGCTATGCCGACCCATCCCAGGGCAGTAGCTCGCCACCCGCCTCGCTTCCCGGCGCGCAAAGCCTTGTCGCCGTGGCAGATGCGGCTGGCGGCTTCAAACTCGATCTGCCTGTGCCTGCGGGATTGCCGCTTGGCGCAGCGCTCACCGCCACTGCGCAGGCAAACGCGCCAGAATATGGGACGCTCACAATTTACGCCTATTCGGTTCTCACCGTCATCGCGCCGCTCGCCGGCGACATCAGCGTCAAGCCGAAGCAGGGATTGCCTGGCGCAGCGATCTTCATCACCGGCTCACACTGGCAGCCCAACGAGCGGCTGAACATCGGTGGTTGTCTGGTCCCTTCCGCCAAAGACGATGGCATTCCCTACTGTGGCCCAGGCGTGTTCTATCTTGCTGTTCTTGGCAATGTTTTCACTGACGCCGAAGGCGCCTTCGCTACGAAAGCGCTCATTCCAGACAACTGGGCGCTTGACCATGCGGCGACGATCATCGCCTATCCTGACGAGAGCACAAGCGCAAGCACGTTCGTGCGCGCCACCTATTTCGGCGGTGCGGTTTCGCCCGGAGCCACGCCATCGACAACCGTGACGGACCCAGACACTATCTCATCAGCACAACCTGCGAATTTCCCGTGGATGACACTTGCGATTGGGCTAGGCGCTCTGCTGACAGCGGCATTCGTCTTCTGGCCACGTCTCAGCGCGCGCTGGAGGTACGGAGCGCCAGACGCCACGCCGATAGACATGGCGCGAACATTTCCCGAAGGAGGCGAGGATGGCGAGCGACCAACAGACTGAGCGCCCGACGCGGGCCTTTCTCGCG
>Ga0070698_100009875_pt1 | contig 10204 bp, 8 predicted proteins | sample KBSK1502metaG_FD_65477 | JGI IMG/M metagenome (GOLD analysis project Ga0070698, IMG submission 65477) | Corn, switchgrass and miscanthus rhizosphere microbial communities from Kellogg Biological Station, Michigan, USA - KBS K1-50-2 metaG | ecosystem: Host-associated > Plants > Roots >... | reverse complement strand
CATGGTCGACATTGCCTTCCTGCTCCTCATCTTTTTCATGGTGACGACGGTGTTCAGACAGCCCCGCGCCATCGAGCTCAACGTGCCCAAAGTGGAGGACAAGGTCGCAGTTCCGGAAAGCAACGTGCTCACCGTGTACATCGATCAGCACGAGGGGATGTACACCCGACTGGGTACCGGTCCGATTTCCCGCACCGATCCCGACCACATTTTTGATGCACTAAAGCAGCAAGCGGCCGCCAATCCCAACCTCATCATCCTGGTCAAAATTAGTCGCCAAGCGCGCTATGAACACATGGTGAACATGCTGGATGGATTCGAAGACGCCCACCTGGAGCGGTTCAGCCTCGCCGTCCTGGATGATGCCGACGCGAAGCTCCTCGAGGGAACGAAGTGAGCGCGCGGCTCTCGGTGCACCTGCCGGATTCGTTCTCGCTGTCCCAGGTCATGCATTTTCCGATCAGCGGCTCCTTGCATCCGCTCAACCGCGAGCGATGGAAGTGGCTCATTTGGGGTCAGATCCTGGTCATCCTGCTCGCCATTCTTTCCTATGCCGGCTGGAAGACCTGGCGCCACCTGCACCCCGAACCCGCGGTCGTACACAACGTGCGATTCGTGCGCAGCATGGCCGACCTCGGCGTGCCACCGTCCCTCACCCAGCAGGTCCGGCCCACCATCCCTCGCGTCGACATCGCGGCCGCGGCTCCCAAGCCCGTCATCGCCCGTCCCGAACCCGTCCCCGAAGCCCAAGCCCAAAAGCCGACCATTGCTACAACAACCGAGGCGCGGGACGCGCTCGCACCGGTCACCGTCGGAAGCGTGGGCGCGCCCGGCGAATCCCTGGTGATCTCGGACGAAAAGAGCCCGAGCCCCGAAGATTTCGTGCCCGTGGAAGAACAACCGGTGCGAATTCGCATCGATCCCCCCGTGTACCCGGACGTGGCTCGCCAAGCCCAAGTCGAGGGCACGGTGATCGTGCAAGGGCTGGTGGGCAAAGACGGAAAGGTCAAGAACTGTCGCATCGTCGAAGGTAACGAAATGCTGCGTGAGGCAGCCATCGCCTGTGCCAAGACGGCCGTGTTCAAGCCCGCTCTCATGGGTGGAAAACCCGTCGAGGTGTGGGTCGTGTTTCCTATCACCTTCAAGTTGCACTGATCCGATGGCACTCGTGAGATTGGAAGGCGTCACCAAAACGTTCCCGGGGGGAACGGTCGCAGTGCGGGGTATCGACCTACTGGCGGAGGACCGCGAGTTCCTGGTCCTGGTGGGCCCGTCGGGTTGCGGCAAATCGACCGTGCTCCGCATGGTGGCCGGACTCGAGGCTCCTACTTCAGGAACGATTTACATCGGCGATCGGCTGGTGAACGAGGTCGCCCCCAAAGATCGCAACGTGGCCATGGTCTTCCAGTCCTACGCCCTCTATCCGCACATGACCGTGCACGAGAACCTCGCCTTCGGATTGAAGCTGCGGAAGCTCCCTCGTGAGGAAACGCGCACGCGCGTGGATCGGGCGGCTTCCTTGCTCGGGCTCTCGCCGTATCTCGATCGCAAACCACGCGCGTTATCGGGCGGACAGCGCCAACGCGTGGCGCTGGGGCGGGCGATTGTGCGCGAACCCGATGTGTTCCTCTTCGACGAGCCGCTTTCCAACCTCGATGCCGCCCTGCGCACCCAGACCCGCACTGAAATCAGCAATCTTCACCGCCGCCTCGCCACGACCATGGTCTACGTCACGCACGATCAAGTGGAAGCGATGACGATGGCGGATCGGATCGCGGTCATGAACGAAGGCGCGCTCATGCAGGTGGCTCGCCCCATGGATCTCTACCACCGGCCGGCCAATCGCTTCGTGGCCTCGTTCATCGGATCGCCCTCCATGAACTTCTTCGAGGGCGCAATCGAGGACGGCGCGTTTCGCATGCCGGGTTTCACCCTGCCCCTCACCGGACGTCTGGAGAAAGCGCGCGGCCATCGCGGGGCGGCAGTGTTGGGACTTCGGCCGGAACACCTCACGCTCGCAGATTCGGCCGATGGCCAGGACGTGGTGAAAGCGCGAGCGCTCTCGGTCGAGCCCATGGGGAACGAGATCCTGCTCTATGTTGAGCTGGAAGGCGGTCGAGCCACGGCCCGTTTGGGGCCGGAACGGATGCCGGAGGCGGGAGCGACGTATCGCATGCGCTTCCGGGGCGAGGAAGGCCATCTGTTCGCCATGGGGACCGGAGCCAGCTTGCTCGACTGACCTTCGGCATTAATGCCCGTAGAGTGAGGAACAATGTACATTGCTGTATGCTCGTTCACCTGGCCGGGGGATCCGTCCACAGCTTCTACCTTGGCAGAAGTGAATGATATACTTACGTTTGTGCCCCGAAAGTGCGCCTCTCCAAGGGACGCGTCCCGATGCATGCGAGGTGCCCTATGTGGTTTCGCAGCTCAGTGCCGCCAGCCTTCCTTCGTTTCGCGGTCGTCGTAATACTTCTGCAGGCTCCAGGCGCGGCCGGGGCGGGCGCCAACATGAACGCTCGCTTTCTTGTTCATCTGGCCACGCCGGTGAGCAAGAACCAGTGCGGCTTGGTATCCAATCCTCCGAGCTGTAGTCAAATTGAAACCCGCGGGCAAGTCGGAAACGACTATTTTGCCTACGTGATCATCAGTAACGTTAATTCGACTGCCGGTCTGTCCAGCGCGCGATTCGGCATCACCTATGATGGGGCGGCCGCGAGCGGGGTCGATGTGTCCTCCTGGACGTCCTGCGCCAACGGCCTGGAGTTTCCGTCGGCCGGATGGCCCGCCGCGGGAACCGGAATAACCGTGACCTGGGACGTCACAAACTGCTTTCACCCGCCGATCGTGAACCAGTTCGCCATGGGTGTCGTCGGCTACTTCCAAGTCAACGCCTCTACGCCGGACGAGATCCGAGTGACGCCTAACCCGACTGACAATCAGGCGTTTGTTTACGACTGCGCCGCGATCGAGGACGTCATCGTGTCGGGTACCGTGATTCCATTTGGGTGGGCTACGTTCAGCACGGATGGCACAATTTACGGCAGCGATCCCTGTGGCCTTAACGCCGGCAGTTGCCATCTGAGCGGGCCGACCGCGGTGGACACCGGCCAGAGCGGGATTCAATACACCATGGATCCCGACGAAGTCACGGCGACAGGATCCTGGAAAGCCTTTGGAAATGCTGAGATCACAAGCAGCAATAACTCCGCCGCGATGGTCCATGCCACCACTCCGGGAACGTTCTCGATAGCGTATCAACGCGAGCCCGATTGCTGGGTGGTTGATGGATGCGGCTGCTCGCTCACCGTGCAGGTGCTGGCTCCCACCCCGGTGAGGCCGACCACCTGGGGCCGGATAAAACGAGTGTTCGCGGGTTCGGGGCAGGAGTAAACCCGGCTTAGTAGCCCCTCTCCTCCATCTTCACCTTGCCCCGGAACGTCCAATAGATGATTCCGGTGTAGGCGAGCACGAACGGCATGCCAATACCGGCGATCAAAAGACCAATCCGCAAGGTCTTTTCACTCGAGGCAGCGTTCACGATCGTCCAGCTTCGGGTGGGATCATTGCTCGCCACCAATACGTTGGGATAGAGCGCCATGGCGAATAGAAAGACCATGCAGGCGATGGTGATCGACGAAGAGAGAAACGCCTCTGCATAACGCTGCCGGAAGAGCGCGCGCGGAATGTTGGCGATGGCCAACAGATTGATGACGATCCCGGTCACCGCCCAGGGGTGCCGTCCGAAGTTTGCCGCGGCAAGCGGGTACTTGAGAAGAGTCAGGATGGTGGCGAGAAGGTACAGGAATAGAAAGAGTCCCCACGTGTGCCACATCCACCGCCCGAGGCGTTCCTGCACGCCTCCCGAAGTCTTGAGGAAAAGATAGATCGCGCCGTGCATGGCAAAGAGGGAGACGGCAAGGACTCCCACCAATAGCGAATAAGGATGGATGAGATCAAGGAACCCGCCGATGTAGGCGCCGCGCTCGTCCAGGGGAATGCCGCCGATGGCGTTTCCCACCCCGACTCCGAAAATGATCGTGGCGGTGAAGCTCGAAGCGAAAAAGGCCCAATCCCAGAAGCGGCGCCACCGCTCCGCGTGCATCTTGCTTCGGAACTCGATGCTCACCGCGCGCGCGATGAGCGCGAAAAGAAGCACCATGAAGGCCAAATAGAACCCCGAGAAAATCGTCGCGTAGGCTTCCGGAAACATGGCGAAGAGCGCTCCGCCGAATGTGACCAGCCAAACCTCGTTCCCATCCCAGAGGGGACCGATCGCATTCAAGAACAATCGCCGCTCGCGATCGTTTCGGGCCAAGGGATGGAGGATGCCGACGCCGAGATCGAATCCGTCCAGAATGGCGTAACCGGCCAGAAGCGCGCCCATGATTGCAAACCACAGGATGTGAAGATCCATCACGAGGCGTCCTTCGCTTCGGTCAACGATCCACGGTGATCGGCGCGCGCAGTCAGAATGTCGCGGAGCCCGCGCCCGTCCGGCTCGAGCGCCGGAGGTCCGGTCTGGATCTTATGGTTGAGCACGAAGACCCACACCGCGCCCAGGAGGATGTAGATGAGACCGAAGAGAACGATGGAGGTGAGGACTTCCTGAGCCGAGACGGATTCGCTCACCGCGTGCTGGGTGCGTAAGCCGGCCGGCCGTGGTGAACCGTCGGCGAGCGGGAAATCCACGGTTTCATACTGCACGAATCCATCCGGGCCGATCGCGGGTTCTCCATTCGGCCCTCGAACCACCGGTGGAACGACGACCCAGGGCTGACGCCCCACTTCGGCCGCGGTCCAGCCCAGCTCGTTGGCCGCTACCGCTCCCAACACCGAGACCACAAAGGTCCAGAGAAGCCAACGCTGCCGAAACAGGGTTCCCCGGAGTCTGAAATAGGACGCGATCAACGTGATCCCGATGAAAAACACACCCAGCATGACCATGACGTGATAGGAAACGAACGGAATGAGCACGGGCGGACGGTCTTCGGGACGGAACTTATCGAGCCCGATGAGCGGAGCCCGCGTATCCCCCTTCACTAAGAGGCTGGTTCCTCCTGGAAACGCGACCTCTGCTTTGACGCGTTGTCCTCTATCGTCCGGGATTCCAAAGAGGGTGAGCGGCGCCGGCCCGGTGCGATAGTGCGCTTCGAAGGCGGCCAGCTTGGCCGGTTGGTGGCGATAGACATTCCGGGCCTGGAAATGGCCGCTAACCGCGGCGGCGAGACTGAACATCGTGGCCAGGAGGAGCGCGCCTTCGAACGAGCGCTCTGCAAACGCTTGATGACGCCGCTTGAGCACATACCACGCGCTCACGCTCATGATGAAGAACGTGCCCATGATGATGGCTCCGATCCAGACGTGGACGAGCCGTTCCACGGTGGACGGATTGAAAACAAGCTTCCAGAAATCGGTGATCTCGGCCCGAAGGACCGGTTGGCCGTTTACCACCCACGGCGCTCCGTCGCGCTGCATTTGCACGATGTGGTGCCCGGCCGGCGTCTGCTGCCAGGAGTTCGCGACCACGATCCAGATCGAGGAAAAGATGGAGCCCAAGGCGACCAGGAGGGTGGAGAAGAAATGCATGCGCGGACCGATGCGGTCCCACCCGAACACGAGCAGGGCCAGGAAGCCCGACTCGAGAAAGAATGCGAAGATCCCCTCCGCCGCCAGGGCGGAACCGAACACGTCGCCCACGAATCGCGAGTAGGCGGCCCAGTTGGTGCCGAACTCGAACTCCATCACAATCCCGGTCGCCACCCCCACCGCAAAATTGAGGGCGAAGATTCCCGTCCAGAACCGGGCCGCTTGCTCGTAAACGGGATCGCCCGTGAGCAAGAACCGCGCCTCGAGGAACGTCATCACCACCGCCATACCGATGGTGAGAGGCGGAAAGAGATAATGGAACATGATGGTGAGGGCGAACTGAAGCCGGGAGAGAAAAACGACGTCCATCATGTTCGGAAATTCTCCAGACCGCGAAAGAGTCTAGCGCCACTTTCCTTCCCGCGTCGAGCGTGCTAGCGTGCCGCGGTATGAAAGCACTCAAACGGATCGCTTTGGGGGCGTTCTTATTGAGCCTCGCCGCGTGCTCGTCTCATAAGTCCGAGACGCGCGTCATGACCGAGCGCGAGCGCGACAGCACCATTGCCGCCTCGAAATTGCCGGGAGCCGGCGTGGTCGGCAGAGCGCTGGAGCAAGCGGATTCCGCGAAGGCACGCGCCGATCGGACGCTTCCCCCGTAGCGTTCACCCCCCAACTCGCGCTATCTTCCCCCCCGTTACGCCCATGTACGAATAAGGAGGATGGGGAGACATGCGTCACCTTGGTTTGCGATCGATGGTCCTGCTTTCTGCAATCTTCGCGACGGTGCTTGGATGGTCCGGAGCCGACGCGAGCACAGTCACCTTCACCGGAACGGTCCATTATGATGGGCCTTACTCGGGCACCCTTTACGTTGCCGTGATCGATACCACTCAGGCGGATTCAGCCCAGTTCCTGGATCTCCAATCCTATGGCGCCCAAGGCCCGCCCTTTGATCAGGCCTACTCTCTGAGCTTTGACAACGCCACCGCTCCCGCACAAGTGATTGTCGCCGCCCTGCTCGACGTGGATGGCGGAGGTGTCGACTCGGTCGGTCAAGGCGATATCGTCGGGTGGTATGACAGCAATCCGTTGCCCGCTCTCGTATCATCGGATTCCGACCACAACGGGTTACACTTCGATTTGCCGCAGGCCGAGATTCACGGGACGGTCACGTTCGCCCCGGGACAGATCGACGCCGCCATTATCATGGCCACGAGCTGCAGTGAATCCCAAGGAGCGTTCGGAAGGCCCGCGGTCCGGTTGAACGAGTCGGGAACCTATTCCATGAAGGGGATCTACGCCGGCACTTGGTGCGCCGCCGCATTCGGGAGCACCTCCATCCCGCCTTTTTTCTTGGGCCTTTGTTTTGGGGATCCAACGTGTGCGAACCCGACCCCCATCACGCTCGAAACCACCGAAATTAGGACGGGCATTGATTTCGATTTCACGGGGAACGTTAAGACCAGGAAGACCACCTGGGGAAATCTAAAGAGCAGCTATAAGTAGACCCGACCCCCCATCCAGCCAATAACGCCACCTGACTCTAGCGGCTCAGGTGGCGTTACTCTATCCGCGCGTCCGCGTCTTCCATCCGTTACCGACCCACATCCTCCCCAGCCGCGCCACCTGCTCGATCCGCTGTTCGGCCACCCGGTTCGCCGCCTCGATGGTCGGAATACCCTCTCGATCGGAAACGGCGAAAATCTCGTGGAGCGTGCCGGCCACGTTGTCGATTTGCCGGCGAACCTTGTCCACGTTGTAGCCCTCCAACTCGCTGGCCACGTTGATGAGCCCGCCGCAGTTGATCACGAAGTCCGGGGCGTAAAGAATTCCACGCTTTCTCACCGCTTGGCCGTGACGCTCTTCATCCTCGAGCACATTATTGGCCGTTCCCGCGATGATCTTGAATTTCATGCGGGAGAACGTAGCGTCGTTCACCACCGCGCCCAGCGCACAGGGAGCGAAGATCTCGGCATCGACATCGTAGATCTTGTCCTCGGGCACCGGTTCCGCGTTGAATTCCTTGGCCACGCGATCGACGCGGGCCGGATCGATATCGGTGACCACGAGGTGCACCCGATCGGCAGTTAGATATCGAGCCAGGTGATAGCCCGTGTTGCCGAGGCCCTGGATAGCCACCCGAAGACCGGTGAGAGTGTCCTTGCCCAGCGCCTTTTCGGCGCAGGCTTTCATCCCCTTGTAGACCCCCCATGCGGTCATGGGGGAGGGATCGCCGCTTCCCCCCATCCCGTGACTGATGCCGGTGGCGTAGGGCGTCTCCATTCGCACCCACTCGATATCGTGCACGGTCGTGCCCACATCTTCCGCGGTGATATAGCGTCCGCCCAAACTATGAACGAAGCGTCCGAAGGTCCGGAACAAGGCCTCGGTTTTCTGCGTCCGTGAATCGCCCATGATCACTGCTTTGCCGCCGCCCAAGTTGAGCCCGGCCACGGCCGCCTTGTACGTCATTCCTCGCGACAGCCGAAGAACGTCCTCGATCGCCTCTCCCTCGTTCGCATAGGGCCACATACGGCAACCGCCCAGGGCCGGCCCGAGCACGGTGCTGTGGACGGCAATCACGGCCGTGAGACCGGAGCTGCCGTCCCGGCAAAAAACCATTTGTTCGTGCTCGCGCACCGCCATGCGTTCGAAAACAGAAGACATGATGACTCCTACCCTGGAGGGTGTCGCAATGTAACGGGTCGAAAGGATGGAGGATTCTAACATCGGTCTCGAGGCGTTTGGTCTATTCACCCAAACACCCGATGCGTTTACTTTTCCCTAAAAAGTGAGGCAAGAAGGGGAATCGGGGCTTCATATGATAGTAGCCCCTATAGACATCAGCGTGTCCGGCCCTCCCCGGCCGGCAAACATCGTTGGAAATCGTTCTCAAATAGTTGAAAGGCAGGTGCACCATGACTCGCAAGAAAGCATCGGTGTCTATTCTTCTTCCGTTGGCCGTGGCCGGCTTGGCATTCGGCATCTGGAAAAAGCGTCGCAATGGGCGTCTGAATCATCAGGATCAGCTCAACTATCGCCTCGATTTGCCCAATGCCGAGCGTGAAAGAATGAATATCGGCTGAGCGTCAAAGGGGTGCTGCCCCATAGCGGCGGCACCCCACCGCGTCCCGGCCGCCCATGCTCCAATTTGGCTGACAACGCGGAGCGACAACCCTCCTCTTTCGCTCCTTGTACCCCCCTCTCTGCCGGTGCTACCTTTTGTAGAGCATTTCGTTACCGGAGGTTTGCTTGCGGGAATCGCAACATCCCATTCGCGAGCCTGCGGTCGCCGGAACCTTTTATCCCGAGGATCCAGGAGAACTCACCAGTACGGTCGATCGTTTGCTTGCCCGCACCAACGGGCAGGTCGAGCCCGACCGCGAGCTTCGCGCCTTGATCTCCCCCCATGCGGGATATGCCTATTCGGGGGTAGTGGCGGCCGAGGCCTATGCGTGCCTCAAAGGCCGTGGATACACCACCGTCGTCCTGGTCGGTCCCGACCATTACATCGGCTTTGAGGGTGTGGCCGTCTATCCCCGCGGGGCCTTCCGGACCCCCTTAGGTGATGTCTGGGTCGACGAGGAACTGGCCGATTTGTTTCTGGAGGCCGGTGCGGGCGTACAGCCGGCCCCCGAAGCCCATCAACGCGAACACGCGCTCGAAGTGCAACTTCCATTTCTGCAACGGGTCCTCCCCAACGCCAAGATCGTGCCCGTGCTCATGGGATTTCGATCGCGCACCAACGTCGAGATCATGGCCAACGTTCTCTCGCGGGCGCTCGACAATCCGCTCGTCGTCCTCGTTGCCTCGACCGATCTCTCCCACTATCACCCGCGCCATGTCGCCCAGAAGCTGGATGGCCGAGTCACCGATCTCGTTCGCGCGTTCGCGCCCACGTCGTTGTGGCAAGAACTGCGCGCCGGAAACGTCGAAGCGTGCGGGGGCGATCCCATGGTGTCGGTCATGCTGGGGGCGGCCATTGCCGGCGCCGAACAATCCCGAATCCTTCGTTACGGAGATAGCGGAGAGTCCTCGGGCGATGGCACGAGCGTGGTTGGCTATCTATCCGCGGCGTTCATGAAGGGGATGCCGTCCACCGCGGTGGAGTTCTCGGCCAGTGCGGCCAAGGTGATGCCCAAGGTCGAGGAGTTGGTCGACGTTATTTCCCCCGCCGAAATAGATGTGCTTCTTCACCTCGCCGCGGAATCCGCGCGCACGAGCATGAAGGCTCCTCTTCCCGTCCTGGAGCTGAGGCAGCTGAGTCCCCGGCTTCGCGCGCCCGGGCGGGCGTTCGTTACCCTCAAGCGAGGGCACGATCTCCGCGGTTGTGTCGGTTTCGTGGACGCCACGTACCCCCTCTGGGAAACCGTAGCGCGCGCCGCGCGCTCCGCCGCCCATGAGGATCGGCGCTTCGCTAACGTGGAACCGGACGAGGTGCCCGATCTGGTCATCCAGGTGAGCGTGCTCAGCCCCCCCGAACCGTTCACCAACCTCGAGGATCTCGAGATCGGCATCCACGGCGTGATCGTGACTCAGGGGACCCGGCGGGGCCTCTTACTCCCCCAAGCGGCGGTCGAGCAGGGATGGGATGGCAATGCGTTCCTGGTTCATT
>Ga0070698_100009874_pt1 | contig 10205 bp, 8 predicted proteins | sample KBSK1502metaG_FD_65477 | JGI IMG/M metagenome (GOLD analysis project Ga0070698, IMG submission 65477) | Corn, switchgrass and miscanthus rhizosphere microbial communities from Kellogg Biological Station, Michigan, USA - KBS K1-50-2 metaG | ecosystem: Host-associated > Plants > Roots >... | reverse complement strand
TCGAGGATCCGGCGAAGGTTGTCGACCGCGCTCGCCCGGTCGACGTCGAGTCCGAGCTGCGTGAGCTTCAGCGAGAGGTTTCGTCCGATGCCGGACTGACTGATCGCGTCGATGATCTGCAGGTACTCGCGCGTAGCGGCATCGGCTTCGGCCAGACTGGTGACGCCCTCGCCCAGGAAATCGAGCGTGTGCAGGAAGCCGCGGCTCTCGACCGCGCGCGCCGCGTCGATCGCCTCGGCCACCGTCTCGCCGGCGATGAACCGGCGCGCGAAGCTCGTCGGCTTCTGCATGCCGTACCGCGATGCGATGGTTTTCAGGAGGCCGCTGGCGGCGAGGACGTGAAAAAAAACCTTGGCGGCCTGATCGAGCATCCGGCGTGACTGATGACTAGTGCGGGCGGCCGGTCGTGACGAGCAGGTGCTCGATCGTCCGCGCGTAGTACCGGAGCACGGAGCGGTCGCGCACGCGAAACCGGCCGCGTTCGAGAACGACGATCCCGCGGGTTTCGAGCGGTTCGGCGGCTTCCTCGACGGCCTCGCGGCCGCTGGTCACCCCGAGGTTGGCGCGCTTGACGGCGAGCTCCTCGATGAGCTGATCGATCCGGCTCTCGAGATCGCGCCGCGTGATGGACGGCCGCATCGCGGCGGCAAACAGGGCGGTCGGCAGCACTTTGTAGAGCGCGCCGATTCTGGCGCGGATCTGGCGGGTGAGCGCCAGCAGGTCGCTGCGCGATTGCGGATCGACATCGCCCACCGGCATCGGCGCTCCGAAGGTCACGAACGCGCGCGAGCGATAGCCGACCGCGTAGCGCACCATTTCGGCCAGCTCTCTCGTGAAGGGCCGCTGCCGTTTTTTCACGCGCTGACGGGCGAGCACGTGATCCTCGAGCACGAGGTCGTACGCGATCGCGGTCGGAATGATGACGAGGTCGCGCCGCTCCGCGCTCAACGCCGCGCCAATCAGACCAAGCCGGGTCGGCTTCAGCTCGCCGCTGTAGCTGCGGCCGCCTTCCGGATAGAAGAGCAGATCGTGCTTCTTGATGATCTCGGCCACGTAGGCCTTGAGCGTGACCAGGTACGCCGGGTCTTTGGTGTTGCGGCGGATCGGAATCGCTCCGGTCACGTGGCGGTGGAGGAGGCCGAGGGGACCGCCGAACAGGTTGATGCCGGCCGCGATGAGCGGCGGGCGGATGCCGTTGTCGTCGAGCACAAGCGGTTCGACCAGGTAGTCGGTATGACTCTTGTGATTCGACGCGTAGATGATCCGGTGCGCCCCGGTCGCCGCTGCGACGTGGTGCAGATGCTCGTGCTTCCGCTCGATCTTGCGGAGGATCGGATAAAGGGGGTGCTGCAGCGCCCGGTAGATTGGGTACCGCTGCTTGGTCTGCAGCTCATCGAGATACCCGTGAATGCGATCGCGGGCGTCGTCGCGGCGTTCGCCCCCGTTCCGGAGGTATTTGACGACCTCTTCGCGGGCCAGCACCGCCTGAGCGATATCATCTAGCATGGAGCGCCACGGAATATAGCACGTCAGCCCGTCGACGTTCACCGCAGCCGCCTTCGCGCCGAAGGCGCTTCCCGCCTCCGCCGCGGAGAACGCAGCGTCTGACGAGGCTTTCTGCGATCTGCGGGTGCTTCGCGGTCATCGTTGTCGCGCTGGCTCCAGTGCCCGGCATACCGCGTCTGCGAATGCCGAGGTCGACGCCGTGCCGCCGAGATCGCGGGTGCGTACCTTTCCGTCCGCAAGGACGTGGCGCAGCGCGCTCATGATGGCGTCCGCAGCCGCCTGCTCGTCGATGTGAACGAGCATCAGTACCGCCGAGAGCAGCAGAGCGGTCGGGTTCGCCACGTTCTTGCCCGCGATGTCCGGCGCGCTGCCGTGGACCGCTTCGAAGACCCCCATCTCGGTTCCCAGATTCGCCGCCCCGACGACGCCAAGACCGCCGACGAGGCCGGCGCACAAATCCGAGACGATGTCGCCGTACAGGTTCGGCATCACGAGCACGTCGAACTGCCCGGGATTCATCACGAGGTGCATGCACGCCGCATCGACGATCTTCTCGTCGTACGTCAGGTTTGGAAACCGGCGGGCGACGGCGCGCACGCTCTCGAGAAACAGACCGTCGCCGAGCTTCATGATGTTCGCCTTGTGGATGGCCGTGACCTTCTTGCGGCCGTGACGTTGGGCGTGGCCAAAGGCAAACTCGGCGATCCGGGTGGACGCGCGCTCGGTGATGATCTTCAGGCTCTCGACGACGCCCGGTACGACCTCGTGCTCGAGGCCCGCATAGAGATCCTCGGTGTTCTCGCGCACGATGACGAGATCGATCCCCTCGAACCGGGATGGTACGCCCGGCAGGTTCCACACGGGCCGCAGGTTCGCGTACAGATCGAGCGCCTTGCGCAGCCCCACGTTGACGCTCGTGAAGCCTTCCCCGATCGGCGTGCCGACCGGGCCTTTCAGCGCGATCTTGTTCCGCCGGACGGATGCGATGAGCTCGGCTGGCAGCGCCTGGCCCGTACGCTCGAAGGCGGCGACGCCAGCCAGTTGCCGTTCCCAGGTAATTGCGACGCCGGCCGCGTCGAGGATCCGCAGGACCGCTTCAGTGACCTCCGGCCCGATGCCGTCGCCCGGGATGAGGGTGATTGTATGAGCCACGTTTACAGCGGACCACGCAAAGTTCGCAGAGCCATTATGGTTTCAGCGCGCTCAGCGAGCTCCGCGTTGTACGGTGTTGTGTCATTCACGCACGTACCAGAACAGCAGGACGAGGCCGAGCCCCATGTTCATCGTCATGAGCATGGTCGAAGTCCGGTGCAGCCGGTCGAATTGCATGCGGCGTGGGTCCTCTTTGGGCAGCTGGCTGACGGGCCCGGTCACCTGCGACTGCACATGCGTCAGCTGTCGCGTGACGGGCACGCCCGAGTAGAGCGCGAGCGCCAGCATGACGACGACGAGAGCGACCCGGACGACGAACCCGTGGGGGGGCGGGCCGAGGAACTTCATGACGAACAGGCACACGAGCAGGATGGCGCCACAAGCATATGCGACGAAGTGAAACTGCCGGAGGATCGCGCCGAACAGTGCGCCGGCGAGGATACGGCCGTCGACCGGGTTTGACGCCTGGAGGACTCGGAACGTCTGCGGGGCGACGAGGAGCCCGAGAATCACCATCCCGCCCACCCACACGACAAGCGCCGCCAGCGCGAGGTACCGGATGAAGAGCATCCGGTCATTATAATTGCCGCGTGGATGAGGCCGCCATCGACTGGCTCATCGGGCAAGTGCTGGAGTCGCTGGCGCGCCAACAGCCGATCACGCCGGCAGCCTTGACGTTCCTGTTGCGCCGCTATGCGGCGACAGGCGCCGAGGCGGTCGGCGAGGCGCTTGGCTCCGCCCTGGCCGCGGCTCTCGAGGGCGCGGCGGCCGTGGAGGAATCCCGCGAGCAAGCGGAATGGCTCTCGCTTTTCGTAGAAGCCGCCGCGATCTCGGAAGATGACCGGCTGCGGGACCGGGCGGCGGCGCTCGTCTCCCGTCTGCGTAGTGACTGGCCCGCTCGAGGCGAACTGGAACCGGCTGTCCGGTCCGTCGACGCCTGCTTGAGCGCCGCCAGCACCCTTCCTGATCTGTTCAATCCGCGCGAGCTGGTGCCGGCCGCCATCGACGAGCTCGAGCACGTCGTCCGCGTGGTCTATCAGCCGGGCGGTGGCCTCGCGCACGCGCTCCGGGCCCCCCAAGGAGCGCGCGGCACTCTCATCGATCACGTTGCGACGGCATCGGCGCTCCTTACGGCATATGCGATCACGGGAAGACTGCCGTACTCCATGCTGGCGGAAGAACTGATGCAGTTCGCGCAACGCACGAATGCGGAGCCGGGAGCCTCGAATCTGGAGCGCTTCGTTGCCCGCTCGGAGGCGGCCCGTGTCCTGTGCCGGCTGGCCAAGCTGCACGAGGACGCGGACTATCGGCAGGTCGCCGTGATCGCCGTCAGCTCCGACTACGCAAACGACGCAAAGCGCACGCTCGCGGAGCTCGCGTGTACCTACCTCGACCACGGTGCTGACGCGGCCATCTTCGGCATCGCGTTGGGGGAGCTCGGGGACTTACGCTGAAATCACGAAATTGCTGATTGCAGATTTCAGATTGCAGATTGAATTTCAGAATTGCTGACAATGTAAAATACAATCTGCAATCTGAAATCAACAATCTGCAATTTCACGGATATCTATGTCGCTTGATCGCTCATCGCTCGTTCCCGCCCTGAAAAATATGGCGACCCGCCTTCGAATCGACTCGATCCGGTCGACTTCCGAGGCGGGCAGCGGGCATCCGACGAGCTGCTGCTCGGCTGCGGACCTCGTCGCCGCGCTGTTCTTCGCTGAAATGCGTTTCGACCCGAAGGAGCCGCAGCACCCAGGCAGCGATCGCTTCGTGCTCTCTAAAGGGCACGCGGCGCCCGTCTTGTACGCGGCCTGGGCCGAAGCGGGGGCGTTCGATCGGGCGGAGCTGCTGAAGCTGCGTCAAATGGGATCCGATTTGGAGGGTCATCCGACGCCGCGGCTGCCCTTCGTGGACGTCGCCACCGGCTCGCTCGGGCAGGGTATCTGCGCCGGCGTCGGCATCGCCCTCAATGCGCGCCGCATCCAGTCGGACTATCGCACGTACTGTCTCCTCGGCGATGGCGAGTCGGCCGAGGGCTCGGTCTGGGAGGCCGCGAACGTCGCCGCCGCGGACAAGCTCGATAACCTGTGCGCAATCACCGACGTCAACGCGCTCGGCCAGAGCCAGCCGACCATGTGGCAGCACGACCTCGACCAATTCGCGCGCCGCTGGCGCGCGTTTGGCTGGCACGCGATCGTGATTGACGGCCACGACATGAACGCGATCCTCGACGCGTATGCCGAGGCACGCGCGACCACCGGACGCCCGTCGATGATCATCGCGCGGACGATCAAAGGCAAAGGGGTTTCCTTTGCGGAGGGCAAGGACGGCTGGCACGGCAGGGCGTTCAAGAAGGGAGAGGAGCTCGATCGGGCCATTGCCGAGCTCGAGGCGCAGCTCGTGCCCGTGCCGTCTGACGTCAATCTCGCCGACCGGATCCCGAAGCCGGCCTCGCGGCCCCGCACGGCCGCCAACCCCCAGCCGATCGCGCCTCCCGCGTATAAGACAGGCGAGCAGGTGGCGACGCGCGAAGCGTACGGGACCGCGCTCGCCAAGCTGGGAGAGGCGGATCCGCGGGTCGTGGCGCTCGATGCCGACGTCAAGAATTCGACGTTCAGCGACCGGTTCGAGAAAGTCGCGCCCGATCGCTTCTATCAGAACTTCATCGCCGAGCAGATCATGATCGGGGCGGCGATGGGCCTCGCGGCGCGCGGCGCCATTCCGTTCCCGTCGACCTTTGCGTGCTTCCTCAGCCGCGCCGCGGATTTCATCCGCATGGCGGCCATCAGCAACGTCGGCATCAAGATGGCTGGCTCGCACGCGGGCGTCTCGATCGGCGAAGACGGCCCCTCGCAGATGGCGCTCGAGGACCTCGCCATGTGCCGGGCGCAGCCGAACATCACGGTGCTGTATCCGTGCGACGGGGTGAGCGCCGAGCGCCTCGTGGCGCTCGCCGCGTATCACCCTGGCCCCGTGTACATCCGTACGAGCCGGCCGAAGACGCCGGTGATTTACTCACCGGACGAAACGTTCGCGGTGGGGGGGCTGAAAGTGCTGCGCGAAAGCGGCGCCGACGCGGCCACCATTGTCGCGGCAGGCGTGACGGTCTTCGAGGCGCTGAAGGCCTGCGATCAGCTCAAGGCCGCCGGCACGTCAGTGCGAGTCATCGACCTGTATTCGGTGGCGCCCGTGGATCGCCAGGCGCTCGTCGCCGCGGGGACGGCGACGGGCGGGCGCATCGTGACCGTTGAGGATCACTATGCGGCAGGGGGGATTGGAGACGCGGTCGCCGAGGCCGTGGGTGATACGGCCATCAGAGTGCATCGGGTTGCCGTCCGCGAAATTCCCCACAGCGGTAAACCCGAGGAGCTGCTGGATCGCTACGGCATTTCCGCCCGTCACATCGTCGAGGCGGTGCGAGCGGTGGTGGGAAAGGCCGTCGGCGCCCCAGCCTGAAAACAGAAGCGACGAGAACACGCAAAACACGCCACGAAAACACGAAAGGAACATACGGGTTCCCCTCGTGTTTCGTGTCCGTTGCGCTGATTCTGGGCTACTGGGGCGGACGTTGCGAGCGGTGCCCGCCTCGCCGACTCTGGCGCTGCTGCATCTGTGATTGCGCCTCCCGGGCTTGCGCCTGCTGTTCCGGCGTCAGGATCCGGAATACTTCGGCATGAATCCGCGCTTGGGCCACGGCGAGATCCGACTCGATCGTCGCGAGCTCGGCGGCCCGGACCCGAATCAGCCCTTCATCAAGCGCGTCGGCCATGACGGCCGCCCGCAAGGCCTGGCGAGCCTTCATCGCGCGGTCGCCGAGCCCCTGCGTTTCATCGCGGTGCGAATCCATGATGCCCTTCAGTTGATCCTTCTGGGCGTCGGTCAGGTTCAGATGCGCAGCGATCATTGGCCCCAGCGCCCCCATCGGCCCGCCTGGGCCGCCGCGCCGTTCGGCAAACGGGCGCCGCGGCCCGTCCGTATTCTGAGCGGAAACATAGACGCCGGCGGCAAGCCCAACAGTCACTGCGATCGCGCCGATTCCAACTCCCATCCGTGTCAGGGTGTTCATAGCTGTCCTCCAGAAACGGTCCGGCCGGTGTTGCCCGGCGGCCGCACGTTCTGTCTAATTAGACGGGGGTGTCGTGGCACAACCGTGGATCAGAGATGAAAAAACTGTGACGGCGGCGAAGCACCGGCAAATCTGAAATTTGAAACCGGAAACCTGGAGACTTCAGACCTTCTTCAGACTTCAGGTTTCAGACTTCAGGTTTAAAGGACAGTCGTGATTCATGTATTAGTCGTGGAGGACGAGCCCAACATCAGGGAGCTCATCTGTCTTCATCTCGGCCATGAGGGCTACACCTGCGAGGCCGTCGGCGACGGGCAGCGCGCGCTGGCGCGCGCCGAGCAGGACCGCTTCGACCTGCTGGTCCTCGACGTGATGATTCCTGGCCTCGACGGCTTGTCGCTTTGCCGCGCGGTGCGCAACGGCCGCGTCAACCACGACGTGCCGATCCTGATGCTCACGGCGCGAAAAGAGGAAGCCGACAAAGTCGTCGGCCTCGAAAGCGGCGCCGACGACTACCTGACCAAACCGTTTGGCGTCCGTGAGCTGGTCGCTCGGGCGCGCGCGCTGCTGCGAAGACCTCGCCAGGGCGGCGATCGACCGGCGTCTGACGCGGCGGCCGCAACCGGCGGCGGCAGTCCCGCGGTCATTCGCATCCACGGTATCGAGATTGACGAGCCGCGGCGCCAGGTGCGCGTGGACGGCCGCAGCGTCGAGCTCACCGATCAGGAATTCCGGCTCCTGCACCTGCTGGCCACGCACGCCGGTATCGTGTTCAGCCGCGAAGCACTGCTGACAAGGATCTGGCGAAGCGACACGTTCGTGACCGATCGCAGCGTGGACACGCTCGTCAAGCGGCTGCGGCGCCGCGTCGAAACCGATCCGGGCAATCCCCGGTTCCTGCTGACCGTATGGGGCGTCGGGTACAAGTTTGTTGACGTCCAGACGTCTGAAAACCTGAAACCTGAAACCTGAAACCTGAAATCAATTCAGACTTCAGACTTCAGGTTTCAGATTTGTGAGCGTTAGTCAAAATCCGGCGCAGGCGGCATCTCCCGTTTGTGTTCGCTCGACCGCACCAGCCGCTCGATCTTCATGGCGAGCGCCGGCGCCACGCCCATCGGGCCTTCGGCGAGATACCGTTCGAGCTCCGCGTAGGTGAAGCCCATCTCGTCCTCATCGCGCTGCCCGACCCAAAGGCCCGCGGAGGGTGGCCGATCGAGGATCTCCTGCGGCACGCGGAGCTCCTGGGCGAGCGCGCGCACCTGGCTCTTCATGAGGCGTCCGAGCGGCAGCAGATCGACGCCGCCGTCGCCCCACTTGGTGAAATAGCCGATGGCCAGCTCGGATCTGTTGCCCGTTCCGGCGACGAGGTAATTCAGGCTGCCCGCAACATAGTAGAGTGCGGTCATGCGAAGCCGAGGCTTCGTATTGGCCAGTACCGTGCGGCAGCGCAGGGGATCGACCGGCGGCCCGGCGCGCGGCCCGCGTATTTGTTCGACGGCCGGCTGCACGGCGGACACCAGCGCGTCGTAGGCGGCCGACAGATCACATCGCAGCGTCGGCAGCGAGAAGTGCTGGGCGACGCGCACGGCGTCCTGCTCGTCCTGAGGATCGCTGCGACACGGAAGCAGAACGCCGAGTACCGCCCCGGGTGCCGCGAGCTGCGCGAGGCGGGCGACCACCGCCGAATCGATGCCCCCGCTCAGACCGATCGCCAGTCCGCGGGCACCCGCCGAGTGGACGCGCTCGCGCATCCATCGCGCCAGTCGTTCGGCTGAGGCCATGCGGCCATTGTAGGCGGTTCGCCGCTCGAGCTTCCCGCGCCGAACGGTTGAGTTCAACCCGGCCCGAGCCGGGTCGCAAAAATGGCTGAGCGGGTAATGCCTTCATTTGTGAAAGTCCCATAAACGGCTGAGCGATTGGCATTTACATTCATCGACCGCTCGTGTAGGATCGTCAATGCGTTTCCGCTTCCCCGGCGGAAATTCCTCTTACAACTCGATTGTCGTCGCGCGGCTGTCGGCAGGGCTCTAGGTCAGCCCTTAGTCCCCGCCAGCTGCGCACCGAACGGAGTGTTCGCCTCTTCCGGCGGACCGATCGAAACGGAGCGTCACGTGGCGTCTCGCAAATGGTTCCGCCGCCGGAACATCTGGATCGCGACGGGAGTGGCCGTCGCCCTTCTTTCCATCGCTGCCGTGGTGCTGCGCAGCCGCAGCGCCGTCGAGGTCCCGCAGGTGGCCTTTTCCGATCTGCTGCGCGATCTCAATCGCGGCGCGGTGTCGGAGGTCGTGGTCAACGGCGACGAGCTGCGGATCGCGCTGAAAGACGGACGCGCCGTGCGGACGACGGCGCCAGCCAATTACGTGACGGCGAATCCCTCGTTCGTATCCGAGCTCGTTAGCAAGGGCGTGCGCATCGACGTGCATACGGCGTCCGAACAGTCGGCGTACAACTATGGCGCGCTTCTGCTTGGCGTCGCGTTTGTCGTGGTCCTCGGGTTCGCACTGTATCGCGTCACCTCTGGTCGTATTCCGGCTCTCGAAAGCCGGACGCGTGAAGCCGACAAGACAGCGAGCGTCACCACGTTCGCCGACGTCGCCGGCGTCGACGAAGCGAAGGAAGAGGTCAAGGAGATCGTCGATTTCCTCCGCGAGCCCGGCCGCTTCGCCGCCATTGGCGGGCGCATTCCCAAGGGTGTTCTGCTGGTCGGCCCTCCGGGAACCGGCAAGACGCTGCTCGCGCGCTCGATCGCCGGCGAAGCCAAAGTGCCGTTTCTTTTCTCGAGCGGATCCGATTTCGTCGAGATGTACGCCGGCGTCGGCGCTTCGCGCATCCGTAAGATGTTCCGCGACGCGCGGCGTCATCCCTCGTGCATCATCTTCATCGACGAGCTTGATGCCGTGGGCCGGAGCCGCGGCGGCAACTCGCTGAGCCATGAGGAGCGCGAGCAGACGCTGAATCAGCTCCTCGTCGAAATGGACGGCTTCCTGGCCAACGACGGCATCGTCGTCATCGCGGCCACCAACCGGCCGGATATCCTCGACCCGGCGCTTCTGCGGCCCGGACGCTTCGACAGACAAGTGACGGTGGGCGCGCCCGACGTGAAGGGCCGTCTCCAGATTCTCGAGATTCACTCAAAGAAAGTCGCCCTCGGCCCCGATGTCGACCTCCGCCAGATCGCGCGCGGCACGCCTGGCTTCTCGGGCGCCGAGCTCGCGAACCTGATGAACGAGTCCGCATTACTGGCCGTCCGCTGCGGCCGCCAGCAAGTATCGGCAGAGGATCTCGATCAGGCGCGGGACAAGGTGCTGATGGGACCGGAACGGCGCTCGCTCACGATGACCGACCGCGAACGCATCACGTGCGCGTACCACGAATCCGGTCATGCGGTTGTCGCGGCGCTGCTCCCGGATGCCGATCCGCTCCACAAGGTGACGATTATTCCGCGCGGCCGGGCGCTCGGCGTCACGATGCAGCT
>Ga0070698_100009873_pt1 | contig 10205 bp, 8 predicted proteins | sample KBSK1502metaG_FD_65477 | JGI IMG/M metagenome (GOLD analysis project Ga0070698, IMG submission 65477) | Corn, switchgrass and miscanthus rhizosphere microbial communities from Kellogg Biological Station, Michigan, USA - KBS K1-50-2 metaG | ecosystem: Host-associated > Plants > Roots >... | reverse complement strand
GTAAACTTCATATGGGAAACCTTAACGTCATCTCTCTGATGGATAGATAGCAAAGAAAAAGAACCGGTAGAGCCAACATGAGCGCTCTTTTTAGAACGGATATGCTAAGTAGCCAGCACAGGCATCACGCATGATGCGACCAGGGAGTCGGAAAAAAGGAACCAACCGTAGCCAAGTCGCATGCGCGTAGGAAGCAGGGAAAGAGTGATCACGCACCCACATCCCTAGATTCGCCAGCACCACTTTGCACACCGTCCTTTTTTAAGTCACGGGGTTGAGTTACTCCTTTGTCAACCCAGGTGGCACCACACCTCGTATCGAGGCATCGACCAGTTCTACCGGATGCAGCGTTGGGATACGCTCGCCCAAGCGTTGCAGCGCAGCGTTAATTTGCAGGAGGCAGCCCGGATTGGCCGTGGCGATGACATCGGGATGCGTACTCAGGATATGTTGAGCCTTGCGCTCGCCCAATTGGTTGGCAGCCTGTGGCTCGATCAGGTTGTAGATACCGGCGCTACCGCAGCAAATGTCTGCCTCCGGAATGTCCACCACCTCGATCCCCGGAATGCTATGCAGCACCTTACGTGGCTGCAGACGGACGCGCTGCGCATGGGCAAGATGGCAGGCGTCATGGTAGGCTACGCGCAATTGGATGGGATGGCGCGGCGCCACCGGCTCCAACTCGGCCAGTATCTCCGAGATGTCCCGTACCGAGTCCGAGAATGCTCTGGCGCGTTCGGCGTACCTGGGGTCGTCGCGTAGCAGGTGAGCATACTCCTTCATAGTGGAGCCACAGCCGGCGGCATTGACCACCACCGTATCTACTCCCCAGATCTCGAACGTATCGATCAAACGCCGCGCATAATTCAAGCCTTCTTCCTCGCGTCCAGAGTGAATGCAGAGCGCGCCGCAACATCCTTGGCCAGGCGGCACAACAACATCACACCCTTCGGCTGTCAGGACGCGCATAGTGGCAGCATTGACGGGATCAAAGAACACGCGCTGCACACAGCCCAGCAGCAGCCCCACTCGTCGTCGCCGCGTCCCCTGAGCTGGCGTAAATGTAGCCGGTCGAGAGCGCCGCACCCCCAGGCTCACAGGAGGCATGACCGCCTCCATACCCAACAATCGAGCCGGTATGAGTCGGCTTAACGCCTGAGAGCGCAGCAAACGCCTGGCCCCAATCTCCTGGTAGAGCCAGAGTAAGGGCAACATGGCCCGCAAGCGGGCGGGATGGGGGAAGAGACTGAACAAGAGTGAGCGGAACAAGCGGTCAGAGAAGCTGCGTTTGTAATGGCGCTCGATCTGTGGGCGCGTGGCCTCGATTAGTTTGTCATATTGCACACCCGAAGGACAGGCTGTCACGCAGGCCATACAGCCCAGGCATCGGTCGATGTGAGCAGTAAACGGTGCATTGATGCCGATCTCGCCCTCCGAGGTCATCTTCATCAGTTGGATGCGGCCACGCGGCGAGTCCATCTCCTCGCCCCACAGCAAATAGGTGGGGCAGGTAGGCAGGCAGAAGCCGCAATGCACACAATCAGCGATCAATTCAGGGTCGGGTGGATGGTGCTGATCAAAACCTGCAAGCTGCGCGGGGAGCATCGAGACAGCAGGAGCATGCTCTACCGCTAAACCCACCGACTCCTTCCGCTCAATACCGGAAGTGCTACCATTGCCGGGCTGCACGTTTGAGGTGTCCATTTATATTCCTCCGACAAATCGCCCCGGATTCAGGGTGTAGTTTGGATCAAAGCGCACTTTGAGACGACGCATCACTTCGAACGTCTGGCCCGGCAAGGTTCCCCATACGTCGACCTTGCTCGCCAACGCGGGTGGGGCATCTACGACGACCAGACTGCCCTGGCCGACTGAGGCAGCACTGCGTAGTTGGTCAACGGCCGTGACCAACGCGGCTTCATCTCCGGCCAGGCGTGCGAAAATCAGGCCATGACCGGCATGTGCTCGCCAACGTACATTGAGGCTCTCCTGCTGTGCCGTATGCTCAAGGCTCTCCAACCAGGACGCAACATCAGTCGGCAGCACACTTGCCTTCAAGATAAGCGCATTCGCCGCGTCGCTCGCAAGTGTATAGTCTATGGCAACCTGCCGCCAGAGCCGTTCTTCCGCCTCGCCTTGTATAGTCTGGACATCGCTGTAGGGGCTCGAGCTTGCCTCCGCCCTGGCCATATCGACAAGCGCAGCGGCCTGTTCGTCTGCCGACTCCGGCTCCATCTCGAAGCGAACCGCCATCACGTACAATCCACCTGTAGAGGCGCGGGTAGACTGGGGAGTTGAGTCGGGCTGGTCGAGTGGCTTTGTGGTCGCCCATAAGCTCATGACATCCAATGCGGTTGGCTCCAGGGTGGAGGCGATGACACGCACTGCCAGATCGCACAACGGAGCAGGAGTAGAAGCGGTGAGAACCACCGTACGTGATGCAGCTCGTAATGGGTAAAGCCGGAACGTGGCAGCGACAATCACGCCCAGCGTCCCCAATGCGCCTGTGAAAAGCTTGGGCAGGTCATACCCGGCTACGTTCTTGATCACCTTGCCGCCACCCTTGGCGATGGTACCATCGGAGAGTACAACGCGAATGCCGATGATCTGGTCGCGTACTCCACCATAGCGCATGCGACGGGCACCGGAGACGTTCGTGGAGATGATGCCACCAATCGTAGCACCCGGGCTGAGTACGGGGTCGAGCGCCAGCCATTGACGGGCACGAGCCAGGTATGACTGCAAGTCGACCAGTCTGAGGCCTGCCTGTACCATGACCGTCATGTCATGCGGTGCATACTCGACTACCTGGTTGAGTCTCGTCGTACTCAACAAAATATCGCCGTCCCTTGGTGGAAGGCCGGTGTTGAGTTGCGTGCCACCGCCTCGCACGAGTACCTTCAGCCCCTCGCGATTGGCGTAGGCCAGCACCGACGCCACTTCTTGCTCGCTGCCCGGTGCCGCTACGACATACGGCTGCACTCCGGTCACGACGTCGCTTTCCGTCGCCAGCTGTACTCCACCCTCTGCCAGGGAGCCAAGCGTCTCTTGTAAAGACTGCGTGGATACCTTCATCGTGTTCTCCCTTCAGAACCGCTCTGCCAGTCCTGCTAACTCGATCGGATGCGGCTGGTAGGGGCCTGGTACCTCGCCGCATAAGCGAGGCGTCGGATAAACTTTGTCGGGGTTGCAGAGATTGTCCGGGTTGATGGCACAGCGAATGAGCTGGTGCGTCGCCAGGTCGGCTTCGGTGAACATCGCCAGCATGTGCTGTTTCTTTTCCATACCCACGCCATGCTCTCCGGTAATACTCCCACCGTGGGCCACACAACGACGAATGATCTCGCCAGAGAGTTCCTCCGCCTCGTGCTCCTGACCCGCGATACGCTGATCGTAGAGCACCAGTGGATGCAGGTTCCCATCGCCAGCGTGAAAGACATTAGCGACACGCAGACCCGCACGCCGACTGAGCTCCTCGATCTCGCGCAGTATCTGCGGCAGGGCGGTACGTGGGATCACGCCATCCTGGACGATATAGTTGGGGCTGACGCGGCCCATTGCTGCAAAGGCTGCCTTGCGACCTTTCCACATCAGCGTGCGTTCCTCATCGGTGTGGGCCAGTCGGAACTCGATGGCACCAGCCCGTCGGCAGATCTCCTCGACCCGTTGCAGCAACTGGGAGACTTCGGTGCGCGGCCCATCCAGCTCTACGAGTAGGACGGCCCCCACATCCAGCGGGTAGCCTGCATGGACTGATGCCTCGCACGCCTCTATTGCCAGCTTATCCATCATTTCTATCGCCGCCGGCACGATGCCAGCGGCGATGATACCCGATACTGCCTCACCTGCTGCATCGGTCGTTTCAAACGAGGCCATTGCGGTCTGCACCGCCTCGGGTTTGCGCAGGATACGCAGCGTGACCTCCGTGGCGATGCCCAGTGTGCCTTCTGAGCCAACGATAATGCCGGGCAGATCATAGCCAGGCGAGTCAAAGGTTGGACCACCCACCTCCATCACCTCACCATCAGGCATGACGAATTTCATGCCCAGCACATGGTTGACGGTGAAGCCGTATTTGAGACAATGAGGGCCGCCTGAGTTCTCGGCAACGTTGCCGCCGATGGAGCATACTTGCTGACTGGAAGGATCGGGGGCGTAGTAGTAGCCATGCGGTGCAATCCGCTGCGTAATCCACAGGTTAATTACTCCAGGCTGCACGACCACGCGCTGGTTGGGCAGGTCAACTTTGAGAATCTGCCTCATGCGTGCCAGCGAGATAAGGATGCCGCCCGCAAAGGGCAATGCTCCACCGGAAAGGCCCGTCCCTGAGCCTCGCGGGACGAACGGGATATGTTCGCGATGACACACGCGCACGACGGCTTGAACCTGTTCAGTTGAGGTGGGGAGTACAACCAGTGCGGGCACGATACGGAAGTTGGTCAGCCCATCGGATTCGTAGGTACGTAATTGCTCGTGTTTGTCGATTACCCCGTCGGCGCCTACAATGTTTCGCAACTCTACAACAATTCGTGGTTCGAGCATGGAAGCCTCCTTTGGCCGTCCGAGGAACCAGGGCAGATATGCATGTGGTAGATAAGTATGTTCTGCGATAAGAGAAATATATCCGCGTAGCAATGGTATAGACTATTGGGGATGAAATGTCAATGCTTTTGGCCTAACTACTTCACTGCGTTCACAACGTCTTGAGCCAGACTTTCTGAGACTTTTTCGTTGTTCTCTACTCGTGAGTGAAAAGTGCATGGCTGGCCACAGTCAAAATTGACGTGGATGAGTTTGGCAACATAACCTTCGCGTTTGATAGGTTTCTCAACCTTGTGCTGGCTACTTGGGACATCCGTTCGTGAAATCGATATGATGCCCAGGATGGAGCAGGCTTTCTTGACGGAGAACCCGAGAGGCGAGTACAATCAACAAGGTCTCTACTACTCGTACTCTTGGCAACATCCCTAGCTTAACGAAGGAGAAGTTCAATCGGTGCCTCGTCTGCTCACCTCCATCAAATACCAGCTCATTTTGAGCTTTCACATGCTTCAAGAACGTGTTTCGCGGTGGATTAAACCACCAACGGCCTCCCTTGTGCTCGGCACGCTCGCCGATCTTAGTAGGGGGAAATCGGAACTGATCGCGGAAAACGCGCTATTACGACAGCAACTCATCATCCTGCGTCGACAAGTGAAGCGACCAGCATACCGGAAGAGTGAGCGGCTTCTCCTGGTGCTCTTAGCCAGGATGGTTCGGGCCTGGAAAGAGGCGCTCTTTCTTGTCCAGCCAGAAACGCTTTTGCGAGGGCCGCGTGAGCTCTTCTGCATGTTCTGGAAGCACAAATCGAAGGCGTCCCCGAGTAAGCAGAGACTCTCCTCCGAGACGATCACGTTGATCAAGGAGATGTCGGCAAATAACCGACTCTGGGGCGCGGAGCGCATTGGGGGTGAGCTTCTCAAGTTGGATATTCGGGTGAGTAAACGGACGATCCAGAAGTATATGCGGCAGGTTCGTCCAAAACGAGCCCCTGGACGGAACTGGAAAACGTTCCTGCGCAATCAGGCGGCGGAGGTGTCGGGGGTGGGGGGCCTGTGATTTCTTGCTCGTCCCTGATCTTTTCTTCCGTTCGCTCTTTGCCTTCTTCAACACCCTCGCTGAAGTCACGGAAGGTCATCCAAGTGAATGTGACCCGTTCACCTACCGATCTTTGGGTGGCACAACAGCTGCGGGAGGCGACTCCGTATGGGCAAACACCAAAATACCTGATTCGGGAGAACGACCGGAAATTCGGTTCGCATTTCGCACGCGTGGCGACCACAAGTGGCATCAAAGTACTTCGAACGCCGTATCGAACGCGCGCCGGGCAAATGCTGTCTGTGAACGTTTTCTGGGGAGCGTGAGGCGAGCATGTGTGGATCACTTCCTCATTTTGCTTGAGAAGCAACTCTCTGGGCTTCTCAAAGCATATGTCGTCTATTTCAATCAAGTGCGACCCCATCAAGGCCTTGGGCAGCGGATTCCGGATCCGCCGGTGTATGCTGTTACTCCACTGAACCACCAAAACAAGGTAATCGCCGTTTCTATGCCGGGTGGGTTACACCATGACTACCGAAGAGTAGCATAAACCGTGGAGGTTCTCTGCACCAAGAGTGCGTGAAAGAGACTTGACATCATATGGTGCTCTATCAAAATGAGTGGATGTTATTGTATTTCCTCCCCTGTTTCCTTCCGCGGACAAGGAGAAGATTTCATCTTTCTGCCCAGTTGCCCAGGTATCTGCATATGCATTGATCAGAGGCTTGCCCGTTCCCGATTTTTGTGGCGCACGTCTCTGATTCTTCTGAACGGATGTCCCAAGTAGCCAGCACAGCCTTTGCCCATTAATGCAATGGATAATTTTTCGGCAATGTATTCGTCTTTGGGTGTGGCGATTTCGTCGACAAAATCGACCATCCACTGGTAAGCTTCATGGGAGGGGATGCGCTCAACGGCAACATAGTCGTCGCTCTCGTCGATTTCTGTCAACAGTTGTTCGTCCTCGTTAGAAAAGCCAACATATTCTGAAAAGAAGAGCACTTTGCCTGTGACCAGATTCAAAAAATACTTGTTCGCAAGGTCCGAGTCTTCCATCGCAGTTTCAAGCATGTCCATGTCGATGGGTTTTCCGTTTGGAAGTGTGGCCATGTGATACATCTCCTTCTCTTGTTCTTTCCTTATCGGCTTACTTAATCTCCTTAAGAAAGGGAACCAGTTTGTACTTGCGCCCGTGCAATTGCAGGAGTCCGTTGAGATACACCTCCCACTCGTCATTGCGGTTGAGCGTCTGATAGGCTCGGTGTGCTTTGGAGAGCCAGTTGGCGGCTGCGTCATAGTATTGCGCCTTGCCAGCATCCATGATGGATTCCGCTTGCTTTTTGCTGGCCTGGATTGCCCATTCGGGACGCTCTTTGATGGCCACATCTACCACTTGCGCGATTGAGGTATGACCGGCGTAGGACCCAAGAGCGGCAATGGCGTCGTCGATCAGATCCTCGTGCAGAAACACGTCGATTTTTCCCTGCGTCTCGTAGTTCTGTGAGGTGCGGGCATACTCCAGCAAGGCTGTTTTTCGCGTGGCCCACTGCTCTCCGGCTAGTCTGGCTGCATGGCGGTAGTTCTCCAGACTGATTTGTGCAAAAAATGCCTGTTCCGCTGCCCTGAGCGCCAGGTCGTGCTGGCTCATCGCCTCAGCCTGATCACGTAACCACACAGCCAGTTCGGCTTTGCGTCCTTCCAGCGTCAGACCATGTTCGGCCAGACGCAAGCTTTGCTCGCGCTCCCCATGTTCACACAGCGCTCGAACTACCGTCAGCGTAGCCCCAGGCGTGGTCAATTGTTGGAGTCCTTCGTCAAAAGCCTCCTGGGCCCGATTCAAACGGATGAGCATGGTGAGATACGCCTCGGCTTGTCCCTCGGCTTTTGCCAGAAAGAGATACTCCTGAAAACGTTCCTGTCGTTCCAGAATCGCGAGCCGAATCTGAGCAAGATCATTTGCGTAACCAGGCTTTTGACCTCCCCAGGCTCCCCGCTCGGTGATCTTGCCTTGTAAGACCTGCTGAAGCGGTCTATAGTCCCAGCCCTGCTTAGCTGCCGTGGCAGCGATATCGAAAGCGTCATCGATACCGTAGTCGCTCACATTTTCTTGCCAAGTGGTTAACTTATCAGCCCAGGCTTCGCGCTCTTTCTTGGAGAGTTCTATACTGAGAAGGACTTCCGCCCAGAGTTGTCCCAGTTGGCTAAACAACTCGCCAGCATAGCCATCCGAGTCGTCCAGATTTTCCCATTCGTCGACGTATTCTTCAGTGACCGCTTCGAGTGCAGCTAACGCGCCATATCCATCCCCGACCTCAAGCAATTGCATGGCTTGATCGGCGAGCTTCTCCACCTCATCGACCACCGAGCTCACGTAATAGTAGGCTTGAGAGGATTGCATGCGATCCAGACTATGGATGGCAGAACGAACCCCACGGCGCAGGGCTTTGGTATCCACGTTTGCATATTGCGGCTGAGCCGGAGCGGTTGAAGCTCGTGTCGCCTGGGCTTGGGGAGCTGCGGGCTGTTGAGGAGTTTGTTCTTTGTCCAGAGCCTCTGCCAAATGCGGAATGTATCCGGCCAGTTTGATCACAAGCGCCTGCAATTGCTCACGGTTGAAGGGTTGCAACAACGTTTCCAGAGCTGGACGTTGCGTAACCGTGTTGGGTTGATACAGAAGAACCAGGCATGCCGCGACTGTGTGTTTGCACCAGCCTCCCCAGACATTCTGGCAGGTACAGGTCGCAGTGATCGAGCCATCGGACTCAAAGGTACAGCACACAAACGCCGGAACTGGCCCGTCCGTTTGCACTTCTGCCAGGAGCCTTGTGCCATACAGGACCGGAGCAAGTACGGCACCCTGCTGGTAACAGCCGCGACCGTGCTGGAAGGTTTCAGCGGAGGCATAGCGTAAAAGAGTCGCTTCGGTAAGAGAGGGTACAAACATGACGTTTCCCCTTTGAGAAAAATCTCTAGCAATACTTGTTCGCTTGGTAAAAAACATCCGTACTATAGCAGACTGCAACGTGGTTGGCAACCTGCCTCTCTACATAGGTGATTGCCTGCTTTTTCGTCGTGGTAAACTAGTAGGAAAGCGTCAGAGAAGTCGGAGGAGGAAAAAGATGGAAACCCAAGCCACTCGTAGATCGATATCCAAAGGCATTTGCACCTTTTGTAAGACTGAGCTTGCGAAGAACAAGATGACGCAGCATCTCAAGTCCTGTAAGCAGCGACTCGCCTGTGCTGGCTACTTGGGGCATCCGTTCGAAAAAATCGGCATGGTGTGCTTGATTGATCACATTTCCTTGCCGAAGCAGGTGAGATGCCAGTACCATGAACGAGATGCATGCTGCTCCCGCAAGGGGTGCGAGAAGGCCAGCACGCGAGACAGAGGGCGGAGGCGCTAGAGGAGCCCAATGCCGTTGTGGAATGGAACGGACAGGGTCAAGGTCCCAAAGGCGCGCTACCGATGTGAGGAGACCTTGAAATCGGAAAGCGCCTAGAGGAATGGGTTCGTGTTCTCCAGCAGAGTGGGGATTCCCATGCAACGGGTTGTACCGCGCTCTTGAGCGAGATCGCTCTCGGGTTGAAAAGAGATCAGAGGCGCGAGTACGGAAAGCCGAGTGCCTCTTTCGAGGCCCGCTCGGTTTGGAAGGGGGGAGTGCGCCTTTTCACGATAGGAGGTGTTGCCCGTAAGGGCCTTACTTGAACTGTGGTAAGAGGATGGAGCGGCCTGCGTCAAGAAGCGGCACTTCTTGGGGTGGGAAGCCCGCTGACAACGGACCTGATCTGCGAGCCAGTCCAGCGGAAAGGGGACAAATCCTGCGTCCTATGCTGACGAGAGAAACCGTGCGCTCTTTAACGTATGGGAGTGTTGCCTGAAGGGCAGCATGTGGATAACGATGTTAGGGCCAGGCGGCATGCGTCTGGAAATGGCATTTCCAGGGGTGTGAAGCCCGCTGACAATGTCCGACTTCTCCAAGCCGAACGGAGAATGAAGGGCTAGCCCTGTAGCCTATGCCGACGCGAGGAACCTGCGTTTGAAGCGTCGTGACGTCAGACAAGTGAAATGGCTGAGACACTTGCCCAAAATGGGAATGGTGGATAGGTGCCTCATCGCCTGGTTTCTGCGATGAGGGTTATCTCGCAAACCACCCGGCGTAAAGCAGGCAGGCTAACGGTTACTAAAACATTCCCGTGCGGAACTGAGGAACTCTGCAACTGCTTGACCCGAGCCTCGGGACGCGAAAATGCCAGCGTGCAGGACAGAGGGCGGAGGCGGCGTAGTAGCCAAAGGCTTCTTGGTAATCGAGAGGACAAGACGAAGGTCCGCCAGGGAAAATCGGCGAAAACGAAGAGGGAGGTTCACTGACGGGAAAAGTTGGGTGCGTGAGGTGAGAAAGGTAGTAGTAGACTCTTGTTCTCCGGCAGAGCGGGGGGTTCTATGCAACGGGTTGTGCCGTGCTACCGAAGGCACTAAAATCGTAAACGTAACCGCCAGAGCCAAGGGAAACCAAGGCTAACCAACTGAGAGCGCTACCGACTGATAAGTACTGGAAAGCCGGATGCGGTGAAAGTCGCATGTCCGGTGTGGATGCGGGGAAAGGCGCGAGCCCTACCTATGCATACTG
>Ga0070698_100009871_pt1 | contig 10206 bp, 7 predicted proteins | sample KBSK1502metaG_FD_65477 | JGI IMG/M metagenome (GOLD analysis project Ga0070698, IMG submission 65477) | Corn, switchgrass and miscanthus rhizosphere microbial communities from Kellogg Biological Station, Michigan, USA - KBS K1-50-2 metaG | ecosystem: Host-associated > Plants > Roots >... | reverse complement strand
TTTCCTTCCGGTGAAGTGTTTTGGCAACGTCCTGCTGCCAAATGGCAACGTGGCGCTGCCGAATGGCAGCGTTTCTTTGCCAAAACACTGCCTAGGTGACGGCGGGCACCCTTATCGCGACGCGGCGGACAATGCCGGCGGTCCCGTCCACCTCCACGTGATCGCCGTCGCGGAGCACGGTCAGCGCCACGCCGGTCGCGGCGACGCAGGGCACGCCGAACTCGCGCGCCACCACGGCCGCGTGCGAGAGCGCGCCGCCCACCTCGGTGATGACCGCGGCCACCTTGGCGTACACGGGTACGAAGCTCACGTTCGAGCTGCGGCAGACGAGGACGTCTCCGGCGCGCACGTTGTCGAGGTCGGCATGGACGCGCACGAGGCGCGCCGGCCCGCGCGCGGTGCCCGCGCTCGCGCCGATGCCCTTGAGCACGTCGGCCTGGTCCTGCGTCGCCTTGTATCCGAGCCCCAGCCGCAGTGCGGAGGGGGACGCAAGCGTCGGGGGCGCTTCCATGGACCCGATCCGCTCCGGCGCACGGCGGCGCGCGTTGCGGGCGTGCCGCACCTCGCGCTCGCGCACGAACGATCGCATGTCGCGCGGCGCCCGCAGCGCATCGGCGACCTCGTGGACGTAGAAGTGGCCGATATCCTCCGCCTGCTCGACGGACCCGTCGGCGACAAGCCGCTGCCCGAATGCGAGCGCGGCGCGGCGCATCTCCGCCTGGTCGAAGCGGTCGATCCAGTAGTTGTGCTCCTCGGTCAGCGGGCCGACCGATCGGGCGACCGTCACCAGCTCGTCGAAAAGCTCGAGATCCGCCGGCCGATCCCGCAGGATCTCTCGTGCGCGGGCCAACGTCGCTTCGCTCTCGGCCAGGAGCGCGGCGAGCCGAACGTCGGGGTCGGTCGCAGGCGCATCGAGCGCCCGGCGGATCTCGCGGATGAGCAACGGCGGGTCGTCGGCCCACGGGGGCGTCATGAGGGAGAGGTCCGACTGGCCGACGTTCCCGTGACGCGACAGGAACGAGCCCACCGCGGCGCCGAACCTGTCTCCACCCGGGAGGTCGACGAGCACGTCGAGCGCCTCGACGCCGGAGCGGATCGCGTTCGCTACCGCGGGTAGCGCCCGGGCGGTCTCGACCAACGCGAAGGTGTCCCGCTGTAGCTGCTGCAACGTGACCGCGCGGCCCTGCGTGAGCGTGAGCGCCTCGATGCCGGGGCGTTCCGTCAGACGCTCGTACAGGTCGTAGAGCTCCTGCATCACCGGATACGCGCCGCCGGTGACGACCATGTGGATCTCCCAGACGTCGGCGTGGCGCCGCCAGACCTCATCCCAGGCCGCGCCCGGGTCGCTCGCGGTCAGCGCTTCGCGCGATAGCCGCGCGATCGCCTCGAGATGCTCGAGGACCGCGGGCTTGTGTCGCGCATCCCAGTCGGTGACGAGCCGGCGCGCGAGCGCGGCGCGCCTGGCGGGCATCTCCGCGCCGAGGCGCCGGAGCACTTCCGGAGGAGCGTCGACCCGCGTGCCTTCGTAGACGAACCCGTTGAACTCCTCGAACCGGTACCGCATCGGGAGCTTGAGGTTCTCGAAGCGCCGCTGGATCCCGAGGCTCGGCCCGAGGCGCGAGTAGTCGATCGCCAGAGGCGGATACGCGCCGATGAAGTGCGCGTCCTCGCGGGACCACGCGATCCTCTCGTCGCCCGGCTCGGGCCAGACGATGGGGAAGTCGTCGTCGCGCGGACCCGCGGCCGTCACCGGCCGCGACTGCAGCAGGTAGAGCGTCCCGCCCGCGAAAGCCGCCTCGATGTCCACGGCGTGACCGGCGTCGTGCTCGAGATCGAGCGCGAGTCGCGCGACCTCGCGGACCTGCTCATCCGTCAGGACCGCCAGCGCCCTCGCGCCGTCGACGACCGGAGCGATGTCGCCCTTGCGGACGCGGATCGCGTCCGGCGTGACCTCGCCCGATGCCATGGCGTCGCCGAGACCGCGGCAGGCGTTGATGACCACGAGGTCGCGGTCTCCGCTGACCGGGTCCGCCGTGAACGCGATGACCGCCGCGTCCGCGTCGACCATCCGCTGCACGAGGACGCCGACCCGCGGCGTCTCGGCGATGTCTTTCTCGCGCCGGTAGGCCACCGCGCGCTCAGATGTGGCCGAGGCGCGCACCAGGAAGATGGCGCTGATCACCGCATCGGCGCCACTCACGTTCAGGAGCGTCTCGTGCTGCCCCGCGAACGACGCGTCGCCCGAATCCTCGCCGATCGCGGACGACCGGACGGCGACGGTGACATCCGCGCCGCCGGTCAGCGCGGCGTACGTGGACGGGACGTCGCGGCGGATCTCCTCTTCGCTCGCGTCGGCTGAGATCGCGAAGCCGCCCGGCACGCGGTAGCGCGCGGCGAGCGCGGACAGGGTCGCGGTCTTCGCGCCGAAACGCTCGGGGTCGCGCGCTTGCGCGAGCGGAACGATGGGCATGAGCCGCCGAGACTAGGGCATCGATCCTGCCGATACGATCGAGCCATGCGGCGGATCGGACACCGCGGCGCCAAGGGCCACGCGCCCGAGAACACGATCGCCTCCTTCGCGAAGGCGATCGAGCTCGGGTGCGACGAGGTGGAGACCGACGTCTGGTTGCTCGACGGCGGGCAACTGGTGATCACACACGACCGACCCGCCTCCGCGGCAGGACTGCCCACCCTCGACGAGGTGCTCGACTTCTGTCGCGGCCGCATCGCCGTGAACGTCGAGATGAAATCCGCGGGAAGCGAGTCGCACGCGCGCGAGACCGGCGAACGCGTCGCGCGGCGCCTCGCCGAGCGCGGCGACCCTGACGCCTACGTCTCCAGCTTCTGGTGGTCCGCCCTCGAAGGCGCGCGCGCCGCTGGGCCAGGCGTGCGCCGCGCCTTCATCTACTCCGCGTCGCCCGATGCGGCCGCGCTCTTCGCCAGCGCGGGGTCACTGGGTCTGTGGGCGCTCCATCCCGCGTTCAGCTACGTGACGCCCGAGCTGATCCGGCGCGCCCATGCCGCGTCGCTACGCGTGCATCCCTGGACCGTGAACGACCCGCGCGACATCGCCCGCCTCGTCGAGTGGGGCGTCGACGGGATCGCGTCCGACTTTCCCGAGCGTGTTCCCATGGACGCGCCGGGGGGCTGATCCGGGGCCGACCTCCGCCGCAGCGGGTCCGAGGCGTGACCAGCGCCCCCCGGTTCCCCTTGGTCAGCCCGGCTGCGTCCACCCGTGTGCCCGTTCGACCGCGCGCTTCCACCCGGCGTAGAGCGCATCGCGCTGGTCCGTCGACATGCGCGGCTCGTATCGCGCAGCCACGGCGCGCCGCTTTGCGAGCTCGTCGGTCGATCGCCAGACGCCCACGGCCAGGCCCGCGAGGAACGCCGCGCCGAGCGCCGTCGTCTCGCGCACGGCGGCCACCTCGACCGGCACTCCGAGGACATCCGCCTGGAACTGCATCAGCCAGCCGTTCGCGGTGCCGCCGCCGTCCGCGCGGAGCACGGCGAGCGGCGCCGGCGCCGCGCTCATCGCCTCGACGAGGTCGCGCGTCTGGTAGGCGATGCTCTCGAGCGTCGCGCGGACGACGTGCGCGCGCGTCGTCCCGCGCTCGAGCCCGATCAGCACTCCGCGCGCGTAGGGATCCCAGTAGGGCGCGCCGAGTCCCGTGAACGCCGGCACGAAATAGACGCCGTCATTGCCTTTCAGGCTCGCAGCGATCGCCTGCGTCTCATCCGCGCTCGCGATGATCCCAAGGCCGTCGCGCAGCCACTGGACGGCCGCGCCGGTGATGAACGCGCTGCCTTCGAGCGCGTAGCGGAGCCCGTCGCCGATGTCCCACGCGATCGTCGCCAGCAGTCCGGGAGGCGGCGCCGCGGCGCGCTCACCCGTGTTGACCAGCAGGAAGCATCCCGTTCCGTACGTGTTCTTCGCCTCGCCGGCCGTGAAGCACGTCTGACCGAACAGCGCCGCCTGCTGATCGCCGGCGATCCCGGCGATGGGGATGGCCGCGCCGAAATGCGACGGGTCGCACTCGGCGACCACGCCGCTCGAGCGCACGGGCGTCGGCAGCATGCCCCGCGGGATGCGCAGCGCCGCGAGCAGCTTGTCGTCCCACGCGCCGCGGTGGATGTCGAACACGAGCGTGCGCGACGCGTTCGACACGTCGATCACGTGCGTCCGTCCGCCGGTGAGCTTCCAGATGAGCCAGCTGTCGATCGTTCCGAAGAGCAGCTCGCCCGCCTCCGCGCGCGCCTGCGCGCCCGGGACGCGGTCGAGGATCCAGCGGACCTTCGTCGCCGAGAAATACGCGTCGATGACGAGCCCGGTCCGCTGTCGCACGAGCGGCTCGAGCCCGCGCGCCCGGAGGTCGTCGCAGATCCCCGCGCTCGCGCGGCTCTGCCAGACGACGGCCGGGTGGATCGGTCGGCCCGTGGCGCGCTCCCACACGACCGTCGTCTCCCGCTGGCACGTGATGCCGATGGCGGCCACGTCGCGCGCGCTCACCCCGGCCGCCGCGAGCGCCTCGCGGCCCACGGCCACGGTCGTCGCGAAGATCTCGTCGGGATCGTGCTCGACGTGTCCGGACGCGGGATAGTGCTGCGCGATCTCGCGGTCGGCGCTGCCGCGCACGGCCCCGCTCTCGTCGAACACGAGCGCGGCCGAGCCGGTCGTGCCCTGATCGAGCGCGAGGACGACCTTCACGCCGTGGCGAAGCGGCGCATGGGCTCGATCTCGCGCCGGTAGCGGTCGATCTCGGCGCGCCGCTGTGCGGCGTCCCATCCCAGCAGCGCGGCCATCCGGTCCGCGACCGCGTCGAGGGCGTCGAGTCCCTGGCACTGCGCGAGGCCGAGCATCGTGCGGCGCAGCATCACGTCCCCGATCGTCCGCGCCCACTCCGTGGCCACCGCGTGATCCACCTCGGCGGCGATGCCCGCGTGATGCGGGCAGAGCGGCCGCAGCAGCGCCCCGTCGTCGCCGGCGCGCGCGAGCACGCGGCCCGCGCGCGACCCGTAGATCGAGCCCAGTCGCGCCCACGTCGCGGCGCTCACGCTGGCCGGCGCGGCGATGCCGTCGTCGCGCGCACCCGGGAGCGGCTGCTTCGCCGTCGTGGAGCGGCCGCGCGCCTTGACCCGCTCGACCACCAGATCCGTCACCTCTTCGGCGATCGCCCGGTATGCCGTGATCTTGCCGCCGACGACGGAGATCAGTCCGCGCAGCCGGTCGCGCTTCTCGTGGTCGTAGATCGCATGCTTGCGCGAGACCTTGCCCTCGCTCACGCCCTCCTCGCGCACGAGCGCGCGGACCCCCGCATACGTGTAGAGGATCCGGTCGAGCGGTGCGCTCGGGAAGGCGCGACACGCGGCGTCCACCAGGTAGCGGACGTCGTCGACGCTCGCCGCGGCCGTCGCCGGGTCGCCGTCGAAGTCGGTGTCCGTCGTGCCGACGAGGGTCAGATCGCCCCACGGGAGCACGAAGAAGAGCCGGTCGTCGTCGGCGAAGAGCACGTGGGCGTGCCGGGTCGCGCGGGGGGTCACGAGATGGATGCCCTTCGTGAGCCGAAGAAGTGGCTTGGCCGGACGGACCGGTGTGAGCGTGCGGTCCAGCCACGGTCCGGTCGCGATCACCGTTGCCTTCGCGCGCACGGACAGCTCGCGTCCGCCCAGAAGGTCGCGGACCAGCGCGCCCGAGACGCGCGCGCCCTCGCGGAGGAACGACGCCGCCAGCGCGTGGTTCAGGACGAGCGCGCCGTGCTCGGCCGCGTCGATCGCGTTCTCGACGACCAGGCGCTCCACATACGGCACCTGCGCGTCGTAGAAGCGCCATGCGCCCATGAGGCCCTCGGGCTCGAGGCCGGGCTCGAGCGCGAGCGTGTCGGCGCGCGACAGCTTCTTGCGCGTGGGCAGGCTCTTCTTCCGTGAGAGCGCGTCGTAGAGGACCATGCCCGTCCGCAGCTTCAGCCGGTACAGCGGCCCGCGGCGGTACAGCGGCAGCAGGAACGGGAGCGGGAACACCAGGTGCCTCGCGATGCGCAGGAGGTTCTCGCGCTCCTTCATGTCGCTGCGCACGAGGCCGAAGTCGAACATCTCGAGATACCGCAGGCCGCCGTGGATGAGGCGCGTGGGGCGCGACGTGGTCCCGGACGCGAGGTCGTCCTGCTCGATGAGCGCGACCGACAAGCCGCGCAGCGCGGCGTCACGCGCGATCCCCGCTCCGATGATGCCGCCGCCGATGACGAGGAGATCGACGGTGCGGTCGGCGAGCGACCGCACCGTCTCCTCACGCGTCGTCGTTCTAGGGGTTCGCCTTGTTGTACTTGTCGATCTGCGCGTTGATGTCGTTCACCGCCGCGTCGGCCGCGGCGTCGACCGTGGCCTGACCCAGGAGCACGACCTCGATCATCTTCTGCGTCCGCTGCCGCGCCTGCGGCATGACGCCGAGGACCGCGCCGTTCGTCGCTCGGTTCTGCGGTGAGTCACGGATCTCGTTCACCGCCGTGAGGAACTGCGGGTACTTCGACGCCCACTCCTTGCTGGGGCCCTCGTTGTACGCCGCCTTGACGATGGGGTAGTAGCCCGTGTCCGACTGCCACTGCGCCTGCACCGCAGGCGAGAGCACGTACTTCACGAACTCCCACGCGGCCTGCTGCTCGTCGGCGGGCCGGCTCTTCATGATGTAGAGCGAGGCGCCGCCGATGATGTTGCCGCCGTCCTTCGGCTTATCGTCGGGCCGCGGGTAGAGGCCCGTGCCGATCTGGAATTTGCCCGCGACGGTGTTGATGTGGCCGCGCAGGCGCGCGGTGCTCTCGATATACATCGCCGTCTTCTGCGCGTTGAACGCGTTCGCGGCGCCGTCGTTGTCGATGCCGGGGTTGTAGAAGTAACCCCCGTCGACGCCGGCCTTCCACCACGACAGGATCTTCTTGGCCGCGTCGCTGTTCCACAGGACCTTGGTCGCGCGGTCGTCGCGGCCGTTGCCCTTGTCCGCGTACGGCGCGCCGCTCGTCGCGAGGAGCTGCTCGAACAGCCAGCCGTAGATCGAGGGGCCGAATCCGTAACGCGAGACCTGGCCGCCCGCGTCCTTCTTCGTCAGCTTCTTCGCCGCGTCCGCGACCTCGGTGAAGGTGGCCGGCGGCTTCTCAGGGTCGAGCCCGGCCTCTTTGAACGCGTCCTTGTTGTAGTAGAGGATCGCGCTCGACGAGTTGAAGGGCATGCTCTGGAGCTTGTCCTGGAACTTGTAGTAGTTGAGGACCGCGGGCTCGAAGTCCTTCGTGTCGAACTTGTCGCGGTCGATGAACGCCTGCATCGGTACGATCTGGCCGCCGTCGCGCATGTAGGCCTGGCCGATGTCGTAGACCTGCACCAGCGCCGGCGCCGAGTTCGACGCGATCGCGGTGTTGAGCTTCGCGAGCAGGTCGTCGTAGTTGCCCTGGAAGATCGCCTCGACCTTGATGTTGGTCTGGCTCTTGTTGAAGCCGTCGACGATGCGGTTGACCGCGTCGTTGTTCACGCCGCTCATCGCGTGCCACCACGTGATCTTCGCGGCCGGCTTGACGTCCTTGCCCGGCGCCTGCGCGCTGAGGTCGCTCGGGCCGGCTCCGACCGGTCCGCCTCCGCCGCACGCGGCAGCGACGAGCACGACCATGGTCGCGAGTACTACGAGTTTTCTCACTCCCGTCCTCCACTCCATTTCATCGGCCGCATCGTAGATCAGCCTTTCACTGCTCCCGACGTGAGGCCGCGGATGAGCTGGCGCTGTCCGACGATCAGAAGCGCGAGCGTGGGTGCCGCGACCATGACCACCCCGGCCATGACGAGGCCCCAGCGCAGCGTCTCCTCGAATCGCAGCTGCGCGATGCCGACCTGCGTCGTGCGCATGAGCGGCTGATTCGTGATGAGCAGCGGCCAGAAGTATTGGTTGTACGTCGACAGGAACGCGTAGATCGCGACCGTCGCGAGAGCGGGCCGCGAGAGCGGAACGACGATCGAGCGGAAGAAGCGGAACGACGACGCGCCGTCGATCCGCGCCGCGTCGTGCAGCTCCTTCGGGATCTGCAGGAACCCCTGTCGCAGCAGGAACGTGCCGAACGCGGTGGCCATGAACGGCACCGCGAGCCCCTGGTACGTGTCGAGCCAGCCGATCGAGCGGATGGTGATGTAGTTCGGGATGATCGTCGCTTCCCACGGGATCATGAGCGTGCTGAGGAACGCGAAGAAGAGCAGCGTGCGCCCGGGGTAGGTGAGGAAGCTGAACGCGTACGCCGCGAGGCTCGCGGTGACGATCTGCCCGGCGACCACCGCGCCCGCGACGACGAAGCTGTTCAGCAGGTACCGCCCGATCGGGATCGTCGAGAACACCGTCGCGTAGTTGTCGAGCGACGGCGCCTGCGGCAGCACCGGCGGCGGGAACGTCGCGATCTCCGACTCGCTCATGAGCGAGTACGAGAGCGCGAGGAGCAGCGGGAACGCGACGAGCAGCGCTACGATCACGAGCACGACGTAGTTCGGCAGGTGTCTCACTGGTAGTGCACCCGCCGCTCGACCACGCGGAACTGGATGACCGTGAGCGCGAGCACGATGACGAATAGGATCACGGCCTGCGCGCTCGCGAACCCGAACTGGAAGTTCTGGAACGCGTCGAGGTAGATGCTGTAGACGAGGACGCGCGTCGTGTCGACGGGGCCTCCGCGCGTCATGACGTGGATCTGCGTGAACGCCTGCAGCACGGCGATGGTGTCGACGACGAGCAGGAAGAAGAGCGACGGCGACACCATCGGGACCGTGATGCGCGTGAACATGCGCAGGCCGCGCGCGCCGTCGAGCCGCGCCGCCTCGTAGATCTCCTGCGGCACCCCCTGCAGCCCCGCGAGCAGCACGATGACGTTCGTGCCGAGGGTCAGCCAGATCGTCGTGACCGAGACCGCGAGGATCGCCGTCTGCGGCTGGATGAGCCACTGCGGCCCGGCGATGCCGACGAGCGAGAGCATGTGGTTGAGCAGACCGAGGCTGGGGTTGAAGAGCAGGAGCCAGATGAGCGACCCGACCGCGGCCGACACGGCGATCGTGCTCGACATGATCGTGCGGAAGACACCGATGGCGCGCAGCGGCGCGTCGAGCAGCACCGCGAGCACGAGGCCGAGCGCGATCCCGAGCGGGACCGTGTAGAGCGTGAACAGGACCGTCGCGACGATGCCGGTGCGGAACGCCTCGCTCGTGAGCAGCTCGAGGTAGTTGTCGAGGCCCGCGAACGACGTCGGCGCTCCGGTCGAACGCGTGTTGAAGAAGCTGAGATAGAAGGTGCGGCCTAGCGGGATGAAGACGAAGGCCGCGAAGAGGATCAGCGACGGCGCGAGGTAGGCGAGCCCTACCAGAAGAGGCCGGCCACCGTGCGACATCCGCGCGACCACCTGTCGCGGGAGCGTAGGTCTAGCGGGGCACGGTCGTCAGGTCGCAGCGGTTCGCGAGGTCGCTCGCGGTCGCGCCCGCGGGACGCGGGATCACGCCCGAGGCGGGCGGCGCGACGCCGCCCTCGACCCAGAGGACGAGCGCGTCGATCGCGCTGCGCACGCAGGGCAGCATCGGGCGCAGGACGGTGTTGCCGTAGTCGTCGACGCCGCTGTGGTCGTCGAACTGGCCGTCGACGTGGTTGCCGCCGGCGACGACGTAGTAGCGGAACCGGTTGCTCCGGTTCGCCGCGGCCACCATCTGCGCGTACACGTCCGAGTCGGTGCGGATCGGCAGCAGCGAGTCCTGGTCGCCGTGCAGCGTGATGAGCGGCCGCTGCAGCGCGCCGGTGTTGGCGGCGACGTCGATGCGCGTGCCGAGCGCGGGGTTCGCGGCGAGCCGCGCACCCACGTCGTAGAGCGCGTCCGGGTCGTCGGGCGGCACCTGTAGCACGGGTGGAGACACGCACGGCGGGCCCGCGGTCAGCGTGTCCGAGCACGTGTACCGCGTGTACTCGGGGTCGAGCGCGAGGCGGTAGACCTTCTGCGTCAGGCCCCAGTAGATCGTCCAGTGGTATGGCCAGAGCGGCGCCGACCGCGGCTCGAACCCGACTGCGGCCATCGCAGTCACATCGCACGGCGGCGCGATGCCGGCCGCGCACTTCTGCAGCGCCGTCGGCAGGTACGTGAAGAGGTTGTGCCCGCGCGTGAACAGCGTGCCCTCCCAGTCGACGCCGCCGTCGTAGAGGTGCTCGTGCTTGTC
>Ga0070698_100009870_pt1 | contig 10206 bp, 12 predicted proteins | sample KBSK1502metaG_FD_65477 | JGI IMG/M metagenome (GOLD analysis project Ga0070698, IMG submission 65477) | Corn, switchgrass and miscanthus rhizosphere microbial communities from Kellogg Biological Station, Michigan, USA - KBS K1-50-2 metaG | ecosystem: Host-associated > Plants > Roots >... | reverse complement strand
GTCATCCTCGATCACGTGATGAGTGGCCGCCGGGCCCACAGTCCAGCCGAGCCGCTTGGCGAGGACCCGGCCGTCGCCGAGCTGGTCGGAGACGCCGCGCGACACCCTGCTCTCGTCGCTCTCGTCGCTCTCCCGCGCGTCGGAGATCCTGGCCAGGATGATTGCATTCGACACCATGCCACGAATGGTACTACGATTCCAGTGTCGGCTTGCCAACGCCGGGGGGCCCGAGCAGGAGCAGGTGGTGACCGCCAGCGGCGCAGATCTCGGCGGCCCGCCGGGCCGTCGGCTGCCCGACCACGTCGGCCAGGTCGCGACCGCGGCCCGGTTCCGGCGCGGCACCGTCCGGCGAGCACAGCGGAGGCAGGCTCCCGCCCTCGACTACCTGCACCCCGTCCGTGCCGACGATCCCCGCCGGGCCCGTCATGCCGCCCGTTAGAGCCGTTGTCCGCGGCCCGGCCTGGCCGCGCAGCCACGCGAGCAGCGATCCCAGGCTGGAAGCCGCCACGACGCGCATCCCCGGCACCAGGGATGCCTCGGCCGCGTTCTCCGAGGCCACGACGACGGACCGGAAGCCGGCGGCCGCGGCGGCGGCCACCGCGGGCAGCACGCCGCGGACCGGTCGCAGCCTGCCATCGAGTCCCAGTTCGCCGAGGAACATCAGATCGCCGATGCCGGCCGGGGGGATGACGCCGTCCGCGCTGAGGATCGCGACCGCGATGCCGACATCGAAGCTGCTGCCGCGCTTGGGCAGGCTGGCGGGCGATAGGCCCACGGTGATCCTGCGGTTCGGCCATTTTTCCTTGCTGTTGACGATGGCCGACCGGATCCGGTCCCGTGCCTCGCGCAGCGCCGTGTCGGGCAGTCCCACCAGCAGCAGCCCGGACAGCCCGTTCTCGATGTCCGCCTCGACCTCGACCGGATGACCTTCGACGCCGACCAGCGCGATCGAGTGCGTGCGCGCCAGCGACATCTAGCCCACCCCGCGAACGTGCTCGATCGTGAAGCCGCCTCGGCCGTCCTTGAGGACCTCGACGGCGTCGACGCGCACCTCGTCGAAGAGAACTCCGTTCGCCTGCACCCAGCGGATCGCCAGATGGCGCAGCCTTCTCACCTTCTGCCTGGTGATCGCCTCGAGCGGCGTGCCGAAGCCGGTGCCGGAGCGGGTCTTCACCTCGCACGCCACCAGGACCCGGCGGTCCACCATGACGATGTCGATCTCTCCCTCGGCACATCGCCAGTTGCGGTCGAGGATCCGGAATCCGGCCTGCTGCAGGTATTCCGCGGCCAGCTGCTCTCCGTGCCGGCCGAGGGCATCCTTGGCGTTCAATCTCACCACCTCCGGTTCCGACGTTCGCGGAACCGGGCCCCGGCCGATGGCTGCGCCTGACCGCTGTGAATAGTGACGCGGGCGTGGGTCAGCTGGTGGATAAGTCCTCAGCAATGTCAGAGCGGCGTGCTTAGATGCCCTGCCGCCCGCAACGGCAGAGCAGGCGGCATCTTCGACCCGCCACACGCGGGAAACTAGCGTGAAGGGCTGGGCGTGTTGTGCCCGCCGTGCGGACAGGACGTGGCCCGCGGCCCCGGAGGCCGCTTTCACCAGCCAGGAGCGGGCGCGACACGATGCCTCCGGGGACCGGTCGCAATCTGGCGGGGCTCGCGAACGTACCCTGGCGCGGCACCAGACGAGAACCGGCGGGTCGGGTCAGGAGAAGCCCTGCTGCTTGTCGTCGGGGTCCGGGAGCTGCAGATCGCTCTTGGCGAGTTCCTCGATGTTGACGTCCTTGAAGGTGACTACCCGAACGTTCTTCACGAACCGCGCGGGGCGGTACATATCCCACACCCAGGCGTCCTGCATGGTGACCTCGAAGAACACCTCGCCGTTCTCGGAGGTGTGCACGTTGAGCTCGACCTGGTTGGTGAGGTAGAACCGGCGCTCGGTCTCGACCACGTGGCTGAACAGCCCGACGACGTCGCGGTACTCGCGGTAGAGCTGCAGCTCCATCTCCGTCTCGTACTTCTCGAGATCCTCCGCGCTCATTACTTCCCTCCGTTCTGACCGCATGCGTCTTCCCCGGCGGCAGTTCGCAACCAGCCGTGCGCGGGGCACCGCGGTCGCCGGCGCCCAGCGGGCGACGACGGTCCCAGCCCGTGCCCCGAAGGCCCGGTCCGGGCGAGGTCAACCATAGGACAATTCTGCCTCGTCACCGGCCAGCTCCGGAGCCACCTCACCGGCTAGCTCCTCGGCCCCGCCCTGCCCCAGCTGCACAGCCCCGTCACCGGCCAGTTGCGAGCCGGCGAGCGCGGGGAGGCCCGCACGCGCGCGGACCACGCCGATCACGTTGGCGAAGGACATCCGGTGCTCGGGGCACGGCCCGTGGTCGGCGAGCGCGCGCATGTGGCTGGGCGTGGAATATCCCTTATGGCGGGAGAAGCCGTACTCCGGGTAGTCCTTGTGCAGGCCCCGCATGATCTGGTCCCTGGTCACCTTGGCCACGATCGACGCCGCGGCCACGCAGGCCGCGACCTCGTCGCCCTTCCACATGGCCAGCGCGGGAACGGCGAGGCCGCGCACCGGGAACCCGTCGGTCAGCACGTAGCCGGGCCTGGGGGCCAGCCCGGCCAGCGCGCGCCGCATGCCGGTCACGTTGCACACGTGGAGCCCGAGCCGGTCGATGTCGCCGGGCGGGATCACCACGACGTGCCAGGCCAGGGCGGACGAGATCACCTGCTCGTAGGCGGCCTCCCGGGCGCTGACGGTGAGCGCCTTGGAGTCGGCCAGCCCGGTCAGGGCGTGCCTGCGGCGCGGGTTGAGCGTGACCGCGGCGACCACGAGTGGCCCGGCGCAGGCCCCGCGGCCGGCCTCGTCGATCCCGGCGACCGGCTCGAGCCCGGCGCGGGCCAGGACCCGCTCGTATCCGCTCAGCCCGACGTCGCGCCGTGGCGTGTAGCCGGGAAGCCGCTCGACGGTGCGCCCCGCTGTCCCCCGGGACGTCTTCGACGCGCCCCCCGGCTGGCGCGCTGTGTTTCGCGCTCGCCTGCGGGGGGCCTTTGAAACCTTGCGTCTGGTTGCCGACCCTGGCATGGCGTCACCGGCGCCGCAGGCGGCGGCGCAGCCGCCGCTGCAGCAAGGTCATCGGGACGGCGATGATGAAGCCGGCTCCCAGCGGCAGGAACGGCGCGGCGGCAGCGCCCAGGGCGGCCGCCTTGCCCCCGTCGACGCCCGGCTGGGCGAACGTGCCGGGGATCGACAGGATCCGCCACCGGCTGGGCGGCCAGACGGTCATGAAGGCCCGGCCGATGACCATGCTCTCCGGGATCGTGCCGCCGCCGGGATCCTCGGTGTGGCCCCGTGAGTCGTAGGAGACGGAGCGGTGGTCGCCCATGACCCACAGCCGGCCGGGTGGCACGGTGATGCTGAACTGGCTGGTGGATGGGGCGTTGCCGGGGAAGAGGTAGGACTGCTCGCTCAGCGGGACCCCGTTGACGGTTACGTCGCCGCCGGAGGTGCAGCAGGCCACGCGATCGCCGGGGACGCCGATCACGCGCTTGATGTAGTCCTGCTGGCCTGGGGCGGTGCCGAACAGCCCGAGAATCGAGTGGTAGAGCGGTACCAGGGTGACCTCGTACAGCCGGACCAGGGGATCGGAGCTGGGGTGACCCGGGGGCGGGGGCGCGTCCCAGGATCCCACTCCGTTGAACACCACGATGTCGCCGGGCTCGATGGGGCGGAAGTCGTAGACGAGCTTGTTGACGAGCACCTTGTCGCCGATGTCAAGCGTGTTCTCCATGGAGGAGGACGGTATGTAGAACGCCTGGACCACGAACGACTTGATCAGCAGGGCGATGACGAGCGCGATCACGAACAGTACGGGCAGCTCGCGCCAGAACGCGCGGTTCCGGCGCGCCCTCCGCAGCGCGGCGCGGCCGGTCCGCGGCGGGGCGGCTGTCTTGTCGGGGGCCGCTACGCCTGCCATGGGCGAGCCACGCAGCCCCGCGCTGGTTTGGGTGTCCCCGTCATCGTTCACCCTCGGGCCCGAGCCTATCCCGGCAGGCTGTCGTCCCGTGCTATCCCGGGGCGACGAGCCGCCCGAACCGCCCCGCTTAGGACGCCTGCGCCGACCGTGTGACGGGGCGAACCATGCGGCGGGCGTGACGGGGCCGGCCGAGCGGGGCATTCGGTGTCGCGGCGCCCGCGCGTCCCCGGCCGGATTTTCTCCGGCGGCCGCAGCGATCGGCTCGCCTAACGTGCTGCCGGCTCGCGGCGTTCCTTGATCCTGGCGGCCTTGCCGCGCAGCGAGCGCAGGTAGTAGAGCTTGGCCCGCCGGACCCGGCCCCGCGTCACGACCTCGATCTTGTCGATGGAGGGGCTGTGTACGGGGAACGTCCGCTCCACGCCGACGCCGTAACTGATCTTGCGGACGGTGAAGGTCTCGCGTGCGCCGCCGCCCTGGCGGCGCAGGACCACGCCCTGGAAGACCTGGATCCTCGACCTGCTGCCTTCTTTGACCCGGACGTGCACCTTCAGCGTGTCGCCCGGCCGGAACGCTGGGATGTCGGATCGGATCTGTGCCTGCTCCAGCTCGGCAATCGCGGTGTGCATCGCTGCATTTCCTTGTGGTCATCACGCGCACGCCTGCGAACGCGCTGCATCGGTCTCTTGGGGGCCTTGGCGGTGGCGCCAGGGCGCGCCCCTGGCGAGCTACGTGACGGGGCGACGGCTCTCAGTGTGCCATATCTTGGCCACTGAGTGGAAAGCCGGCGTCCGAGAGCGCCTGCCGATCACGCGCATCGAGCGTGTCCGGCGTGTCGGGCCGGGACGCCAGCCTCGCCAGGAGGTCCGGGCGGTTCGCCGCGGTCCGCCGCAACGCGGCATCGCGGCGCCACCGGGCGATGGCCGCGTGATCGCCGGACAGCAGGACCGCCGGGACTTCCTGCCCGCGCCAGACCCGGGGCCTGGTGTACGCGGGGCCCTCGACGAGCCCGGCCATGGGCCCGGCGCCGGCTCCGAACGAGTCGTCCGCGGCGGAGTCGGCGTTGCCGATCACGCCGGGCAGCAGCCGGCAGACCGCCTCGATCATCACCAGCACGGCCGGCTCCCCCCCGGCAAGCACGTAGTCCCCGATCGTCACCTCATCGACCGGCATCCGGGTGCGCGCCTCCGCCGCCACGCGCGCGTCGATTCCCTCGTACCGGCCGCAGCCGAAGACAAGATGGCCCTCCCGTGCGTACTGTGCCGCCCTTTCCTGGGTGAACGGAACCCCCGCCGGGCTGGGCAGCACCAGGCGCGCCGTCTGGCCGGGCGGAACCAGGGCGTCCAGGGCCTCGCCCCACGGCTCGGGCCGCATCACCATGCCGGGCCCGCCGCCGAACGGGGCGTCGTCGACGGAGTGATGCGCGTCATGCGTCCAGGCCCGCAGATCGTGCACGCCGAACCGGATGTCGCCGCGCTCGGCGGCCTTGCCGATCAGCGAGACCCCCAGGGGGGCGAAGTACTCGGGAAAGATGGTGATGATGTCGATCCGCAACTCGGTGTCCCGCCTAGCCTGACGCGCCCAGCTCGAGCAGGCCGGGCGGCGGGTCGATGACCAGTCGCCCGGCCGTGACGTCAACCTCCGGCACGATGGCGGCCACGAACGGCACCAGTACCTCGTCCTGCTCCCCTGCGGCCCCGCCTCCCGGCGACCGGATCACCAGCAGGTCCTGGCCCTGGTGCAGGACGTCGGTCACGACGCCGACCGGTTCCCCGGCGCGGGTAAGGACGTCGAGCCCGATCAGCTGGTAATCGTGAAATTCCTCCGGGTCCGCCGCCGCGCCCACCTCGGATGAGTCGATGTAGAGGAGCGTCCCGCGCAGGTCCTCGGCCTGGTCCCGGCCCGCGTACCCGGCGAACGTGACCAGCAGCCGCCCCGAGTGCCACCGGGACGCCGAGACGGTCAGCGGGCCCTGCGCGGCGGGTTCCGTGGCCAGGACGGAGCCCGCCGCGAACCTGAGGTCCGGGTCGTCGGTGTGCACCTGCACGGTCACCTCTCCGCGGATCCCGTGCGGCCGTCCCACCCGGCCGACGACCAGCTGCATACGCGCCTAGCGAATCTCGTCGGCGTCCAGGAGGTCGACCCTGACGTACGTGCTGCCGGCCAGCGAGCCGATCACGGTCCGCAGCGCCCGGGCGGTACGTCCGCCGCGGCCGATGACCTTGCCCAGGTCCTCTGGATGGACGCGAACCTCGAGCACCCGGCCCCTCCGCAGCCCGCGACTGTCCACGCGGACATCGTCGGGGTATTCCACGATGCCTCGGACCAGGTGCTCAAGGGCGTCTTCGAGCACGTCAGTCTCCGCTCGCCGACTCCGAGCCGGCGGACTCGGCCGCGGGCGGGGCCTCGGCCGGCGCGTCGGCAGCGTCAGCAGCCTTGGCGGCGCCCTTCGCCTTGCCGCCCCTGGTTCCGCCGACCTTGGCGTCACCGGCCTTGGCGTCACCAGCCTTGGCGTCACCAGCCTTCGCCTTCGCCTTGGCGTCGTCGGCGCTCGCCTTGGCCTCCTCACCCCCCTCGCCCGCCTTTGCCCTGGCTGGCTTGTCGGTCTTGCCGGCCGCGGCGGAAGCCCTGCCGCCCCTCGCGGCCGACTCGGTGTCACGGCCCGCGCCGGACCTGGCGGACGACTCGGAGTCCCGGCCCGCGCCGGACCTGGCCCGGCCTTTCGGGGCGGCGGCGCCGTCCCCCAGGGTCTCCTTGACCGCGGCGGCGAAGATCTCCTTCCTGTCCTCCCTGGGGGCCGCCGTCTTCAGCGTCCCCTCGGTACCGGGCAGGCCCTTGAACTTCTGCCAGTCGCCGGTGATCTCGAAGAGCTTCCTGACCGGGTCGGTGGGCTGCGCCCCGACGGACAGCCAGTGCTGCGCACGGTCCGAGTCGACCTCGATGAGCGAGGGCTCGGCCTTCGGGTGGTACTTGCCGATCTCCTCGATCGCCCGCCCGTCTCGCTTGGTGCGTGCGTCGGCGACGACGATCCTGTAATACGGCGCGCGGATCTTGCCCAGGCGCTTCAGCTTGATCTTTACAGCCACGGGTGTGGTTTTCTCCCAGCAGATTCGTCGGCGGGCGGCGGCCGCACCGGGTGGGGAACCGGCGGCGCTGCCCCATGGCGCAGCTCAGCGGGTGAGAGAGGGCCCCGCGAAGCTGCTAGCGATCACATTCTGCCAGATGCCGCGAGCACAAGCGTCATCATGGGCGCGTGCGTGCTGCCTGGCTGGCGTAGCTACTGTCTTTCTAACGCCCGCGGCGGCACGTGGTACTGTCCTGGTCCCGTAACGGCCGCGGCGAGCGCGGTTACCGTCCCTTCTTGCCGGGCCGGCCGCGGCGACCCGGCACGGGGCCGCGCAGCCCGGGAGGCAGGTTCGGCTGCGGGGTGCCGAATCCCGGCCGGCCCGGCAGCCGGAACGCCCCGTCGGCGCCGCCGAGACCGTCGGGCAGCCCTCCGGGAAGCCCGCCCAGAAGCCCCTGGCCCGCGTCGGCCGGAAGCCCGGCCGGGCCGCCCGGTTGCCCCCCGCGATCTCCGGCCGCGGCGCGGTTGCCCGCTGCCGCCCGGTTCGCGGGGCTGCCGCCCGGACGGCCCTTGGACTTCTTCTTCGCCTTGCGGGCCGTCTTCTGCGCGCGCCGCATGCCCGGCAGGGCCACGCCGCCCATCATCTGCTTCATCATCTTCTGGCCCTCGAGGAACCGCGTGATGAGGGAGCTGACCTCGCTGACCGTCACACCCGAGCCGGCCGCGATCCGCGCCCGGCGGGAGCCGTTAATTATCTTCGGGTTGCGTCGTTCGTCGCGGGTCATCGAGTTCACGATCGCCGCGGCCCGGTCGAGGTCCTTGTCGCTGATCTGGCTCAGCATCTCGCGGTTCTGCGCGGCGCCGGGCAGCATGCCGAGCAGGTTCCCGATCGGCCCGAGCTTGCGCACCATGGCCAGCTGCTCGACGAAGTCCTCGAGCGTGAAGCCCTCGCCCGAGGCCAGCTTGCCGGCCATCGCGGCCGCCTGGTCCTGGTCGAACGTGCGCTCGGCCTGCTCGATCAGCGTCAGGATGTCGCCGAGGTCGAGGATCCGCGAGGCCATCCGGTCCGGGTGGAAGAGATCGAAGTCCTCGAGCTTCTCCCCGGACGAGGCGAACATCACCGGCCTGCCGGTGACCTGGGCGATCGACAGCGCCGCGCCGCCCCGGGCGTCGCCGTCGAGCTTGGTCAGGACGACCCCGTCGTAACCGACCCCGTCGAGGAACGCCTGCGCGGTCGTCACCGCGTCCTGGCCGATCATCGCGTCGACCACGAACAAGATCTCGTCCGGGTCGGTGGCGTCCCTGATCGCGGCCGCCTGCCGCATCATCTCCTCGTCGATGCCCAGCCGGCCCGCGGTGTCGATGATGACGATGTTGTGCAGCCGGCGGCGGGCCTCGTCGAGCGAGGCGCGGGCGACGTCGACCGGGTCGCCGACACCGTTGCCGGGCGACGGCGCGAAGACGGGCACGCCCGCCTGCTCGCCGAGCACCTGGAGCTGCTGGACCGCGTTGGGCCGCTGCAGGTCGGCGGCGACCAGCAGCGGGGTGTTCCCCTGCCCGCGCAGCCACAGGGCCAGCTTTGCCGCGAGCGTCGTCTTGCCGGAGCCCTGGAGGCCGGCCAGCATGATCACCGTCGGCGGCACCTTGGCGAAGCGCAGCCGCCTGGCCTCGCCGCCCAGGATCTCGATGAGCTCCTCGTTGACGATCTTGATGACCTGCTGGGCGGGGTTCAGCGCCTCGGAGACCTCGGAGCCGGACGCCCGCTCCTTGACCTGCGCGATGAACTGCCGCACCACGGGCAGCGCGACGTCGGCCTCGAGCAGCGCGATCCTGATCTCGCGCGTGGTGGCGTCGATGTCCGCCGGCGAAAGCCGTCCCTGTCCGCGCAGCGAGGAGAAGACCTGGGTCAGTCGATCGGAAAGTGTCTCGAACACGTCTGGCTGCCGTCCTCGCGCATGCCCTGATCTGGTGCGCGCCCGGACGCGCGCACCCCGTCGCGGGCCGTGTCCGGCCCGGCCTCCAGGCTATCCGGTCGGCGCGGGCGGCTGCGGATAGCGCGGGAGGCGGGGCGGCTCGGCGACGACCGCGGCGAGCGAGGTCTTCTCGGCCCGCTCCCATTCCTCGACGTTGCGGAGCAGCGCGTCGAGGTAAGCATGCAGGTGCTTGCGGTACACGTTGCTGAACGTGCGCAGGTACGCCAGCTCGGCCTGGACCTCCCGGCGGTCGGCGCTCGCCTGGGTCACCGGGACGGCGAGCGCGGCCTCGGCCGCGCGGCTGGCCTCGCCGTGCGCCTCCTCCAGCATCAGCGTGGCGTGCGACTTGGCCTCGGCCATGATCTCGCCGCGGCGCCGCCTGGCGTCCTCGGCCAGCTGGCGGCTGTACTCCTGGGCGTCGGCCACGTAACGATCGGCGGTCTGCTGCGCGTTGGACAGGATGCGCACCGCCTGGACGTGCGCATCGTCCGGCCGGTACCCGGGGCCGGACTCGTCGCCGGACAGGCCGAGCACCCGGCGCCGTAGCCGCTGCACCTCGTCGGCCAGCGAGGTCCGCTCGTTGAACAGCCGTATCAGTTCCCTCTCCACCTGGCCGCAGAACGCCCGCACGTGCTCCTCGTTCAGCCCGCGTCGGCCAATGCGGGCCGACGGGAAGGTGACCGCCTGGATCGCGTCCGGGGTCAGCCTGTGCTCCACTCCTGAGATCACGGTCATCAAGGCTCGCTCCAACTGACAGTCTCCCCCATGCAGAAGGGACAAGCGGATCGCAACTTGCATCGTGCCTCTTGCAGCGGATATCAGTCAAGCGACCGGGCCCGCCCGTCACGGGGCAGCCGACGGCTGCGCTGTTATGCGGCTTCCGCCGCTTTCCGCCCGGCCTGGCCCATATGGTTGATGGGCCACCGACTCCCGTAGGGCCCGCAGATCATCAGCACGATGGTTTGATCATCGAGGAAGCCCGGGATCATGAAAGCTGTTAACAAAGCGACGGGTTATCCGGCTGCGGGCCCATAGAGCGTGGTCGGTGGCCCATGGGTGTGGCTTTTCTGCGGGGACCTGGGTTCAGGCGGCTGGGGCTTGCGCGTTCTGATAGCGGCTGGCGTGGTTGCGCTGGTGCTCTTGGCTGATGTGGTGGTTCCAGTAGGCGTCCAGGTCCCCGTTGGCGCGGATGGCC
>Ga0070698_100009869_pt1 | contig 10206 bp, 6 predicted proteins | sample KBSK1502metaG_FD_65477 | JGI IMG/M metagenome (GOLD analysis project Ga0070698, IMG submission 65477) | Corn, switchgrass and miscanthus rhizosphere microbial communities from Kellogg Biological Station, Michigan, USA - KBS K1-50-2 metaG | ecosystem: Host-associated > Plants > Roots >... | reverse complement strand
GGCCCCCACCCTGAACGTCTCAAACGCTCGCCTGGCACTAAAGCGCCGCTCGCGTGGGCCGACGGGCCCGCCCTGCAAGCGGTGGAGGCAAATCCGATCGATGCCGAGCTGACCGGGCGCCGGTCACGCGCCGCTCGCCGCCGGCTCCTCACCATCTATGCGCTGCGCCTGCTGTTCACGGTCGTCTGGATCGGCAGTTGGGAGTTGTCGACCCGCCTGAACTGGGTCGACCCCTTCTTTGTGGGCATGCCATCGGGGGTGGTGCAGCGGTTGTGGACCTGGATCACCGAGGGGACGGCGCTGGGGCCCCTCTGGCTGCAGGCCGCCGTGACGATGGAGGAAGCGGTCATCGGCTTCATCATTGGCTCGCTGCTCGGCGTGGTCTTCGGCATCCTGCTGGGCCGCATCGAGCTGCTCGCTCAAACCCTTTCGCCCTTCATCAAGGCCGCGAACGCCATCCCAAGGGTTGTTCTCGGCTCACTTTTCGCCATCATGTTCGGTTTGTCACTGTGGGGCAAAGCGGCGACGGCCGTGGTGCTCGTGTTCTTCGTCGTCTTCTTCAACGCCTTCCAGGGCGTGCGCGAGGTGGACCGCAATCTGATCGCGAACGCACGCATCCTCGGCGCCGATAACCGCCGGCTGACGACCGAGATCATCATCCCGTCCGCGCTCTCCTGGATTCTCGCCAGCCTCCACATCAGCTTTGGTTTGGCCATCGTCGGAGCGGTGGTCGGGGAACTGTTCGGGGCGACGGCGGGCCTCGGCGAGCTCATCTACAGCGCAGGCCATACCTTCGACGTCAACGGGGTGTTCGCGGGCATGTTCCTGCTGGCAGTCCTCGCGCTCATTGCGGAGGGATTCATCAGCGCGCTCGAAAACCGGCTCATCAAGTGGCGACCCAATCGCGTCAGCGGCGAAATTCCGATTTAGGGAGGAGAAACGATCAATGTACGGACTCAGTCGTAAAGCGTTTCTGGTGGTGGGGGCAGTGGTGGCCCTCAGCGCTTGTGGGGGGACGTCGACGGCCTCGCCCGGGGCGAGTGTGCAACCCGTCGACCTCAAGCTCATGGTCGGCGGACTCAACAAGCAGATCTACCTGCCGAACATGCTCGCCAAGCAACTCGGCTACTTCGACGACCAGAAGATCAATGTGACCCTTGTCGATGAGGGCTCCGGTCAGGGCACAGAGGACGAGGTCGTCGCCGGCAACGTCGACGCCGGGTCGGGCGCCTACAGCCACCCCGTCGAGCTCAACGCGAAGGGAAAGAAGATCGAGACCATCTGCCAGTTCGGCATCGCGCCGGGAGAGGCGGAAATGGTCGCGAGCAAGAAGGCGGACTCGATCACGTCGGCGGCGGACCTCAAGGGAAAGAACCTGGGGGTCACCGATATCGGCTCGGGCACGCACACCATCACCCTGGCCCTCCTCGGTAAGGCCGGCTACAAGGGATCGGACGCGCACTTCGTCGCGGTCGGCGCCGGCAATACCTTCATCGCGGCGATCAAGAATGGCACGATCGACGCGGGGATGACGACCGAGCCCACCATCACGCGCCTCTTGCAAAGCGGGGATGCCAAGGTCCTGATCGACCTCCGCACGCCGGAATCGACCCGCGCCGCACTCGGCGGCGATTATCCGTTCATCGGCATTTTCGCCAAGAACGATTGGGTCAACAGCCACAAGGACGTGGCCCAGCGGCTTGTCAACGTCTACGTCAAGACGCTGAAATGGATGGCCGCGCACAGCGCCGACGAGATCGCCGCCAAGATGCCGGCCGACTACCTGGTTCCGAGCAAGGACCTCTATGTCGCCGCGCTCAAGAATCAGCTGTCCATCTTCGGCACCGACTGCAAGATGCCGGCGGCCGGCCCTCAGACCGTGCTCGGCATTCTCCAGAACTACGTCTCGAGCGACAAGGGTATAAACGTCAACCTCAGCGAGACCTACACGAACGATTTCGCCAACAAGGCGAGTTAGGTCGCTCTAGCGGAAGGAGGCCCGGATGGTTCGGGCCTCCTTCAACGCTACGGCGGCTCTCGCACCGTCGTCGTTAGTCGCGCGTCACATCAAGCTGGCCTGTCATCCAATCGTGGATGGTGCACGATAGCCCCACCCTGACCTTCCCCGGCAGGCGGGAATGAGAAAAGTCCTCGGGGGGATTATTGCCGGTCGGCGGGCGGTCCGAGCGCATCCTGCAGCGCGGGTAGATGTTCCACGAGGGCGGCGAAATCTTGCCGGGCCAGGCTCAGCACGCTGGTGTCGGTCACGGTGCGCACGGTCGCCGTTCGCCGTCGGTTGCCGAGCAGCGCGATCTCGCCGAAATGGTCGCCCGGGCCGAGCCGGCGGATCTGCCGCTCCTTGCCGTCCACCTGCTGCACGACCTCCACTTCGCCTGAGGTGATGATGTAGAAGCGCCCGCTCATGTCGCCTTCGCGGACGATCGCCTCACCGGCGCCGAACCGCATCGGGATGACCGTGTTGCTGCGTCCGAGCGGGAGCGGCGTCAAGTAGTCGGGTAACAATGCGCTGCCCATCCAGTGCAGCGCCAGCGCAAGCCGCCGGCGCCAGGTCGGCATGAAGGAGAGGAACAGCGTCCGCGACACCAGAGACGCCGGCCATCCATGCAGCGCGATCCGGCGGACCTGCGCGACGCCATAGCCCCGGCTGAGCAGAGCCACTTCGCCAAAGCGGCTCGGGCGGCAGGGCTGCGGTGGCTGACCGCGCACGTCGGCCAGGATGTTGTGCGCGGCCTGCGCCCCCTCGCCGAACGCGACCATCACCATCGCGCCGTAGGGTTGGCCGCTGCCGGGATCGGGAACGGCGGCGTTATCGCCGACCGCATACACGCCGGGCCAGCCCGGGACTCGACAGAAGGGATCGCAGGGGACGCGTCCCCGTTGCAGCTCGAGCGGCAACCCCCGCACAAGGGGGTTGGTGCCGATGCCAACGGTCGCGATGATGCTGCGAGTCTCGATGCGCGAACCGTCGGCGAGCACGATGGCGCTCGCCGTAGCTTCCTTGATGCCGACGCCAAGCCGAAGCTCGATGCCGCGTTGCCGCATCCGGTCGAGCACGCGCTGGGCGAGCCGATCATTGAAGGTGGGAAGCACGCGCGTGAGAATGTCCACCGTGATCACCCGCAGCTCCGCCAGCGAGATCATCGGATAGGACCGGAGGGAGGCACGGAGAAACTCGTTCGCTTCGGACGCGATCTCGACCCCCGCGTAGCCGGTGCCGGCGATCACGAAAGTCAGGCGCCGCTGCCGCTCGGCGGCGTCGGTCGTGACGCTGGCCGCCTCCAGCATGTCGATCAGGTGGTTGCGCAGGTGGATGAAGTCGCCGATCGTCTTGGTTTGCAACGCGTGTTCGGTCAGGCCTGGGAATCGGGAGAGGTCGGTGACCGAGCCCAGCGCGATCACCATGTAGTCCGCCTCCAGCAGCACCTCGTCGCCCTCGCCGTCCAGGCTCAGCACGGCCCGCCGGTTTAGCGGGTCGATCGACTCGATCTCTCGCGTGTAGATCGTGACCCCGGGAAGGATCTCGCGCAGCGGGATGAGCACGTGCTGCGCCTGCAGCACGCCGGAGACGATCTGTGGCATCAACCCATGCCAGACCTCGACGTTCTCGCGGCTGACGATGGTGACATCGATCTCGTCGCTCGTCCGCCGGTGTTTGATCAGCTCGCGGGCGCAGCGGACGCCCGCATGACCGCCACCGAGGATCAGGACCCGCTTGCGGCTCATGACCAGCCGGCCCGCGCGAGCGCCTTTTGCGCCGCAAAGTAGCCGCACATCCCATGGACGCCGCCGCCCGGCGGCGTCGACGCCGAGCAGAGATAGAGCTGCCGGTTCGGCGTGGCGTAGAGGCGAGGGGTCGGGCGGATGAAGAGCTGTCGCAGGTCGGCGATCCCGCCGTTGATGTCGCCGCCGACGTTGTTCGCGTTGTGGCGTTCGACGTCGGCCGGGCTCATCACGTGACGAGCGAGGATGCGTGACGTGAAGCCCGGGGCGAATCGCTCGACCTGCGCCTCGATCCGTTCGCGCATATCGATCGTCGAGCCATTCGGCACATGGCAATAGGCCCAACCGACATGCTTGCCGGCCGGTGCGCGCGTCGGGTCGGCCAGCGTGGGCTGAGCGAGAATCACGAACGGCCGCTCGGCTACGTCGCCCGCGGCCACCGCGTCCTCGGCCGCGACCACCTCATCGATCGCGCCGCCAACGTGGACGGTGCCGGCCCGCCGGCAGGCTTCGGCGCGCCAGGGGATTGGGCCGTCGAGCGCCCAGTCGACCTTGAACACGCCCGGCCCATACCGAAACCGTTGCAGCTGCCGGCTGAAGCCGTCCGGCCACTGGCCGCTGGCGATCGTAAGGACCTGGCGTGGCGTCAGGTCGAACAGCACTACCCGACTGCCCGAGACCTGGGCCATGCCGCCGACGCGGCGATCGGTGGCGATCGTCCCGCCTCGGGCTCGGAGCACGCCGACGAGCGCGTCCGATACTCGTTGCGATCCGCCTCGGGCGAACGGCCAGCCATACGCATGGCCTGCCGCGGCGAGGACCAGGCCGAACGATGCGGTCGCCGGCCGGCGCAGCGAGAGCATCGAGTGCGCCCCCAGCCCCGCGAACAACGCCCGCGCCTGCGCCGTCCGGAAGCGGCTGGCGGCCAACGCCGCCGCGGAGCGAAGCGCGGGAATCCCAAAGCGCGCCAGCGTCACGAGGTGCACGGATGGGCGAGGGGGACCAAGGAACTGCCTGGTCAACAGCTCCGCATGCCGGACGATCGGCTGCATCAGGCGGCGGTAGGCGGTGCCGTCCCCGCCCAATCCGCTCGCGGTCACGTCAACCGAGCGATCGAGCACGGCCGCGGAGCCGTCATCGAGCGGGTGAGCGAGCGGGATCGCCGGATGGTCGTAGGTGAGCCCATGCTCCGCCAGGGGTAGCGTGCGAAAAAACGGCGACGCGTGCGCAAGCGGCAGGACTGATGAGCAGATGTCATGGATGAATCCAGGAAGCGTCAGCGCGTCCGATCGCGTCCCACCGCCGATGGTTGATTCCGCCTCGAGCACACGGACGGACTTGCCGGCACTGGCGAGGACGATGGCCGCCGCGAGCCCGTTCGGGCCCGCCCCGACGACGATGGCGTCGACCCGGCCCCCACCCGAATGCCTCAAACGCTCGCTTCGCACTGAAGCGCGGCTCGCGTGGGCCGGCGGGCCCGGCCCTCCCTCAGAGGGGGAGGGAAACATGGGCGGGCGGTCAGCCAAGGTCGATGACGGTGCCCTCCGCGGCCGCGTCGACCGGAACGGTGCCGCCTCGGTGCGCCGCGACGATCGCATCAATCTGGTCATCGGTCCGCGCCGGGTCGTGGTGAAACAGCAGCAGCCGCTTGACCCCGGCCGCTTCGGCGAGGCCGACGGCGTACTCGACGGCCGAGTGCCCGAAAGGCGCGAGTGCCGCGAACTCCCCCCGAGTCAGCTGAGCGTCATGGATCAGCAGGTCCGCTCCCCGCGCCAGGGCAATCGCGGCGGGATGATAGGCGCCGAGCCCGGCCGGTCCGGGCCCGAACGCGATCGGGCTGTGGTCGGAGAGATAGGCGATCGTCGCGACGGCGCCAGTCACCCGATAGCCATACGTGAGACCGCCCTTGTGCGGGATCTCGCGGGCGACGACGTCGAATCCCTCGACCGCCCGAGGGCCTTCCTGGATCCCGAGGAAGCGCCATTTGCCGCGCAGCTCGGATGGCTTGATCGGGAAGTGGGGTGGCGACATGACGCGCGCCAGCACGTTGGCCGGATCACCCTGCGCCGGCATCAAGAGCGTGACCTCGGCGTCGGGCCGGTCGCCGGCGGCAAAGAACGGAATCCCATGAGTGTGGTCCCAGTGCAGGTGACCGAGAAGGATCGAGCCTCGAAACGGCCGGCCGTCGAGCAGGGGGGTCAGCCGCTGCAGGCCGGTGCCGGCGTCGAGCACCAGGGTTGGCCCTTGCCGATCGTGGGCGAGTGCAATGCAGGAGGTGTTGCCACCGTATCGCACGAACTCCGGCCCCGGCGACGGCGTCGAACCTCGCACACCGCAAACGAACAATCGCACCGAAGGGGAGTCTACGGGTTGCGAGCCCTCCGCTTCGAGGCGGGCAGCACCCGCGATAACCTTGTAGCTACCTCCCTTGACCAATTGGTCCCATCGAGGCTCAAATAAGGGGCATGCCCGAAACGAAGATCACCGTGTTCCTTGCCGATGACAACCTGATCGTGCGGGAAGGCGTTCGGGCGCTGATCGGCACCGCCGGAGACATGGAGGTCGTGGGGGTGGCCGGCGACTACGACGGACTGGTGGCCGGAGCGGAGCAGGCCGCGCCGCAGGTGGTCGTCACCGATATCCGAATGCCGCCAACCTTCCAGCGCGAAGGGATCGAGGCGGCCAAACAGGTCCGTAAACGGCATCCGGGGACCGGCATCGTGGTGCTGTCGCAATACGACGAACCCGACTACGCTATCTCGCTGCTGAGTGAGGGTGCCGCCGGCTATGCCTACCTCCTGAAGGACCGGGTGGCGGAAGGGGACCAGCTGTTTCGCGCCATCCGCGCGGTGACGACAGGCGGGTCGATGCTCGACCCACGGATCGTCGAGGCGCTGGTGCGTCCCGCGAGCCAGGGGACGGACCTGTCGCTGGAGGAAGAGGAGTTGCTGCAGCTGCTCGCCGAAGGCCGGCCGATGAAAGCGATTGCCGTGGCCCACGGAACGACGCCGGCCGACGTCGATGACGCGATCCAGAAGCTGTTCCTCAAGCTAGCCCAGGCCGCCAGCAGCGGGGCGGCGGGGGCGCTGCGGCGCTTGAAACTGCTGCACCAGGCGATCGTCGATCGGGAGGAGCAGGGCGAGAGCCTGAGCCGGCTGCTACCGACCGGAATCGCCGAGAAACTGCGGCGTGAGGGTCGCAACATTGGTGGAACCGAAACCCTGACGGTCACCGTCCTGATGTCGGACATCCGCGGCTATTCGACGATCGCCGAGGATGCCGACCCCACGGTCCTGGCCCGCCAGCTCAACGAGCACCGTGCCGAGATGAACCGGGCCATCCTGGCGCAGGGCGGCACCGTGATGCAGTTCGTCGGGGATTCGGTGATGGCGGTCTTCGGTGCCCCGCTCCCGGAGCAGGACCATGCCCGGCGAGCGCTCGCCGCCGCCCACACGATGCACGAGGCGCAAACCGACGTCAATGCTCGCTGGGCTGGCGAGCGGCTGCCCGCATTTCACCTTGGGATCGGCCTATCGACCGGGCAGGTGGCTGCCGCGCTCCTTGGGTCGGAGGAGCGCCTCGAATATTCGGTCGTTGGCGACAGCGTCAACCTCTGCCAGCGATTGCAGCAATTCGCGGCGGGCGGGGAGACAATTCTCAGCGAAGCGACATATCGAGCACTAGATGGCTCGGTAAAGGCGGAGGCTCTGCCGCCGGCGCAGGTCAAGGGGCGGCACGCGCCGGTTCAGGCTTACCGGATTGCCGCGCTGGTTGCGTCCACCTGAGGTAGGGCTAGCTTCCCACTAATTCGGGGGCAGGCACGGGCGACGCGGCCGCCCTCGTGCGTCAGACTGCGAGTGGACCAATGAGCCAACCAGCTATGGACAACCCGCCGGGCGGCGGCTACCCTCTCGATACCGGGGAGGAAGGGAACAATGATCGAAACTGAAGAGCCTGAGGTCTTGAAGGCCGATGCCTCCGACCAGGCGATCGTCACGGCACGCCGCGTCCGGAAGGTCTACCGGAGCGGGACCGAGGTCGAGGCGCTCCGCGGAGTGGACTTCGCGGTCGGCCGCGGCGAGATGGTCGCGGTGGTCGGGCCGTCGGGGTCTGGTAAGACGACGCTGCTCAACTGTCTCTCCGGGCTGGAGCGAATCGATGGGGGCCAGATCCTCGTCGACGGCTCGGACCTCGAGTCCCTGTCCGACAACGCCCGAACCGGATACCGCGCGCGCCACATGGGCTTCGTCTTTCAGGCGTTCAACCTCCTGCCGGTGCTGACCGCAGTCGAGAACGTGGAGATTCCGCTTTTGCTGCTGGGCCAGCGGCCACGGCCGGCACGGGAGCAGGCGATGGCAATGCTGGAAACGCTGGGTCTGGCCGACCGCGCCAAGCATCGACCCGACATGCTGTCCGGCGGTGAGCAACAGCGCGTCGCGGTCGCGCGGGCGCTGGTGCATCAGCCGGCCATCGTCTGGGCCGACGAGCCCACCGGCAACCTCGATACAGAAGGAACGGAGGTCGTCGTCGAGCTGCTGGTCCGACTGAACAAGGAAGGGCAGACGATGGTGCTGGTCACGCACAACCCGGCGGTCGCCGGCCGCGCACAGCGAACCGTCCGGATGCGCGATGGCCGCATCGAGGTGCCGCCGCAGGCAGCACGCTCGACGGGTCCGACCAGCTGATCCCATGAACGGGCTCCTCCTTTTCGGAGGGCTCTTTATCGTCGCTTACGTCACCCTCCTACTGATCGCGTTTCGCCGTCCGCTGTTTGCGCGGATTGCGATTCGTGAAGCCACCCGCCGGCCATGGCAGTCGGCACTCGTGGTGGCCGGACTGATGATCGGGTCGGGCGCGATCCTGGTCTCGCAGGCGATCCAGAACTCGACGGACGACTCGCTCGCGGCCGGGATGTTTCAGTCCTGGGGCCGGGTCGACCTGACGGTGACGGCGCCCGATAACAGCTCCTTCGATCCGATGGTCGCGCAAATGCTGGCGAACGATCCGCAGGTGCGCCAGTCGGCGGCTGGTGTTCAGGCCGGCGTCGAGCTGCTCGGATCGGTGGCGGACCTCGATCGCGGGTCGAGCAACGCGTTCGTTCGCCTGATCGGGTTCGACCCGACGACCCAGGCCCCCTTCGGCACGTTCCGCCTCCGTGATGGGAAACAGAGCTCTGGTGAAACGCTCGGCGCAGGACAGGTCTTCATCGGGCAGTCCCTCGCCACCGGAATCGGCGCAAGCGTTGGCGACCACCTTCGCGTCTCGATCGGGCAGCCTCATGGCGACGCCAGGACCGGCGACGTCGTGGTGGCGGGCATTGTCGCACCTGTGGGGCCCGGTTCGTATGGCCTCCGTCCGGCCGTCTTCGCCTCCCTCCGAGCGATGGCGGCCCTCACCGGCACGCATCAGGTCAACATCGTCCGCATCGCGGCGCCCGGCGATGGCCAGGCCGAGCTGGATGCCGGCCACCGGCTCGTCCCATTCGTGGCCGCTGCCTTGACGAAGGTGCCGGAGGCATCTCAACTTCAGATCCGAGAAGCGAAGGCCGATGACATCACCGCGGCGCGACGGCAGCAGGATCCGGGCAATGCCACGGGCGGTTTCACGAGCGTCTTGAGCATCATCGTGCTGCTCGCCGGTCTCGTGCTGGTGGTGAACCTGATGGCCACGCTCGTCGAAGAGCGACGCCCGCGGCTCGCTGTGCTCCGTGCGCTTGGTCTTTCGCGGCTCGGCCTGATCGCCTCCCTCAGCACGGAGGGCGCGCTTTACAGCCTCGTCGCGGCCATACTCGGAATCGTCCCTGGGCTTGTGGTGACCTGGGCGCTCGTCGCCAGCACGGTACGGGGAAGCGGCGGCGCGGGGGCTGGGGGTGGCATCGGACTCGGCCGCGACCTGGCGGTGCAGCTGTCGGTGAGACCCGGCGCGCTGGCGCTCGCGGTCACGGCGGGAGCCGTGGTCACACTGGCGGCCGTGATCCTCGCCGCAGCTCTCCGCTCCAACATGACGATCGCGGCCGCGATCCGCGATCTTCCGGAGCCAACGAGGATCGACCGCGGCGCGCTGTCAGCACGGCTGCGTTCGTTTGGACTGGCGATCGGCTCGCTGATCGCGCTCTTCAATCCATTGCCACCGCTCCCAGGCGGGCCCTTGCGCCTCCTCGGAGGCACCGGGCTCATCGCAGTCGCGGCAATCTCGATGCGCGGCCGGATCCCCGACCGCGCTCGCCTGACCGCCACGGGGCTGGCCCTGGCCGCCTGGGCCCTGACCAGCTTGATCGTTTCCTTCTCGGCCGCCACGTCGCAGTCGGGAGGCATCGACCTATTCATTGCCATTCCCGTGACGGCCCTCGGCCTATCGCTTGTCATCGTCAGCAACCTGCGCCTCCTCGAGAGGGTCGCCTCAGTGACTGGAGCCGCATCAGGGCGGCTTCGCGCCACGCTGCGGCTGGCGCTCGCCTACCTGATT
>Ga0070698_100009868_pt1 | contig 10207 bp, 14 predicted proteins | sample KBSK1502metaG_FD_65477 | JGI IMG/M metagenome (GOLD analysis project Ga0070698, IMG submission 65477) | Corn, switchgrass and miscanthus rhizosphere microbial communities from Kellogg Biological Station, Michigan, USA - KBS K1-50-2 metaG | ecosystem: Host-associated > Plants > Roots >... | reverse complement strand
CTCCTGCGCCGCCACGTATTCACCGCGATTCAGTTCAATCACGCCGCGATCGTAAAGCGAGTCCGCGTCGCGCGGCAGCGCAAGATCGCTTCGCAGGCGAGCGTCCGCAACGGCTAAGTAAGTGCGCGCGCGCGCGGCCACCTCAGAGACGTTAGCGTATTTGTCCAGGAGCGCGCGAAATTTGAGGCGTGCCTCAGAAAAGTGGCCGCGGGCAAATTCCCTATGTGCCGATTCGAAAGCTTTCAGAGCCGCGGCCTCATCGTGTGTTGGCTGGGGCTGAGGAACAACAGGTAGTGGCCGTGGCGAAATGCGAGCCGGTGACTTTTTCGGCTTTGTCGTCTTTGATACATGACGTTGCTTCGCGGTCTTCTTACCGGTCTTCTTACCTTTAGCTCCGACTCGGCGACTCTTCAACGAAGTTAAGCGGGGCTTATTCTTTGGCTTCGCCGGCCGACTCTTCGCCGGCCGGCTCTTCGTAGCCCGACTCTTCGTAGCTTTCCGTGCTGGCGCCTTGCCCGCGGGTGAACGTTTGGTGGCCGGTTTGAGTCGGCTTGACCTACTCGGCGCAACAGGCTTGCGGGCCGATGGTGTCGTCGACTGACGCGAGTTAGAGCGCGATGCCAGTTTCTTCACGCTCTTGGTGGTAGGACTGCTCATGCGCAACGCCCCCGGGCTTTCAAAGACGATCAGTCACCAAAATCGCCATAGAATTATCGGCGAAGCTTAGCATAGCTCTTACCGTAATTCAACGAAAGAATAGGGTTTGCGGCTACATATTGGATTAACGTTGAACGATTATAACCGGCGATAGGCATTGGAAAACACTTGATGCGTGACCAAGCGACATGTTAATGTGACTCGTAAGGTTGGGTGCCAGCCGCCATTTGGCTCGCCGAAACCCTGTTGTTGGATTTGGAACTGGTGAAAATGGTGCGGCCTTTGAGCATCCAACGACTTAAAGCGCGTAACAAAAGTATTAAACCTGCCTCCTCGCTTCCTGAAGGCGAAGCCCATAGAAATTCATAAGTGGCGAATAGTACCATCTTGCTGCGCGAACAGCGCTATCACCAGATTAAGGCGGTGATGGCTCGGCTTCGGCTGGACTCGGCCGCCCGGCTGGTCGTGCTGGTCGACAAGGATGGCCAACAGATTGCGGTTCACGGAGAATTGGGAGAACTGGATACGACTAGTCTCGCATCGCTCGTGGCGGGAAATGTCGCGGCGACTGGGGGCATGGCTAAGTTGATCGGCGAAAGAGAATTTCCAACCCTCTCGCATGAAGGAGAGCGCGAGAGTATCCACATCAGCGTGATTGGCCGGGTCCTTCTAGTGGTTGTTTTTGACGATAGATCCAGTTTGGGTTTAGTCAAGCTCCGCTCCAAGCAGATATCTCATGAGCTGGCGGCTGCGTTCGTGGAGATAGAACGCGAATCCGAGCTTTCGAATGGGGCTGAAGCGCTCCCCTTCGACGAGATCACCGACGAGGAAATTGACAGTCTTTTTTCCCAGGCGTGATCGGTGCGTCCCGCTCCAGCTCCAGGTATGCCCCTATGACATTCATTAATTACGCATCGCGAGAGATCAACTGCAAGATCGTCTACTACGGTCCGGGCCTCTGCGGCAAAACGACGAACCTGCAATACATTTATGACTCAACAGCAGCCCCAGCGAAGGGAAAGCTGATCAGTCTGGCTACTGAAAGCGATCGCACTCTGTTCTTTGATTTCATGCCGCTCGAGTTGGGCACGGTTCGCGGATTCAAGACTCGTTTTCATCTCTATACCGTACCCGGCCAGGTATTCTATGAGGCCTCACGCAAACTGATTCTGAAAGGCGTTGACGGGGTGGTATTCGTGGCGGATTCGCAAGAGGAACGCATGGATGCTAACATCGAGTCGCTTTATAACCTCGAAGAGAACCTTCGCTCATATGGCTACGATCTGTTGAAGATTCCTTACGTCCTTCAACTCAACAAGCGGGATCTGCCGAACGTTATGCCCACGAACGACCTGACCGTTGAACTCCAGCGAAAGGGAGAGCCGGTCATTGAAGCGATCGCATCAAGTGGACAGGGAGTCTTTGACACGCTTAAGGCAGTTGCAAAGCAAGTACTGACAGAATTGCGCAAGAGTTAATCAAAGTCGCGCAGCTTTTTATTCAGATCGCCTTAACCATTAGCAATCCGTCGCCGCCGTTTGAGTAGTATTTCGGAAGCCGTTGCGTAACCGAGTAGCCGAGGCTCATGTAGAGCTTCTGGGCGGAAACGTTCGTAGAGCGCACCTCAAGCCGCGCCAGGCGCACGTCGCGCCCCCGAAAAGCATCCTCCACTCTTTCTATCAAACAGCTTGCCAGTCGCCGTCGGCGATGTTCCGGCGCAATGCCGACTGTAGTTATGTGGCCCGTATGATCTGGTTCCAGCAGGCCAATAACAAAACCGGCCATGGCACTGTTCTGCGTGACCACTCGATATGAAATCGATTCAGGCGCGGTCAGAAGGTATTCGAAGGTGTCGCGGCTGTATGCTTCACCATCCACGAAGCATCTCTGATCAAGATGCCAACATTCGTCGAGTTGGGCGACGGTGAGTGGCCGTAGATCGTAGCGCGCATTAACAGGTGGCACCAGCGCGATATTCGGCTGGATAGTATGCGTTGGCGCTTGCCGATTGCTCAACCACCATCGCGGGCGAAACTTTTTGAGAACTGCCATACCCTGATTGCTAATTCAGCGGGAAACCGAAAGAGCGTGGCGGAGATTATAGCCTGTTACTACTTACTCTTTACAAGTGTTGCCCGCGGAAAAATCATAGTATCAGCATGCAGTCACCATAGCTGTAAAAGCGATAATGCTCCATGACTGCGTGGCGGTACGCGTTGAGTGTCAACTCGCGACCCACGAACGCGCTTACCAACAGCAGCAAAGACGAGCGCGGCAAATGAAAGTTCGTTAAGAGCACATCGACAGCCCGAAACGCGTACCCGGGAACAATCGTAAGGTCAGCCAGGCCCGACTGCGATAATATTGTTCCATCTGACGCGACCGAAGACTCAATCGCGCGAGTCGTCGTCGTACCCACACCGACGATGCGCCCGCCCTCATTGCGTGCCTGATTAATACTCTGCGCAGCGACCTCAGAAATCGAAAACCATTCAGGCGCTACGCGATGCAGCTTCACCTCGTCGACGCGGACGGGCTCAAACGTACCGTAACCAACGTGCAAGGTGATTCTTGCTATCCGAATTCCCAGAGCTTGGATGGTTTGCAGCAGCCGAGCAGTGAAATGCAGACCCGCCGTAGGCGCCGCGATCGCGCCTCGCTGGTTGGCATAAACGGTCTGATATCGCTCGCGATCTTCGACGGAATCTGCCGCCCGCTTGATATATGGTGGCAGGGGCGTGCGGCCGACTTTATCGATAATGCGATCGAACGGTTCTGCAGATTCAAACCTTATCACGCGCAAACCGTTGTCGCGCGATTCCACCACCTGTCCGTAAAAATTAGAGTTGCCAAGCACGACTCGAGCGCCGGTCGCGAGCCGGCGCGCCGGGCGAGTCAGGCATTCCCAGAGGTAAGGTTCGATTTCGCGCAGCAGCAATAATTCAATTGTGCCACCCGAGGGCACGCGTTTACCCTCCAATCGCGCCGGGAAAACGCGGGTGTCATTCAGCACGAGCACGTCATGAGGCCGCAGATATTCCGGAATCAAGGCGAAGTTAGTGTCCAGCCAACTCCCGGTGGAACGATCCAGCACGAGCATGCGCGAAGCATCTCGCTCACTCAGCGGCTGTTGTGCTATTAGCTCTTCCGGGAGTTCATAGTCGAAGTCCGAGATATGCATGCGGGCTCTTGAACTGCGGGAAATGGATCAGGAAAACGAGGCCGAGGGAACACTGACCTGCGGCGCTTCGATGGGATATTCCATATGCTCTCGATGGAAGACGCTGCTCAATTGAGCGCCGAAAAGTAGAACGAGGCTGGATACGTATCCCCAGATCAGCACGGTCACGACCGCCCCCACGGGGCCGTAAATTTGATCGTAGTCAAGATAATTCAAGCTCCACGCGAAAATATATTTCGCGGCTTCCCAAAGCAGGCCGCCGATTACCGCGCCCGGGATGGTATCGCGGAAACTCACGTGAGCATTGGGCAGGAACTTATAAACGACCGCAAAAAGAGTGAAAGTCAACAGCAGGCTAGCCAGTGCGAACACGATCTCCCAAAACAAGCTGCCTACTGACGCGAGCAGACGGTAATTCTCCAACTGTCTGGGCGAGAGATTACCGGCAATCTCCTGCAGCGCCAGCAGTACTGAAGTGAGCAGCACGGAAACCGAAAGCAACAACCCGACAATTCCGATCATTCCCAGAGTTATCACGCGGCCATGAAGAAACGTTCGATGGGTCGTACCCCAAATGCGATTCAGTGCTCGCTCGGCGATGGCAAAGACCCATGATCCGGCCCACAACACAACCAGAGCGCAGCTAATGACCACGGTCTTGCTGATTCCTGAGAGCGATCGAATAGTTTCGTGGAGGAACTTGCTCGAGCCGGGATAGACCTGCACGATATGCTGAATCATTTGCGTCCCGGCGGCAATGCGATTACTAAGCGCCAGAAGCAAGAGGAGTGCGGGAAACAGCGTCATCAATCCGAAATAGCTCATCGCAGCCGCCGATGAAAACAGATCGTTTTCATGAAACTGATGCACCGCGTCGGCGAGCATTCGCCGCCAAGGCGAGCGATTGCGGACTCCGAAAGATTGACGTGAAATGCGTCCTGGCATAACAAAAAGGGGTCTTTGATCTTTGGTCTTAGGTCTTTGAGCTATTGAGTTTTGCGCTCTTAGCCTTTATCAAAGACCAAAGACCCAAGGACAAAGGCCAAATCACACTGCGTCAAACAAGCTCGGCTTTTGCTGTCCCACTCTAATTCCGAAATGTTGGTACGCGAGTTGGGTGGCCATGCGGCCGCGCGGCGTGCGATTGAGAAAGCCTATTTGAATCAAGTATGGCTCGATGATTTCTTCGATTGAATCTTTCTCTTCATGAATCGCCGCCGATAAAGTGCCGACGCCAACCGGCCCCCCTTCAAACTTCTCGATAATCGTCGAAAGCAGTTTCCGATCCATTTCGTCGAGACCGTAGGTGTCGACTTCCATGCGATTGAGCGCGTCGTTTGCCACCTCGTGCGTGATTCGGCCATCGTAATCGACCTCGGCATAATCGCGCACGCGCCGCAGCAGACGGTTGACGATGCGCGGCGTGCCGCGGGAACGTCGCGCTATTTCGCGCGCGCCGCCTTCGTCGATTTCAACGCCGAGAATTCCCGCCGAGCGGTGGCAAATCGTCTCCAGGTCTTCATGCGGATAAAAGTCCAAATGAAAGTTGATTCCAAACCGTCCGCGCAGAGGCGCCGTGATCAACCCGGCCCGAGTGGTCGCGCCCACCAGGGTGAATTTCGGCAACTCCAGTTTAATCGAACGCGCGCCCGGTCCCTGACCGATCAAAAGGTCCAGGCTGAAGTCTTCCATTGCCGGATAAAGCTTTTCTTCGAGGGCAGGCAACAGCCGATGGATTTCATCGATGAAAAGCACGTCGCCTTCCTGAAGATTCGTAAGCAGCGCCGCAATGTCTCCCGTCTTTTCAATGGCCGGCCCTGAAGTCGAGCGTAACTGAGCGCCCATTTCGTTCGCGACGATGTGCGCCAGGGTTGTTTTTCCTAAACCGGGCGGCCCGGTTAACAAAACATGATCGAGCGCCTCGCGTCGCTTGAGCGCGGCTTTGATGTAAATGCGGAGATTCTCCTTCGCCTTCGTCTGGCCGATGTACTCGGCGAGGCGCGTGGGTCGAAGCGAAAGATCATATTGCCGATCTTCTTCGGTAGGGGTGGCACTTAGGGCTTCTGCTGCTCTGGTTGCTTTAACCATCTTGAAACTTGAATTGTGAAGGCGAGTGACCCGTTGGTCAAATCTCGGTTACAGCCTTCGTTGGTTTCGTACTCGTTTAGACGACGGTATTGTCCCTTGCCAATCGGCGGACAAATCAATCATCCAAACAGCGTTCGCGTTACGGTAGATGACCTATTTTGAAAGTGGCCCGGGCGTCCCGCCGTTGAAATCACGCGCAAGATGCGCGTGCCACATCAAATTAGGGCACTGCCCGCGTTGCCTATGCCTTGGCCAGGGATCTCAAACTTCGTCTCAAGATTACCTCGACTGAAAGCTCTCCGCCTTCGTCTATCGCAGACTTCACAGCCTTTTCGGCGGCGGCTTTTTGATAGCCGAGATTCGCCAACGCGGAAATCGCGTCGTGGCGCATCGAGTCCTCGGAGGTCGGCGCGCCGGTGGCGGCGGTCCTTGCGGCGAACTCCTCTTCCAAAGCCGGCGAAGACAACGCCGCGATCTTGTCCCGTAGATCGACCACTAATCTCTCCGCGGTCTTTCTGCCTACTCCGGGAATCGCGACCAGTCGCACCAAATTATTTGTCCGAATCGACGCGATCATTTCATCCGCGTTCATGCCCGACAATAACTTAATAGCCAGTCCCGGTCCGACACCATTGACTGAAATGAGCTGTAGGAAGAGTTCGCGTTCTCGGTTTGTTTTGAATCCGTAAAGCTGAATCGCATCTTCGCGTACGTGCGTGTAGATGCGCAACTGGGCGGGCTCACCCGCTTCGCCCAACTCGTAAAAAGTCGAAAGCGGAATCGCCACTTCGTAGCCAACGCCACCGACATCGACGATAGCCGAAGTGGCTTGCTTTGAAAGCAGAGTTCCTGAAAGATGCGCAATCATAAGTTGGAGCGCTCATTGGAGCGCCGACATCCTGTCGGCGGTTCGCGAGCATCCTGCTCGCATATTTCAGATCGATCAAACGGCGCCTGATTATGATGGAACCCGAGCCTTCCTCGCAAATGGATAGTTTCCGCAGAAGCCCCCGCGGCGTTATACTCTGCTCGTCGGACGAAAGTCATGAAGCGAGAAAAGATCTCTGAACTGACCACGAATCGTTTGAGCGTCTATCTACGCTGCTTGAACGAGCTGGCAGCGGCGGGCATTAAGACCGTTTCGTCACAGGAACTTGCCGAGCAGTTCAATCTCAACTCCGCGCAAATTCGCAAGGATCTCGGTTACTTCGGCGAGTTCGGTGTACGCGGCACCGGTTACTTTATCGATGACTTGCGAGCGCACATAACAAACATCCTCGGTCTCGATACTCCTCATCGCGTCGTGATCGTGGGCGCGGGCCGGCTGGGAACGGCGCTGGCCAACTACCAGGGCTTCTCGAAATCAAACTTCACTGTGGTTGCCCTGTTCGATAACGAGAAGGAGAAGATCGGCGGCCATATCGGGCCTTCACACATCCCCATCCTCGACGTAAAGAAGATTGCGAAGGTGGTACGGGATAAGGCGATCGACGTGGCGGTCATTGCCGTTCCCGCTCGCGCCGCGCAAAGGGTGCTAAATCAAATCATGGCCGCCGGCGTGAAAGCTGTCTTGAACTTTGCGCCGACATTATTGACGGCGCGTCTTGGCGTGAAAGTGAAGACTGTGGATTTGACGACTTCACTCGAGTCTTTATCGTACTTCCTGGCGCGGCCACAAACGACCCAAGTGATGAGCGCTCGACGACGCAGCTCCGCCCGCAAGCGGATTGAAACTCGGACAAGTCGGCAATTGTAGATCATAAATGGACGAACAAACCGCCAAACGCGATCTCATACGTATTTGTCAATTGATGTATGAGCGCAGCTATGTCGTCTCGTCTGACGGCAACGTGAGCGTGCTGCTTGAAGACGGGCGCGTGCTGGCGACGCCGACGATGACCTGCAAGGGTCGAATCACCGAAGATTTGTTGGCGATAACTGATCTTGAAGGGCGCTCTTTGAATGGTAGTCGCGCGTCGAGCGAGCTGGCAATGCACCTGCTGATTTATCGCGAGCGGCCAGATGTAAGGGCCGTCTGTCACGCTCATCCGCCGCATGGGACCGCCTTCGCTGTCGCTGGATTACCAATCGATCAACCGATTCTCTCGGAAGTTATTCTGACGCTTGGTTGCGTTCCGCTCGCCCAATACGGCACGCCTTCGACTGAAGAGTTGACTAATGCGATGCGCCCGCTGGTTAAGCATCACAACGCACTCTTAATGGCGAATCACGGCGCAGTGGCCTACGGATCAGATCTGTGGCAAGCGTTTGATCGATTGGAAACTCTGGAACATACCGCGAAGATAGCAATTCTTTCGCGTGTACTCGGTGGTTCACGCAATCTGCCCCCAGACGCGATCGAAAAGCTTATCAAGGTGCGCGAAGCTGCCGGCTATCTGGATGAGGGGGCGCGCTGTCAAGCCTGTGGCTATCTTCACGAGACGAGTTTGGCATGCCCGAGCGGCGATCGTCCGGCGCGTTCTTCCTCGGACTCGTCGGTTAACGGAGCCGGAAAGGTTTCGCTAACGCGCGAAGAGTTGGTCGAGTTGTTGAGCCAGGCTACTCGATTGAATGATCAGTGAAACCGAAAAGGTCGTCCGTGGTATTCTATTCACGATCTTACGATTCCCGATCTATTAACTTCAAACTTCTCGCAGGAGAAAATGAATGCAAGAAGCACTCGGAATGGTGGAAACCAAAGGTCTGGTGGCGATGATTGAGGCGGCGGATGCCATGGTCAAGGCTGCGAACGTCACCCTGGTTGGTTATGAAAAAATCGGCGCTGGATTTGTCACGGCCATCGTGCGTGGAGACGTCGCCGCGGTGAAGGCAGCTACCGACGCTGGAGCTGCAGCCGCCCGAAGAGTCGGCGAATTGGTCAGTGTTCACGTAATTCCGCGCCCGCACGGCAGCGTCGATGATGCAATGCCGGTCAGTTCACAGTCTCGAGCATGATCATCGCACGCATTCTGGGCACGGTCGTATCGACGCAAAAAGACGAGCGGCTGCAAGGAAAAAAACTGCTCATCGTCCGTCCCGTGAACGTTGACGGCACGGACACGAGCGGCTATGTCGTGGCCGTCGATACTGTTGGCGCCGGCTTTCATGAGCGCGTGCTGGTGGTTGCCGGCTCGAGCGCGCGCCTCGCACAAGGCCTGAAGGACACGCCCGTGGACGCGGCAATTGTCGGCGTGATCGATACCGTGGATGTAAGTCAATGAAGTCTCTAAGGAGTTGCTTGAAATGACCAATGAACAGATCGAGCAAAGAATTGAGTTCATAATCGAGCAGCAGGCGCAATTTTCGTCCGACATTCAGGTGCTGCGCGAAATCCAAGTGTCGGATACGAAAATGTTGAAAGAGCAGTATCGCCACCTGTCGGATGCAGTTGTGGCCGTCGTCGGCTTGGTTGGCAAGATAGCGGTGGCGCAGGAGCGGACGGATGCAAGAGTCTCGGAGTTGGCTGAGAAAGTCTCAGAGCTTGCGGATGCACAGGCTCGAACCGAAGAACGGCTCAACATCTTTATCAATGTAGTCGAGAGATACATCAACAAGAACGGTAACCGTAACTCGGAAGCGTGATGCAACTCGCGCGTGTAATCGGGACGGTCGTAGCAACCGTCAAGAACGACTCGCTTAAGGGTCGCAAGCTGCTCGTCATTCAATCACTGAACAAGAATCTTGACGCGCAGGGAAAGCCCATGGTTGCGATAGACGCAATCGGCGCCGGCGTCGGCGAATTGGTTTTCTGGTGTCGGGGAAAGGAAGCCAGCTTTCCTTTCAAACGCGAAGACACGCCGACAGATTGCACGATTGTAGGAATTGTTGATTCGGAAAAGCATGTGACTACCTAGGTCTTGGGGCTTTGGTCTTTGGTCTTTGAATTGTAGGTGGGCCGGAATCAAAGGCCAAAGGCTAAAGGCCAAAGACCAAAGACCAAAGACCGAGGACCGAAGTAACGAGAAATGATTCTCGCCAAAGTCGTAGGCAACGTCGTCGCCACCCAGAAGAATGTGCGTTACGAGAATGCGCGCGTTATGCTCTGCGAACAAATCACCCCCGAAGGCGAGGCGACCGGGCATACCGTTCTGGCGCTGGATGCCGTTGACGCTGGAGTTGGCGATACAGTTTTGGTCGTTCAGGAGGGTTGGAGCGCTTCGACGGTGGCGACCGGCAAGGCGGGCGCGGCAATCGACTCGGCCATCGTTGGTGTTGTCGATCGCATCGACTTACTGGAAACGCTTACGAGTTGATTAAGAAGTTCCTGAACTCCCTCTCCCT
>Ga0070698_100009866_pt1 | contig 10208 bp, 10 predicted proteins | sample KBSK1502metaG_FD_65477 | JGI IMG/M metagenome (GOLD analysis project Ga0070698, IMG submission 65477) | Corn, switchgrass and miscanthus rhizosphere microbial communities from Kellogg Biological Station, Michigan, USA - KBS K1-50-2 metaG | ecosystem: Host-associated > Plants > Roots >... | reverse complement strand
CGCCGGACTTTCGGGCGGAGTGGGCGATCGTGGATTCGAACCACGGACCTCCGCCTTATCAGAGCGGCGCTCTAACCAACTGAGCTAATCGCCCGAGCGGGCGGATTGTAGCGTCGCTCAGCCCGTGTCAAAACGCGTGCCAAGGGGTCCGGGTTTGCCTCCGAGGGCCTGGGCTAAGATGCGAACGAGGCCGCTGCGATGCAGGAAATGGTCATCTACGGGGTCAGCTTCGATCTGGTCGGCAAGCAGCCGATCGTGCTGTTGAAGACCGCCGACGGGAACAAGTTCCTGCCGATCTGGATCGGTCATCCCGAGGCTGCGGCGATCCTGATGAAACTGCAGGGCGCATCGACGCCGCGGCCGATGACCCACGACCTCGTCACCGACATGCTGGTCCAGCTCGACGCCCAGGTCGTTCGCATCACCGTGACCGAGTTGAAGGAGAACACCTTCTACGCCAGCATCACCGTCCAGCAGGACGGGTCCGAGATCGAGATCGACTCCCGCCCCTCGGACGCCATCGCGCTCGCCGTCCGCGCCGAGGCGCCGATCTTCGCAGCCGACGACGTGATCGAGGAGTCGGCGATCGAGTTCGAGGGCGAAGAAGTGAACGAGGAGGAGATCGTCTCCGAGTTCAAGCAGTTCCTGGAGAACGTGACGCCCGACGAGTTTGCGGAGGCCGAAGGCGAAGAGGAGGGCTAGCCGCCCGACTCGCCGCTTCGCCCGACCTCGCGCTTCGTGAGGTCGAGGATCTCGCCGAAGATCTCGTTGAGGCCCTCCCCCGAGAGCGGCCCGCGATTGGCGCGGCTCAGGTAGCTGAGCATCCACTCCTCGCGTTCCGGGTCGACGAACGACAATCCGCGCGACTCCTTGTAGGCCTTTAGCTTCGCCACGAGCTTCAGCCGGGCGTTGACCGCCTCGATGATCGTCCGGTCGGCGTCGGAGATCTGCTCGCGCAGCTGGCGGATCAGGGGATCGTCGTTTTGCTCGGCCATCTCTGCACCCTAGACCGTCACCGCGAGCAACAGCGCCGCTGCGTTGAAGGTGGCGTGCAGGATCATTCCCGGATAGATGCTCTCGGTCCTGCTGCGCAGGAAGGCAAGGCCGGTGCCGAAGACGACCAGGATCGGCAAGGCCTCGATGAGCCCATGCCAGAGGCCGAAGGTCAGCCCGATCACGACGATCGCGGTGGTCTGGCCATACGGCTCGAGCAGGAAGAACCCCAGCCCGCGAAAGGTCAGCTCCTCGACGATTGGCCCGATAACGGCGAAGGCGAGCAGATTGACGGCGAACGCCCCGGCATGCTTGGGCTCCCAGCCCGAAGGTGTGAGGCCCTGCTCACGGCCCGCGTGAAGAAGCGGGTTCAGGACGGCGTTCGCAATCCCGATCGCGATGAAGACCGAGATTCCCAGCCCGATTGCCCGGCCCCAGGAGACAGGCCGCCTGAGCGCGAACGCCTCTCGCTTCGGCAAGCCCCGCGCGATCAAGAGGACGACACCGAGGATGATGGCGAACAGGATGAGCTCGCTTGCTGCGGTGCTGTACTGATAGAGAGCGTTCTTCGGCGGCTTGCCCCCCGAGAACCGGCCCGCGTACGAGATCGCCGAGATGGCGCCGACGAGTGCGAACCAGCCGACGAGCTTCTTGTTCATGTGCAGCCTTCGAGATCGGCAGGCCGGCCCACTTCCAGAGAACATATAGCCGTGGCCGATCGCTACTTCACGCCTGCGGAGGCGAACGAGCTGCTCTCCACAGTGCGCCCGCTCGTCCAGCGGATGGTCTCCCACCGACGAGCGCTCGCCGTGGCGACAGTCCGCCACGCGCGGATCGCAACCAAGATCGCAGGCAATGGCGGCGGCGTACGGCCGCACGAGGTCGACGAGCTACGGACGAGAATCGACGATGAGGCCGCCCAGGTCGTCCGCTGCGTCGCGGAGCTGCAGGAGCTGGGGCTGCTCGTCAAGGATCTCGATGAGGGGCTCGTTGATTTCCCTGCGCTCCGGGAGAACGAAGAAGTCCTTTTATGCTGGCAGCTGGGCGAGGACGAGGTCGCGTATTGGCACTCGATTGAAGACGGTTTCGCAGGACGAAAGCCCCTACCAATCGAATAGACCGCCATGCCTTCCTGGCACCGGCTTGCGATCGTGGCCGTGGTTTTGCTCGTGACCGCCTTGGTGGCACGGGTGATCGATCGACGCATCGCCCGGCGCGATCTGCAGCCTGAGGCCGCGACCCGCTACCGCATCCTGCGGCGTACGATCACGACGACCATTTTCGCGATCGGGCTGCTCTCCGCGCTGCTCGTAATCCCTCAGGTGCGAGCGGTCGCCGGCGGGCTGCTCGCTTCGTCGGCCGTGCTCGGGATCGTGATCGGCTTCGCCTCGCAGCGGACGATCGGCAACTTCGTCGCCGGCCTGCTGATCGCCTTCACACAGCCGATCCGGCTCGGTGACCGGATCGAGCTCGAGTCCGGAGGGGCCGGCAACGTCGAAGAGATCGGGTTGACCTACACCTTCATCCGCACCGACGACGGTGCGAGGCTCGTGATCCCGAATGAGAAACTGGCCTCGGATACGATCCGCAACTCGACGATCGTCAGCCGGGAGAAGGTTGCCGAAATCACCCTGCAGGTGCCTTTGGACAAGAATCTTCGGACCGTCGTCGAGCTGCTGCGCGAAGCCGTCGGCGGCGAGCGCCACCCGGAGGTCGCGGTGACCTCGCTGAACGGCAGCGCGACGATCGTCGTGCGCGCAGGCGCTGACGGCCCGATGGAGGCCGAGCGGCTCGAGAGCGAGCTCCGACTTCGCGCGCACGAGCGCCTACGGGAAGCCGGAGTCTTCGGATGAACCCTCCGCCTCCGCGAGGCCGGAGGCGGCGCCGGCCCGACGAGCTCGACGAGCTCATCCGCCGGGCTCAGAAACGGCGACTTCGCGCCCAGCGAAAGAGGCGCCGGCACGCCGCCCTGTTGGCCGGCGCGATCGCGGTCGTCGTCGGTGGCGTCATTGCCGTGGGATTCGGCGGCGCGGCGGCGTTCGAGGCGAGCTGCAGCCTTTCCGAGTTGCGGCCGGTCTCGACCGGACCTCAGGGCGGCCCCGCAAACTCCTTCGTCTACGCCGCGAACGGTTCGCTGCTGGGGTCGATTCCCGCCGACAAGAACCGCCAGCCGGTTGCCCTCTCGCAGGTCAGCCCGTGGATGCCGAAGGCGACAGTTGCGATCGAGGACAGGCGCTTCTACAAGCATGGCGGGGTCGACTACAAGGGGATCGTCCGCGCGGCCGTCAACGACCTGCGTGCAGGCAGGGTCGTCCAGGGCGGCTCGACGATCACGCAGCAGCTCGTGCGCAACCTCTACATCTCCCGCCAGCGGACCTTCAAGCGCAAGATCAAAGAGGCGTGCCTCGCGATCAAACTGGCGCGGAACAAGTCGAAGGACTGGATCCTCGGCTCCTACATGAACGCCGTCTACTACGGCAATCACGCCTACGGAATCGAAGCTGCGGCTCAGACCTACTTCTCGCGTCGGGCGAGCTCGCTGACTCTCGACCAGTCCGCGCTGCTCGCCGGGATACCCCAGGCGCCTTCGATCTTCGACCCGATCAACAGGCCGAGCGACGCGCTCGAACGCCGCGACGAGGTATTGCGCGCCATGCTCGACAATGGGGCGCTGACCCCTCGCCAGTTCACATCCGCGATCTCGGATCGGCAGCTCCACCTCGTTCCCGGCCGCCTGTACTCCCGAATCCGCGAGCCGTATTTCTTCAGCTACGTCCGCGACCAGTTGATCGCCGAGTACGGCGCTAACACTGTCCGGACCGGCGGCCTCAAGGTCTACACGACGATCGACCCGCGCCTGCAGGCCGCGGCCAGGAAGGCAATCGTCGGAACGCTCTACTCGCGCACCGATCCGGCGTCGGCGCTTGTGTCGATCGATCCTTTGACGGGAGCGATCAAGGCCATGACGGCCGTGACGCCGGGAAGCAACGGCAATCAGTTCAACTTGGTCGCGCAGGCAAAGAGGCAAGCGGGGTCGACCTTCAAGATGTTCGTCCTGACGACAGCGGTCGACGAGGGCATCGATCCCGCCTCGACGTACTACGTCTCCGAACCTTTCCACTATCAGCCGGATCCATATTCGCCCGCCTGGGACGTATCCACCTACGACCACACGTACCTCGGCTCAACATCGATCGAGAACGCAACGCTCCACTCCGACAACACGGTGTTCGCCAAGCTGACGCTCGATCTAGGCCCCCAGAAGGTCGCGCAAATGGCGTACCGGCTGGGTGTTCGATCGCCGCTGACGACGAAGGACGGCGCATATGTGCCCTCGCTCGGTCTGGGATCGATCCCGGTTTCGCCGCTCGACCTCGCCTCCGCGTACGCGACGCTCGCGGCCGGCGGGATCTACTCGAAGCCGATGGCAATCCGCAAGGTCGTGCTCGGCAGCGGGAAAGAGGACACCGATGTCGGCTGGGGTCAGCCCGAGCGGACACGGGTGATCAGCCCGGGTGTCGCCTACGTCGTCACCCAGATCCTGGAGAAGAACATGCAGGAGGGGACCGGTACCGGCGCCTACTTCGGCAGGCCGTCCGCAGGCAAGACCGGCACCACCGATAGCTACGCCGACGCTTGGTTCTGCGGTTTCACGCCCACGCTCGAGGCGACGATCTGGATCGGCTATCCGCGCGGAGAGATCCCGATGCTGAACGTCCACGGGATCGCGGTCTCCGGGCCGACCTTCCCGGCAACGATCTGGCGTTCGTTCATGATCGCGGCGGTCGGGCGGACGAAGCCGGTCGACTTCAAACAGCCCCCGGTGCTGCCGACCTGGCATGCGTTCACGAGCGGTCAGTACGCGGAGGGGTCGTACGGCTCCTCCAACAACAACTACTACTACGGCGGAGGCTCGAGCGGAACGCAACCGCCCGCTCCGACTCCGTAGCGCCGCCGTCCTCGGGGCGGGTCTGCTGACGCTTGCCGGCGTCGGCCTCTGCATCGCTTCCGCATGGCCCGACGACTCGCCCCTCGTCCCGCGGAACGGCGGTTTGTTGGAGGGAGATTCCCGCTGGGCCTGGCTCTATCTCGCGGGCGAGCTCTTCGCCTTCGTCGCCTACGTAGCAGGCCTACTCCTGCTGCGGCGGGGGGCGGTGCGGCTCGCCCTCGTCGCTGCGGTCGCGGTCGCGGTTCAGCTCGCGCCACTCGCGTCGCCGCTGCTGATCTCGAGCGATGCCTGGACGTACTGGGACTACGGGCGAATCGCCGTCGTACACGGCGCGAATCCGTACACGCATCCGCCGCGCGACTTTTCGAACGATCCGGCCTACCCGTACATCGGAGGGGCCTGGCATGGCGCGACGTCCGTCTACGGCCCTTTGTTCACGCTCGGTTCGGAGCCCGTAACCGTGGCGGCCGGGTCCTCGGCGAACCGGGCAGCCTGGCTTTTCAAGTCGCTGGCCGCGCTGGCGATGCTGGGGACCCTCGCGCTGTGCGCTTTCCTTGCGCGAAAGCCCGCGTTCGCGGTCGCGCTCGTCGGCTGGAACCCGTTACTCGCGCTTCACTTTGCGGGCGGCGGCCACAACGACGCTTGGATGGCATTGCTCGTGATGTCAGCCCTCGCGCTCGGCGCGACCGGCCGGCGGCAATGGGCGGGTGTCGCCTGGGTGGCTGCGATCTTCATCAAATGGATCGCAGTCATCTTTCTGCCCCTGCGCTGGCTCGAGGCTCGGGCAAAGGGGCGGCAGGTAGGCCACCTCGGCTTCGCTGTGGCTGTGCTCGTGGTGGTCGCTGCAGCAAGCGCGCCGTTCGGCTGGCATTGGCTCGGAGCGTTCGGGCCGCTTGCGCGGAACGCGAACAAGGAAACTCAGTTCGCACTTCCGCATCGTCTGAAGGAGCTCGGCGTTCCTCATGACGCTTCGCTGGCGTTCTTTGTCGTGGCGTTCGTCCTCGCCTACCTCTGGCTGGCGCGACAGGCGTGGCACGGCCGCGCCAGGCTCGGTCTAGCGGCGTGCCTGCTGCTCCTCGCGTCGCCGTACCTGGTTCCGTGGTACGCGGTCTGGGCCGTTCCGGTTGCGGCTGCCGAGGACGATCCGCCGGCGCACTGGTTGACCGTTGCGATCACCGCCTACCTGCTTCGGCAGCGCGTCCCGCTCTAGGAGGGTCTGGCCCTCCTAGCGTCTCCGAAAAATGAGGACGCCGTCGACCGCCGAGACGAGGCGGAAGCGAGGGTCGCGGCGAAGCTTCTCGATTCCCTTGAGCCCGCCCTGCTTGTCGTTGTGGTCACCGAGCGACGGCTTCTGCTCGTCGACGATCACCCAGTCGGCCCCCCGGAGGTACGGGAAGCTGAAGATCCGCCTCCGCGCCGAGAGGTGCGCGCCGAGCGCGTTCGTCGCCGTTACCGCTGCGCCGGCGGGGATCAGCTTCAGCTGGCCGGCGGCGATCCGGTCGTGGCGGGACACCTGAGCGCTCGTGGCCTGAAGCGTCGAGCCGCCCGGCAGGGACCGCCACACCGGAATCGGTCCGAGCAGGTAGTTGCCGGCGATGGCTGCGAGCACAGCGACGGTTGCCGCGATCCCAGCCCGTGGGCCCAGCCTGCTCGCTCCGATCGCAGCTGCCGCGAACAGGATCGGGATCAAGGCCGCCGTGTAGTGGTAGTGGATCGAGGCCTGTGTGTCGACCGACGACAGCAGGTTGAGCACAAGTTCCGGCACGAGTGCGATCAGCACCAGCGGAGCGAGCAACGCGAGCGCCGCCATGGGCAGGAGCAGATCGAGGAGGTAGTGGGTGCCGTGGTGGTCGAAGGCGATCGAGAGGAGTCGCCCCGGGTCCGTGAAGGCCTTGCGAACGATCCCGGACGCTGAGCCGCCGACGGCGTCGTAGCGTCCGTAGAAGCTCGACTTCGAGCCGTGGTTGAAGTGCGGGATGACAACCTGCACGGCGATTGCTGAGACCGCCAGTCCTGCGACCGCGATCGCTCCGCCCGCAAGCCACCGCCGGCGGCTCAGCGCATACCAGAGCCCTAGTCCAGCGATGACGAGCGGGATCTCCTCGCGCGTCAACGCTGCCAGCAGAGCGAAGAGGGTGAACGGCAGCAGCCGGTCCTCATCGAGGTACCAGATCGCAAAGAGCAGCAGCGGACACGCGAGCGCGACCGGGTGGAACTCGTTGAGCGTCAGCCACTCGGTCGCGGGGAAGAGCAGGTAGGCAAGCGAGAAGCCGAGCGCGGCGCGCTCAGAGCCGCTGTGCTTGCGTGCCAGCCAGAAGAGCGGCAGCGCTCCGAGTGCCACTGCCAACGCCTGTGCGGTGAGGAGGAGGCTCGGATGTGGCCAGATCCACCACAGGGGAGCGAAGACGACGAGGATCGGGTCGACGTGCGAGCCGAGACGCGACATCTCGGCACCGTGGAGGTTCGTGACCTGAAGCAGGTGACCGTGCGCCGTCGACCAGACAGCCTGAACCATGTTGCCGAGGTCGAAACGACCGGTCTCGAAGGCGCGGTGGCGAAGCACGGAGAGGGCCGCGAAACCAATGGCATAGGCGGCGATCGCCGTCCAGAGGAGTGGGCGTGGCCGGGTGAGTCTCACTGAACGAGCTGTTCGATCAGGCCGCGCCAACGCTCGCCGAGGACCCGCTCAGAAGCATGGTTGCAATAAGCCTGCAGGCCGCCTTCGGCGAGACGTTGCGCAAGCGCCGGGTCGCCTGCAAGCCGCCGTACGGCCGCCGCCAGTGCCTGGGCGTCGCCCGGAGGCACGAGGAGGGCGCTCTGTTCGCCGACGAGTAGCTCGCGCGCCGCCGGCGTGTCCGCTGTGATCAGCGGGACCCCACAAGCGAGTGCCTGGAAAGCCTTGTTCGGGATCACTCGCCCCGCCTTCTCCGAAGTGCCGAAGACCCCGAGCGCGCAGCCGGCCATGTGGAGCTCGCCGGGTAGCCGCTCGTAGTCGACCCAGGCCACGTGCTCAACGTTCGGCGGCCGCTCCGTGAGGAGCTGGTCGAGCTGGCCGGTGCCGATGACCCTGAAGCGGATATCGGGAGCGATTCGCGCGGCCTCGAGTACGGTCGCCACCCCGTGAAGCGGGATCAGCTTGCCGACGAACAGCGCGGTAAACGGCTCCGCAGGGTCCCAGCCGGGCTGGAAAACACGCTCCTCGGCGCCGACGAAGCAGACCTCGACTCTCTCTCGCGCTAGGCCCGCGAGATCGGCGAGGAACCGTGCGTTCATCTTGGTGTCCGCGACGACGAGATCGGCGGCGCGCAGCGCACGCGTGTCGATCGCCTTGAGCGTGCGGCCGGCCGGCGACTTGGGCTCGAAGCGCCGGCGATCCTCGACGAACGTGTCGTAGAGGGAGACGAGCGGGTTGAACACGATCGGACGTCCTCGGGCGACGCGGCGGGCCGCGGTCAGGTCGAGATGTCCGGGATAACCGACTATCAGGACGTCGAAGTCTTCGTTCGGGCGCCGCAGAAGCCGCGCCTCGGCGAGCGCAAGCCGGGCCGCCGCCTGTGCGCCGGCCCGCCACTTCTGCGCGTTCGCTTCCCAGACCGAGACGTGCCGCTCGATGACGTCGACGCATGCGCCTCGCAGCGCAGAGATCACCTGAGCGTTCCGCGGGTAGTCGCGCTCGTACGTGCCGAAGTAGAGGACCCGCAACGGTTCAGGTCGCCTTTCGTCTCCGCGCCCGCTCAACGTGTACGCGCGCGAACCAAAGGCGCACCCGGCCTCCTCCCCACGACGAGCCTAACCAGAATCAGCGAGCGCATGGGAGACGCGATCGTGACCAAAGTGCGTCGATAGCTGGGCTGACCAGGTTCAAACGAGGCATGCATGTCCGCCCTTGTGTCAGGAGAGGATCTCGTCGACGTGCAGCTCGGCCTGCTCGCGGCCGCCGGCGGTTTCCTCGTGCTGGCTCGTCAGCATCTCGCTGATCAGGCCGAGCGAGAAGAACTGGAGACCGACCACCACCAACAGGACGCCGAGCGTGAGCAGCGGCCGCTCGCCGATCGCGTGGCCGAGCGCTTTGACGACGGTGAGGTAAATGAGGATCGCGAATCCGATTAGGCCGAGGATCAGCCCGAGGCCGCCGAAGAGGTGCAGCGGCCGGTGTCGGTAGCGGCCGATGAAAGAGACCGTCAGCAGATCGAGGAACCCGCGAACGTAGCGTTCGACCCCGTACCGCGACCGGCCATGCTCGCGTGCACGATGGTTGACCGGCAGCTCTGCGACCCGAAAGCCGCGGTACTGCGCCAGCACCGGTATGAACCGATGGAGCTCGCCGTAGAGGCGCATGCCGTGAACGACCTCCGCCCGGTACGCCTTCAGCCCGCAGTTCATGTCGTGCAGGCGCAGTCCGGAAACCCGCCCGGTGACCCAGTTGAAGAGTCGCGACAGGATTCGCCGACGGAGTGGGTCGCGGCGGTGCGTCTTCCAGCCCGAAACAAGGTCGAACCCCTCGTCGAGCTTGACGAGCAGCCGCGGAATCTCCGACGGATCGTCCTGGAGATCTGCGTCGATCGTGACGACGATCTCACCGCGGGCCAGGTCGAACCCGGTCGCCAGCGCCGTCGCCTTGCCGAAGTTTCGCCGGAGCCGGACGACCCGAACGTTGTCGTGCATCGCGTGTAGCCGGGTCAGCGCAGCGAACGACCCGTCGACAGACCCGTCGTCGACGAAGACGGCCTCCCACTCGCGGTCAAGAGGCTCGAGGGCAGCCTGGAGCTCTTCGTAGAGGAGAGGGATCGAGCGCTCCTCGTTGTGCAGGGGGATGACGATCGAGATCACGGCGATTGGTGGCGGCTGGGGTCCTCCATGCTTAGCTTATGCGGCGCGCGTGGCGGATCTGCTGTCGACGGCCGAGGCCCAAGGCCTGATCCTCGAACACACTCGGCCACTTCCGGCCGAGCGAGTCCGGCTGGAAGACGCCGCGGGCCGAGTGCTGGCGGAGGCTGCCAGGGCGGCCGTCGACCTGCCGCCTTTCGCGAGCTCGGCAATGGACGGCTATGCCGTGCGGGCGGCCGACACACCGGGCCGGCTCGCCGTGGTTGGGCGGATCGCTGCCGGACAGCCTGCGGCCGTCGGTCTCGAGAGCGGACAGGCGATGGGGATCTCAACGGGCGGTGCGGTTCCCCAGGGTGCCGATGTCGTCATACCAATCGAGTATGTTGTCGAACATGACAACGACATCGCGATCGACAGTCCGGCGGAGGCCGGGTCGAAT
>Ga0070698_100009864_pt1 | contig 10209 bp, 8 predicted proteins | sample KBSK1502metaG_FD_65477 | JGI IMG/M metagenome (GOLD analysis project Ga0070698, IMG submission 65477) | Corn, switchgrass and miscanthus rhizosphere microbial communities from Kellogg Biological Station, Michigan, USA - KBS K1-50-2 metaG | ecosystem: Host-associated > Plants > Roots >... | reverse complement strand
AGAAGTACCGAGCCGGAATGGACGTAAAAGGACGGAGTGACTCCGTTGCTGGAGCATTCGAAGTCGTCCATCCGAGGCTGGTGGCTAATGAGAATATCCTGCTGGTCGACGACGTATTCACTACGGGAGCGACCGTTTCGGCCTGTGCCGAGGTGCTGCTCGCAGCGGGCGCGAAGAGCATATATGTCTTGACTTTAGCCAGGGCCCGGGGAGGCTGACAACCCACTTAATTTTGACACCCTCTTCCGCGCTCGCGTAATATCAGCGCTAATGAATGGCAGAGTTTTAGTTCTAAATACTTCCTTTGAGCCCATCAACGTGTGCACCGAAAGGCGCGCTGTGGTGATGATCTTCAAGGGAGTAGCGCGCGTGGAAGAGCACAACGGCCACGTCCTACACTCGCAAAGACTCACCATTCACGCACCTTCTGTTATTCGCCTGACGGAATACATCCACATTCCCTTCGAACGTCGATCGCTCTCGCGAAAGAACATTCTGTTGCGAGACCATTCGACCTGCCAGTACTGCGGCACTCAGTACCCGCCCTCGGAATTGACGCTCGACCATGTACAGCCACGCTCGCGCGGAGGGGAGTCCGCGTGGGATAATCTGGTTGCCTGCTGCAAGCGTTGCAATCATCGAAAGGGAAACCGGACTCCGGAGGAATCCGGCATGCACCTGTTGCGCAGGCCTCGTGGGTTCTCACTACACGTAAACCGGCAGATTATGCGTTACCTGGGGAGAGCTGACGAGACGTGGAGAAAGTATCTGTTCTACGAATCAGATAGTCGGGATTAAGAAATCAGCGGGGCCCCATAGAAAGAGGAAATCATGAATCAAACAGTTTTGGCGATCGCGGGTCTTGGTACCCCTGAGCTTATCGTCATCGTGCTCGTGATCTTTTTGCTTTTCGGCGCCACCAGGCTGCCGCAGTTAGCGAAAGCCCTGGGCCAAAGCAAGAAGGCGTTTCGAGAAGGTATCGAAGAAGGGGAACGCGAACCGCCGCCTAAGGAAGTGAAGGAGTAGCGCTTGCCCGGACGACTCAGCGCTGAACTCCCCCGCATCGTGCTTCAGTGGCTGTGAGTTTTTTGTCCGACGATTAGACTCGCTTTCACGGAAAGCGCGAACTCCGCCTCATGCCTCTCTTCGTTTATTAATCGAGAGATCTCGCTGAACAATTCGGCCCTCTTATCTTCAGGTACGAGGGCCAACCATTCCTGCAAAAGAAACTCTGCGACCAGTGGAGAGTTTAGAAACTGTTCGCCGGATTCGAAGTCAAACTCTTCGATCCGCGTCCAGGACTGAACGTCTATCAATCCTTCGTCGTCGGCCATTTGCTCGACTTCGGAAACTGTAGGCAGTTGCGTGATCAACTGCTCCACGTCCGATTCGTGATCGAGCAGGCCGATGTTGTGCAGCGCTTCCCAGTAAATCGAAAAGAACTCACCAAAGCTTGAAAAAGTCGGCAGTGTTAGTGCGACAGTTGCTCCCGGCGCGGCCACGCGCACCAGCTCTGAAAGCACAGGTCTAATTCGCTGGAGCGAAACGAGTGACGCGTTTCCGATAACTACGTCGAAGCTGTTGTCACTCAGGTTGAGCTTGTCGAGTGGCGCAGTATCGAAAGTAAGCTGTTCGTTAGTGGCGGTTGCTTTTGCGCGTGCCAGCTCCGTGCATTCCGGATTCTCGTCAACACAAAGAAGTTCGAGTTTTTCACCGGCCCGCTCTTGCAGCGCCAATGCGTGTCCGCCGGTTCCGGCCGCGACGTAAAGCGCCTTTCCTTCTTTGGGAAGCGTTAAGTGTTCATCGATTAACTCGGCGAAGCGTTCGCCCCAGTCCGGCGCGATAAATAAATCCTGTAGAAAAGCAAGTTCCTTATTTGTTTTCCTCTTACTGATCACTCTCAACATCCTCACCCTTGATTTGTTCTTTATCTGGTAGATCTTCGTCTGAAAAATATTTTCTACCGCGTAGTTGTTCCGGCATACAATCCATCTCGTCTTTGGCTGCCGGATCACTGTGTACGTAGCGATAGTCTTTGCCGTAGCCGATTTGCTTCATCAACGGCGTCGCGGCGTTTCTCAAATGCAGCGGCACGGGTACGCGAGCAGTTTCTTCCGCATCGATCAAGGCTAAATGATACGCGCTCTTGATGGTGTTTGACTTAGGCGCGCGAGCGAGATAAATCGTCGCCTGCGACAACGGAAACAGTCCTTCGGGCAGACCGATCAACTGCACGATGTCGGCAGCGGCCGCCGCCTGGACCATGGCTTGTGGATCTGCGAGACCAACGTCTTCCGAGGCGAGAATACACAGCCGCCGCGCGATGAAGATCGGATCTGCTCCACCTTCAATCATTCGTGCCAGCCAGTAAAGCGCCGCATCAGCGTCTGAGTTTCGTATCGACTTAATTAGAGCCGAGACCAGGTTGTAGTGTTCTTCACCGCCTTTGTCGTAGGCGTAGTGAGCGCGTCCGAGCGCTTCGATCACTGTTTGCTCGGAAACCGTTCTTACGCCGTTGTCATCAGGTTGCGTTGATTCGACCGCGGCGTCGAGTGCCGTGAGTGCTACTCGGGCGTCGCCGTTGGCGGAGTGTGAGATTCGTTCCAGCAGCTCGTTGGAAACGGCAGGATTGAAACTCGCCAGGCCACGTTCTTCGTTACTGAGCGCGTTTTGCAGAACGGTTTTGATCTCGTCCTCAGAAAGTTGGTTGAGCACCAAAACTCTGGAGCGCGATAGGAGCGCGCCTGTTACTTCAAAAGATGGATTCTCGGTGGTCGCGCCTATCAGTGTGATTGTGCCGTTTTCGACGGCATGCAGCAGTGCATCCTGCTGCGACTTGTTGAAACGATGAATCTCGTCGATAAAAAGAACGGTGCGTTTGCCGTAACGCTTTTCAGCTTTCGCGCGGTCGATGGCTTCGCGCAGATCCTTCACGCCGGAGAAGACTGCGGAGAGGGCGATGAAGTTCAGCCCACTACTGTCGGCCAGCAACCGCGCGAGCGTGGTTTTCCCGGTACCAGGCGCGCCCCACAGAATCAACGAGGGCAGAGCGCCGCCGCCTGCGAGCAGCCGTCGCAGGATCCGGCCTTCGCCGACGAGATGCGTCTGGCCGACAAATTCCGCCAACGTACGCGGACGCATTCGTTCGGCCAGCGGCGTGCCTTCGAGGGGAGGGACGACGTCCTTTGCCTCGTCGCTAAACAGACTTCTTGAATTCCAGCGGTCCATGGCGCAAAAAAAGGAGTATAATTATCGCCGAAAAGAATCAAAGACGCGACCAGTGAGATTGCCTGAGAGTGACTTTAGCCCGGCAAAAAAGGTTAAAAAAACTCACTTTTTTCGGGTAAAATATCCAGAATCTTCATTGGAACGCGGTTACGAGAATCTGCGTATAGTTGGCTGCGGGAGATAAAAACCCAACATTTAGGGGCCGCAAAGCGATTGGAGAGCAGACGATGAGGAACGGAAGAGACATTTGGAGAATTGCCGGGATGATTGTCCTGGGAGTTCTTGTTTTCTTAGTTGTACTCCCGCTGGCGTTAAAGGTAGTGGGAATTACATTGGGCATCATAATCGGCTTGGCAGTGCTGTTGATCAAGGTGGCGGTGACACTGGCGATTGGTTACCTGATTCTGGTCGGTATTCGAGCCCTGCTACGCTAGTTGTTCGCGACGTAACTTAGCCACAAAAAAGCACAAAAGGCACAAGAAACAGTAGCATTCAGCTTGTGCCTTTTGTGCTTTTTTGTGGCTAGACGTTGAAGCGGAAGTGAACTACGTCGCCTTCCTGCATGATGTAGTCTTTGCCTTCGAGTCGCAGTAATCCCTTTTCTCGTGCAACGGCGTAGGAGCCGGCGGAGATCAGTTCGTCATAACTGACAATCTCGGCGCGGATGAAGCCGCGTTCGATGTCGGAGTGAATCGTGCCCGCCGCGGTCTGTGCGCGAGTGCCTTGCGGGATTGTCCAGGCCCGCACTTCTTTCTCACCAGCAGTCAGGAACGACATCAATCCCAGCAGGTGATACGCGCTCTTGATCAGTTGATCCACGCCACTCGTCGACACGTTGAGACTGTGCAGATAGTCGACACGTTCTTCAGGCGGCAGTGCCACCAGATCTGCTTCGAGCTGCGCACAGATAACAACGCATTCTGCGGCCTCTTTCGTCGCGACTTCGCGAACGGAGTTCACCATCGAGTTGTTGTCGAGATCGGCGAGGGCCGACTCTTCAACGTTCGCGGCGTAAATGGTGGGCTTCGTTGTTAAGAGGAAGAAGTTGCGAGCGACGGCACGTTCATCGTCGGTGAGAGCGACCGTTCGTGCGGAGCGTCCTTCTTCCAGCGCCGGCTGAATCTTCTCGATCACATCCAACTCCTGACGCGCGACCTTATCTCCACTCTTGAGACTCTTTTGCGCTTTCTCGCGGCGACGTTCTACGGTGGCAAGGTCGGACAATGCGAGCTCGATTTGGATAGTCTCGATATCACGAAGTGGATCGACAGCGCCTTCCACGTGAACGATGTTTTCATCCTCAAAGCAACGAACCACCTGGACCACTGTGTCCGTTTCTCTGATGTTGGCGAGAAACTGGTTCCCGAGTCCTTCACCTTTGGAAGCGCCGCGCACAAGCCCGGCAATGTCGAGAAACTCAACCGTCGCCGGCACGATCTTTTCGGTTTTCACGAGGCGCGCGAGTGGCTCGAGTCGTTCATCCGGCACCGAAACCACGCCGACATTCGGCTCGATAGTCGCAAATGGATAATTAGCCGCCAGCGCGGAGGATTGCGCCGTCAGCGCGTTGAATAAGGTCGACTTGCCCACGTTGGGCAGTCCAACAATTCCTGCTCTTAACATTAATTTGCCTCGCGCAGAAAACTAACCGATTACAAACACGGATGCAAAAGCGGGTATAATCCTCTTGCGCGGAGGCAATTTGGCGGCGAAGAAATTTCTCCCGCAACGGCGCAAAGGCGCAACGGAAAACCATTCGGTTACCGGAGGTCTTACGTTGCGCCGTTGTGCCGTTGCGGGAGAAAACTTATGGCTCGAACTAACGACCCTCAGTTTCCGATAGATGATCGCGTCTCTCTTACTGGCCTTATTAGTCACGTTTAGCGGCACTGTTGCGACTTACCTCTACGACGAAAACGCGTCGTTGGGTGCACGACTGTGTGCCGGAGCAGCTATAGGATTAGCTGCGCTTGGGCTGATTGGATTCGTGGTGGCTTCTTTGATCGGTCTTAGTGGCGCTGCCGTGCTGTTCAGCGCCGCGATCTGTTGCAGCCCGCTCGCACTCCTGGCCGATGGCGCGATCATGCGTCACCTGAAAAGAGACCTGGACGCAGTTTCGCTCGGCGCTCGCAGGTTCTTCACAAAGCCGGACCCGACTTCAATCGGTTACTTTCTCTTCTATGCTTTCGTGGCCGTCGTGCTGTGGAAAGTGTTCAACCGCGCCGTGATTGAAGACAGCACCGGCCTTAGCACCGGTTTGCTGAACAACTTCGGCGATCTTCCATTTCACCTCAGCGTTATTACAAGCTTTGCATTCGGCAACAATTTCCCGCCGGAAGATCCAACCTACGCCGGCGTCCGATTCACTTATCCATTCATCTCTGACTTCGTTTCGGCGATGTTTGTGCGTTGTGGCGCAGACCTGCGCGAGTCGATGTTCATCGAGAACTACATTCTCGGCCTCTCGTTTGTCGGCCTTGTTCATCGCTGGGCGCTGGTGATGCTGCGCGACAAGCTCGCGGCAATCATCACGCCGTTATTGGTTTTACTAAACGGTGGTCTCGGTTGGACCCAACTCTTTACGAAAGCAGGATCAAACGAAGGCGGACTCTGGGGCGTCCTGATGGACCTGCCGCCATCGTTCACCGTCGTTCCCGAGACGACCTGGCGCTGGGGTAACGCCATTTCCGCGCTCCTGATCCCACAACGTGGATTCCTGATGGGATTGCCTCTCGCGACGATCGCCTTCACGTATTGGTGGCTAGCGACCGATAAGAAACATGGTCCCGAAACTGCCGAGACTGGCAAAAAGACGCGCGCGACTGAAAAACAGAAGAACCTCTGGCAGCAACAGGAATCGACGCGGGTCGCGATGGCTACGCGCGGGATGATCGCGGCGGGAGTGGCGGCAGGACTGTTGCCCCTCGTCCATGCGCATAGTTTTGTCGTAGTGATGGGAATGGCAGGCTGTCTGGCATTGATTCAGCGACGCTGGCGCGAGTGGTTTACTTTCTTTGCCGTGGCGTCGGTGATCGCGATTCCGCAACTGCTATGGTCGACGATGCACAGCGCCGTGGATGCCGGAAGCTTTTTTGCGTGGGAGGTTGGTTGGGACCACGGAAAGGAGAATCCGATCGTGTTCTGGTTCCTGAATACGGGATTCTTCATTCCCTTGCTGCTGATCGCCATCCTCATCCGAGGCGGCGGCTATCTCGTTCCAAAACGGCTCCTCCTTTTCTACCTTCCATTCACGCTCTGCTTCATCGTTCCCAACCTGATCAAGATGGCGCCTTGGATCTGGGACAACATCAAAGTTCTCTATTACTGGTGGCTGGCATCAGCGCCTCTCGTTGCTTTGCTGCTGGCGCGACTGTGGCATCAGGGTCGCACGCGGCGAGTGCTCGCAGTTGTGCTATTCGTCTGTGTCACACTCGCCGGCATGCTGGACGTTGCTGGGATTGCTATGCGTTCGATCAAGTACCAGGTCTTCGACGCGGCGGGTCTGCAATTCGCAGAACTGGTGAAAGCTCAAACAGCTCCTCGGGCTTTGATTGTTCATGCGCCGGTGCACAACACGCCGGTGTTTCTGACCGGCCGTCGTTCGCTGATGGGTTACCCCGGTCACATCTGGACGCACGGGCTTCAGTTTGTGCAACGTGAGGGCGAGATCAGACGCATTTATCTTGGCTCGCCTGACGCGGAGCAGTTAATCAGGAACTACGGCATCGAGTATCTTGTAGTCGGACCTCAGGAGCGAGTCGTGACGCGCGTTAACGAGATGTTCTTCACTCGCTTTCAGAAAGTTGGACAAGTTGGTGAGTACACACTCTACAAAACCAGGTAATCCTCAAAAGACGGCCGCGAAGAGTCGTACTGAGCGTGGCGAGCGTGAGGTTGTTGCGCCGGCGGGTGTGCCGGACATTCCCGAACAGGCCTGGCGCATCGGAGCGTTGGTAATCTTCCTGATCGCGGCCGTTCTCCGTTGTTATAACCTGAACCTGGTGCCGCTTCACCACGACGAAGGAGTGAACGGAAACTTCCTGGTCCGGCTCGTTCGCGAAGGCTTCTATCAGTACGACCCCGCAAACTATCACGGTCCAACACTGTATTACTTTTCTGCGGTGATCCCGTGGATCACAAAAATATTATTCGGTTCTGCCGCTCGCGATCATTATGGTCTAACGACATCTAATATCAGACTGATTACGGTGCTGTTTGGTTTAGGCACGATCGTGCTCGTGTTTCTGCTGCGGCGACGACTGGGAACGGTTGCGACACTCTCTGCCGCTCTCCTGCTGGCCGTCTCGCCCGGTGCTGTTTATCTCTCGCGATATTTTATCCACGAGTCGCTGTTTGTCTTTTTTACTCTCGGAATAGTGGTGGCTTGCGTGTGGGCTTACGATACGCGAAAGCCAGGCTATTTAATGCCGGGGGCAGCCTGCCTTGCGCTTCTCTTTGCTACAAAAGAGACGGCGATGATCTCCGCGGGAGTGCTAATCATCGCTTTGGGGCTGACATTGGCTTACATGCATTTCAATCGCAAGCCCGCGGTTGCGTACGGAGGCAAACGAAACAAACCGGCTGGCGGACTGACCTATATTATTGAGGAGATGGGTGGCATGGGCAGCGTTATCCCGGCCATCGCGACGGCGCTCTTTGTTTTCTTTGCGCTGTACCTGCTCTTTTATTCCTCGTTCCTCACCAACAGCAAAGGCATTACGGATTCGCTGCAGACGTTCGCTGTCTGGTCCAAGACCGGCTCAACGGCACATGTGCATCCGGCGACGATGTATTTTGCGTGGCTGATCAGGCAGGAGTCGCCGCTATTGATTCTTGGCGCCGCGGGCGCAGTGTTCGTCGTTTTGAAACCCAAGAACTCCTTCGCGCTTTTTTGCGCGCTATGGGCTTTCGGACTGATCGCGGCCTATTCACTTATTCCGTACAAAACGCCGTGGCTAATGCTGAACTTCGTCCTGCCGCTCGCGCTGATTTCCGGTTATGCGATCCAGGCGATTTACGACATGGATCACGGTCAGCTTAGATTGGTCGCGGTCGTTTTATTGGTGGCCATTGCAGTTGGGACGTATCAATCGATCGATCTGAACTTCGTTAACTACGATAACGATAATACGAAGTATGTCTACGTCTATGCACACACGCGGCGGGGCACGCTCGATCTCGTCAATCAGGTGGAACAGATCGCAAAGGAAAACTCGGGCGACCTTACGGGAATAACGATCGTGAGTCCTGATTACTGGCCGTTGCCGTGGTACTTCCGAGACTTCACCCGGGTGGGATATTTCGGCCGGATGGCTGCGTCCAATGAGCCGCTGATCATCGCCAACGAGAATCAGAAAGAAGAGATGGACAGGAACTTCGGTGAGTTCTACCGGCAGGTACCAGGCAAAGATGAGAATGGGAGTTTTGAATTAAGACCGGGCGTCCGCTTGTTGCTGTATGTTCGCCGGCCCGGGACCTTGCCCCAGACCAATCCTCCATCGATCCAGAATCCGTAAACAATCCGTCCGATCCGCGGCCCTGCTTAACCGTGGTCCTCACTTCATTTAAGGAGACCTCACTTTAAGTTGTGGTTGACATTCTAAGCACTCCCACTTATAGTGGCCCACCTGTAATGTTCAAACTACAGCGCCTGGAAATCACTGGCTTTAAATCCTTCGCCGACTACACCGAAATAATCTTCACAGGAGACGGAATCACTGCCATCGTCGGGCCTAACGGCTGCGGCAAGAGCAACGTTGCCGACGCCATCGCATGGGTTCTCGGCGAGCAACGGGTCAAGCACCTGCGCGGCGGTGAGATGAAGGACGTCATCTTCCAGGGCTCCCGCAACCGTCAGCCGAGCGGCATGGCCGAAGTCGTCATGCACATGGTCCGTGATGAGGTGCTCGAGTCTGAACCTGATATTGAAGACATCGATTCAACCCTCGAGAAGATCGACGATCGACTGGTCAACATCGACGAGATCCTGCCGCCGGAACAACCGGAGGTAGTCGAAGCTGCGCCGGTTGAAGTGACGGAAGTGATCGAAGTGCCTGTCGAGGCGGCCGTGGTAGAAGCGGTTCCGGTTCACAAGACGACCTACAAGCGACACTGGCGTCGTCGCAATCTCGCGCTCGAGTTTGCGCCCGGTGAAGCAGTTTCTGTTACGCGCAGACTGTATCGAACGGGTGAGAGTGAATATCTACTCAACGGCAAGATTTGTCGTCTCCGCGATATTCAGGATCTCTTTTCGGGAACAGGTCTCGCCGGTGGTCACTACGCGATCATCGAGCAGGGCCGCATCGGCCAGATTCTTTCCGCGAAGCCGATGGACCGCCGCACGATTATCGAAGAGGCGGCCGGCATCACCAAGTTTCGCGTGCGCCAGCGAGCGACGGAAGCGCGTCTTGACTCCGCGCGCAGTAATCTTTCGCGTATCTCCGACATCGTTTCTGAAATCGATCGGCAGGTAAACAGTTTGCGACGGCAAGCCGCGAAGGCGCGCCGCTACGGAGTCTTGCGCGAAGAGCTGCGCGATCTGTTGCGTCAGGTGTACGTGGCTGAAGATCAAAAGCTCGCGACTATCCTCGAAGAAACAAAAGCCAAACTCGCAGAAATCACCGAACTCGAACTCGGTATCGCTGACGATCTCAGTAAACGAGAGGAAGCTGCTCGAGCTGCGACGCAGGAAGCGCGCAGTCTCGAAGACGAGTTGTCGACTGCTCGGGCGGCGGCTGCTGAAGCGGTGCTGCGACGAGACAGGCAGGCGCGTGAGTGCGTCTACCAGCAGGAACAGTTGAGCGAGATCGAGAAGCGCAAGGGCGAAGTTACCGTTGAGATCGAGGCATTGACATCACGCCTGGGGCTGATCGAAGGCGAATGCCGCCGTTTGCAGGACGAAGACGCACGGCTGCGATCTGAGTTTGATCAGAGCGCGCTGCTCTTGCGGACTGCCGAAGAGTCGTACGCCGAGAAGCTTGC
>Ga0070698_100009862_pt1 | contig 10210 bp, 5 predicted proteins | sample KBSK1502metaG_FD_65477 | JGI IMG/M metagenome (GOLD analysis project Ga0070698, IMG submission 65477) | Corn, switchgrass and miscanthus rhizosphere microbial communities from Kellogg Biological Station, Michigan, USA - KBS K1-50-2 metaG | ecosystem: Host-associated > Plants > Roots >... | reverse complement strand
CGAGCGGCTCGACCTCGGCGAGGCCGCCGGCCTGGTCGCGCCCAACTGGAAGGCGATCCAGCGGGCGCGCGCCATCCTGTCCGATCCGCCCGACCGGCTGCGCTACAACGAGGCGCTGGCGGCCCAGCGCGGCAAGATCCAGTCGACCTGGACGTTCGGCCCGATCGACCGCGCGCGCGCCGAGGAGCACTTCGCGCGCGGCCAGCGCGCGCTGGTGGCCGGCGAGCCGTTCAAGGCGGTGTCGGAGATGGCGGCCGCCGCGCGCGCCCACCCCGATCACCCCGACTACGAGGCGTCGCTGGCCTGGGCGCGCACCCGCGCCGAGATCGCGCGCGGCAAGCCGAAGGACCAGGCGGTCGACGCCGAGCGCAAGAACGCCGAACAGGCGCTGGCAGGCCGGCGGCCGTGGCCGCGCGCGCTGGTGGCGCTCGCGTTCCTGTGCGCGGCCGACGAGGACCCGGACGCCGCCCACTGGCACCTCAAAGAGGCGCTCGCCTGCGATCCGAACCTGCCGGTCGCACGCCAGATGCTGGCCCGACTGGGCCGTCCGTAACGGCAGCCAGCGCCCGCAGGTGAGGCGCGGTTTCAGCAACTCCGGGCGCACTCGCCTCGCGAAGCTCGGGACTTGCCCGTGGCGCCCGGCTTGCTTATCGCGTGGACGAGGCGATGAGCGACACCCGCCTGAGCCGCCGCGACTTCCTCCGCATCGCGACCACCTCCATCGCGGCCGGCGCGTGCAGCGGCGTGGTGAGCTCGGGCGCGGACGGCCCGGACGGCAGCGACGGAGGCGACCACCCGCTGTCGGATGGCGGCGCACCGATCGACGCGGCCGGTCCGCCCCCGATGACCCGCGACCTGACGTCCATCGACGAGAGCGGGGAGTTCCCGCTCGGCGTCATGGCGGGCGACGCGACCGGCGAGCGCGCCGTCCTCTGGACCCGCTACGGCGGCAGCGCACCGCTCGCGCTCTACGTCCAGGAGGCGGGTGGCGAGGCGGTCCACGAGGCGGCGGTGACCGTCACGCCGGGCGGCTTCGCCCATGTGGACGTGCCCGGCCTGACCGCGGGCGCCCGCTACGAGTACGCCTTCCTCGAGAAGGACGCCGGCGGACAGGCGGTCGCGCGCAGCGCGGTCGGCCGCTTCCGCGCCGCGCTGGCCGCCGACGCCCTCGAGACGCTGACCTTCGCCGCGACCTCCTGCACCTCGCAGCTGGTCGACGCGTCCAACGCGAACCTGGCGCGGGTCGCGGGGCGCACCGATCTCAGCTTCTTTCTGCACGCCGGCGATCAGGTCTACGCCGACCATGGCGGTGCGGCCCTCGACCTCGCCGGCTACCGCGCCAAGTACGAGATGGCATGGGCGCGGCCCGGATTGCGCGCGCTGCACGGCGCGTTCGGCATGTACAACACCTGGGACGATCACGAGGTGTACGACAACTGGCAGGGCTACCGGCCGGACGCGCGCATCGACGCCGCCGTGCAGACCTTCTTCGATCACCAGCCGATCCGCCGCGCCGCCGACGCCCCGCGCCGCCTCTGGCGCAGCGTCCGCTGGGGCAAGACCCTCGAGCTCTTCGTGCTGGACTGCCGCGGCGAGCGCGACCTCGACGGCGGCCGCTACATGTCGGAGGCGCAGCTCGACTGGCTGGCAAGCGGGCTGGCAAGCTCGCCGGCGGTCTTCAAGTTCATCCTCAACTCCTGCCCCATCGGGATCTTCCCGGCCGCCGTCGACCGCTGGCGACGGCCGGAGGATCGCTGGGCCAACCCGGCCTGGAGCGCGCAGCGGACGCGCATCCTGGACGTTGCCCAGGAGGCCGGCGGCGTCTGGTGGTTGTCGGGCGACTTCCACTTCGGCGCCATCGGCCGGGTGTCGTATCCCGACACCGGCCGACACGACCGCGTGCGCGAGGTGCTGATCGGAGCCGGCGGCCAGTACCTCGGCACCTCCGACGAGGTCCCGAGCGCCACCCGGGTCTCGAACGTGGCGTCGCTCGACGACAACCTGCACTGGACGTTCTCGACCCCCAAGAACAACTACGTGGTCGTCCGCGTCAACCCGGTGGCCGATGCCGATCACCCGAAGCCCTGGCTCGACATTGCCTACTACGACGCCACCAGCCAGCTGTTCGCCGCCTCGTACGGGCTCCTCTGACTAGCGCGTGGCCGCGATGGCCGCCGCACTGGCGGCAGCGGCCGCCGCCAGCACGATGAACCAGCGGCGCACGTCCGAGCCACGCTGGTCTCGCCGCTTTCGCTCGCGCTCGACCGTCTCCGCGCGGCGCGCCGAGATGCGCACCGCTTCCGGCACTGCCAGCGCGGTGACCGCCGGCCGCTGCTCCGCCTCGCACACCTCGGGCGCCAGGCGCCGGCGCGGCGCGGAACGGCCCCAGGCGGCGGCGGCACCGATGGCGAGGCCGAGCAGGGCGATGGCCACCAGGAGCGTGACGCGCGAGCGGCGGCGGAACACCGGCGGCGGCGTCACCACGGTCACGTCGTCGGCGATCGCGGCGGCCAGGCAGGCGCGCTCGCGGCGCTCGCGGCGCTCGAGGTGGTGCGGCACCTCCCGGCGCAGCCAGTCGCCGAGCCCGTGGCTGCTCACCATATCGCCGCCGGACCGCATCGCCTCCTCCAGCGCACAGCGCACCTCGTCGGCCGAGGTCGGACGTGCGGCCGGGTCGCGCGCGAGCAGCCGCTGGACCAGCCGCTCGAGGTCGAAGGGAACCTCGCCGGCCACCATGCGCAGCGGCGGGATCGGCCGCTCGAGCACCGCCCGCACCCGGCCGGCGTCGTCGGCCGCCTCGAACAGCCGCCGGCCACCCGCCGCCTCGTGCAGGACCACGCCGAGCTGCCAGAGGTCGCTCGCCGGTGAAGCGCGCCCGCCGGCGAACAGCTCCGGCGCCAGGTAGGAGAGCTTGCCCTTCACGGTGCCGGCGCGGGTGTCGCCCACCCGGTGGTCCTTGGCGATGCCGAAGTCGATGAGCTTGACCGCGCCGCTCCGGCACACAACCACGTTCGACGGCGTGAGGTCGCGGTGCAGGATCGGCGCTGGACTGCCGTCGGCCGCGCTGGTGCCGTGCGCCGCCGCCAACCCGGCGGCCAGGTCCGCGCCGATCCGGCAGAGCACTGGCCAGGGCAGCCGCTCGCCGCGCGCCGCCCGATCGCGCAGCAGCATGAGCAGCGTCTCGCCTGCCAGGTACTCGACGACCAGGAAGGGGCCGCCGCCGTCCTCACCGACGTCGAGCAGGCGGACCAGGTTCGGATGATCGAGGCGGGCGAGCACCCGCGCCTCGTCGAGCAGCGTGCGCCGGAGCTCGGGGCGGGCGGCCAGCTGCGGCCGGATCCGCTTGGTCACGACCAGGCGGCGGACGCCTGACGGCCCGTCCTGCACCGCGAGGTGGACGTCCGCCATTCCCCCCCTGCCAACGCGCGGTCCCAGCCGGTATGCGAAGGTCACGACCACACCTCGGACCATCGGCGACCCGTGTTGCCTGCTACCCTGCGCCCATGCCAGAAACCTTCGAAGGAGCCTGCACCTGTCGTGCGGTCCGCTACCGGCTGGAGGACCGCCCGATGTTCGTCCACTGCTGCCACTGCCGGTGGTGCCAGCGCGAGACCGGCACCGCGTTCGCGCTCAACGCGCTCATCGAGAGCGAGCGCGTCTCGCTCATCGCCGGCGAGCCGGAGCGCGTCGACACGCCGTCGAACAGCGGCAAGGGCCAGGTCATCTCGCGCTGCCCGGGCTGCCACATCGCGCTGTGGAGCAACTACGGCGGCCTCGGCGACCTGGTCCGCTTCATCCGGGTCGGCACCTTGCTCGAGCCGGACCACTTCCCGCCCGACGTCCACATCTTCACCTCGTCGAAGCAGCCGTGGGTGGTGCTGCCGCCCGGCGCGGCCGTCTTCCCCGAGTACTACGACGCCAAGCAGGCCTGGCCGCCCGCCAGCCTCGAGCGCCGCGCCGCCGTCTTCGCCCGCATCAAGCGCGACTAGTCGGCTTGCCGGCGCTGCGGCGTGCAGCGAGGAACTCGATGAGGTCCATCTTGGTGATGATCGCCTGCACCTGCTGGCCGTGATCGACCACGATGGCGACCTCGCCGCGCTCGAAGATGTTGGGCAGCTCGCCGGCCGAGTCGTGCAGCGCCACCGTGGAGACCCGGCGGACCATCACCTCGGCGACTGCGCTGTCGCGGCTGGCGCGCCCCGACACCAGCTGGTGGAGGACGTCGTACTCGGTGATGATGCCGGCCAGCTTGTCGCCGTCGAGCACCGGCATCTGCGAGATGCCGTGCTGCTTGAAGTGCTCGACCGCGCTGCCCAGGGTCTCGGACACCTGGGCGGTGATGACCGGACGGCGCGGCATCGCGCGCACCAGGTCGCCGATCGAGCCGAGCTCCCAGTCCGACTGCGAGAACCCGCTCTGCCGCATCCAGGCGTCGTCGACGAACTTGGTCATGTAGTTCCTGACCGCGTCCGGCAGGATCACCACCAGCCGCTGGCCGGGCTTCATCGCCTTGCCGACCTTCATCGCCGCCCACACGGCAGCGCCGCTCGAACCGCCGACCAGCAGGCCCTCCTGGCGGATGAGCTGGCGGGCGACCCGGAACGAGTCGCGGTCGTTCGACTTCACCCACTCGTGGACCAGGCTGCGATCGAGGACGTCCGGGATGAAGTCGTAGCCGATGCCCTCCACCTTGTAGGTGCGGATCTCGCCGGGTCCGGCCAGGATCGATCCCTCCGGATCGACGCCGATGATCTTCACGTGCGGTGCCAGCTTCTTCACCGCGCGCGCCACGCCCGTGATGGTGCCGCCGGTGCCGGCGGTCATCACGATGGCGTCGAGCTTGCCGCCGCACTGGCGGACGATCTCGCCGCCCGTGCCGTGCTCGTCGTGAGCGTCCGGGTTGGACGGGTTCTTGTACTGGTCGAGGATGTGCGAGTTGGGCAGGAGCTCGTTCAGCCGCTTCGCCACCCCGATGTGGCTCTCCGGTGAGTCCCACGCCGCCTCGGTCGGGGTGCGGATGATCTCGGCGCCCAGCGCCTCGAGCACGACCTGCTTCTCGCGGCTCATCTTCTCCGGCATGGTGATGATGACCCGGTAGCCCTTCACCGCCGCCGCCATCGCCAGGCCGATCCCGGTGTTGCCCGAGGTCGGCTCGATGAGGGTGTCGCCCGGCTTGATGCGTCCCTGGCGCTCGGCGTCCAGCAGCATCTTGACCCCGATGCGATCCTTCACCGAACCGCCGGGATTGAGGAATTCGAGCTTGCCGACCAGCTCGCAGGGCAGATCGCGGCCGATGCGCGAAAGCCGCACCATCGGCGTGTTCCCCACCGCGTCGCAGATGGAATCGAGGATCTCTTCCTGCCCTGTCGTCATGCCGGGCGCCATCCTATATTAAGGAGCAGTGGTAGACACGGCCGAACGCCTGCGAGACGCGCTGTCCCGCCGCATCCTCGTTTTGGACGGTGCGATGGGCACCATGATCCAGGGCTACGATCTGACCGAAGCGGATTTCCGCGGTCAGCCGTACGCCGATCACGGGCGGTCGCTGCAGGGCTGCAGCGACGTGCTCAGCGTGACGCGGCCCGACGTCATCGCTGCCATCCACCGGGCCTTCCTGGCGGCCGGCGCCGACATCATCGAGACCAACAGCTTCACCGCAACGTCGGTGTCGCTCGCCGACTACGACCTGTCCGGCCAGGCGCGCGCCATCAACCTGGCGGCGGCGCGGGTCGCCCGCCAGGTGGTGGACGAGTGGAACCGGAGCGATCGGGCGCGGCCGCGCTTCGTCGCCGGCTCGATCGGCCCCACCAACAAGAGCGCCTCGCTGTCGCCCGACGTCAATGACCCCGGAGCGCGCGGCATCCGCTTCCACGAGCTGGTGGCCTCCTATCACGAGCAGGCGGCGGCGCTGGTGGAGGGCGGCGTCGACATCCTGGTCCCCGAGACCGCGTTCGACACCCTCAACATGAAGGCGGCCCTGTTCGCCATCGCGAAGCTGTTCGACGAGGGCGCGCGGCGGGTGCCGGTCATCTGCTCGATGACCATCCCGGATCGCAGCGGGCGCACGCTGTCCGGTCAGACCCTCGAGGCCTTCCAGATCTCGGTCGCGCACTCCGACCTGTTCGCCCTCAGCATCAACTGCGCGCTCGGCGCCGACGACATGCGCCCCTACGTCGAGGAGCTGGCCCGCCTGGCGCCGCAGTTCACCGCCTGCTACCCGAACGCCGGGCTGCCGAACGAGTTCGGCCAGTACGACGACACCCCCGAGCACATGGCCGCCGTGCTGGGAGAGTTCGCGCGCAACGGCTGGCTCAACCTGGTGGGCGGCTGCTGCGGCACCCGCCCCGAGCACATCGCGGCCATCGCGGCATCCGTGGACGGCGTCGCTCCGCGGCGGCCGGCCAGCCCGCCGCCCCACACGCGCCTGTCCGGCTACGAGGCGCTCACCATCACCCCCGAGTCGAACTTCATCCTCATCGGCGAGCGCACCAACGTCACCGGGTCGAAGAAGTTTCGCCGCCTGATCCTGGAAGATCGCTACGACGAGGCGCTCGAGGTGGCGCGCGACCAGGTCCAGGGCGGGGCCAACATCCTCGACGTCTGCCTCGACGACGGCATGCTCGACGGCGAGGCGGCGATGGCGCGCCTGCTCGACCTCATCGCCAGCGAGCCGGACATCGCGCGGCTGCCGATCATGGTGGATAGCTCGCGCTTCTCCATCCTCGAGGTCGGCCTGGCGCACATCCAGGGCAAGGGGGTGGCCAACTCGATCAGCCTGAAGGAGGGCGAGGCCGAGTTCCTGCGCCAGGCCCGCATCGTCAGGCGATTCGGCGCCGCCGTGGTCGTCATGGCCTTCGACGAGGAGGGCCAGGCCACCTCGGTCGAGCGGCGGGTCGAGATCTGCAAGCGCGCCTACCGGCTTCTCACCGAGGAGGTCGGCTTCCCGCCCGAGGACATCATCTTCGACCCCAACATCCTCACGGTGGCGACCGGCATCGAGGAGCACAACGCCTACGCGGTCGCCTTCATCGACGCGGTGCGCCGCATCAAGCAGGAGATGCCGCTCTGCAAGGTGTCGGGCGGGGTGTCGAACATCTCCTTCTCGTTCCGCGGCAACGAGCCGGTCCGGCAGGCGATGCACGCCGCCTTCCTCTACCACGCCATCCGCGCCGGCCTCGACATGGCGATCGTCAACGCCGGCCAGCTGGCGGTCTACGAGGACATCGAGCCGGAGCTGAAGCAGGCGGTCGAGGACGTGCTGTTCGACCGCCGGCCGGACGCCACCGAACGGCTCACCGCGATCGCGAGCAGGTACCTCGGCGAGGGCAAGGCGGTGCAGGACGAGCAGGCCTGGCGCAAGCTGCCGCTCGCCGAGCGGCTCGCGCACGCGCTCAAGAACGGCATCACCGACCACATCGACGAGGACGTCGCCGAGGCGCTCGGCGTCTACGACAAGCCGCTCGACATCATCGAGGGGCCGCTGATGGACGGCATGAACGTGGTCGGCGAGCTCTTCGGCGCAGGCAAGATGTTCCTGCCGCAGGTGGTGAAGAGCGCGCGCGTCATGAAGAAGGCGGTCGCCATCCTCGAGCCGCTCATGGAGGCCGAGCGCGAGAAGGCCGGCCTGGCCGCCATCTCGAAGGGCACCATGGTGATCGCCACCGTGAAGGGAGACGTCCACGACATCGGCAAGAACATCGTCGGCGTGGTGCTCCGCTGCAACGGCTACCGGGTCATCGACCTCGGCGTCATGGTGCCGGCACAGGACATCCTCGATCGCGCGGAGAAGGAGAAGGCTGACATCGTCGGCCTCAGCGGCCTCATCACGCCGTCCCTCGACCAGATGGTGCACGTGGCCGGCGAGATGACCCGGCGCGGCTTCCGGGTCCCGCTCCTCATCGGCGGCGCCACCACCTCGAGCAAGCACACCGCGGTCAAGATCGCGCCGGCCTACCACGCCACCAGCGTGCACGTGGCGGACGCCTCGCGGGCGGTCGGCGTCATGGGCAAGCTGCTCGGCTCCGGCAAAGACGCCTACGCCGCCGAGGTGGTGGCCGCCCAGGACAAGCTGCGCGTCCAGTTCGAGGCGCAGCAGCGGGCCCGCGTCCGGCTGTCGCCCGAGGAGGCCAGCCGCCGCGGCCTCAAGCTCGATTTCAAGCCGGCCGATATTCCGACCCCGCGCTTCATCGGGGTCCACGAGGTGGCGCCGTCTCTCGACGCCCTGGTCCCCTTCATCGACTGGACGCCCTTCTTCCACGCCTGGGAGCTCAAGGGCACCTACCCCAAGATCCTCGACGACCCGCGCTGGGGCGCGCGCGCTGCCGAGCTGCTCGACGACGGCCGGCGCCTGCTCGAGCGCATCGTGCGCGAGGGGCGCCTGCAGGCGCGCGGCGTCTACGGTTTCTTCCCGGCCTCCGGCGAAGGGGAGGAGATCGTGGTCTACGCCGACGAGTCGCGCGCCGCCGAGCGTTGCCGGTTCCCCGCCCCGCGCCAGCGTCAGGACGTCACGCCGACCCTGTCGCTCGCCGACTTCGTCGCCCCTCGATCGAGCGGACTTCGCGATCACATCGGCGCCTTCGCGGTCACCGCCGGCCACGGCACCGACGCGCTGTGCCGCGCGCTCGAGGAGGAGAACGACGACTACTCGGCGATCATGGCCAAGGCGCTGGCCGACCGCCTGGCCGAGGCGTTCGCCGAGTACCTGCACCGGCAGGCCCGCATCGACTGGGGCTACGGCGAGAACGAGAAGCTGCCGCTCGGCGACCTCATCGCCGAACGCTACCGCGGCATCCGGCCGGCCTTCGGCTATCCGGCCTGTCCCGACCACGCGCCCAAGCGGACCCTGTTCGAGCTGCTCGGAGCCGAGTCGCGCGCCGGCATGAGTCTCACCGAGAGCTGCGCCATCCTGCCGACCTCCTCGGTCGCCGGCCTCTACCTGGCGCACCCCGAGGCCCGCTACTTCTCGGTCGGCGACTCCATCCTCGACTGACGCCTCGAGGTTGCACGCAGCCCTCACAGCCGGGCCGCAAGTCAGCGACAGGCCGGGCGCGGGCCCCGGCACGGCGCGTGAATGACGGTCGCCCATGCGCGCGCTGGTCCTCGCCGGTCTCCTGGCCGCCTGCACCGAGTCGTCCTCCGCCGTACCGGATGGCGGACCGGCGGCCGCAGCCGACGGAGCGGCTGTCGATCCCGGCGCAGACGCCGCGGCCGAGTCGGCCGGCCCGATGGGCCTCGGCAAGAGCCCGATCCGCGGCGTCAAGTGGAAGAACGAGATGCACGCGCAGGACATGGCCGCGAGTTTCCGCTTCGAGACCTCCGGCCTCGGCTACGCCGACGCCATCGCGCAGCTGTGCGCCAATGGAGTCGGCGCGGTCGTCCTCAAGCAGGCCGAGCCGAACATCATGCGCTGGACCGATCCGGACACCGGAGAGACCGGTCCGTGCAACGGGCGCGACGACAGCTGGTGCAAGCAGCGCATCAACGCCGAGATCGCGCAGATGATCGCGGCGGTCGACGCCGACACCACCTGCGCCGACAAGCCGGTCCTCTACGTCTGGCAGCGCCAGTGGTTCAACGCCGACGGCAAGGTGGCGGCCTTCGCCGACGACATGGCCGACCTCATCCACCTCTTGCGCGACCGCGGCCTCGCCGGGCACCTGGCCGGCATCGCCTCCATCGAGAGCCACCTCGAAGGCTCCTGCCAGACCAAGGCCACCGCGCTGGCGGTGGCGCGCGCGATCAACGCGCGGACCGGCGGCTGGCTGCGCTCGCGGAGCCTCTTCTTCCCGGGCGCCGGCATGGGCGCCTACTTCAAGAACATCGACGCCGACTACGGATGCCCGAGCGGCCTCGACTTCCTCGACCAGATCGAGGAGGAGGTCGGAACCTTCTCGTTCATCTACAAAGAGATGGCTTTCCCCTACCAGGGCTGCGCCGACGGCGAGTGGCAGGACAGCGTCGGGTCCTCGTCCGGCCTGACCGCCGACGAGCGGCGCGCCTGGCTCGAGGACGGCTGCCTCGGGGTCGGCGACCTCTACAAGCTTCTCGACGCCGGCGCCGCCGACCACCCGACCGTCGCCCACCTCACCTTCTGGGGCGACAGCGGTGACGGCATCCACCTCATCCCGACCGCGACACTGGAGGCATTGCACGCAATGTTCGTCGCCGGCCGCCCCGACAGCTGGCGCCACCACTTCTTCGATCTGCCCTA
>Ga0070698_100009861_pt1 | contig 10210 bp, 5 predicted proteins | sample KBSK1502metaG_FD_65477 | JGI IMG/M metagenome (GOLD analysis project Ga0070698, IMG submission 65477) | Corn, switchgrass and miscanthus rhizosphere microbial communities from Kellogg Biological Station, Michigan, USA - KBS K1-50-2 metaG | ecosystem: Host-associated > Plants > Roots >... | reverse complement strand
ACTGTCAATCGAACGGTGTATGTTCCTGGCAACACGAGCGGTACGCCGCCACGACCACCGCCACCACCTCCGCTGCCGCCGGCAGGTCGCGGCGGTGGGGGAGTTGGACGGAGATCCCAGATCCAGCGATGCGCACCGGCTGCGGTTGAGAGAGGTTCGGGCGTGCGCACCCAGAACGCCGGAATATTGAGCGTGTCAGGATTCACCGGCGTCGGCTTGTCTTCACTCGAATACTTGCGAATGACTTCACCCGCCGGATCGAGAATCTCGATCGTCAACGGCCCACTCGTATTCGCTTTCAAGTAATAATCGATTATCGCGCCGTAAGGCGGATTCTCCGCGAGAGGCTCGTCACGTGGCATCGGCGTGCCGTTGTCGCTGCCGGCCGTCAGTAGATACGCGCCCGCCGGCTGGAACAGATAGGCGCTGCTTTTCGCGACGTCGACGGTGCTTTGTCGCAACGGTGTGATGTTGTCGATCATCCAGAAGCCACGACCATGTGTCGCCACGATCAAGTCATCGTTATGAACGACGAGATCGCGAACCGATGACGGCGGCAGATTGAGTTGCAGCGACTGCCAATGATCGCCATCGTCAAACGAGACAAACACGGTGCGTTCCGTGCCGGTAAACAACATCCCCTGTCGATTCGGATCTTCCTTGACGGTTTGCACGTACACGCCCGCTGGCAGTCCTCTTGTTATCTCCGTCCATGTTTTGCCGGAGTCGAGCGTGCGATAGATGTGCGGCTCGTAGTCCGACAGTTGATGCCGTTCTACAGCGGCGTAGGCTTCGTTCACATTGAAGTGCGACGCTTCGATCATCACGACTTTGCTCCACGAAGTCATCGCAGGTGGTGTGACGTTCTGCCAGGTCTTGCCGTCGTCTTTAGTCAGTTGAATCAGACCATCATCAGTGCCGATCCAGACTGTCGGTGCGTGAAGAGGCGAGGGCGAGATCGAGTAAATAACGCCACGTCGTTTGTCGGCGGGCGCGTCAGCCGCCGCTGCTTCATTGAGATTCGACGGTACGCCCGGATCCTCACGCGTTAAGTCCGGACTAATCTGCGTCCAACTCTCGCCGCCGTTCGTCGTCTTGTAAAGAAACTGATTTGCGTAATAGAGCGCGCGTCGATCGGCTTTGGAGAACACCAGTGGCTGGGTCCATGCGTGGCGGTATTGTCCCGGTGTGGCGCCGCGTTCGGGCGAAACGTTTTTGGTTTCGCCGGTGAGGACATTGCAACGTGAGACCGTGCCGCCGAAGAGAATCTCCGGATGCAGCGGATCGGGCGCTGTGTAGCCAGCTTCACCGCCGGCGCACAAACCTTCCCAATCGCGATTTGAAATCTCAGAGTGAATACTGCGCGACGGCGTGCCGACTGCGCCGCTGTCTTGTTGCGCTCCGGTGATCCAGTAAGGAAAACGATAGTCGGCAGCGAGGTGATAGATTTGGGCGGTGGGCTGGTTGTACCAGGAGCTCCAGGTGACAGCGCCGTCGACGCTAACAACCGCGCCCTGATCGCTGGCGACAATCATTCGTTTCGGATCGTCGGGATTGATCCAAAGTTGATGATAATCGTCACCGCCGGGTGCACCCTTGATTGCCGTCCACGTCTTGCCAGCGTCCGTCGATCGATAGATGGACGTGTTCATTACATAGACGACGTCGGCATTCTTCGGATCGATGCTGATCTTCTCGAAATACCAGCCGCGATCCCAGAAGCGTTTGTCGCTCGACAGTCTGGTCCAGGTGGCGCCAGCGTCGTTCGAAGTGAACACACCGCCATCTTTTGCGTCGACGACCGCGTAGAGTCGATTGCGATTTGTCGGTGCGACTGCGATGCCGATGTGCCCGCGACCTTCCAGCGGAATTCCTTCCGAGATTTCTTTCCACGTTGAGCCGCCGTCGATCGATTTGTAGATGCCTGCGCCTGGTCCATTCGCCGGCGCGTAGATAAACCAAGGTGGACGGCGCACATCCCAGAGCGTTGCGTAAACGATTTTCGAGTCGAGTGGATCGAAAGCGAGATCGATCGCGCCGAGGTCGTCATTCTTGAAAAGAACCTTTTGCCACGTTGCACCACCATCGTGAGAACGGTAGACGCCGCGGTCGGGATTCGGCGCGTAAACGTTACCGAGCGCGGCTACGAAGACTGTGCTGGGATTCTTCGGATCGACGATGATACGACCGATCTGTTTCGTATTCTCAAGGCCGAGATGCTGCCACGTTTTGCCGGCGTCTGACGATTTGTAAACGCCGTCGCCGAAGGCGATCGAGTCGCGCATGTCGGGTTCACCGGTGCCGACGTAGATCAGATTCGTATTCGACGGCGCCACCGCAATCGCTCCGATTGACGCGACGCTGGTTGAATCAAAGATCGGCGTCCACGTGCGGCCTGCATTCTGCGTCTTCCACAAGCCACCACCAACCGAGCCGAAGTAAAAAATGTCGGGTTGGCCGATGACGCCACTGACCGCATTGACGCGTCCGGCGCGGAATGGACCAAGCATGCGCCAACGCAAGTTCGAATAGAGGTTCGGATCTAATTGCTGTGCATTAACACTCAACGACAGCAGCAACAAAAGATAAATGACGCGTGATATGGATTTCATTTGAGCCACAAAAAAGCACAAAAGGCACAAACAAACAAGAGCTTAATATCTGGTTTTTGTGCATTTTGTGCCTTTTTGTGGCTATTATTCCCCAAATGACGCATCTTCTTGGAATAGATCTCTCGACCACGGGCGCTAAAGCGCTGCTCATCGATCGTGAAGGACGTGTTGTTAGCAGCGCGACAACGCCGCTGAGTATCTCGACGCCACATCCACTCTGGTCCGAACAGGATCCACATGAATGGTGGACCGCAGCCGTCAACAGCATCAAACAGGCACTGACTGAAGCGAACTTATCCGGCGCGGAGATAGCCGCGATTGGCTTGACCGGACAGATGCATGGCCTCGTCTTGCTGGACGACGATGGAAACGTTCTGCGACAGGCGATTCTCTGGAACGATCAAAGATGCGGCGCCGAGTGCGATGAGATTCGCGCGCGCGTCGGGCGTGAGAAGCTGATCCAGATCACGGGTAACGATGCGTTAACGGGTTTCACGGCGCCCAAGATTTTGTGGGTCGAGAAACACGAACCGGAAATCTATCGACGCGCTCGTCACGTACTCCTGCCGAAAGACTACATCAGGTACAAACTCACGGGCGTGCTCGCGATGGATAAAGCAGACGGCTCAGGTACGATCCTCTTCGATCTGCGCCGCCGCACATGGTCGTCGGAGTTGTTGGACTTGTTGAATATTCCTGCCGACTGGCTGCCACCGACGTTTGAAGGTCACGAAACAACCGGCGAAGTCACACGCGAAGTTGCTGAATTGACCGGCTTGCACGCGGGCACGCCGGTTGTTGCGGGTGGCGGCGATCAGTCGGCTCAGGCAGTCGGTGTTGGGGTTGTGCGTCCCGGATCGATGGCGGTGACGCTCGGTACTTCGGGCGTCGTCTTCGCCGCGACCGAATCGGCTTTGATCGAACCCGCCGGACGACTGCACGCGTTTTGTCACGCGGTTTCCGGTCGTTGGCACTTGATGGGCGTGATGCTCAGCGCTGCCGGCAGTTTGCAGTGGTATCACGACAAGCTGGCGCGCAACAAGAGTTTTGACGAGCTTGTCGGCGAGGCTGCCGAAGTTCCGGCGGGCAGTGAAGGGCTGATATTTCTGCCGTATCTCAGCGGCGAGAGAACACCGCATCCCGATCCGCTTGCGCGTGGTGCATGGATCGGATTGACGACGCGTCACAGCCAACCGCACCTGACGCGTGCCGTACTCGAAGGCGTTGCGTTCGGTCTCAAAGACATCTTAAACCTGATGAAAGACGTTGGACTTGGGTCAGTTGATCAGATCCGGCTGTCTGGCGGTGGTGCGCGGAGTTCGCTGTGGCGACAGATTCTCGCGGATGTATTTGAAGCCGAGCTCGTGACGGTCAACACGACTGAAGGCGCCGCTTATGGCGCTGCGTTGTTGGCGGGTGTGGGCGTCGGAGTTTGGCCCGATGTTGATACGGCCTGCGCTCAGACGATCTTCGTCAGCGATCGCGTCACATCAAATGCTAAAGATTTCGAAACATACCGCGCGGCGTATGGCGTGTATCAGAGTTTGTATCCGGTGTTGAAGCCAACCTTCGCTGCGTTAGCCACAGATTACGCAGAATCTATCGAACAATGACTATCGCCATCGATGGTATTGGACTCGCGACCGCGCAGGGGAGCGTGTCGGAGTTGCCGTGGACGCCGAGCCGTTGGAGTGTCTCGCGCGTTTGTTTTCCAGCGCTCGATTCGTCGCTCTCGGGCGCCGCGCGTTGGCAGGCACTTGCTGCGAAAGCGCTGCACAATATTGGTGTTTCCGAGAAGACACCGCTACTGGTGGCATCGTGTAATGGCAGTGCGGCGGACGTTTGGGAAGACGCGTTTGACACGAGTGCGTTGCTTGCTGGTACAGCGTGGGCCAACGATCGGCTGCCGGTGTTTAGTTCGTCATGCGCTTCCGGGATTCATGCGTTGTACGCGGCGCGGCAGTTGTTGATGTCGGGTGCGGTTGATGAGGTGCTGGTGTTAGCGGCGGATATTCTGGCGCAGTCGAATCATGAGAACTTTGAGAGCTTACGCGTGTTGGCGGAGACGGTGAGCACGCCGTGGCAGTCTGCGAGTTCGGGGTTTGTGCTTGGTGAGGCTGCGGTTGTTGTGAGGGTTGTGAGAGGGGAGGGTGACGCGACGGTGTTGCACGGGCCAGTGTTGGGGAGTGACTTGGTTGAGCATGATGCGTTGTCAGATGTGCTCGAACGCGTGTCACCACAGAATGCGTCTTTGATACTGGGGCAGGGAACCGGGCCGTTCGCAGTTGACAGTGCGGAGCTGGCCGCGTTGGCGGCGTTTGTTGATAAGAAGGTTCCGATCTCCACGCCGCTCACGCAATTCGGCCACACCCTCGGCGCCTCAGGTTTACTCGCCGTTGCCTTGGGCGCCTTAATTCACCAGACGAACTCGTTGCCGAACCCCACTGGCGAAACAACGGACGGTCGAACGTACTGTAGGGGCGGCCCTCCGTGGCCGCCCTTTGTGGAATCCGAGAAGGGCGGCCACGGAGGGCCGCCCCTACAGTACGTTCTCACGAGTTGCAGGGCGTTGAATGGCGCGTGTGGCGCGACGATGATTGGCGGAGAGGGTCACGTAACGAAACGTAGTAATGCGTGGCGAAACGTTGCAACACCGGGTCCATTGATGAATGCGACGTTGAGACGACTTGCGCAGGAAGCAACAGCTCATCGTCCCATCAATCCACCAGACGTCTTAATCCTGCGTATGGAAAAACCTCTCTCACCACCACCCCCCGCAGTAATCGCCGGCCGCCTACTCCCAAGCGCGGTGCTCGAAATCACGCCCGGCTTCACATCCCAACTAATCGCACGCTGCTGGGGCTACACCGGTCCGGCCCTCTGCCTGGTCGGCGACGTCGACATCGATCCATACTCACTAACATACGCCCTCCGCGAATCGGGCCAAACCGTCTTTCAAGTGAATCTGCGAGGAACTGGAGATCAACGTGCAATCGAATGGAACGTCTGACGACAACAACAACGACGCTCGCCTGATGTCCGGCCTGCGCGTGCTCGTGACCGGCGGCTCCGGCGGCATCGGCCAGGGCATCTGCACGGTTGCCGCACGCGAAGGCGCCAACGTCGCCTTCACCTGGCACGGAAACAAATCCGGCGCCGACGCAACTGAACAACTCGTGCGCGATCTCGGCCGCGAATGCCTTCCAATTCAAGCCGATCTGCGCGAGTCTGATGCAGCCGCTAGAGTCGTCGCCGCTGTCGATGAGGCGTGGGGCGCAGTCGATACACTCGTCAACAACGCCGCGTTCAGCGAAGCCGTCCCGTTCATATTGATCGACGACAAAGACTTCGCCGACATCATGGAGCTAAACCTGTTCGCCGCCTTTCGCATGTGTCGCGCGGCGGCGCGCGGCATGATCAGGCAGAAGTATGGACGCATCGTAAACATCAGCTCGATCACCGGCTCGCGTTCGATCGCCGGACCGGTGCACTACGCGGCGAGCAAAGGCGCGCTCGAAGGCCTGACGCGGAGTCTCGCGCACGAAGTCGGCCCGTACGGCGTTTTAGTCAACGCAATTGCGGCTGGAATTTTCGAAAGCGGTCTGCGCTCCACGATTCCGGAACATCATCAGAAGCGTTATCTCGACGCGTGCGCGCTCTCACGTTTCGGACAACCGGTCGAGTGCGGCGAAGTGGTCGCCTGGCTCGGCTCGCGCCGCAATACGTATTTAAATGGCACTGTCATCTTTCTCGACGGCGGCACGTTGGCTTAGGGCACGGAAATCTGTGGCTAAAATAGCTCCAATGGATTAGAATCCGGCGCATTCCTCGACCAATCCAAAGGAGTGTGAATCGTGATTCAACTCGAGCAGCTCTTGACGGGTCCTCCACCTAAGAGGGACCGCGACGCCGCGTTCTTTTCTTACACGCGCTCCATCTGTCCCACCTGCAAAAAGATCATCGATGCGCACATCGTTCTGCGCGACGACAGAGTGTGGATGCAGAAGAAATGTCCGAAACACGGCTTCTTCGAAGTAGAGGTTTCGAGCGATGCGGAGTACTACGTCAGGTCGCTCTCTTACACGAAGCCGGGCACGATCCCGTATCGCTTTGCCACCAAAGTTGAACACGGCTGCCCGGAAGATTGTGGCTTGTGTGAGGATCACTTGCAGCACACCTGCTCGCCGATTCTCGAGATCAACGACGTCTGCGACCTGACGTGTCCGGTTTGTATCGTGCGCAACCAGCAGCGTTATTCGATGACCTTCGATGAGTTCAAGAGCGCTGTCGATTTGTTGGTTGCGGCCGAGGGCGAACTACCGATCATGTTGCTGTCGGGCGGCGAACCGACGCTGCACCCGCAATTCTTCGAGTTCTGCGACTACGTTCTGCGTGGCCCACACGAAGGCAAGATCAAACGCCTGCTAATTTCGACGCACGGAAGAAAAATCGCGCAGAACCGTGCCTTTGCCGAGAAGTTCAAAGCCGGCGGCATGTACGCCTCGCTACAGTTCGACACACTCCGCGCTGGTGTCTATCCAAAGACACGCGGCGTCGAGTTGATCGACATGAAGATGCAATGCATCGACGTGATCAAAGAGCTCGATATCCCGACCGTTATCGTTCCCACGGTGTCAAAGGGCGACAACAGCGACGAGCTCGGCGCTCTCGTGGAATTCGGGTTGGAGTTGCAGCAATGCTCGAGCATCGTGATTCAACCGATGGCCCATACGGGCGACGGCGGCGATGGATATCACGCAAGCCCTGCCGGGCATCGACTCACGATGCCGGAAGTGCATCAACTCATCGAAGAGCAGACGGGTTGGTTCAAGCGTGAATACTTTCATCCGGTGCCGTGCTCGCATCCGAGTTGTTACACCGCGACTTATCTGTTCCGGATGGACGACGGGAAGTACAAGCCGCTGCCGGAGTTTGTAAACATCAGGCAATACCTCGATGCGATGCAGAACCGCGCGATCATCCGCTCAGACAATCAGCTCGAGAAAATGATTCTCGATTCGATTACGAATCTTTGGTCTGCGACGAAGGTCGGCGAAGACTCCGAGCTGATTCTGGCGTCGTTGAAGACTTTCCTCAAAGACACTTTCAATTCGCGGAATCCGTTGTCGGCTGCCGATATCGAACGCCGCACGGAAGCACGCAGCAAAGCACTCTTTATTCACAACTTCATGGATCCGTGGGACCTCGACGTGGCGCGGCTGAAGAAGTGCTGCACGCATTACGTGATGCCTGATGGGCGGCTCATGCCGGGCTGTTCGTACAACAATCTCTACCGACACAAAGACGAGCGCTTTTTCCCCGACGCCGAACCGGTATCGCCCGCACCGGTCAAGATTGAAAACGGACCGTCCTTAGTCCAGATCACTGGGAGAATCAGTCAATAGCGCGTCCCGAGACAATCAGCGAACTGCGTGAACTGATCCTCCGGGCTGCGCCGGACGTAAATTCGGCGTTGCCGGTGCGTGATTGTTCCGAGGACGAGCCGCTGGACGCGATCATTCCGTTCTCGTCGTTGATTCTGCTGGGAGTGGTGGTGGCGGTTGAGGATCGGTACCGGATTCGGATTACACGCGAGCAACTTGCGCGGGCGTCTGTGAGTGGCACAAGTCTTCGACAGTTAGCGGAGATGATCGAAGAAGTAGCCACGGATTAACGCGGATCTTTTACGGATTGATCCGTGAAATCCGTGTTCATCTGTGGCTCAAACTAATGTGATGAAGATCGATATCGTTCATCCGGCACACTATCGCGACGACGGCAGTCTCGTTCAGTCGAAGAACCTGATCGATCGGCTTGGTGCGTACTTGCCTCATCTTGGACCACCGCTGATGGCTGCGCTTACGCCGGATAAGCACGAGGTGAGATTAGTTGAAGAGTATTTAGAAGATATCGATTTCGAGAGCGATGCGGATGTGGTGGCGCTGTCGGGCCAGATTATGCAGCTCCAGCGCTGTGTCGATATCTCGCGGCGGTTTCGTGCAGCGGGGAAGAAGGTTGTGCTGGGAGGTTACCTGCCGTCGATGTTGCCCGATCGTGTTGAAGGACTTTTCGACGCGATCGTTGTTGGCGAAGGCGACGAGATGTGGCCCCGCGTGCTCGAAGATATCGAGCAGAACAAACTGAAGAGCCGTTATCGATCGGACCGCCCGCCCGACATCAACAATCTCCCTGTGCCGCGTTATGACCTCATTAAGAAGGATCGAGTGGTAGTGTATCCGGTGCAGGCAACGCGTGGTTGTCCGTTTACGTGCGAGTACTGCTCGATCGCGGCGGTTTATAACGGCATGTATCGCAAGCGGCCGGTGGATCAGATCGTTCGCGACGTCGAGGCAACGCGCAGTCGGAACATAAACTTCTGCGATGACAATCTCTGCGAAGACGTAAAGTTTTCCGATCGACTCTTCACTGCTTTGAAAGGCGCCCCGATACGTTGGGGAACGCAGACGACGATCAACGTGGCCCGGCATCCTGACTTGTTGAAGAAGGCGCGTGAATCAGGTTGCGTGCTGATGGCCCTTGGCGTGGAGACCTTCTCCGCGCGCAATCTCGAAGACGTGAATAAGACATTTCACGCAGTTGATAAGTATGCCGAAGGTTTCCAACGCATCATGGATGCGGGCATTAGCCCGCACGCGCTGATCATTTTTGGATTACCTGACGACAATCCGGAGACGTTCAGACGCACGGTCGATTATCTCGAATCGCTGAAGGTGCCGATCACGCAGTTCTTTATTCTGACGCCGTATCCGGGCTCGCCGACGGGCGACAAGATCTGGCGCTCGGGGACTGTGTTCGATACGGATCTGAATCATTTGCGCGAGCCTTACGTCGTCTTTAAACCACAACAACTTTCGCCGTCAGAGTTGCATGATGGCTGGTGGCGCGCGGTGCAGGAGTTTTACTCGCTGCGTTCGATCATGAGGCGTGTTGTGTTTCGTCGCAGGCCGCTGAATCTGTGGGTGAACCTGGCCACGAATCTGTATTACTGGTCCAAGGTCAAACGGGGCATACACACAGTTTACTTTGGTAAGAATTAGCCACAGAAGGCACAAGATGGTTTATTTAGTGGCAGCGGCGCAGCAAGGGGATCTTGCGAGGGTGAGAGAAGAGAAGCCGGAGTTGTGGCGGCAGGTGCGTCGATATAATCAGCCAATCCAACTCGCCCTCGCTGCTGCTGATGAGGTGATGAAGTTTGCGCAAGATGCGTCGACTGCGGCGGTGATTTCGCTGGCGCCGTGTCAGCCGGGGTCGGCGGATCTCTATCGGTGGGGAAGCGTTGTTACGACTGGGATGGCGAGCGGGTCGCTTGGGAATATGCGCATGAATCCGACGCAGACACTTCATGCGGTAGATAATCTCGCGATGTCTGCGTTTGCGATTGCGCATGGGAATCACGCGTACTGTCTCGGGCTTGGTGGTGCTGCGGGACAGGCGTGGTGTGGACTTGAAGCTGTCGTCGAGCGACTCGACGCGGGGATTGAAGAAGAAGCACTCCTGATGGCGGGAGATCAGGACGCTGCTGAAGATGGAGCTGCCGGATTGGGCGTGGCGTTGTTGTTTTCAGTGCACGCGAGACC
>Ga0070698_100009860_pt1 | contig 10210 bp, 11 predicted proteins | sample KBSK1502metaG_FD_65477 | JGI IMG/M metagenome (GOLD analysis project Ga0070698, IMG submission 65477) | Corn, switchgrass and miscanthus rhizosphere microbial communities from Kellogg Biological Station, Michigan, USA - KBS K1-50-2 metaG | ecosystem: Host-associated > Plants > Roots >... | reverse complement strand
ATCCAGAGGTTCAAGATTGAGTGAACCGGTGGGTCTAGGTCTACGGTGATGCGGGTCATGGCTGCCTAAATGTAGATACGTAGGTATGCATATGCGTATCAGCGTAGGTTCCGGGCAAGCTTGTCTACCCCGGGCCCGGGGGGTCGGAGGTTGGGGAGGCGCACCAGCTCGTCGTATGATTCGTCGGGGTACTCAGGCCGTGCCTGTCGGTACAGCTGTGCCGCCGGAATCGAATGTAATCTTCAGCTGATCCCGGTCGGTCATGACGCGATCAGCCTCTTGATCCCGAACTAGCGGCGCCGCTGGGGCGCTTGGCTGCCGTCCCAGCTAGGTCAGTGTGCTGGCGGTCGTGCTGGCTGGCGATTGTCAGGGGACGTTGCTGTACTAATAAGAGTTGCCGGGGCGGCCGTGAGGCAGACTCGTAGCTGGCGGCCGGCCGGCAGGTGAGCACTTTGCTGCACTGGGTTTCGAGCTCTTAGCAAAGACCGTGCCCCTGCCGGCTGCCGGGAGAGTTGATCGCTGCTGGGATGTCGTGCTGGCCCAAGGGATGGCCGGGGATGACGCAGCTGCACGCGCTGGCGGGCGGGCTGCTGGGCGAAGAGGCGGACGGCAGCGAGGTGCTGGCCGGGATCGAGACCGATCACGGCCCGTAGGTGAGCGCGCTGGCCGCGGCGGGCTACCGGGTGTTCCCGGTGAACCCGCTGCAGTCGGTCCTGTTCCGCCAGCGGAACCAGGTGTCGGGGGCCAAGAGCGATGCCGGCGACGCGCACGTGCTGGCGGACATGGTCCGCACCGACTTCCACCAGCTGCGCGAGGCGGCCGGCGACTCGCCGGAGGCGGCGGGCATCAAGGTCTTGGCCCGCACCTGCAAGACGATGATCTGGGAGCGAACCCGGGAGACCCAGCGACTACGCCACCAGCTGCTGGAGTACTACCCCGCCGCCCTGGAGGCTTTCAGCCACCTGGACGCCCCCAACACCCTGGAACTGCTGGGCAGGGCACCGGACCCGCGGCAGCCGGAAGCTGACCCGCGCGCAGGTGTCCGCCGCGTTGAAACTGGCCGGGCGGCGCACCATCACCGAGCGGGCCACGGCGGTCCTGACGGCGTTGCGCAGCGACCGGCTCGCCCAGCCCGAGGCCCTCACGCTTGCCTACGCCGCCACGGTCCGGTCCCTCATCGCCGTGATCACCGCGCTGAACGAGCAGGTCAAGGTCCTGGAACAGCAGGTCAGGGAGCATGGCGTGCAGATTCGCCCCCGCTTGCGCGAAACGACACCGCCGACGCATGACGGAATGCGAGTACGGCATGCAGACCGCCGACTCGGCGCTACCGGTCGATGGCGAGCTTGCGATGGGTGAAGCGCGCAGAGCGGCCCGTTCTGTGGCGTCTTTCTGCGATCATCGGTGAGGGTATCGGGCTGTGGCGCGGCCACAGGTTCGTGTTCGCCGACGAGACTCATCGGGTAGCATCGCTACACCGGCTGAGAGGCCAGCCGGCCCGGTGTCCTGGGCTGGCTGTCGGTCTCTCCCAGCCCGGCGGGCTACTGGCCGCCCGGTACTGGTTGCCGGGGCTGGAGGTTCGCCAATGCTAGGCGGCAGCAATTCTGTGGCGCTGGCCGGGTTTCCGGCCGCTGACATGTTGCGCCACATTTGCAGGCGGGGGGCGGCCCCGTGGCTGGGCTGGCCGCTATGCGGATGATCGGCCCGGTCGGGTCTTACCGCGAGTTGGGCGTGCAGGATCATCTGTGCTGGGTTCATGGCGACCGGAGGGACTATCGCCCTCGCCTTAGCGACTTTTTCCGCGACGGGCTGGAACGAGGGCTTCGGGTAGCGTACCTGGGCTCTGAAGACGCCGGGGAGCTGCGAGAGCTTCTCGGCCGTGTAGTTGACACCGGCACGCTGCTGCCCCGCAAGGCCGTCCGGGTCATCTCGTTCGAGGAGTTCTACGGGGCGGCGGAGCCGGTTGATCCGGCCGCAGTCATCAAGAGGTACGACGCCGCCACGCAGGAGGCGCTGGCTGACGGTTACCGGGGCCTGCGGGTCAGCGCTGACGTGACGGACCTGGTCCGTACGCCTGAGCGGCGGGACGCCTTTGCCCGCTGCGAGGTCCTGCTGGAGCGTTACTCGGCGCGGCATCCGCTGTCGGCGATGTGCGGGTATCGCAGCGAACTCGGCGATGCGGTGACGCAGTTCGCGTGCCTGCATGCGGCGGTGCCGGCCGGGCTGACGCCGTTCCAGGTGTTTGCTTGCGACGACGGGGCAGTGGGTCTCTTCGGTGAATTCGACCAGGCTTGTCAGGTCGCGTTCGAGCGGGCGTTGCGGCGTATCGAGCCGGCCCCCGGTGACCCTGAGCTGATCTTTGACATGTCAGCGGTCCGGTTCATGGACCACCATGCTCTTCTCGCTCTGGATTCGTACGCGGAAGCGTGCCAGGTCCCTGTCCTTGCCCGATCGGTGCCGTCGGCTGTCCGCCAGGTCGTGCGCGTGTTGAGCCTGGAGCCTCTCGGCCACGTGCATCTGGGGGGGTTGTGATGAGGACTGGCGCCGCCCGCGGCCACGCAGGCCATTTCCATGAAGCCGGCTTCTATGGCTCCGACACCGAGTTCCGCGCCCTGATCGTGCCGTTCGCCGAGGAGGGTATCGCGGCGGGGCGAGCCGGTCATCATCGGTTACGACAGCCGTAAGAACGCCCTGGTGCGCTCGTGGCTCACCGATCCGTCCGCCGTAACGTTCCTCGCCGATAGCGGTGTGTACGCGACGCCGGCCCGGGCGATCGCAGCCTACCGGCGGCTGTTCAAGTTTCATGTCGCTCAGGGCGCCGGGCAAATCCGGATAACCGGGGAGCTGCCCCACCCAGGTAACGGAGGCAGATTCGACGGATGGGATCGCTACGAAGCGGCGGTCAACACCGTCTGGCAGGACTTCCCGGTATGGGGCCTGTGCCTGTATGACACCGCGATCATGCCCCCCGTGATGCTCGATGTTGCCGAGCGGACACATCCCCGCATCGTTTCGCCCTCGGGCGCCCACCGCGAGAACGGCCGCTTCCAGAAGGTCGCGGATTTCGAAGCTCTCCCACCGGTGCCCGATCCACTGGAGCAGACCGCGCCCATGATCGAACTGGTCGACAGGTCCGCAGCCGAGGTTCGGGGGCCCTCATCCAGATCGGCGGAGGCCGAGTCGCCGCCACGATCCTGGATGACTTGCTGCTCGGCGTCACGGTGGCGGTCAGCAACGCCCTGATCCATGGACGCCCACCGACAACTGTGCGGATCTGGGCCGCGCCGGACCGCATCGTGATCAGCGTGCATGACCAGGGTCACGGTCCAGCCGATCCCCTGGCCGGCCTAGTTCCCGCCCCCCGTGGGATGGCAACACTAGGACTTGGGCTATGGATCATCCATCAGCTCGACATCGACATCGCACTCAAGCACGCCGACGACGGCTTCACGATAAGGCTGCGCGGCGGAACCACAATCGGATAAGCCACGCGGTACCGATCGGTACGCAGCACCTCCACGCCGCACTGCCACTGGCCCCGAGGACATCGCCCCCCGAGTCCACCGGTCGGCCGCAGTGATGGCACTGCTCACCGGACCGGCATCGTGGCAGCGCGACATAACAACCGGTTATGCACGGCCGCGACCGCAGCGAGTCCACGCTCGCGGGCCGCGCCGAACGGCGCACAGGACCGCCCTTGACGGCTCGCCCTTACTATCAGCGGGTGCGGAACGGTTAGCTTAGGCGGCCGGGGTGCTGAGTACCGTTCCCGTTTTCCCGCCGTGGAGGTCGGTCTTGTCGGATTCTCTGGCCCTTCGAAGCCGCCGCCGTGCCAGCCTGGTCGGTGGCACCGCGCTGGTCGCGCTGGCGGGCTGCGCCGGCGTGGGGCCGGTCAGCAGCCCGGTCCGCCCGTCGGCGGTCACGCCGGCTGTGACCAGCCAGCCGTCGGGGGGCGGTGCGACGCCGTCCGCGACATCGGGCGCCACGTCGGCCGTGGTCCCACGGCCCGTGCACACGGTGGTGGTGGTGATGGAAAACCACTCCTACGCGGACATCATCGGCAACTCCGCCGCGCCGTTCATCAACCAGCTCGCCCGCAGCGGCGCGCTGTTCACCCGCTCGTATGCGGTCACCCACCCGAGCGAACCGAACTACCTGGCGCTGTTCTCCGGCAGCACGCAGGCTGTGCCCGACGACAGCTGCCCCCACACCTTCACCGCGCCGAACCTGGCCGCCGACCTGATCGCGGCGGGCATGAGCTTCGCCGGCTACTCCGAGGACCTGCCCGCGGCCGGGTCGCCAGTGTGCACGCAGGGAAATTACGCGCGCAAACACGTGCCCTGGACAGATTTCAGCAACGTCCCCGGCTCGGTCAGCAAGCCGTTCACCAGCTGGCCGGCAGGTGACTCCACGCAGTTGCCGACCGTATCGTACGTGATCCCGAACCTGTGCAACGACATGCACGATTGCAGCGTGGCCACCGGCGATGCCTGGCTGCGCGCCCACATCGGCGGTTACGCGAACTGGGCGATGAGCCACGACAGCCTGCTGATCATCACCTGGGACGAAGACGACGGAAGCACGGACAACCAGATACCGACGATTTTCGCCGGCCAGCTTGTCAGCCCCGGCCAATACTCCCAGTCGATCACCCACTACAGCGTCCTGGCCACCATCGAGGCTGCCTACGGGCTGTCACGCGACGGGCAGGCTGCCTCGGCGCGGCCGATAAGCAACGTCTGGACGCGGTGAACGCGGCTGGCCACCGGGCTCCACAACATGCCCGTGGTGTGCCTGGCTGAGCCCAGGTGAGCGACCCAGCGAGACCATGAGCGACGGTTGATGCAGCTAGATGGCGTATCAGGCGACGGCCAACGACATCCTGCGACAGATCGAATGCGCCTGAAAAGCGGAAGGTCGGCGGTTTGACCCCTGACCACAACGAGTTCCTACTTGCAGAAACACTCCTGGCGGAACCATGGTGCGCTAATCGTCTGGAGCGTACAGCGCTTACGCAGTCTGTCGCGCCGACCGCTAAATGCCGAGGAGCGGCGGCGGAACGACGACGTTTTCCCTGAGCGCGGCGCCCCACATCTGGGTCATGTCGAACACGTTCTGGGCATCCTCGACCGCGACAGCCCAGGTATCGGACTCGACGGCGTTCCGGAACTGCGTCTCGTCGCGGAACCAGCACTCGGAGAAGCCGTCGAAGCCGATCTCGGCCTTGCCGGTTTCGCCCTCTTCCCCGATCGGACCGACGACGTGGTTCTGGATGTAGCGATCGATGTCCAGCTTCTTGAAGATCGGACCGTGGACGCGGCGCCAGTGCTCCCGGCCCTCCTCCCGCGTCAGACCTTCCTTGAACCGAATGATCCAGACGACCTTGTAGGGGCTCGTGGGTCCCTCGATCATCGGGACCTCTTCGATGTGGGCGCTCATGTTCCAGAGCCAGTCCATGTCGAACACGTTGGGGCCGTCCTCGACGATCCGCTGCCAGGCCGGCGTTGCCATCGCCTGCTGGAAGTCCGCGCGGTCCGTCCACCACGCACACGAGTACCCGTCAAACAGCGTTTCCTCCTCCGCGACTCCGGACACAGCCGGAAGCGGCCCCTGAACGTGGCTCTGAACGTACCCGGACACCGGCCAGACCTTCTTCATCAGCGGCCCGTGGTGCCCGGCCCAGTAATCGCTGGCCTCCTGCCTGGTCATGCCGTTGCGGTAACGCGCGATCCAAACCACCTTGTACATGTCCACACCTTCCTATCTGGCCTGGTGGAGGGTTGCCGGGTTGCCGGGTTGCGGCTTGTGCGCTGGCTGGTAGGGGCCCAGTGGGGATATACCACTGACGGTAGCCCCTGCTGTCGGCGGGCCCTAGGGCTGACGCGGTGTCGATTCCGGTAGGAGCCGTGGTGGAGAGAAAAAGAGGCGTCCTGAGTGAGCTGAGTCTGGCGTTCCCCGTCCGTCTGTCAGGAGCACGTCTATTGGCGCTGGCAGTCGAGCGCGCGCAAGGCTCCGCTGCCGTCTCAGGTGAGATTCCCGGAAGGAGCACCATGGCTGACCATGAGCTAGCTCAGCCTGATCGGCGGCTCTTGGACGTGGTGGCGCGACTCGCGGGCGTTGACCGCGTTTGGGTCACCGATGAGACGCTGCAGGGGGAGTCCCGTTCGACCTTTGCTGTTGCCGCTGGCGGTGAGGAGTTCGTCGTCAAGCTGGTCCCAGCTGCCGGGCAGGCCATCAATAACCAGTTGCGTCTGGTCCGCATGGTCCGCGACCTGCGCCAGCGGGGCTATCCCGCGCCCGAGTACGTCGGCGTGGGGGAATCCAGCGGCACTATCTTCACCCTCCAACGACGCCTGCCAGGCCAGCCCCTGCACCGGGGAGCGGGGGCGCAGCCCGCCCCCGGCTTGTTCGCCGAGGTCCTCCCCAGCCTTCTCGCCGCCGTCGATCTGCAGCGCGATGCAGGCGATCTAGCCCGGCCGCCATGGCCCGCGTGGCTGCTCGAGACGATCGAGGCGGGCGGCAACGGCTACTGCCTGCACGCCACTATGCGCCAGACGCCCCGCACGGCCGCGCTGCTTGGCCGCCTGCAGTCGCTGGCCCGGCGCAACCAGTGGGACGAAGCCCGGACGCGGGACGTGGTGCACTTCGACATGAATCCAGCGAACATTCTTCACGCCGGAGGGCGCCTTAGCGGCGTGGTTGACTGGAACATCCCGTTTGACGGTGCCGGGCAGGGCGACCGCGGCTTCGATGTGGCGACCCTGCTGTTTTATACCTACGACATCGAGCAGACCCGGGAAGTGCTGTGGGAACGCGCCCTGGAGCTCAGCGGCCTCGCGTGGACCACGGTGTACCTGTGCCACCTCAGTCTGCGGCAGGTGGAATGGTCGCGACGGCACGCACCCGGCAGTGCTGACGACGCACGCTTCACGGCGATCGCCGAAGCTGTGCTGGACGACTGCGAGGCGCGAGGCGCGTGACGAGGTGTCCGACGCCTCATGCCGCGAACCTGCGGGCATCTAAACCGTCCGCTCCCCAAGGAATCGCTCGTTGCGGATGCTGGGGCCCTATTAGCGTGGACGTTGCACCTTCCGCCTACGGTTCCTACCTCGTTCTGGCACGCGCACGGCACGGCGTAGGTCGTCGTCGCGGACAGTTAGGCCCGTGCCGTCGACGAGGACCAGCTGGCCGAGCTGGGCGTAGGCTCCCCCTGGACTGCGCCTTCCTCGCTGCAGGCCAAGGTGTGCGGCATGTTCCCGATGTTGGTCAGGGTTGGGCGTCGGGTTCCAGGGGCGCTGTCGCGGCCGACTGCGGGGGTCCTGCCTGGCGACCGTGGTGGTGCGCCGGGGCGGGGCGCAGGCCGTCGAGGGTGACCATGACGAGCCGGCGGGCGGCGGCCTGCGATGGCAGATCGTGTGCCGCGGTGAGGGCGTGCAGGCAGTAGCCGGCCAGCTCCCCGGGGTCGACGTCGTCGCGGACCTCGCCTGCCCTGGCGGCCTCGGCGACTAGGCCGGTGATGAAGGCGTGCAGGTGCTGGGCGGCGCGGGCGACGTGCTCGCCCTGGTGCAGCAGGGCGGCCAGCTCGCCACCGTGGTCCTGGTGCTGGCGCTGGCGGAACGCGTATGCCTCCAGGACGGCCTGGAGCTGCCCGCGCGGGCCTGGCCTGGCGGCCTCCCGGGCCTGGGTGAGCTCGGCGAGGTGACGGTTGATCTGGCGTTCGTGCCAGGCGGTCAGGATCGCCTCGACGTCGGGGAAGTACTTGTACAGCGTCGCACGCCCGATGCCGCTCCGCTCGGCGATCTGCGACATGCTCACTGAGGCCAGCCCCTGCTCGGCCACCAGGGCCGCCACGGCGTCCAGGACCGCATCCTGGACCGCCGCGCGGTGCGCGGTGATCGTCTCGTTCCACAGCTTCGGCACCCGCATAGGATACAGGACGTCCCATCAAATACAATCTGACTTGACAGCGACAGAGTGTCTCTATAAAACTGGTTTCGCACGCAGGCGCTCGCCGGACGAGAGGACACCCGCAATGGCTCAGCACTCTCCAGACGATCGGGCGGGTCACCGGCCCCGGTATCGCGGCAGCGATGACGACGGCGACGCCCCCCGGGAGCCGCTGACCCCGCAGCAGCGCCGGACGCGCGTGCTGGTGATCGCGGTTGTGGTCGCCTTGCTCCTGGCGTTCGTGATCTTGCACATCACCGGCACCCTCGGTCCGGGCACAAACGGCTGATCGCAGCCAGTGGCCTTCGTTTCCGCAAGCATCCGCTACCAGAGCAGGGAGAGCACGAGATGATCGAGGCATCCGGGCTGACCAAGCGGTACGGCGCGGCACTGGCCGTGGACGGGCTTTCGTTTACCGTCCCGCCCGGCCAGGTGACCGGGTTCCTGGGCCCGAACGGGGCCGGCAAGTCAACCACGATGCGGCTGATCCTGGGCCTGGACGCGCCCGACGCGGGGACCGTAACGGTCAACGGGCGCCCCTACGCCTCCTATCGGCGACCGTTGTTCGAGGTGGGGGCGCTGCTAGAGGCCAGGTCGTTTCACGGCGGCCGCAGCGCGTACAACCACCTGCTGTGCCTGGCGGCCTCCAACGGGATCGGCCGCAGGCGGGTCGCCGAGGTGCTGGACCTGGTCGGGCTGGACGGGGCGGCCCGCAGGCGGGCGGGCGGGTTCTCCCTCGGCATGGGCCAGCGGCTAGGCATCGCCGCGGCCCTGCTCGGTGACCCGGGAGTGCTGGTGCTCGATGAGCCGGTCAACGGCCTGGACCCGGAAGGGGTGGCGTGGATCCGCGAATTGCTGAAATCGCTGGCCGCCGAGGGGCGCACCATCTTGATCTCGAGCCACCTGATGAGCGAGATGCAGAACACCGCCGACCGGCTGGTCATCATCGGCCACGGCAAGCTGATCGCCCAGGCCGCCATCCGCGAGCTGCTGGCCTCCGCCTCCGGGAGCTATGTGCGGGTCCGCTCCCCGCACGCCAGCGAGCTCGCCGCGGCGCTGGAAGCGCGCGGCGCCAGGGTCACCCGTAACGGCGACGGCACACTCGCCGTCACCGGCATCAGCACTGATGCGATCGGGGAAATCGCCCGGGCGTGCGGGTTCACCCTGGCCGAGCTGGCCACGCACCAGGCATCGCTGGAGGAACGGTATATGGAGCTGACCCAGGACACCGCCGAACACCGCAGCGGCGCGCGCGTCGCAGCGGCCGGGAAGTGAGGACGACGTTGAATATCACGACTGCTGCCCGGCCCGATGCCGTCACGCGTCCGGCTGGCGGAGCCGCGGCGCACCTGATAGAGGTGCTCGTCTCCGAATGGGACAAGCTCCGCACGGTCCGCTCCACCTGGTGGGCACTGGCCGCCGTGGTGGTCTTCAACGTGGCAGGCGGCGCCGCGCTGGGGATCGTGCTGCCCAAGACGTTCAACGCCAGCCAGCAGGCGAGCCACCGGGACCCGGTCCAGCTCGCGCTGATCGGCCTGCACCTGTCCCAGATCGCGATCGGCGTCCTCGGCGTGCTGCTCATCAGCAGCGAGTACACCTCAGGCATGATCCGTGCCAGCCTGGCCGCCGTTCCCTCGCGCCGCCTGCTGCTGGCCGCCAAGACCGCCGTGCTCGCCGTGACCGCGGTGGTGGCAGGACTGGCTTCCAGCTACGCCGCCTGGCTCGCCTTCCAGGCCTTCGTGCCCGCGGGCAGCCCGATGCGGATGCCGCTTTCCGACCCGGGCGTTGCCCGGGCCTTCACCGGGGCCGGACTGTACCTCGGGTTGCTCGCCCTGGCCGGACTCGGCCTCGGCGCCATCTTCCGCTCCAGCGCGGGCGCGATCACGGCCCTGTTCGGCGTGCTATTCGTGCCCTCCATCATCATGCAACTGCTCCCGGACTCCTGGCAGAACACCGTCGGACCGTACCTGCCGATGAACGCCGCCGAATCTGTCTACCGGGTGCCCCAGGCACCGCACTTCCTGGCCCCCTGGGCCGGGCTCGGCGTGCTGTGCGGCTACGCCGCCGCCACGCTGGTCGCCGGGTTCATCCTGATCGGCCGCCGCGATGCCTAGCACGACAGGAGGGACTGCCATGCGCATGCTGCTGCTTGCCAACGCCCGTGTCATCACTGCGCACGAAAGGAAGGATCACGATGCTGACCGCTGAAGCCGTCATCTGCACCGAGCATGCCGAACAGTACCTCGCCCGGCTCGGCAAGCAC
>Ga0070698_100009858_pt1 | contig 10211 bp, 6 predicted proteins | sample KBSK1502metaG_FD_65477 | JGI IMG/M metagenome (GOLD analysis project Ga0070698, IMG submission 65477) | Corn, switchgrass and miscanthus rhizosphere microbial communities from Kellogg Biological Station, Michigan, USA - KBS K1-50-2 metaG | ecosystem: Host-associated > Plants > Roots >... | reverse complement strand
TCTGTGGTTACTGATTGTTTTGGCATTAACACCACAGAGACACAGAGAACACAGAGGTTGCACAGAGTAACTTCTCACTCTGCTCTGAGCGCGACGATCGGATCAACCCGCGTGGCGCGTTGCGCCGGGATGAGACACGCCAGCAGTGCGACTGTTAACAGCACAATTGAGACACCTGTGAACGTAAGCGGATCCGTCGGCGAAACGCCGTAAAGCATTCCTATCAACACACGCGACATCAGGAACGCTCCAACTAATCCAAGCGCGAGGCCGATCAGCGTCATCTTCATTCCTTGTTGGACCACAAGCCGCAGCACATCGGTGCGATTAGCGCCGAGCGCCATCCGAATCCCAATCTCGTGTGTCTGCCAGCTAACCGAATAGCTCATCACGCCGTAAAGACCAATCGCCGCAAGTACCAACGCAACGCCGGCAAATATACCCAGCAGCAACATGTTGAAGCGCCGCGGAGCGACTGAAGTTCCCAACAACTGCTCGAGAGTCTGTACGCGCCAGATGATCTGCGCCGGGTCGAACGCCTTCACTTCCGCGCGTGCTGCTTGCGTCAGTTGCGACGCGTCGCGCGCTTCGGTGCGCAGCACCAGATTCATTCGGCGATCGGGCTGCTGAAGATAGGAAACATACATCTCCGGTTGGACGCCGACATCCAGTCCTTTTCGTCGCACGTCTCCGACGACGCCGATTATTTCGCGCGGTGTGTTATTGCTGCCGTCGACGATGATTCGTTTGCCGATTGGATCGTCATTTGGAAAGTAATACTTTGCGAAGGCATTGCTTATGACCATCACCTGCGGCGTATTCGGCGACTCCGCGTCTGTGAAAACGCGACCACGCAGCAATGCAATGTTCATCGTGCGAAAGTAGTCACTGCTCGCCACCGTGTAATCGGCGACGTTTTCCTCGCCTGGATGAGACTGTGCGATCCCATTTTCGATAAATCGACCGGATGGTTAGTGGCGCTGAGGTAGATCATGTTTCACGCAAAGAGACAGCAAAGAGACCGTCTGCTTTTCTTTGCGGCTTTTGTGGCGACTTTGCGCCTTTGCGTGAGACATACATCAAACTGATGCCCATTACCTTGTGCTGTGAAATCATTGACAACGGCACGAAGCCGCTTTATCTTCCCGCACGTTAACGCTCGGTTCCGACCAACCTCCCCCAACTGACCGATTGGCGCCGGTTCGGCGCGCCTGAACTTCGCGATCCCGGGAACCAAGTAAAGCTATCCATCTTTCGCAGCCGGCAATGCCGTCTCGCGTCTAACCCGATCTTCAAACGGAGGGACACTCATATGAAACTACGCAGCAGAAACCTGTTACTTCTTTCTGTGCCGCTCGTTGTCTTGGCGTTACTTTGGACCGGCGCAGCCTCAGCATCTTGTAACTTCCTTTCGATATTGGCTTCCATCGGATCCGGCGATGGGCAAGTGATCACGCCGCGGGCGATCGCGCTCGATCCATCAGACAATGTTTTTGTTGCCGATCAAAATGATCGCGTTCAGAAATTCAACTCTAGTGGTGTCTTCCAGTTTAAGTTCGCAACCGGAGGTAGCAGCTTTGGATCGGTTGTCGCACCCTCCGGCGTCGCCGTCGATCGAACAACCGGCGACATTTACGTAAGCGATGGATTCTCAGAACGAACGAGTGGGATAGTGCAGAAATTCAATTCGAGCGGTGTGTTTCAATTGGCATGGGGCACGGCCGGCAGCAGTAATGGTCAATTCTTGAATGGAGCCGGAGGCGTTGCAGTTGATTCGGCAGGCAATGTTTATGTTACCGATCTCGGTAACCATCGGATTGAAAAGTTTACTTCCGCTGGAAGTTTCATCATGAGCTGGGGCAGCAGTGGCACTGGTAACGGTCAGTTCAGTGCGCCGGAAGGAATCGCGATCGACGCGACCGACAACGTCTACGTCGCCGACACGGGCAATCATCGTATTCAGAAATTCAACACGAGTGGCACGTTCGTGACTAAGTGGGGAACGAACGGCACTGGCGACGGACAGTTTGACACGCCATGGGGAGTGTCAGTTGATGCTTTAGGTGATGTCTATGTTGCCGATACAAACAACAATCGCATTCAGAAGTTTTCACCGACCGGCACGTTCATCACGAGCTGCGGAACGAGTGGAACCGGCAACGGAGAATTTTCTGGACCACAGGACGTGGGCGCAGATTCTGCTGGCAACTATTATGTCGCCGACACGGGTAACGATCGCGTGCAGAAGTTCGGAGCCGGCGGCGCCGCGCCGGTTGCAAATGCAGGTACCGATCAAACAGTTGAGTGCGGCGGTGCAACTACATCCGTCACGCTTGATGGAACTGCGTCAACACCAGGAACCGGAACCATCAACTCTTACTCCTGGGCTGAAGGCGCGACTTCACTCGGCACCGGATCGACCTTGATGGTGTCTCTACCAAAAGGATCGCACACGATCACTCTCACTGTCACAGACACCGGCGGCGGATCGGATACGGACGACGTGGTAGTGAACATCGTCGACACGACCTCGCCTGTCATCACGTGTCCGTCTGACGTCGTCGTGAATCTTCCGTTGAACTCGAATGCGACTTCGATGGTTGTTAACTATCCGGCGGTGACTGCGACCGATGGTTGTTCGTCGACTGTTAACGTGACGAGTAATCCTGCTTCCGGTTCCGTTTTCCCGATCGGCACAACGACAGTGCATGCATCGGCTGATGACGGCACCACTACTCCAAGCACATGCACGTTCAAAGTGATCGTGCAGTACAACTTTGCTGGTTTCTTCCAGCCGGTTGATAACCTGCCAGTCTTCAATGTCGTTCAAGCCGGAAGAGCGATACCAGTGAAGTTCAGCTTGAGTGGAAACAAGGGCCTGGCAATATTTGCAGCGGGCTCGCCATCCTCGGGACCGGTTGCGTGTAATTCGAGCGATCCCGCAACCGATTTAACCGAAACAGTCACAGCAGGCGGCAGCAGCCTCAGTTACGATCCTTCAACGGATCGATACATCTACGTGTGGAAAACCGAGGCATCGTGGGCTGGTACCTGTCGACAACTTGTCGTGGAGCTGAACGATGGTTCTATCCATCGCGCAAACTTCAGATTCAAGTGAGAACGCTGAGGGCCTCGCATGTTTCGCGAGGCCCTCACCGCAATCGGAAACATTCTTGGATCGGGTCAGTACAGGGCCTGGACAGGCGCTCAGCATGCGATATCACTGACGACTCTTGACTCCGATGGTTCGACTAGGTCGCTATCGCTCCCTGTACTGACCCGACCCAAGGACGACTCCAATACCCCTCACCCACATATCAATCACATAGCCGTCACATAAGCTTAAGTTGAGAGGGGCTGGCTAAGTTCACGAATATCAGGGTTTACAGCGACGGCTTTTCAGTCGTTAAGCTCATTGGGCCCAGCCAGTCACATAACCGTCACATAAGATCATGCCCAGATCGGGACGTACCTGGCGTGCTCCTTTGACGAACTTTCGAGGTCAAACAGCTTAACCATCTGCGCTTTGATGGTATCGGAGATGATGCGCGAGGCGATGGAGTAGTTTTTTTCTTCGATTGCGAAGCGCTTTCGCAAGCTGGAATTCGTCATTCTGTCGTTACTGACGTATTGCAGGCAGGCGTGCTGATAACAAGCGCGGATGCGCTCCTCGTTTGTCATCTGGCTTAAAGGTCTGTCGGAAAACAATACCGCGATCGTATTGTCCTCGCTGGCGCGAAAGTCCGGTGGCGGCAATTGAAAGGCTTCAACTGCTGACACGACCTTATCAATACCGCTGCCACGTTCCTCACAGATATTGATGCGACGCATGAACGCTGCGAGGTCCTCATTTCGGGATCGTGGTGGCTGATCGATAAAACGTAGTGTTTCGATCAGTGGTTTACCGGGATTCGTAATCTCAATTCTGTCGTCAAAGATTTCGACTACGGGTCCGGCACCGGCAATTGAGAAGTCTTGATGGATTAGCGCATTGGCAACGAGCTCGCGAATTGCTATCGGAGGATACATTGGCACTTCTTCGCGCAACGCTTCGCCAACGTGTTCGTTCGTGGGCAACTGACTGTTGATATACCGGATTGCTCCAGCGAAGCCGGCAACGTAACCCTTGAGTCCGGGTTTTTCTCGTTTCGTCTCGACGCGATTCTTACCTTTGTAGATGATCACCCTAAGCGCTTTTCGCGAAAGACGCGCAAAGTTTCTGACGTCTCTTGCAAACAGGATCGCGCCGAAGTTTGTGATGTCGTAACCATTGTGTAGAGGCTGGGCGATTACCTTCTCATCGATTAACCGCTTGAGAATCGCGTCGTCGTTTTCTGGTGGAGGCTGCTTGGTGAGCTCAAAGTATGCCTGGTAGTCGATGAGATCCAACACCTCAGACCCGGGTACGTCCGTCATTGCCATGTCGCGCTCAAAGCTGTACTCAACCAGGAGTTTCCACAAAACACTTTCTTTCTCAGGAAAATCTTTCAGCTTTTTCTTGTAGCTGCCGACACGAATAAACTCAACGTCCTTGAAGCGTACTGGAGTATGCCGCGTCGCTGGAATTTCGAACACGACCACAGGTTTGCCTTCAACCTGCACCTCGTGAATTTTGAAGTCAACGCGAGGAGTAAGATGGTGCGACAACCAATTCTCCAATTCCTCGTTGCCGACCTTTTCTTTGTGGGGCTTGAAAGTAGTACCAAACGATTTGGTGAGTTACATCGTCGACTCCCCAGATGATAAAGCCACTGGGTTCCTTCATGAGCGCTGCCGAATTTGCGATCGCGGAGATGTATTCACCTGTCTCCTCGGCGCTGAAGTTATTCTGCTTGAACTCGGAACACTCGTACTCACGCGCCATTGCCCGCAGCGTCTTAACAGTTCGTACGATCTGATTTGAATCCATGAGGGCTATTCATGGTGGAGCCGAGGGGGATCGAACCCCTGACCTCATGACTGCCAGTCATGCGCTCTCCCAGCTGAGCTACGGCCCCATTGCGTGAAGCGGCTGGTCGTAAGACTGAAGCAGACTAGCCTAGCGTTTTGCATTGAGTCAAGCAACGGCGTGATTTACGCGGTCCGAAGCTGCTAAAGAGGGAATCAGCTCAACTACTTAATAACGATGATGCACTTGTTGCTGGTTTTGCCGTGAAAGCTCACACTCACCAGCGCATTGCCTTTTGCCAAGTCGTCAGGCAGCTTAACTACGACCTGAGTGAACCAGTCAAATCCAGGCACTTCCCCGACAAATTCAACCGGCAGATTATGCACACCAGCGGAGTCCTCTGCCTGGACAGTGACGGCAGCAGAGTTCTCGCCGCTGCCAAGTGTCAGGTTTGCCGCAAACAGAATGATACGAGTACGTCGATCTTGGCTGAGGTTGAAATCGCTGGCAATGGAAAACGGATCGCGCTGAAATGTAACCGAATCGAATGCGATTGCGTGATTCGACCCCGCCTCAATCTGCAACACTGGCTCGTCAGGCGCAACTGTCAGATAGCGCGCGAGCACGAGCACACTACTGCCGATGGTTATGTTGTGACCGGCTACTACAACTTTTCCGTCAGGCTGGCGCAATAGTTCTACAGCGCGATCCTCATCGCCAAGGTTAGTGAAAACAATTCCACTACCAGCGAAGCTGGTGTCCTTAGTGCCATCCATGTTCAGACGCATTAAGATAAAGTCATTCTGGAATGATTGAAAAACGTCGCCGGCGACCAGTATTTTGCCGCTCGGGTCAAGAACCAGAGATGTCGCTCGATTGGTTCCCTCCAACGGTTGCGCTATACCGTTAGCGCCGGTGCCGAAGGTCTCGTCGATACTGCCGTCGGAGTTAAGACGCGCCACGATCGCGGTCGGACCAGAGCGCCAACCCGCGACTACGATCTTCCCGTCGGGTTGAAGGACAACATCCGCAGCTTCCTCGGCTCCGATATCGAAGTTGAGGAGGATTTTGCCGTCGTTACTGAAATCTTCATCTAGTTGACCGTTTGGGTGGAACCTTGCAATGGCCCAAGAGTTTTCTGCAACCCCGACGGCCACGATTTTCAGGTCCGGCTGAATCGCGATGGCTCGCGCCGCTCCAATTGACTGGTTAGTTGGACCCATTTTGGGCCTGACCGTGCCGCCGTTCCCGAAGGAGGTGTCAAGACTGCCGTTCGGATTCAATCGAATAAGCAGGAAAGAGTTGTCGATGAAGAGTTCGCCGGATAGGAGGATCTTTCCATCGGGCAGAACGACGATGTCAAAGACACTGCTCTCTTCAGGAAAGTTAACGATAACGAGCCCACCCGAGCCGAAAGTCGTATCGGTACTGCCGTCGGGATTAAGACGGAACAAGGCGACAGAAAAGGGCAGGCTTCCTTGTCCTACCCCACCGACTATGATTTTGCCGTCAGGCTGAATCGCCACTGCGCGCACAAAAACTGGGAATAGAGATGTCCGTCTCCCCTCGGCTGGACCGAAGGTTAGATCCGGACTGCCATCCAACTTGTAACGGGCAACCATGCCCATTCCAGCGACCACAGTTTTTCCATCCGGCTGCAATGCAGCGCCACCTATGGGAGCGAACTCGGTTATCACCTTGCCACCGGCACCGTAAGTCGGGTCGAGATCGCCCGGACCTGGCGCGCCGAACACGCCAGACTGCGCTGCTTTTGGAAACCAGCCTCCGCTAATGCAAAGCAGAATTAGGAGGGAAAAAGTTGTTTTTTTGCCAGTCATGCGCTGCAAGCTAAGGGTTTGTGGAAACCTGGCGTTTCTGATTCGGTCAAGCAACTCCATGCTTTAGACAGTCCAAAATCACATCGCTTTCACACGTTCTGTGTCGAAGGCGTAAACAACCTGCCCTGCCGTCAACACTAGCAGCCGCTTCCCGTCTAAACTGAAGCGTGTAAACGCGACGGGTGTCTTGAATCGTAACCGCGCTACCGGATTTCCCGTGGCCAGATCGTAAACGGTAAGCTCGCCCGGATAATTCTGGACCGCGATCTGGTGCCCTTTCGGATTCAGCGCCGCGTTTGCCCCAAAAAATCTTTGCTTCAGCTCACCATCAAGAATCGAATAAACAAGTACGCGGTTATTGTCGTCACGCAAAACGAGCCATTTGTTTTCAGAGAACCCGTGCTCGATATCAAATGAACCTTTGCCGGTCTCCAGCAATAGACTGCCGACTGACGTGTTCTGAAAGGCATCAATGATTTCGATAACGTAGTCGTCGTCTTTGTTGCCCATCTGACGCGAGCGTTCTACAAGAGCCGGTTCTTCCTTCACGCGGGCCTTACCTGCTTCGCTGCCGAGGCTCCAATACAAAATCATGCGGCCAGAGTAATCGTCGAAGAAGTAACCTGGTGCTTCCTTCGGAAAGTCTTTGGTCCAAACCACCTGGTTCTTGACGATGTCGTGCAATTCGAATCGCACTTCGCGATTCAGCGGTTCATTGTCGTTGGCGTCAGATTCCTCTTGACCCTTCTCCTTCGCTTTCTCCTTATCAGGCTTAACTTCTTTGAGACTCTTCCGAACAAGCACAAAACGACCATACTGTCGCGCGCCTCGCTCAGGGATCTCACGCAATACCGCGGTGGAGCTCTTTGAAGCGTCGAGGTAGACCAGACTGTGATTCTCCGGTGGAAGCTTTGGAAAATCACCAATGGCGGTCCCATTTGCCGCTACCAGAGCACCACGAAAACCTCTCATGTGGAGCTTGCGTTCGCCGGTATTCAAGTCCCATATGGCGCCGCGGGTTTTCGAAGAAACTGCAAGCCATTGCATGTTGTCGGAAACATTTGCGGCGTAAATGCGGTTCATCGAGCCTACCGGGATATCCACTGAGTCGATGTACCTGGAGGTAAATGTTTTCGTCTCGGCATCAAATTGCGCGGTAGCAAGTCCGACGTTTCCCGGCTGCCACTCAGAGACAAGCACGTTGTTCCAAAGCGCAACCTCGGGATTGTTATATCCACCAACAATCTTTGCTCTCTCCAGGTCAAAGAAACCGATCGAGCTATTCGCGTATTTGACGATAACGTAATTCGGGTTTGCTGTAAGGGTCATCTCCGCGGCAGACAGCGGAAACTTGGCGAGCCTCCTGCCCTCCGGAAAGGTGAATATACCAGCGTCCTCTCTGCTCACCGGCGTAGTAGCGAGGATCTTGGTCGGGCTGAGGAAAATGAACGCGCCGCGAGTCGCTGCTTTCAGGTCGTTGCTCGGTGAGATTTGTTTGCCGGTCGAGATATCGAGTGCTAAAGCATCTGTTTCACCGATCACCATTGAGTCAATGTAAATACGGACCCGATTCTTGTTTGAACGCCCGGCAAGGAGGTAGTGCGAGTCGGGAGAAAACTGAAGATTAAATAATGTGTTCCGATGGGCGTCATCGTCGTCGTCAATCCTGAAAGCCGCCCAAAATATGAGCTCGAAGAGGTTCAGTTTAGCGAACTGCTTTTTCTGAAAGACTCTCTTTCCTGTTTCTGTCTCAATGACACTCAACCCCAAATCGTAGTCAACGCAGGCCAGGTATTTTCCGTCAGGTGAAAACTGCTGTTCCCAACAGTCGCGTCTGATCACAAGTTCGCGAACCTCTAGTGGTTTCGCTTCGGCAATGCTCCATTTTTCAAATCGCAAAGATTCGGTGCCGAACATGACAAACTTACCGTCTGGTGAAAAAGATGCCGGACGAGCGTCGGTCGTGGGTATCTGAAAAGCTACTTTCAATGGATCGCGTTGTATGACAGTGATCGCGAAATCATCCTGGGCAAGGAAATACTTCCCGTCACCGGCTATGGCCACGTGCCAGATGTCGCTCTTGAGCTGCGGCGAGAGTTCGCGTTTCCACATTAGGCCCGGCAGTTCTTCGACGACCTGGGACTGACGAAACGAAACCACTTCAGCCTGCCAATTTAGATACTGCTGCGATCCGCTGGCGGCGCGATTCTCGCGGCAAGCCGGTGGGAGCGTTTCCGTGGCTTTGATCATCTCGCGCAGGCGCTTATCGGTGGGATTTGAGCCGCCAAAAATATTTGTGAACCAGTTTCCTGACTTGGCTTTCGCTTCCGTAAGCCGTGCAAAAAATTCAGAAAACGCATTTGGATCGTAGCCAGCGGCCACCATTGCAAACAAGCCAATGCGATCTGCTTCGAGCTGCTGGGCCGACTCGTGGCCCGAAGTCCGGGAAACACTCTTCGTGCGCTCTCTTTCGATCAACAGGTTGTATTTTTCATTTATGTCCTTCTGATCTTTGAGTTCGGTAACGTTGAGGATCTTTTTGAAAAGCTCTGATACGTCGGTGGCGGAATGGCGCACCGAGGCGTGCCCCAGTTCGTGGGCCATCACTCCCGCCAATTCGTCTTCCGTCTTAGTAAAGGCGATTAGTTTCCGGGAAATGAAAATGTATCCGCCGGGCGTGTTGAATGCATTCGCGTCGGGGATGTCGATGATGAAGAACTGATACTTCAGCCCGGTGGACGGCAGGTGTCGGATCAGTCGGTCACCGATTTCCCTCACGTATGCGAGTAGCTTTTCGTCTTGGATGTAACGAGTTTCGCCGGCCATCCGCTGACGGTTCAGCTCGCCGAAGATCATCTCCTGTTCGGGAGTGAAGATATTGTAGTTCTGCGAATTTGCCGCAATCACCGGCGGTTTGCAGTCCTGGGCCGAAGCAGCAATACAGCCGAGAGTAATACTAAGGAGCAGAAAGAGAGAGGAAGTGATTTTTCTGGACAAGGTGGAAGTCTCCTGTCAACCAAGATAGGTTCTTATCCACAGATTACACCGATTCTATTAATCAATGTGCGGAATCTGTGGATAAGAGAGCCGCTACGGTAGAATTGCGAGCTTGTAGAGGATCGTTTCGTAGTATTTCCCGTAGTCTGCCGAATTCACGGTTTGACCGTCGCCCATGTATCTCGTGGCGAGCGCCCAAACGAGATAGCAATCTTGCGGAGCGCCGTACTTCGCATCAGCCTCACCGGGAGGTTTCCCGCGGCGCACCTGAATCAATCGCGCAGGCAAACTCAGTACTATACTCCGCTGCTGCTGCAGCGTGATTTTGTCGAGCATCCAAAGCTTATATTGATGCGTGACAAACAACTTGTCAGACGTCGCGAGCAGACTGGTTGCACGTTGCCGGTTGTATTCCAGGTTGGGACTGGTAACAGTTCTCGAGTCTCGCGTCATGTGCGTCACAGGGCCCGGAAGCTCAACAGTTCGCC
>Ga0070698_100009855_pt1 | contig 10213 bp, 8 predicted proteins | sample KBSK1502metaG_FD_65477 | JGI IMG/M metagenome (GOLD analysis project Ga0070698, IMG submission 65477) | Corn, switchgrass and miscanthus rhizosphere microbial communities from Kellogg Biological Station, Michigan, USA - KBS K1-50-2 metaG | ecosystem: Host-associated > Plants > Roots >... | reverse complement strand
CTGCCCGAAGCGCTCGGCTCCGCCGCCGACGGCACCCGCCCCGGCCAACTGATTCCTTCCGGCGATCCGACTGCCCTCGCCGCCGCGATCAGGAACTGGCTGGGCGACGGGCGCCTCCGACACCGGCTACGGGCAGCCGCAGAAAAGCGGCGGTCGAACCTGCCCGGCTGGGGACAAACCACACAAGAGATAGCGAACGCACTGACCGCCACCCGCCGCAAGCCCTGGGTGAGCGTTGCCGCTGCCAGCGATCAGGATGAAGGAGAGTCCGCTCGATGACAATCAGGATCGAGAGCCGCATAACAATCGCCAGCAGAGTCGATGAGGTCTGGGACTATATCTGTGACGTCGGACGCTGGCCGCAGTGGGCGCCAACGGTTCTCGAATGCTGGGTTCGCGGAGGTGGGCCGCTTCAGCCCGGCTCGCGGGTGGACCAGCGGGCGAAGGACCTGGGGCGGGCTCACCCCCGGAGCCAGGAAGTGACCGCTGTCGAGGCGCCCCGCTACGTGGCGTTCGCCGGGACAATGGGTCCGTCCGCGTCGCGCTGGGCAATGGAACTCAAGCCTGTGGACGATAAGCAGACCGACGCCATGATGTGGGTTGAGGTCGACCTCGCGGGCGTCATGCGCGCGGTCCCCAGTCTTCTCAAGGGCAGTATTCAGCGCGTAAGCGATCGCGAGATGGCGGCGATCAAGGCTGCGATCGAGTCCGCCACGCGTGCAGGCGTGGAGTCCTAGATGGTGAGTCAAGCCGACCGCAGGCGAGATCGCCTGATCGAGACATACCGGAACAAGGCGAAGCACTACGACATCACCTCCCGGCTCTACCCCGTGCCCGGGTACCCCCATCGGGCACAGCGCATCCGGGCCGTACAAGCGCTCGGCCTTCGCCCGGGTGACAGCGTGATCGACATCGCATGCGGCACAGGTCTGAACTTCCCGCTGATTGAGGAGGTGATCGGTCCCGACGGCCGGATCGTCGGCGTCGATCTGACCGACGCGATGCTCGCCCGTGCCCAGGATCGGATAGAGACGAACGGCTGGAGCAATATCAGCCTCGTGCAAGCCGACGCGGCCGAGTTCAGCTTCCCAACCGAGGTCGACGCGATCCTGTCCACGTACGCCCTGACGCAGGTGCCCGAGTGCGCAGAGGTCATCACCCACGGCGCCGCGGCCCTCTCCGGGGACGGACGCTGGGTCGTGCTGGATGTCAAGGTTCCCGACATCACGCCTGGGTGGCTAACGCAGCTCGGAACCGCGATTGTGCGGCCTTTCGCCTCCATAGATGAGTGGATCACACGCCGTCCGTGGGAGGTGATTCGCGCAGCCATGCAGGAAGAACTGTCCGATCTCTCCTGGACCGAGTTGTTTTTCGGAACCGCGTTCCTCGCTGCCGGATCCCGCGGCCCTGGAACCCTGGGTGCACGGCCGCGCTAACGGCCAGCGGAACCGAAACTGAGTTGCCCGGCTTCACGGGCGTCGGCCATCATGGCGCATGGGGCATCTTGAGGTCGCGCATGTCGACTACTACCTGCCGGACGGGCGGCTGCTGCTCAGCGACGCCAGCTTCCGGGTGGGGCAGGGCGACGTCGTGGCGCTCGTGGGGCCTAACGGGGCGGGCAAGAGCACGCTGCTCAAGCTCGCGTCCGGTGAGCTGAAACCGGATTCGGGAACGGTCGCGACCAGCGGCGGGCTAGGCGTGATGCCGCAGTTCGTCGGGTCGGTGCGGGACGAGCGGACCGTCCGGGACCTGCTGGTGGCCGTCGCGCGGCCGTCGGTCCGGGCAGCGGCGCTGGCCGTGGACGCGGCCGAGCTTGCCATCATGGAACGCGACGACGAGGCCGCCCAGCTGGCCTACGCGCAGGCGCTGTCCGACTGGGGCGACGTCGGCGGGTACGCAGCCGAGACCATCTGGGATATGTGCACGATGGCCGCCCTCGGCGTGCCGTACGAGAAGGCACAGTGGCGCCAGGTCCGTACCCTGTCCGGCGGCGAGCAGAAGCGCCTCGTCCTCGAGGCGCTGCTGCGCGGCCCCGACGAGGTACTGCTGCTCGACGAGCCGGACAACTACCTGGACGTCCCCGGCAAGCTGTGGCTGGAGGGCCAGCTGCGCGACACGGCCAAGACCGTCCTGTTCGTCTCCCACGACCGGGAGCTGCTCGCCCAGGCGGCGTCGGTGATCGTCAGCGTCGAGCCGGCCCCGGGCGGGTCGGACGTGTGGGTGCACGGCGGCGGCTGGCCCTCATTCCACGAGGCGCGCAAGCACCGCTTCGAACGGTTCGAGGAACTGCGCCGCCGCTGGGACGAAAAGCACGCCCAGCTCAAGAAGCTCGTCGTCGACATGCGCCAGTACGCCGCCCGCAGCGATGCCATGGCCTCCCGCTACGCCGCCGCGCAGACCCGGCTGCGCATGTTCGAAGAGGCCGGGCCGCCGCCCGAGCCGCCCCGCAAACAGGACATCAAGATGCGGCTGCGTGGCGGCCGGACCGGCCTGCGGGCGATCACCTGCGCTGGCCTGGAACTCACCGGGCTGATGAAACCGTTCGGCCTTGAGGTCTTCTATGGCGAGCGGGTAGCGGTGCTCGGCTCTAACGGCTCGGGCAAGTCGTATTTCCTGCGCCTGCTCGCGGGACAGGATGTCGCCCACACCGGCAGCTGGAAGCTCGGCGCGCGGGTCGTCCCCGGGTTCTTCGCTCAGACCCATGCCCACCCGGAGCTGGAGGGGCGGACGCTAGTGGGCATCCTCTGGGACCTCCACGCGCGCGACCGCGGCGCCGCGATGAGCGTGCTGCGCCGCTACGAGCTGGAGCGCCAGGGGGACCAGCGGTTCGGCAACCTCTCCGGCGGCCAGCAGGCCCGCTTCCAGATCCTGCTGCTGGAGCTCGAGGGCTCGACGGCCCTGCTCCTCGACGAGCCCACCGACAACCTGGACCTCGAATCCACCGAGGCCCTCCAGGACGGTCTGGAGTCCTACGAGGGCACCGTCCTCGCCGTCACCCACGACCGCTGGTTCGCCCGCACCTTCGACCGCTTCCTCATCTTCGGCTCCGACGGCATCGTTCGCGAGACCTCTGAGCCGGTCTGGGACGAGACCCGGGTCAGGCGCGCCCGCTAGCAGGCTGCGGCTCCTCGGCGTTGGTGCGAGTATGAGTCGCCTGAACGTCAGTCGCCTAGACAGCGACGGTTTGGGTGGCGAGCAGTTCACGGACGCGGGGGATGACCTCGCGGCCGTAGAGCTCGATCCCGGTCAACAGCGAGTCGTGGGTCATGCCCGGCATGCCGTACTTCAGGTCGAAGCGGGTCGCGCCGAGGGCGCGCAGGTTAGTGGCGATCTTCCGCGCGACGGTCTCGGGCGAGCCGACGAACAGTGCCCCGTCCGGCCCGGATTCCCAGTCGAACCGGTCGACGGTGGGGTTCGCGAAGCCGCGTTCGGCAGCCACGAGCGTGAAGATGTCCCGGTAGCGAGGCCAGAACTCGGCCTTCGCCTGCTCGTCGGTGGCGGCGACGTGGCCCGGGGCGTGCATGAGCACCGGAAGCGGCCCTCGGCCGAACTTCTCCAGTGCGCGCCGGAACAGCTCCGAGTACGGGGCGAACCGGGCCGGGTTGCCGCCGATGATCGCGAGTGCCAGGCCAAAGCCGAGGCGGGCGGCGCGGATCACCGACTCGGGGTTGCCGCCGACGCCGATCCACGTCGGGATCGGGCCTGACTCGGTGTGCGGGACCACATCCTGGTTCAGCAGCGCCGGCCGGGTCTTTCCCTCCCAGGTGACCGGGCCGCCCTTCAGCAGTTCAGCGAACAGCGTGGCCTTCTCGTCGAAGAGCTTCTCGTAATCGGCGAGGTCGTAGCCGAACAGCGGGAATGACTCGATGCTCGAACCGCGGCCGAGGATGACCTCGGCGCGGCCGGAAGAGATCGCGTTCAGCGTGGAATACCGCTGGAACACCCGGACCGGGTCGTCGGAGCTGAGCACGGTGACGGCCGACCCCAGACGGATCCGCGACGTGCGGGCCGCGATCGCGGCGAGGGCCACGTCGCCGGCCGGCATCGGGAAGTAGTCGGTGTGGTGCTCGCCGATGCCGAAGAAGTCCACGCCTGCCTGCTCGGCGAAGACGCCTTCCTCGACCACGTTGCGGATGGTCTGCGCGTGGGAAAGCGGCGTGCCGCTCGCGGCCGCGTTCCGGTCCCCGAACGTGTCGAGCCCGAAGGTGTATACCGAAGTGTCTGTCATGTGAGGCTCCTCGTGTGCTCCTGAACGACCCGCTCGAACTCGGGCAGGTTCAGCGTGACCCCGAATACGGGACCGCCTGGCTGCAGGATCCGGCCCGCCGCCAGGCCGCCGACTCGAGCGGGGTCGTAGCCGATCTGGTCGACCAGGCGCGCGATCACCTCGACCGCACCCGGGTCGTCCCCCGCCACGCCCGCGGCCTTCCGGTCCTGGGCCCCCGCGGGCCTGGCCTGGTCCTCGAGCTCGTGGTAGCCAATGTGGTTGAGCGCCTTGACCACCGTCGACCCGGCGAGCCTCCGGGCCACGATCTCGCTGCTGGTACCAGCACCGTCCTCGAAGGCTCCGTCCTCGGACAGGGAGTCCTCGAAGAGGGGCAGCCTGCCGTCGCTCGCGGGCCAGTAGTTCATCGCATCGACGACGAGCTTGCCGCTGAGCAGGCCCGGGTCGACGTCAAGGAAACGGTGCAGCGGTATGGCGAGAATCACGATGTCCGCGTCGGCCGCCGCGTCGCTGGCCCAGCGGGGCCGGGCACCGGGGACTATCAGCTCCGTGATCAGTGCAATGTCCTCCGGGTCTCCGGAGGCGGCGATGTCGACCGGGTAGCCCGCGCCCAGGGCTAGCCGGGCGACGACCGGGCCGATATGCCCCGCGCCGAGTATGCCAAGCCTTCCACGCTTGCTATCTGGGTAGCGGTCTTGCCGCTGGCGTGTTTCCACGACGACAGCAAACGGACTTTACCCCGCTTATATTCCAGAAGCAGCGCGGGCCTTCCTGGGCTCCGTCCGCGGATACGTCCGGATGGTGGCCGAGTGGTGGGACGACGTCACCGCGGGGCGATGGCGGCTGTACCTCGCGGTCAAGGTGCCGAGCCCGGCCGTGAACCAGCTCCGCGAGCTGGCCGGCCCGGTTGGGTGGCGTACATCCGCACGCCGCCTGACATTGAGACGGCCGGGACCGCGTTAGGCCCCTACCGTGCGGGCATGGCGCGGTACCGGTTCCTCGACGGGATGGGCGACGTCATGGACGAGCGTGACTTTGCCGATCATGCGGCCGCCCTGGCGTGGGCGCACGACGAGGAGGAACTCGACGCCGAGGTGCAGCGCGTCGAGTACCTCGGGCCCGAGGGTGACTGGCGCTGGGCCGGCGCCCTCGAAGGCTGAGAGCGTCCTCGGTGAGGGCATGTGACGCACGGTTCGCGGGCGACACACTAGGGTGTGGCCTGCGGATCCACAGGAGCCAGCGCGAGGGCGATCTGGGTGCGGGTGCGCAGGCCCAGCTTGGCCAGGATGTGCTGGACGTGGTTCTCGGCGGTGCGCTCGGAGATGTGCAGGGCGGAGCTGATCTGGCGGTTGGTCAGGCCGCGGGCGACGAGCGCAGCGATCTCGGCCTCGCGGCGGGTAAGCGGGCCGCCGCCGCGCCCGGCGAGGGCGCCGGCCAGGGCACGGGCGTCCCGGCTCACGAGGGCCATCCCGAGCCTGCCGGCCTGGTCGGCGGCGACGGCGGCCAGGGCCGCTGCCTCGTCACGGTCGCCCGGACGGCGGCGGCGGGCCAGCACCTGCGCCAGGTCGAAGGTGGCCAGCGCGGTGCAGGCGGCCAGGCCCGCGCGGTTGTTGGCCGCGATGGCCTGCCGCAGGTGCCGGGCGGCCTGGTCAAGGTCACCAGTCGCCGCGGCGGTGATGCCCAGGTACCGGCCGACGGAGCCATCGAAGATCGTCAGCCCGGCGCCGCTACAGCAGAAAAGGTCAGCGTGCGGCAGTAGCGCCTGGTGCGCCCGGGCAGCGGTCTGGCGGTCGCCGAGGCCCGCGGCCAGCTCGGCGAACAGGCTGTAGGTGACCAGCAGCCGGTTCCCGGGGACGTGGGCCAGCGCCTCGGCGGGCTGGTAGTAGCAGCGGGCCTGGTCGGGGCGGCCATGGGTCAGGTGCCACCAGGCGCGGATAGCCATGCCGAGCTGCGGCGAGTAGCTGAAGTCGGCCAGCTCGGGGGCCAGCCACTCGTCCCGGCCGGTGAGCCCGTTGAGCTTGAGCAGCACCACGCCGGCGATCGTGGTCATGTTCTCGTGCGCGCTGGCGGTGATCCGCAGCGAGTCCATGATGAGCTGCCTGGCCTGGCTGAACTGGCCACGGCCCAGGGCAAGGGCGGCCTGGCTGCGCCACAGGTGCCAGCGGGGTCCCGGGGACCGCAGCCGGTCGACCAGCGGTGCCAGCACGAGTAGCTCAGCCTCGGCCTCGGCGACGCGGCCGAGTTGGGCGAGCGCGTCCACCCGCCACAGTCGGCCCCACAGCTGGGCGTCGGTGTCCCCGTCCGCCTCGCCGAGGGCGAGCATCCGGCCGCCGAGCGCGAGGCGCTCGTGGACGCCCGCCGGGTCGGCACGGGCAAGCTGCCGGGCCCGCAGGGCCGAGCGCAGCGCCGCCGGGTCGGCCAGGCGCTCGGCCATGGCCAGCGCCTGCTCCGACAGTGGCACCGCATCCGGCTCCCACCGGTAGGTGGCCTGGCCGGCGCGCATGGCCAGCAGCCGGGCCCGCTGCGGGCCGTCGACATCGGGCAGGCCCGCCAGCGCCTCGTCGCACAGCTGCTTGCCGAGGGAAACCCAGGCCGGGTCGGTGAAGCCTTCCGTGGCCAGCGCCACCTCACCGATAAGGGCCGGGTCGCCGGCTTCCCGCGCGGAGGCGGCAGCGTCGCGGAGGGTGGCGCTGCCGGCAGCGAGGTCAAAGCCGTGTAGCTGCGCTGCGCCCAGGCCGGTCAGCAGCCGGCACCGAACGGCCGGGCCAGCGCCGGCCGCGCTGAGCGCCCGGCGGTAGAAGGTGACGGCGTCCTCCCAGGCCAGCTGGGACATCGCCGCCCGGGCCGCCATCTCGGCCCAGTGCGCGGCCTCGGCGGCGTCCCCGACGGGCAGCGACTCGAGCAGGTGATGCGCGACCACCGCCGGGACGGGGTCCGGCCGGCGCCGCAGGTAGCCGGCCATGGTCGCGTGGACGGCGAGCCGGGACGCGGTGGGCAGCTCAAGGGAGGCGGTTTCGCGGATGAGGTCGTGGCGGAAGCGCCATCCGCCTTCGCCGGTCACCATCCCGGCGGCGGCGGCCTCATCGAGCGCGGTCAAGACCGCGGAGGCATCACGCCCGGTCACCGCGGCCACCGCCACGGGATCGATGTCGGCGCTGAGCACCGCGGCGGCGCACAGCACGGCCCGGCAGGCGCCGGACAGGGCGTCGAGCCGGGCGCGGACGGTGTCCCGCACCGCTTCCGGCAGGGCCGCCGCGAGGGCGTCGGCGGTGCCGGCGCGTGAGCCCAGCAGCCGCCCGACCTCGGCGACGAAGAAGGGGTTGCCGTGGGTCCGGCGGCTGATCGCGGTGGCCAGCTCCGCCGCGACCGGATGGCCGGCCACCGCGGCGAGCTGGCAGGCGACCTCGTCGTGGCTGAGCCCGATGAGGCGGACCCGGTGCACCGCGTCCATAGGGGCGAGCGCGGCGAGCAACGAGGTCAGCTCGGGCCGGCCGCCGGTCTCGGTGTCGCGGTAGGTAATAAGGAGCAGCAGCCTGGAGTCGCTGATCCCGCTGACCAGGTGACGGATCAGCCGCAGCGAGGGCGCGTCCGCCCAGTGCACGTCGTCGAGGATCGCCACCAGGCCGCACTCGGCGGCCAGGCCGGCGAGGGACTCGCGGACGTGCTCGAACAGCGCGAAGCGCCGCTCCGCCTGACCGCCGGGGCCGGATACGGGGTCCTGTTCCGGCAGCCGCTGGCCGAGCAGCTGCCGGAACACCCAGTACGGCGGGCAGCCCTCGTCCTGGGGGACTCGCGCCCGGGCGGTGCGCATCCCGGCCGTGGTGGCGCGGGCGGCGGCCCGCTCGGCCAGCCGGGACTTGCCGATGCCCGGCTCGCCGGAGATGAGCACCACTCCGCCGGCGCCGCGGCGGGCCGCGCTGGCCCGCGCGGCGATCAGCTCAAGTTCCGGCGCCCGCCCGATGAACGCCGAGCCATAATCCACGGGTCAACGGTAGCCTGGGTGGCCCGGCTGACCTAGCGAAGCGGGCCTGGGCACCGGGCTTGACGGCCCCGCGCCCGGCACGGGCAGGCCCCTGGCGTACACGGCGCGGATCCGGTGCAGGGCAGCGAGGTCAGCCAGCGGGTCGCCGTCGACGGCGAGCAGGTCGGCGTCGAACCCCGGCGCGATCCGTCCCTTGCGATGTCCAAGGCCGCAGACCTGGGCCGCGACGGACGTGACCACGCGCAGCGCCTCTCCGGCGCCGATGCCGACCTGGCCCATCATTGCGGGCGCGTACCGGACCACGTCGGGTGGCTTGATCGGGGCGATGCCGGCGTCGGTCCCGGCGACGATCACCGCGCCGGCCTCGTGCAGCCGGCGGATGTTGGCGATCATCTTGGGCAGGCGGGCCAGCACCTCGGGTGGCGGGGCCATGCCCGGCCCGCCGGGCGCTCCCCGGAGCGGGGCCATGCCGATGGTGGCGCCGACGACGATCCCCTGGTCGGCGATCGCCTGGATCAGCTCCGGGGGCGCGTCCACCCCGTCGGCGGTCCAGAACGACACGTGCTCCATGCCGTCGACCCCGGCCGCTACCGCGTCGGCGATCGCGCTGACCGCGTGCGCGTGCGCGGTAACTGGCAAGCCGTGGCGGTGGGCCTCGGCGACTGCCGCGGCCAGCACGCCCGGCGGGAACTGGGCGCTCTCCTGGCGGGTGCCGGGAGTCATGTTCCCGCCGCTGGCCATGACCTTGATGAGGTCCACGCCGCGGGAGGCATGCTCCCGGACGGCGGCCTGGACGCCGGCCACGGTTGGCTCGGCGGCACCGCCGAGGAAGTGACAGTGCCCGCCGGGGGTGGTGAGCGGCGGCCCGGCGCTGACGATCGTGGGCAGGCCGGCCCGGCCGCGCAGCCCCAGGGAGAGGTAATCCTGGTCGCCGAGGTCGCGGACCGTGGTGACCCCGCCGCGCAGCGCCGCCTGCGCGGCGGCGGTCATGGCCGCGACCACCGCCTCGTCGTCGCGGGCGGCCAGCGCGCCGACCGGGTCGGCGCTCGAATCGAAGGCCAGGTGGACGTGGGTGTCGATCAGGCCGGGCAGCAGGGTCGCGCCCGGCAGGTCCACGACGTCGGCGCCCTCGGGGGGCACCACCCCGGAGTCGACGGCCACGATGGTCGGCCCGTCCAGCAGGACGAGCGGGTCACGGACCAGCGCGGCACTGGTGCCGTCGAACAGCCAGGCGGCCCGCACCGCGGTGAGGTGCTGGCGGTGCGGGCCACCGATGCTGGCGGAAACTGGGCTTGAAGTGGTCATGCCGACCACGCTCGCCGGCCGGCGGGCCGACGGGATCAGTGGAAGTACTCACAGCGAGTACTCATTCCTCAGCCCCGGCGACGATCCCCGGGGCCGAGCTCAGCACGCGGTCCGGAAGCGACGGGAACTACCGTGACGATCCGGATAAACGGAACACGAGAAGGGCCGCCCCGCTCCCCCGCAGGACGGCCCTCACGTGACGAGGTACGTCGGTAAAACCGCAGGTCAGACTACCGGACGTCCAATCCGGTCACGGCCCGGCCGATGATCATCCGCTGGATCTCCGACGTGCCCTCGAAGATCGTGAATATCTTCGCGTCGCGGTGCCAGCGCTCGACCGGGTACTCGCGGGTGTAGCCGTTGCCGCCGAGGATCTGGATCGCCTGCTCCGTCACGCGGACCGCGGTCTCCCCCGCCACCAGCTTGGACATCGAGCCCTCGGCGCGCTGGAATGCCTTGCCGTGGCGGGCCATCCAGGCCGCGCGCCAGGTGAGCAGCCGTGCCGCGTCGACCGCCGCCTGCATGTCGGCGAGCTGAAAGGCGACCCCCTGGTTCTGGCCAATGGGCCTGCCGAACTGAGTCCGCTCCCTGGAGTACTCCGCCGCGAACTCCACCGCCGCGCGGGCGACGCCGACGGCCATCGCCGCGACCGACGGCCGGGACGCCTCGAACGTCTTCATCGCGGCCTGCTCGCCGCCGCG
>Ga0070698_100009854_pt1 | contig 10214 bp, 9 predicted proteins | sample KBSK1502metaG_FD_65477 | JGI IMG/M metagenome (GOLD analysis project Ga0070698, IMG submission 65477) | Corn, switchgrass and miscanthus rhizosphere microbial communities from Kellogg Biological Station, Michigan, USA - KBS K1-50-2 metaG | ecosystem: Host-associated > Plants > Roots >... | reverse complement strand
GTGTAGATCAGCAGCCCGCGCCCGAGGTCGACCGTCGCCCCGATCAGCAGGAAGAGGACGGGCGCGATGAGCGCGAATTCGAGGAGGGCTTGCGCTCTTCTCCACTTGTGGTGAAGGTGGCCCGCCGCGCCAGCGGCCGGCCGGATGGGGCGACGCCCTGCCCTTCCCCACTCGTGGGGAAGGTGGCCCGCCGCGCCAGCGGCCGGCCGGATGGGGCGGCGCCCTTTCACCATGCTGTCGTGGCTCGGCTCGACCCCGTGATCGTGATGCCGCCGCCAAGAATGTTGAGGTCGCTGAACCCGTAGTAGACGTAGACGTCGACCTCCGACTGATAGAGGGTCGGAATGGAGCCGGTGCAGTTGACGCTCGTGCCGCAGTAGACGGCGACCACGGCCTGGCCGGCGACCGGCTTGGTGTAATCGACGCCGGACACGAAGGGAGGCGCATGGTTCACCTGCGTCGGGCAGGTGATGCTGGTCGTCACGGCCGCCAGGTCCGCCGTGACCAGGCTGCACATCGCGGCCAGGCCAGGCCCGTTGGTGCTGGAGGTCTTGCCGGCTACGTACCGCGCGGCGTCGCGGGCCGCGTCCGACGTCTCCACCGCGAACGAGTAGCCCCGGCCAAGCTCGAGGACGCCGGCGACGAGGACGAGCAGCACCGGCAGGGCGAGCGCCAGCTCGACCAGTGCCTGTGCGCGCTGGCGACGACGGTCATCCATCGAGCTTCAGGTTCGAAAGGATGACCCGCGCCACCTCGGTCGCCCCGCGCGACATGACCGAGTTCGGGTCGTGCTGGATGACCAGCCCGCCGGCGAGGGTCGAGTCCTCGGGCCGGGAGTCGTCGAACCCGACGACGACCGACATCCTGCGGCCGAGGATGGACTCGACCGCGGCGCGGTCGAGCGGCGGGTGTGGCGACCGCTGGTTCAGGACCAGCTCGACGCGGTTGTCGGGCACGTTCATGATGTCGCGGAAGATCGCCATCGCCCGGCGGGCGTCGGTCATGGCGGCGATCTCCGGCGGGACCACGATCACCAGGCACTCCGCCCGCTCGATCACGGCCAGGGCCGCCTCGCCGAGCGACGTCCCAAGGTCGACCACGATGACTTTCTGCCAGGCCACAACTACGTCAAGAACGCGGCCGACCAGGTCCCCGGTCAGGGTGTCGACCTCCTCGGGCCGCAGCGTCCCGGGCAGGACGCCCATCCCGGTGCGGTGGTTGACGATGTTGCCGCGCAGCACCGCCTCGAAGTCGATCTGGGCAGCCCTCGACGCGCCGGCCATGGAGCCGGTGGCGATCAGGTCGGCGAACAGGGCCGCGTGCCCGAAGGGCTGGCCGAGGTCGATCAAGAGCACCTGGCGCGGGAACTTTCGGGCCAGGGCGGCGGCGGTGTTGATGGCCAGGGTCGTGGTCCCGGCGCCGCCCTTGGCCGAGAACACGGCGACGATGGCGGCGGCGTTGCGCGAGGCGGTCTGGGCGGCAATCGCCGCGGCCGCCGAGAGCTCCTGCTCCCACAGCTTGTCCAACGCCAGCGCCACCTTCTCTAGGTCGGCCCCGAGGCCCTCCATCAACCCGTCGCGGTCGAGCGTTAGAAGCACCGCGTCGGTCAGGGCGTAAATGCTGGTCATGTACCGGTCGCCGGTTCTCGGGACGGGGAGGATGACCATGTCCCCCAGGCCGGGGCGGCGGGTCAGGAGGACCTTGCCGCTGGGGTCGGCGACCGACTCCTCGACCTGGCCCGACGCGAGAAAGACGACCACGTCGCCGCCCTCGCCGCCGAGGCGCAGGGTGTCCCGCGCGGCCAGGCCGACCGGGTGCATCCGGCGCGCCACGGCCCTTAAGAGACCGTCGTTTAGTTCCGAGAAAACGGCCGACATCTCCAGGATGCGTATCCGCATCTGAACTGCGGACGGCGCCTGGTCTCCGGCCGGGCGACCGCTCCGAGCGCCCACCTGCCTTGCCTCTTCCTCCCGTGCCCGCTGTAAGGTTTCGGGGGCCTCGCGGGCGTTCAAAACGCGGATACTGTAGCGCGCTCCCCCCAGATGGACTCCCAGCTTCGCAGCAGCGGCTCCAATACCCGTCTCAACACGCAGCCGGCGGCGCGTCCGCCCGGCAGATCCCGAGTGGCTGGGCGCGTTGAGCGGGTGGTTAACACTGCCCTGGCAGGAGAGAGGGCCGCGGTGCTTAACGCCACCGCCGCGGAGCTGCTGGCTGAGCCGGGTCCGGTAGTGGACGTGATCGGGGAGGCGCTCGGCCGGTCGGGGATCGGCGTCATGGCCCACTGGAACCTCCACGAGCTGCTCCGCCGCTCCCGACTCCACGACGACCTGGTCAACGCGCTCACCGCGGCCAACCCGGTCACGCGGGCCGCGGCCGCCCGCCTGTGCGGCGCCGCCCGGATGACCGACGCGGCGCTCTGGATCGCCGACCTGCTCGCCGACCCCAACCCGAGGGTGCGGGACGCGGCCGTGCGCGCCCTCGGCCAGATGGGAGGCCGGAGGGCGGTGGAGGCGCTGATGGCCAGCTCCGACCAGATCCCGCTCTACCGGCTGGCGATCGCGCTGTCCGAGGCTGCCTCGGACGTCGACGTCGAGTCCCTGATGCGCGCGCCCGCCAACGAGCGTGCCGCGGTCGCCACCGTGCTGGCATGCGGACTCCGCTGCGACCGGCTCAGGGTTTCGCCCCTCCTGGGCATCGCCCATGACCGGCGCTGGCCCAGGCAGGTGAGGATCGCCGCCTGCAAGTCGCTCGCGACGATCGGTGACCGCAGCGCGGCCGACGGCCTGAAGCGCCTCTCGCTGAACGACCCGGACGGTAACGTCAAAGACGCCGCCGACCGCGCACACAAAAGGCTCGTCAGGCGGGTGGTCGCCCGGTGAAGCTGTCCGAGCGTTTCGACCGCCGCTACCAGCAGGCGCCGGTGGTGACCGCGCCCCCCGCCCCCGCCGCTCCGGCGGAGCCGGCCGCGCCGCCAGACGGCAACGCGTCGATCGCGCCGGTCGAGCGCCGCGCGGTCCAGCGCGAGGCCACCGCGCCGCAGCCCGTCGTCGAGTCGCCCCTACACGCCCTCGACTCTCCGGGCATCTTGAGCCCAGCCCTCGCCGCCGCCAAGGCCGAGATCCATGGAGAGCTCCTGCGACGGCACGCGGCCGCGATCGACATCAGCAACCGCGCCGGCATCCGCCGCCTCCTGACGCAGCTGACGGAGGACCACTTCCGCAACAAGCCGCCCGCGGCCCTGGTCACGGCCGACGACCGCGAGCGCCTGGTCGAGATCCTGTTCGACGAGGTCATCGGGCTCGGACCGCTCGAGGCTCCGCTGCGCGACCCCGAGATCACCGAGATCATGGTCAACCGCCCGGAGCAGATCTTCGTCGAGCGCCGTGGACGTATCGAGCTGACCAACCTGGCGTTCGAGGACGAGGCGAGCCTACGTCGCGTCATCGACCGCATCGTCTCGACCATCGGCCGGCGCGTCGACGAATCGGAGCCCATGTGCGACGCGCGCCTCAAGGATGGCTCGCGCGTCAACGTCGTCATCCCGCCCGTCGCGATCTACGGGCCGTGCCTGACCATCCGCAAATTCGGCCGCGAGGTCCTGACGCCGGAACGCATCGTCACGACCGGCGGCTCGAACGAGGCGATCCTCGAGTACCTCGATGCCGCGGTGAAGACGCGGCTCAACATCATCGTCTCCGGTGGAACCGGCTCGGGCAAGACGACGCTGCTCAACGTCCTGTCGGGATTCATCCCGCCCAACGAGCGCATCGTCACGTGCGAGGACGCCGCCGAGCTCCGCCTGCGCCAGGTGCACGTCATCAGCCTCGAGTCGAAGCCCGCCAACGTCGAAGGCCGCGGGCAGATCACGATCCGCGACCTCGTGCGCAACGCTCTGCGCATGCGGCCGGACCGGATCATCGTCGGCGAGGTCCGCGGCGGCGAGGCGCTGGACATGCTGCAGGCGATGAACACGGGTCACGACGGCTCGATGAGCACAGTGCACGCCAACAACCCGCGCGACGTCATCAATCGCCTGGAGACGTTGGTGTTGCTTGCCGGTACCGAGCTGCCATCGCGCGCGATCCGCGGCCAGATCTCGTCGGCGATCAACGTCATCGTCCAGACGGAGCGGCTCCGCGGTGGCGCGCGCAAGATCGTGAACATCGCGGAGGTCTTCGGCCTGAGGGAAGGCGAGATTGGTTTGAACGAGCTCTTCGCATTTCGCCAGGTCGAGGTCACCCCCGACGGCCGCGCGGTTGGCTACCACACCGCGACGGGAACCCTTTCCACGTTCCAGGATCACTTCAAGGCGAACGGCGTCTCCCTGGCCGAGTCGATGTTCGAGCCGGCCGCGCAACCTCCAAGGGAGCAGCTGTACTGATGGGTGAGTTCAAGGAGATGTCACCTGCGCCCGCCGATGACGGCCACGTCGACGGGCATGGGCGCACGATCGAGGTCGACGCCGAGCTCTGGGCGGACGTCGGCCATGAGCTGCGCACCCAGCTGAACGCCGTCGTCGGTGCGGCCGGGCTTCTGTCCACGAGTGCGGAGACGAGCGAGGAGCGCGAGCTCGCGTCGATCGTCGAGAGCGCGGCCGAGCAGGTCGCGCGCATCGTCGATGACGTCCTCGACGCCGTGACCATCGAGAGCGGCGAGTTCGAGCTGGCGCTTCATCCTTTCGATGTGCGTTCGGCAGTGGAGAGCTGCGTCGGGTTGGTGTCGGAGGCGGCCGGCGCGAAAGGCCTGGACATCTCCTTTAACGTCGCGGCCGAAGTGCCGAACGTGGCCATCGGCGACTCGCGACGGATCGAGCAGATCCTCCTGACACTGCTGCACGGCGCTGTCGACCGCACGTACCGCGGGGGTATAGGCCTTGACCTGACCGCCGAGGAGCGCGGTGGGCTGGTGGCGCTGAACTTCAAGATCCGCGACACGGGACGCGGCGTCCCGGCGCGCATCCTGCGCGGGGGCCTCGACGGCGTGACCGGGCCACATGACAAGCTCGAGCCGGGCGATCGCCTGTCGGTGCTCAGCTTGCGCACGACCAAGCACCTCGTCGAGATGATGGACGGCGAGCTTCGCGTCGAGCAGGGCGGCGTGGAGGCGGGCCCCGACGCCGGCACGACGTTCGGATTCACGATCCTGGCGCAGGCCCTGCCCTCGGGCATGGCGAACACGATGCTCACCCTCGAGGGGATGCGCGTCCTCGTGGTTGCCGCCGACCCGACGGAAAAGCGCGTGCTTGCGCTCCAGGTCGAGCAGTGGGGCGCCACCGCGACGTCGGCCACGCCGGAAGAGGCGCAAGGCGCCGTTCAGATCGGGCAACCGTTCGACATCGTGCTCGTCGAGCACCGGCCGCCGGAGATCGACGGCCTGGTTGTCTCGAGCGCGCTGCGCGCGGTCCGCCGGCCGGAGGAGATGCCGATCATCGTCATCTCATCGCTGACGCCCGGAGTGGCGGAGGCGGCAGCCGCCGACAGCGGCGTGATCCAGGCCACGCTCACCAAGCCCGTGCCGCCGCGCACGCTGCACGACGTGCTGATCCAGGTGGGCGGACGCGGCGCAAAGCAGGACACCGCGAAGGAGGTGGAGCCCGGATCGCTGCGGGTCCTCATCGCCGACGACAACGCGCTCAACCAGAACCTGCTCAAGCGTTTGGTGACGAAGCTCGGCCACACTGTCGACGTCGTCTCCAACGGCCGCGAGGCCGTCGCCGCAGTGGCGCAGCAGCCCTATGACGCGTTGTTGATGGACGTGCTAATGCCCGAGATGGACGGATTGGCGGCGGCCGAGGCGATCTGCCGGCGATGGCCGCGAGGCAACCGTCCGCGGCTCATCGCCTTGACGGCGATGGCCGGGCCGGGTGACCAGGAGCGCTGCCTGCGCGCGGGCTACGACGACTACATGAGCAAGCCGATACGGACCGATGACCTGGCCGAGGCTCTGAAGGCGGCGGTGGGCTACCGGACGAACCGGGAAAGCGCGGGACTCTAGAAGCTCTTAGCTGCGGAGGCGGCTGTCGAGCCGGTCCTCGTGCGTCGCCAGCCGCGACGCCCGGGCCTCGAGGTAGACGACGAGGATGACGATCATCCCGCCCACCACCATGAACCCTCCGAGCGATTCGGCCTCCAGCCCGGTGGGCTGGGTTATGACCTGGATCATGGCCGAGCCGAAGACAAGGATGTAGCTGAAGCCGAGCAGTCGAACCCGCGGCGCCACGGCCGCCTGTTCAGCCCCGCCGCGCCACGGGCGCTTGCCGATGATCAGCAGCCACGCGCCCATGACGAGGGCAATGCCGGCGAGGACGAGGGAGATCACCTGGACGTAGGCTGTTGTCACCGGCCGGTGAGTTTAACCGGCGGTTCTTACAATCGATCCTCTCAATGGCCCGAAACGAACCGATCAAGGCCGTCCGCGGAGTCCGCGACATCCTGCCCGCAGCCATCCCCTTGTGGCGACAGGCGGAGCAAGGCGCAGCCGACGTGGCGAAGAGATTCGGCTATCAGGAGATCTCGACGCCGGTCATCGAGCAGCTCGAGCTGATCCAGCGCGTCGGCGAAGAGACGGACGCGGTCGCCAAAGAGCTGTACCGGTTGGAAAAACGCGGCTCACAGAATCTGGCGCTGCGGCCGGAGGCGACGGCCGGAGTGGTGCGTGCGTACTTCGAGGGCAGGCTCAACCAGGGTCCTCAGCCCTCGCGTCTTTACTTGATCGGTCCGATGTTTCGCCATGACAAGCCCCAGAAAGGCAGGTACCGCCAGTTTTTTCAGTTCAACGTGGAGGTCATCGGCGGTGCGAGCCCGGGCTTCGACACGGAGACGATCGAGCTGGCGATCAGCTGGCTCAATCAGGTCGGGCTGCAGGATCTACGTCTCGAGCTGAACTCCATCGGTGACTCGAAGTGCCGGCCCGCATATCTCGAGAAGCTGACGGACTACTACCGCCCACTCAAGTCGCGTCTGAACGCCGACTCGCAGCTCCGTCTCGAACGCAACCCGCTTCGGCTGCTCGACTCCAAGGTCCCTCAGGAGCAGGCGTTGAAGGCCGGGGCTCCGAAGATCACCGATCACCTCTGCGCTGAGTGCGCGGCACACTGGACCGCCGTGCTGCAACTGCTTGACGCGGGAGGCATCGAGTATCAGCTGAACCCTTATCTGGTCCGCGGGCTCGACTACTACACGCGCACGGTCTTCGAGTTTTATCCGGGCGGCGCCACAGGACAGCAGGACGCCCTCGCTTCCGGTGGGCGTTACGACGGCCTCGCCGAGGCCGAAGGGTGGCCACCTACTCCCGGCGTGGGCTTTGCCGGCGGCATCGACCGCGTCGTCGAGATGATGGCGGCCGCAGGCCAGGAAGTCCCCGTCAGGCCGGCCGCGGATGTCGTCATCTTGCCGGATGGCGACCTGGCAATCGAAGCGGCGGAGCTGGCGCGAATCTGTCGTGCGGTGCGCTCGGTTGCCGTGGACTACGAGGCGCGAAGCTTGCGCGCAAAGATGAAGTGGGCTGACAGGCTCGGCGCCAGGTGGGTTGTATTGCTCACGCCTGACAATGCGAAACGCCGCACCGCACAACTGCGCGAGATGACGAGCGGCGAGCAGACTGAGCTGGATTGGGTAGAGTTGCCGACCCGCCTCGCATGAGCGGCTTTACTGCCCCGCACTGTGGGTCTCTTCGAGCCTCCGATGAAGGCCGCGTGGTGGAACTGTACGGCTGGGTCGCGCGGCGCCGGGACATGGGCGGTGTCGTCTTCATCGACCTGCGCGACCGGTGGGGAATGGTGCAGGTGGTCGTCCGGTCGATCGAAGCGGACGTGCGAAGCGAGTACGTGATTCGAGTTGCGGGCAAGGTCGCGCGGCGACCCAAGGGATCCGAGAACCCGAAGCTGGCCACCGGCGAGGTGGAGGTGGTGGCCGAAGAGCTCGAGGTCATATCGAAGGCGAAGACGCCGCCGTTTGCCATCGAGGACGACGTCGAGGCCGACGAGGCGACCAGGTTGAAGTACCGCTACCTCGACATACGGCGGCCGAAGATGGCGCGGACGCTCGAGCTCCGCCATCGCGTGGTCCAGGCGATCCACCGCTACATGGATGGGCACGAGTTCATGGAAATCGAGACCCCGATGCTGCTCAAGGGCACGCCGGAAGGCTCGCGCGACTTCATCGTGCCGTCGCGCTTGCACCCGGGCGAGTTCTTCGCGCTGCCTCAGTCGCCGCAGCAGCTCAAGCAGCTGCTGATGGTCGCGGGGATCGGTCGCTACTACCAGATCGCGCGTTGCCTTCGCGACGAAGACCTGCGGGCGGACCGGGTGGTGGAGATAACCCAGCTCGACGTCGAGATGTCCTTCTGCACCGAGGAGGATGTGTTCGCGCTCATCGAGGGACTGTGGGCCAAGGTCTGGAAGGACGTCCTCGGCATCGAGATCCCGACACCGTTTCCGCGACTCGACATGCAGCAGTCGCTGCTGAAGTACGGGACAGACAAACCCGACCTCCGCTACGAGCTCGAGATCGCGGACGTCACGGAGGCGCTGCGGGAGAGCTCAGCCACCGTGCTGCGCGGCGCGATCGACGCCGGGGGCGTGGTGCGATGTCTTGCAGTTCCCGGTGGCAAAGACCTGAGCCGCCGCGAGCTGGACGAGCTGGCGCTGATGGCGAAAGGCGCGGGCGCGAAAGGCCTCGCCTGGATCCCTGGCCCGCTCGACCGTCACCTCGGCGAGCGCGAGATGTCCACGATCAAGACGGCGGCGGGTGCTGCAGCGGACGACATCGTCTTGCTGGTCGCGGACCGGCGGAGAAAGGCGGAGACGGTGATGGGACTCCTGCGCAAGGAGATCGCGCGGCGGCGCAATCTCATCCGCCACGGCGAGTGGAAGTTCCTGTGGGTCTACCCCATGTATCTCTTCGAGGAAGACGACCTCGGAAACCTGACGTACGGCCATCATCCGTTCACGTCGCCGTGGCCGGAGGACATGGACCTCCTCGACCAGCGGCCGTACGACGTCAGGGCGCGCGCGTACGACTGCGTCCTGAACGGCGTCGAGATCTCGGGCGGCAGCGTGCGCATCCACACTCGCGACCTGCAGGAACGCGTCTTCGAGATCCTGGGTATGGACCGGGACAGGATCCGCGCCCAGTTCGGGCACCTGCTCGACGCATTCGAGTACGGCGTCCCTCCGCATGGTGGCATCGCCGCGGGCATAGACCGGCTGATGATGGCGATCGTCGGCACCGAGAACGTGCGCGACGTCGTCGCGTTCCCGAAAACCCAGAGCCACCAGGACCTCATGCTTGGCGCGCCGAGCCCGGTCGAAGAAAAGCAGCTCGAGGAGCTGCACATTCGGGTGGTCCCGCCCAAGAAAACGGGCTCGTAGTATTGACGGGCTCCCGATGGGCTGCGGGTGACGTGCGCGTTGCCCAACAGTTCATCTATCGGGACCCCGGAGTCCGCAAGGCCGACCAGAAACCCGCCAGCCCCACGAAACCTTTGGTTTCGTGGGGACTCCCTGGACGGGACCTGGAGAGCCGAGGCAGGGGACCCACCTGAGCATTTTCAGGACAACCCACCCCCGCCACCCAAAGGGAGCCTTTTGGGGCGATAGTCCGGACTATCGGCACTCCGGTCGCACGAAAACGGCAGTCAGTCCGGACTATCGGACACTGGGCGCTCGGTGAAACTCATCCCGCCCGGCCTGATCGTCGCCGTCCTCCTCGTCCTGGTCGTCTCCCAGCTCTGCTTCGCCTTGCTCCCGTACCGCCGCCGCGCCTACCTTCCGATCCTGCTCATGACCGCCCTCGGCTTCGGCCTGGGCCAGCTCTGGGACTTCCTAGGCCTGCCGTCCGCGCGCCTCGGCCAGGCCAACGTCCTGCCGGCGGTGGCCTTCGCCCTCCTCCTCCAGCCGCTCGCCCGCTTCGTCCCGCGGCCCAACCGCGAGCCGAAAGAACCGTCCGAAGGCAACTCGAATGCGCGCACTTAAGATTGCGGGTGTGTTTGCGGGCGGCGCGGAGCGGGTATTCAGTCCGTGAGCAGCCAGAACTTCATGTGGCTCGCTTTCGGGGTGGCCGCGCTCCTCGTGGCCCTCGCCCTGGCGGCGGTGCTGATCAGGCTGCGCGGCATGCTGGGAGCGGTCGAGGAGCTCCTCGAGACGACCAATGAAGAGATGAAAGAGACGCTGCCCGAGGTGCGACAGACCATCGAGAACGTGAACGACATCACGT
>Ga0070698_100009853_pt1 | contig 10215 bp, 8 predicted proteins | sample KBSK1502metaG_FD_65477 | JGI IMG/M metagenome (GOLD analysis project Ga0070698, IMG submission 65477) | Corn, switchgrass and miscanthus rhizosphere microbial communities from Kellogg Biological Station, Michigan, USA - KBS K1-50-2 metaG | ecosystem: Host-associated > Plants > Roots >... | reverse complement strand
CGACGTGGATCCGGGGCTCGGGATCGGGGGGTCAAAGCCGCAACCCCAGCCCGGAGGCCGGGGCTTCCTCCGGCGGCGGAGCGGCGGGACGCAAGGGGAAGACGCGCAGCATCAGCCAGGCCAGAAGCCCGGCCAGGGCGTGGACGATCGCTCCGGCATCCGCGCGCAACAGGACCGCGACCCCGAGGGCATAGCCGGCCAGGACCGGCACGGTGTACCGCCAGAACACCGTGCGGCCGTCCCAAGCGTAGGCGGCGGCGAACAGCGGCAGGGCGATGTGCGGTCCCGCTCCCAGCGGCGCGACGTAGAGAGCGCCGACCTCCAGCGCGGAGGCGAGCACGATCCCGCGCACGAAGCCGAGAGCCGTGCGTCCGTGCTCGTAGAGGTAGGGAAAGAGCGCCCCCAGGAGAATCGCGGCCAGCGCCGCCCCGGCCGGCACCTCGGGCAGCCCGAAGGCCCGCAGCGCGTGGCGGCCGAAGGCGAGCAGGAACAACAGCGGCGAAGCATTGCGGACCCATTTGGCCAGGCGCGAGGGAGGGATCAGGAAGTGGTCGAGCAGGAGGTAGGCGATGTAGGCATAGACCGGCGCCACCAGCGCCAGCGAGCGTGTCTTCCAGAAGAGCGCCACCGCCAGCGCGAGGGCCGGCACTGCTTCGTATCCGCGCGGCCACGGCGGCGGGGTCCGGTAGAGCACGCTCGTGCGCAGGTCGGCCTTGACCCCGGGGAGGAGCGATCGTTCCACGCGGCGCCGCAGCTCGGTCAGCAGGCCGTCGAGGGCCTCCGCTTCCGGCAGGCTCCGGTAGGGCGTGGGATCGATGGGATCGTGGAAGCGGACGCGGATGCGGGCCGGTTTCGGCAGCGACTGGAAGTGGGGCCAGGCCCGATGGGCGCCGGTGATGGTCGCCGGCACCAGCGGCGCCGCCGTCTCCAGTGAGAGCCGGGCGGCGCCTTCCCGCAACGACTGCTCCATCCACCCGGTCCGTGAGCGTTTGCCCTCCGGAAAGATCCCCACCACCTCCCCCGCCGTCACCAGCTCGCGGGCCCGCGCGTACGCCTCCCGGCCCCGCCCCCTCCGCACGTCCACCGGGAAGGCTCCGAAGGCGCGGATCACGGCCCCGAGCAGCGGGACCCTGAAGAGCGCCTCCCAGGCCATGAAGCGGATGGGACGCGCGACCTGCAGCGAGAGCAGCACCGGGTCCAGGTACGAAGGGTGGTTGGCGGCGACGACCACGCCGCCCGCGGCCGGTATCTTCTCTTCCCCGACGCAGTCGTAGGTGAAGAGGACGCGGAACAACGCTTCGGCCAGGGTCATCACGAGGCGCCGCATGGGGGTGGCCCGGGGAGGAGGATTCAAGCCCGAGAGCGTCCGCGCGTCCGCGCCTCCCCGCGGGGCACCACCACCGTCAGGGCCTCCCGCAACCGCTCCAGCGCGGACGGCGACAGCATGCGCACCTCCCGGAGGCGGCGGGGACGGCTCGCGCGCACCGCCGGGCAGGCGAGGACGTCGGCGAGGACGAAGTCCGCGGCGGCGACCAGGCGGCGCCACTCCCGCGCCGCCGAGAGGAGCCGCACTTCGACGTGGATGTCTTCGCCCCGCAAGCTGCGCAGGAAGACCGAGGCGAAGGGCAGCACGGTGGAGGCATGCGAGACCACGAGCACGATGCTGCCCGCGGGCAGCGCGTTGATCGCGTCGCGGTCCGGCGCCGAGACCTCCAGGTGGACGACCTCCAGCGCCGCGCCGGGGGCCATCTGCGAGATCCTGGCCTCGTGGTACGGCAGCGCGACCGCGAGCGCGCCCGAGAGCAGGGTGGGATCGCGCGCGAGGTCCTCGAAGGTGGCGCTCGACGCCGGGATGCCGAGCCCCTGGCGGACCTCGCTCATCATCAGCTCCGCCATCTCGCGGCTGGGGTCGATCACCACCACGCGGTCGGGAGGTGCCGCGGCCAGCCACCGCTCCACCGCGGCCCGGACCTCGCCCCCTCCGAAACCCTTCGCGAAAGCGGCGTGGAGGGCGAGCCGGATCATCTCGTCGAGACCGTCGGCCTCGGCCAGCGCGCGGGGACCGCCGCTGCGCACGAACACGCCCGAGCCCCGACGCAGATCCACGTGACCCGCCGCCTGCAGGTCCTGGTAGGCGGCGGAGACCGTGTTGTGGTGGAGCTTCAGACGGCGGGCGAGGGCGCGAACGCTCGGCAGGCGCTGGCCCTGGGCGAGCTCGCCGCCCAGGATCTTCAGCTCGAGCTGGGTCACGAGCTGGTCCCGGACAGGGACGCCGCCCCGCCGGTTGATGAAGATGTCCATTCTTCCCCTCAGCGCGGGGCCAGCTCGTCCGCGGTCGTGAACTGGGGCTCGATGTCCACCGGCACCGTCTTCAGCCGATCCAGGACCCGCTTCACCGTCGGCCTCACCACGGCCATCCGAGCCAGCAGGTCCCTTGCCTTCGCGTGGTCCCCTTCGGCCTGGAGGGTCATGATGTCGCGCGTGAGCGCGCTGACCGCGTCCTTGACCCGGGCGCCGTCGACGGTGAAGGTGCCGTCGGGGCGGATCTTGAAGCCTCCCGAATCGAGGAGCGTGTTGAGCTGGAGGGCGATGCCCTTCCCGTGGGCCTCGGTGAGCCCGAAGCGGATGGAGCGGAAGCAGGAAGCGAGGAACGTCGTGTACATCGTCCGCTCCATCGACTTGTCGAGCACGCCCTTGTCCACGAGGTACTGCAGCGCCCACAGCCCGGAGATGTCGGCCTTGGCCTCCTCGAGGGCGCTGTAGTCCTCCTTCAGTTCTTGGCGCACGGTGGTCCTGCGTCCTCCGACCTCGATGTTGTGGGGGCCGAGGCCGTGCATCAGCTCGTGCATCAGGATGTGGGTGAAGAACGCGTCGAAGGAGATGCCCTTGCGGTCCTCGAGGGGAAGGGCCACGCGCGAGACGGGAACCAGCACCTTCTCGAACTTCGCCTCCTGGGTGTTCTTGAGCATCACGCGCTTGGAGCCCTTCTCCTGGACGACGCGCTCGTCGTTGGGCAGGTTGAAGGCCGCGGTCTGCACGCCGTGGTTGCCGTCGCCCGCGGAGAAGATCACGTTGACGACCCGGATCGGAGCCAGCGCGCCCAGCTTGGGGTTGCGGTACCGCGGGTCGATCGGGAGGTGGTCCTCGAGCTCCTGGAGCTCCGCCGTGAAGCGCGCCAGCTTGGCCGTCTGCGCGTCGTCCCGCAGCGCGACGAAGGCCTCGAAGGCGGCCTTGGCGTTGAGCCACTCGTCCTCGTAGACCTCGTAGGGGCCGATCGTGGGCTCGACCGAGGCGTCCAGCTCCATCCAGGCCACGTCGCTGGCGTAGTAGTCGTTGCTCACGAAGGCGTCGGCCCGCTTGCCGAGGAAGGCCTTGAGCGTCGGCTGGGCCGTGAGCGCGGCCGCTTCGTGCAGCAGCGCGGCCGCCCGGGCCAGCTCTCCCTGGTACTCGACGCTGTAGGGCACGGCCATGAGACGGCCGTCCGGCGCCCGCCGGATGGTGGTGAAGAAGCCGCGAGCGCGCTCGGCCTCCGCCTCCGGGAGACTCTTCATCCACGACTCGACCTCCTCTTTCGTCGCTCCTGCCGGATAGAAGTTCGCCGGGGGCGGCTTGGGGCCCACGCCGGGAACGAAGGGCGCATCCTTGTCGAGGCGCGACCAAGGGCCCTTGTTGATGCGGAAGTAGTGGAGGCGCGCGCGGCCGAGGGGCGCATCGTCGGCGGCGAGCGAGAGCAGCAGCGTCTCGTTGCCGGCCCACACCTGGCGCAGGAACAGCGTGTCCATGATCCGTGCGGCTTGCACCAGCTTGGCCAGCGCCTGGCGCTCACCCGCGGGCAGGACGGACACGTCGGCCGTCAGCGGCACGGGCGCGAAGCGCGCCGCCATGCCGTTGAGACGGACGGCCTCGGATGAGGGTGAGGCCGAGGTGGAGGGTGACGGTGAGGGTGAGGGTGAGGGTGAGGGCGACGGCGGCGTTTGAGCGCTCATGATCGACGAGGCGAGGATGGCCGCGAGCAGCAAGGGCACGCTAGCGCTTCGTGGCCTGGCCCAGCTCGCGCACGAACAGCACGAGCTGCCACCGCTCGGTCTCCGAAGGTATCTTGTCCTCGTACTTCGGCATGATGACGTTGTTGCCTTCCTCGATGATCCCCTTGGAGATCCGCCAGAAGATGTCGCCGTCCGTGAGGTTGTCCTGCACCTTCGGGCGGGTGAGGTTGCGGGGAGCGTGTCCCTTGCGCTGCTCGTGAAGCCGCGCATTGGGCCCGTCTCCGCGTCCCGAGACGCCGTGGCACGTCTCGCAGTGCTTCTGCCAGAGCGTGTGGGCGCTGCGCAGCGCGCTGTCGGACCGCATGACCGGATTGCGGCGGTCCCGCGCTGCCTCGGGGATCTCGTAGGGATCGTCGGCGTCCTTCTTGGCGACCGCGGCCTGCCCTTCGAGGGCCCTCACCGCGATGAGCGGCGACAGCACCAGTGCGCCCACGCAAACGAGCTGCTTCATCATCTCCAGGCCACCCCGCCGCGCCGGTGCGAGTCCGGGGCCATCCCCCGGCATCATGATACGACGGCCTTCCGGGCTTACCGCGGCTTCACCTCGATCAGGACAGGCAGCGAATCGGGCTGGCCATCGGGCGCCGCCCCGGCATAGGGCAGGAACCGGCTGGGAAAGCCGCTGAAGCGCTTCGAGTTGAAGACTCCCCACAGGCGGCTGGCATACAGGGGCAGGCTGGGCGCGTTCGCGACGTACAGCCGCTGCAGCTGCCAGGCGAGGTCCGTCTGCTCCTTGACGTCGGCGGTGGCTTCGAAGCGGCGAAGCAGCTCCCCCGCCTCCGCGCTGGCGAAGCGGTGGAAGTTGTCGACGGCATCCTCCCCGATCGGGCGAACGAGCGCGCCGTCCATCTGGCCGCGGTAGAACTGGTAGGGTGTCGGCCCCCGGCTGCCGAACCCCAGGCTCATTTCGAAGCGTCCCTCCTTGAGCGCGCCGAGCCAACGGTTGTAGTCCAGGGACTTCACCGAGGCCGCGACGCCGATCTCACCGAGGTTCTGCTGGATGATGCCCGCGGCGGCCACCCAGTCCGTCCACCCGTGCACGACGTTGATCTCGTATCGCATGGGCCCCGATCCCGGAACGACACGGATGCCGTCGCTGCCCCGAGCGAGCCCCGCCGCGTCCAACATGCGGTTCGCTTCCGCGACGTCCCGCTTCGTCCAGTCGGGGCCCGGTGGCGGCGCCGTATCCTTCCAGCGCTTCTGCGACTCGGCCAGCCCGGTCGCGTCGGCGGACATCGGGTAACCGCTCATCGCTTCGCTCATGATCCGCGGCCGGTCGATCACCATGCTCACGGCCTTCCGGACGTCCCGCTCGTTGAACGGCTTCTGGCGCGTATTCAGATAGAGCAGGGCGGTCGGCGCGAAGTCGGGATACCAGTACTGATGACGTGCCGGGTCTTTGGCCACCCAGTTCTTTTCGATGTCGGGAAGGAACAGCGACGCCCAGTCGAGCTCGTCCGAGGCCAGGGCTTTCAGGATCTCTTCGTTGCTGCGGTGCAACGGGACGCGCAGCACGGCGACGGCCGGCTTGCCGCTCTGCCAGTACTTCGGGTTACGGCCGAGGTCGTACACGGTGGCCTCGAATCGCCGCACCTCGGTGAACGGGCCCGTCCCCACCGGGTCGGGGTCGTCGAAAGACGCCGGCTGCGCCACGCTCTTCCACTTGTGCTCGGGAACGATCGGCTGATGTCCTATGTAGACGAGGCCGGGGGTGTAGGGCCGCTTGAGGGTGAACTCGACGGTCGCCGTGTCGACGGCGGTGACGTCGGCGAGGAAGCTCCAGAGCTTCTGGCGGTCGAGCGCGGGAGCGCGGCGCATCAGGTCGAACGTGAAGACGACGTCGCGCGCGGAGAACGGCGTTCCGTCGGACCACAGGACGCGGGGGCGGATCGAGAATCGAAGCCTCGTGTTGCCCGTGGTCCATTCGTATCCTGTCGCCAGCCACGGGATGTAGCTACCCGTCGCCCGGTTGTAGACGATGAGCGGCTCGTAGATCCCCGCCGTGGACGGGAAGCGCGTCTCCGAGTCGTCTCGGAAGGGGTTGAAGACCCTCTTCCATTCCCCCCCGCGGGGCCCCACCGACACGGTGAGGGCCGGGCGGTCCGGGCCGGCCGCCACCGTGAGCGCCGTGGCCGCGAGAACGGCCAAACCTGACGCCGCGCCGTTGGTGCGTCGCATGAGGGATTTGGCGCGAGATGTTAGCACTCCAGTTGCTTGGGCGCGCGGGTCAGGTTCCGCGAGCCGTCGGGGGTGACGAGCGCGACGTCCTCGATGCGGACGCCGCCCAGGCCGAGGTAGTACAGCCCGGGCTCGACCGTGACCACGTGGCCGGCACGCAGCGTGGAGGGCCGGGCCGAGATCGACGGCGCCTCGTGGATCTGCAGGCCCAGGCCGTGCCCGGTGCCGTGGAAGAATCCCTGCATGCGGCCATCCTTCATCCCCGTGCGGTACCCCCGCGCTTCGAACAGCGCTTGGATGTCGCGGTGGATCGAGGGGCCGTCGGCCCCGGGGCGAATGCGGCGGTGGCCCAGGCGCACGCCCTCGTCCACGAGCGCGTACACCTCCTTCAACCGCTCGCTCGCCCGGCCCCGCACGACCGTGCGCGTGAGGTCGCCGAAATAGCCGGTGCGCTCCGAGCGCGGAAAGATGTCCATCACCACCGGCTGGTGGGCCCGGATCGGCCCGTGGCCCTCCTCGTGCGGGTCCACCGCCTGGTCCCCCGGCGCGCAGATCGTGTGGGAGGGGACGCAGCCGCGGGCCATGATGGCGGCGTTGACCTCGGCGCGCAGGTCCTCCGCGGCGAAGCGGCGGCCGTCGCGGCGCAGGTAGCCGTCGCGGCCGATGCGGCAGGAGCGCAGCGCGGCGAGCCCGGCCTCCAGGCCCGCCTCGGCGGCCCGGAGCGCCTCGACGATCGCCCGCACCTCGTGCGGCCGCTTCCTTTCCCGCTCCGGCCAGAAGGGATCGGGCGCCGCGCGGACGCCGATGCCGAGGCCTTCCAGTTCGCGGGCGAGACCGACCGGGAAGCTGCGGGGCACTTCGACCCGGCGGAGCCCGAGGTCGCGGAGCACTTGCCGTATCACCGCCGCGGGAGTGGCCTTTCTCTTCGCGGCCTCGATCCGCTTCGCAACGGCCGACCAGAACAGCACGCGGCGCACACACGCCTGCCGCCGCGCGCGGTCACGCTCGAGGTCGCTCATGACCATCAGCCGCCGGCGGCCGGCCTGCACGAAGAGGAAGGGGTCGGGGGCGAAGAAGCCGGTCGGATAGAGCAGGTCGGCGTCGGTCTCGGAGGCGGCGTAGACGAGACGGGCCCGGCTCAACGGACGGCGGTGTGGCGGGGCGTGAGCAGGGCCAGCAGGACGAGCCCCGACGCGATCGCCGCCGCCTGGAACGCGGCGCTCCAGGGGCCGGCCTCCCCCAGGTAGCGGGCGGCCGCCAGGAAGGCAAAGAGGCCGAGGAGGGGCAGGATCCGGCGCTCCCGCCGGCGGAAGAACTGAATCAGCGTCACGACGGTGGCCGCCACGTACAGCCCCACCATCAGGCCGGCTCCACCTCCACGAGCGCGTCGTAGAACGTCGCGCCGCCGCCCATGTCGGTCAGCTCCTGGCCGGTGACGGCGTTGGCGTTGCGGCCACCCGGGCAGGACTTCGCCCACCAGATCGACAGCCCCACCACCACGCCCGGCCGCGCCGCATCCGACACGCGGGCGCGGGCGAGGAACGAGCCGCGGTCGTTGAACGTGCGGACCATCGCCCCGTCTTCGATGCGGCGCTCGCCCGCATCGTCGGGATGGATGGTCAGGCTCGGGCCGCTCTCCCGGCGGACGAACGTGGGCTGAGCGGAGAAGGTCGAGTTCAGGAAGTGGTGGGCGGGGGGCGAGATGAACGCCAACGGATATGTCCGCGCCCGCTCGCGGTTGCTCGTCGGCCCCTCCCGCGGCGGTACGTAGTCGGCGAACAGCTCGCACCGGCCCGAGGGCGTCGGGAAGCCGCCGTTGGCGAAGGGCGCGAATGGATCCGCCACGTTGAGACGCACCGAGCCCTCGCGCTCCAGGCGATCGAACGAGATGCCGCTCAGGTGCGGGTGGTCCCACTTGAGCGCGTGACGCGCCATCTGCTCGTCGCTCTCGGAGAGGCAGGCCTGGGTGAGGCCCATGCGCCGAGACAGGAGCCGGAACAGCTCGGTGTTCGGCTTGGACTCGCCAACGGGCGCGATGGCGGGACGGCTGAGGCTCAGGTGCAGGTGGCCGTACGCCTTGTGGATGTCGTAGTGCTCGAGCGTCGTGGTCGCCGGCAGCACCACGTCGGCGAAATCCGCGGTGTCGGTCAAGAACAGGTCGTGGACGGCGATGAAGAGGTCTTCCCGCGCCAGCCCCCGGTGGACCTGGTCCTGCTCCGGCGCGACCGCGGCCGGGTTCGAGTTGTAGACGAACAGCGCCTTGACCGGCGGATCGAGCGCCGGGTCGAGGAGGATCCGGCCGAGCTGGCTCATGTTCAGCGTGCGGGTGCCGGGCGGAATGAGATCGGGACGCTCGAGGGCCTCCGAATCGATGGGGAACGTGCCCGAGGTCGAGAGCAGCATCCCGCCCCCGGGATGGCGCCAGGCTCCCGTGAGGGCGGGCAGGGACGTGATCGTCCGTACGGCGGTGCCCGCGCCCGCGTGGCGGTTCAGGCCGTAGTTGATGCGGATCGCGCTCGGCGTCGTCGTCGCGTACTCGCGCGCGAAGGCTTCGATCTCGGACGTCGAGAGGCCGGTGACCTGCGCGACACGCTCCGGCGCCCACTCGCGGGCCCGGCCCTTCAGCGCATCGACGCCGCGGGTGTGCTTCTCGATGTAGTCGCGGTCCTCGAGACCGTCGCGAAAGATCACGTGCATCACGCCCAGGGCGAGCGCGGCGTCGGTCCCGGGCAGGAGCGCCAGATGGGCGTCCGCCTTCTCGGCCGTCCGCGACCGGTAGGGGTCGACGACGACGAACCGGGCGCCGCGCCGCCGAGCCTCTTCGATGAAAGGCCACAGGTGCACGTTGGAGCTGACGATGTTGGCTCCCCACGCCACGATGAAGCGGGCGTGGACGACGGCTTCGGGATCGAAGCCCATCGACTTCCCGACCGTCGCCTTGAGGCCCGCGGCGCCGGCACTGGCACAGATCGTGCGGTCGAGCAGGCTCGCCCCCAGCGCGTTGAAGAAACGCCGGTCCATGCTTCCGTACGAGAGCAGCCCCATGTTGCCGGCGTAGGAGTACGGAAGGATCGCCTGGGGCCCGTACGCGGCGATGACCTGCCGGAAGCGCGAGGCCACCGTGTCGAGCGCCTCGTCCCAGCCGATCGGCGCGAACTTCCCCTCGCCCTTCTTGCCGATGCGCCGGAGCGGCTGCCGGATGCGGTCGGGGCTGTACACGCGCTCCAGATAGTGGTTGACCTTGGCGCAGAGGAAACCCTGCGTGAATCGGTGATCGGGATCGCCCCCGATCGCCACCGCGCGCCCGTCCTCCACGTCCACCGTCATGACGCAGGTGTCGGGACAGTCGTGGGGGCAGACGACCTTGAGGCGGCGGCGGGCGGGCGCTTCGGCGGCGGTGGTGGCCATGGGGCGGCGTACCTCGAAGGGCCTATGTTACGCCAGCGCCTCCGTTACCGCGCCTCCCGCACCGCCTGGAACTTCACCGGCTGGACGTACGCCGGGCTGATCGAGAAGTTCGCGATCGCCGCCTCGACCACGAACGACCCGGGAGGCCCGTTCTGCGTGAACATCGCCGTACCGGTCCGGTTGCGAGTCGCGCCCAAGGCCGAGGTGTTCGTGCTCGCCGTCTGGCCGGCGGGCACCGCTACCGCGAAGGTCGAGACCACCACACCCGACGTATCGAGCAGGGTGAGGGTACCGCTGACGGCACCGCCGGTCGTGTTCAGGAACGAGAAGTACGTGTCGAACGAGGCGTTGGTGCTCCACGCCGCGCTGAACTGCGTCGTGTCGGACCAGCCGAAGGTGACCGTGAGCGGCCCGCCCGTCGTGTTCACCAGCCGCGCCTGGTAGAAGGTCTGGGTCCCCGTCGCGGTAAAGCTGACGCGCGTGAGGCCGCCCGTCCCCGAGGGATCGATGGTGGACGTGTCGTTGGTCGGGAGGGTGGAGCCGGCGGTGCATGTGTCGTCGCCCTTGAACACGGTTAGCGTCC
>Ga0070698_100009851_pt1 | contig 10216 bp, 12 predicted proteins | sample KBSK1502metaG_FD_65477 | JGI IMG/M metagenome (GOLD analysis project Ga0070698, IMG submission 65477) | Corn, switchgrass and miscanthus rhizosphere microbial communities from Kellogg Biological Station, Michigan, USA - KBS K1-50-2 metaG | ecosystem: Host-associated > Plants > Roots >... | reverse complement strand
GAAGGCCAACGCAAAGAGGGCGAAACGAAGCAGCAAGCGCCCCCTGAACTTCTGGAAGAAGTTTTTGAGCTGAATGAATCACTCGACGAATTGCGGGAGGCCAGAGAATCCCACGGAAATCTCGCCGAATTAAAGGCCAAACTCGAATCCGCCGAAGCGAATTTTCAGGAGAAGCTAGGAGAAGTGGACGCGCAGCTTCACTCTGTGGCGAAGGACTGGGACGCTGCGGTGGACGCCAACGCCGATACCGCCGCGCGCAGCAACCTGTTCGCCCGCATGAACGATCTGCTCAACCGCCGCTCCTACATCCGCAATCTCGTCGCCAGCGTTGAAAAGGAGCTGGCTGCATAGCGCGTTAGATAAATCTCACCGGCAGTTGGTTGCCGGTCACTGGACACTGACATGGGACGCATCGTCGGAATCGATCTTGGAACTACCAACAGTCTCGTCGCGTATCTTGACCCGCAGACGAAAAAACCAAAATGTATTGAAGGTCCGCACGGCTCGACGCTCTGTCCGTCCATCGTGAGTCTCGATCCCGATGGAAACATCATTGTCGGAGAACCGGCTCGCCGTCGCCTTCTCACGCAGCCCGAGCGCAGCATCTACTCTGTCAAGCGCCTGATGGGCCGCGGGGTAAAAGACGTTCAGGACGAACTAAAGCTTTTTCCATTCCGTCTCGATCCATCCAGTGGCAACGTGATTCGCGTGCGACTCGGGGAAAAGGTTTTTACGCCTCCGGAGATATCCGCATTTATTTTGCGCGAGCTGAAAAATTGGGCGGAAGCGTTTTTCGGCGACTCCGTCGACCGTGCCGTCATCACCGTGCCCGCTTACTTCAATGACGCGCAGCGCCAGGCCACCAAGGACGCCGGGAAGATTGCCGGACTCGAGGTTCTTCGTCTGGTGAACGAACCGACCGCTGCGGCGCTTGCATACGGCTTGCACGAAAAACAGCGCGGCCAAGTCGCCGTGTATGACCTCGGCGGCGGAACATTCGACATTTCGATCCTGAAATTGATCTCCACCGACGAAGGCGATATTTATCAGGTTCTTTCGACCAACGGCGATACGCATCTTGGCGGCGATGACATCGACAATCTCCTGCAGGCTTTCGTCCACGAAAAGATTCTGCAGACCGATGAAATTGATTTCTCGCCGCACGGCGAGATCGCGCAGGAACTTCGCAAAGCCTTGATCGCCATCAAACACGAATTGTCCGAAAAGGAAATCGCCACGCTGTGCTTTCCTCTGCCGAATGGCAAAATATTCACGCAGGAATTCACGCGTGGTGCGCTCGACGCTTTGATCCGCCCAGTGGTCGACCGCACCAGGGGGCCGGTAAAGCTGGCGCTTGCCGACGCCAAACTCAAACCCTCCGAAATTGACGAAGTCGTGCTGGTTGGCGGCACCACACGCACTCCGCTGATTCGCCGTACGGTGCAAGAGTTCTTTGGCCGCGCTCCCCACACGGAACTGAATCCGGACGAAGTCGTTGCGTTAGGCGCCGCCGTTCAGGCCGACATTCTCGAACATGGCGTCAGCAATACGCTGCTCCTCGATGTGACGCCACTTTCACTCGGCATCGAAACCTACGGTGGCGCAGTGGCAAAGATCATCACGCGCAATTCCCCCATTCCGGCCAGCGCGCAGGAGCTCTACACCACCGGAGTCGACAACCAAACCGGGATTGATATCCACGTTTTGCAAGGGGAACGCGAACTCGCAAAGGACTGCCGCTCGCTTGCGCGGTTTACTTTAAAAGTTCCGCCGGCGCCCGCGGGTCTTCCGCGCATCGAGGTAAAGTTTCTGATCGATGCAAACGGGATACTTCAGGTAGGTGCAAAGGATGTTCGCACTGGCAACCAGCACTCGATTGAAGTCCAGCCCAGTTACGGAATCAGCGATTCTGAAATTGAACGCATGCTCGAGGAATCCATCGAGTACGCGGAGCAGGATTTTGCCGAGCGGCAGGCCATTGAAGCGCGCACGGAGGCGGAGTCCATCCTGACAGCCACCGCGAAAGCTCTTGCTACGGAACAGGCGGTGGCGCTTCCTGCGGAAGAGCGCGCTAGAATCGATCAAGCGGTTGCCGCTTTGCGCGAAGCCACTTCGGGAAGCGACTATCGCCTGATGCGCAAGAAAATTGACGAATTGAACGAAGCGACCAATCATCTGGCGGAGACCATGATGAACAGCGCGGTCAACACCGTGCTGCAAGGCAAGAGACTAGCGGATTTCTAGAAACCGGTTTTCAGGAATTGTTGGGAGGGAAGAGAGATGGGCGGCAGTAATCCGTATATCGAAGAAGTAAAATACAAGCCCGCGACGAAGAAATTCAAGGTCACGTTTCTTCCGAGCGGGAAAACTTTGGAAGTGGATCCCGCGGAAATTCCGTACGGCCACAACGGGCTTCCCGGCAGTATTCTCGATTTTTCCGAAGCGCTTAAAGCGGGACTCGACCACGCGTGCGGCGGTGTCTGCGCCTGCTCCACTTGCCATGTTATTGTCAGGGAAGGTCTTGAATCCTGCAACGAAGCAACGGATGCGGAGCTCGATGAGCTCGATGAAGCACCGGGCATCACACCTAAGTCACGCCTCGGCTGCCAGACCGTTCCCGACGGCACCACGGACATCGTTGTCGAAATTCCCGGTTGGAACAAGAATTACGCAAAAGAAGCCGATCACTGATCTGTCGGCGCACGTTCACGGTGCAACTAATTTCTTGTAAGGAGCCATCATGCCCCCAACGTTCGACTGGGATAGTGTTGAAGACATTGCCATCGCCCTGACCGACAAATTCCCCAACGTTGATCCGTACACCGTCCGCTTCACGGATATGCACAAATGGATCACCGAGCTTCAGGGTTTCGGAGGCGATCCCGCGAAATCCAACGAAACAAAACTCGAAGCGATTCAAACCGCGTGGCATGAAGAATGGGAAGACCGCACGAAATCATGAGCCTCTGACGCAATTCCTCCGCGGCCTATTGCAAATAGGTTCTGTGAAGGTACTCAACTGTAGCGTCGTCCAGGCTGGAATAGTTGGTGCGCAGGGCCTCGAGGAGTGCGGCTTCGCCGGACGATTCTGTTCGCTCGGCATTGAGCAGCCGGTCCAGTCCGTCCGCGCCGAAGCTGCCTTCAATCGACTCCACGGCTGCCAGCGACCAGCCGTAGGCAAACCAAGATTCCGAACTGGAAAATTTCAGCCACGGTCCTTCGAGGGTTCGTAGCGATTTTCCCTTGCCGCTCTCGAACATCGCTACCAGCTGCGCGGCACTTTCTCCTGTTCGCCGGCCTGTCATCCACTGCGCGATACCTTCGTGCAGCCAGCTCGGGCAACGGCCTTGCGTTTTCTGAAACAAAAAGCTGTGCGTCAATTCGTGTTTGAGACTGATCGCAAGCGGCGGTGAAACTTTTTCCATTCCTTGCACGGGAACACGAATTCGTCCGTCGTTCAGAGCGCCCGCCCAATCCGGCACGTGCGTCACGTCACGAAAAGCTTCTCGAGTGTAAAGGATGACCGCAATAGGCTCTGCTGGCGTGTAGCGAAGTTCCGCCTGCAGAGATTGAAATTGCTCTTCGAGAGTGTAAATCACTTCAGATGCCAGCTGGCGGCTCGCGCCCCCGTGGTAACGCAAGACGAAATGCTGCGATTCGCCCTCTTTGAAATCATTTTCTGCTTCCTTGTCGCGCTCCGCTTTTTCCAGCAGGCCCGCCACTTTGGTGTCCGGCCGGATCCGCTGCGCGGTTTGGAGATCGGCAATTGCCGCATCCATCTGGTCCAACCGGTAATGCGTCCAGCCTGAGAGAGCGGCCAGCTTCGCCGACTGCGGAGAGAGTCTTCTGGCCTTCTCGATCAACTCCAGTGCGGGACTGAATTCGCTCTTCATCAAAAGCGCGTACACCTGCCCGTCCAGACTCGCCAGCACCAGATCGCGCTGTCGTCCTGCAAAAGGTTCCATGGCCTGGAAGTGTTCGATCGCTTCGTCGGGCTTATGTTGCGACAATTCGAATTCTCCCGCGGCAAGATGGGCCAACGCAGCGCGCGTCACGGCGCTCGAGTTGCCGCTCGCAGCTTGAGCCTCAAGGGTCGCAATGTAGCCAGAATCGATCACCCCTTCTTTAACGACCTGGGTTTTCATAGCCGCATATCCGTTTGCGGTTGGTGTCGCAGGACGCACCAGCGGAATTTCCGCCGCGGCGCGGGACGCTTCAGAAGTCAGAACGCCGAGCGGGGAAGTTGCAGGTGGAGGCAGGTTCGCGATCCGCTCGAGACTCTTGCAATCTACAAAACCGATTCGGCTCGTTTGCCGCGAAGGCCTGACTCCGCACCAGATCCTTCCGCCCTGGTCGATCCGCAAATCCACGTAGACGGAACTACCTTTTTTGAGCGTCGAGGTTTGCTCGCTCGAAGCGTCCATCTCGTGGAAGACGGTCACCGCGTCCCATTTTACCGTTGCGTCGGTGGCAGCAGTCGGCATCTGAGAGCTCTGGCCGCGAGCAGCCGCAGGAAAGCACAGGGCTGCCAACAGGCAAGCCAGCCACGCACGCCTACGATCGCATATCCGTATTTTCAAGGTGCCCCGGTCGACAATGAGAGACACTACGGCTTCACTCGTTTTGCGTCAAGCAGACCGATCTGCGGACAGGTTACAGAACTCTCGATTGCTGCGGCGGAATTTTGCATGCCATGTGCTGCCGGCGGCAACAATTCACTCGGCTTGTCGCCTCTCTCAAAATCGAATCAAGTTGGGTCAAGGTGTAGACACCTTTGAACGAGCTAAACGTGCCTTGAGGACGTGGAAGATGTTCGATATGCATTGGATCGAATTGTACTGGCCACATACGCCTGTCGAGCCTGGCGCTCGTGTCGCAGTTCTCGTATCCCATCTCGGATTCTGGTCTATGAATGCCTGTCGGATCGTTTATGTGATCGATGAGCAGGGTCAATCGGAAAAAATACGGCTTCGCATACGGCACTCTGCCTGATCATGGCGAACGCGGAGAAGAGCGATTCACGGTTGAATTCAATTCCGATCAATCGGTCTGGTACGACCTGTATGCGTTCTCGCAGCCAAGCACGCTTGCGCGATTGGCTTATCCTTTCACAAGAATATTGCAGAAACGCTTCGCTACGGACTCGAAGGCGGCCATGGAGAGAGCCGTTCATTCGGCCGGATGTAATCGAAGGTAACCGCGTTATACGTCGCGTTTACCAGCGGTAACTTCACTTTTGGTAGTCGGTCCAAGAGGCGAGCCATCAATGGCCGACGAATCAGTTGTGAATGAGCCATCCAACCTTTCTTTGAGGGTCGGTATCCTATATTCAGGAAGCCCTTCACTGACGAAGTTAGTTCTGTTCCCCGGTGCGTCCCAGCAGCAATTGGGGCGTGTGAGGCGCGACCCAGCAGGCCCATAAAGGCCTGTTCGGCTCGAATGCGTGAGCCGAGCAGGTGAAGTATGCACGGCTACAGCACAGACTCTAGTGAAAGGAGGGTCGTTCCCCTTTTGCTTGCGTCTGTGGCGATTGCTCTCGCGTGGGTGTCGTCCAGGATTCTCGCGGTTACGCACCTCTTCGTGCCGTGGTGGCTGGATGCTCCCTCCAGCCTGGCTTTCTACGGCGCACTCTACGCCCTTTTCGATACATATCTCTGGCGAAACGGCCTCGTGTCGAAATTGGGGCTAGTTAGAATTCCGAATCTTGCTGGACAGTGGCACGGTTACCTTATCTCCTCTTTTGACGGCCATGCGAAGCGCCACAACCTGATGATTAATATCTTCCAGAGTTGGACGCAAATCACCGTATTCCTCACCACTGCCACATCAATGTCACGCAGTTCCGCGGCGATGATTCAAGTCGAGGACCCGGAAGGCGTCGCGTTAATTTACCAGTATCAGAATCAGCCACTGGCAGACGCGATGAGAACGATGCATATGCACTACGGTACTGCGATGTTGAGAATCTCTAGCGACGGCTGCATGGTCGGAGATTACTATGCGGGGCGCGACCGACGGACCTTCGGTCGGATTTGTTGCCATAGACAGTTGCGCAGTCCGCAGACGGACGCAGAATCCGTCTATACCGCGAGCGGAGGCACCGCATCGAGGCTCAGGATCACGGACATTTTTGATTGGACCGTAAAACTTGCAAGCACTGTGCGGGTGTAAGCGCAAGGCGAGGGGCTGATATGAATTCGTGAACGCATTCGGCCAGCTAAATTGGAAGAACGTCGGGCAGCTCGTCGCTACAAATTGGCCCTTCCGATCGAAATCAGGCTCGATTCCGACCTCAGGGAGTTCGAGTCAATCTCTGGAAGGACACGCGATATTTCGACTCATGGCTTTTACTTCAGGATCGGCCAGGGGCTGAGTGTAGGAATGAAAATCCGATTTTCGATTATGCCTCCCTGGGAAGGGGGCACCCATGCATTTATCAGCGGGCGGGCTAGGGTCGCGCGTGTCGAAGAAGTTTCGGAAAGCAGCGTCGATCATGTGGGCGTCGGCGCCGTGATCGACGCATACAAGTTCGGCCAAACGGAATCGTCCAGCGTGTTGAGCGAATCTGGCCCTTTCCATTATAGGGCCTCACGCATCCAACAACCACCAACACGCAGAACTCAACCACTACCGCACACGAAACTCCGTTAACGGTCTTCAATTCGATCCAGAAGCGTTCGTTACGCGCCTGAGAGCGGAGAGAAGCACATAAGTCCGACGTATCGTTCGCGTTGGATTGGCGTTCAGCATTTCAAGTGATTTTAGGATTCCATCCTACTCATTACGAACGCAAGGATCGAGACGAATTGGCCACACGATAAAGGGTATGTCGTTACCGGCGCAGTCGCACGGGAGGCGGTCATCGAAGCGAAAGAATCAAGGCTGGAAAAAGCGGTCGAGGCATTGTCAGAGAAAAAGTTATGCGCATAAGTGAAATGACAAATGTACATCGGCATAGGAAATGAATATTGTATATCAATAGAGTAAATACAGGCTCTCTGCCCGTTCTCTTGATAACAGGCCCTGGTCTCGTTCATAATTTTCATCAAGGAGACCGATCCCATGCCCACACCGCAAACGCTCGACCAGTGTTTTTCTCTGTTAGGTTTGCATCAGGGCCGTTTACATAGCTGTTCGACTAATAATTAAGCTGCTGTGCCGCATCGTCTGCTGGGTCCTCTTTATGTGGGGTGATGATGAGCAGTCTGACCCAAGTCTTAAAAGTTTCGCCTCCTAAGCTAAACCGGTGTTGAGAAAACGAAGCGTTGTTAACGCGCTCCGGATAGTTGCAGTAAGCCTATAGGAGAAACAAAATGAAGTCAGTCAGTGAAGTGGCGAACGAGCGTCGTGAAAAGGATCACGAGGCATCTCGCAAAGCTGTGTTACCCAACAAGGGAAAGACACAAAATCCCAATACAAATTGGGGAAGCAAAGAACAGAGGGAAACGTCTGTCACCGAAGGCCAGCTAAATCTTGGCTCGAATCGAAACATGGGTCGAGTGCATGAAAGCGAAGATGCACCGGAACACCAGCCCAGCGGTGCGTTTGGCTATTCGAAAGATCAAACAGTCCGTAAACACGAGCCGGCACCGGTGGTGGAAGAAGGTGCAATCGATAACCGGCAGACAGTCAAAAGCGGCGCCACACTTGGCCGTCATGTTCATCGCGATGACGGATTCCAAATCGAGAGCGCCGTTCGGCGAGTGTCCAACAAAACCGGAAAGAGACTGAGAAGGTTTTTGCGGATCGCCGAAAGAAATCCAGCGTGAATGGATAACAAGGAAACCATGGCCGCCCGTCGCAAGATTGTCGGCCTTCGCGTTGAAACAGTTCGCAGTACAGCAGTTCGGGGTCGGCGCTTTCGAAAAATGCGAGCCTACGCGCCGGCTGCCAATACCTGCCCGACTGGCCGTTTTGCCGGCGCCAGCGCGATCAGGGCTACACCGATGACAACCAGCGCAGCCACTCCCAGCAGTTCTCTGCGTTCGATCATTTTCTCATATGCCTGCACCGCCATAACAGCGGCGTGAGCGAAACTCGACCATGCGGTGAAGGCGACCAAGCTGCGATTCGCTGACGGGTTACGCACTGCCAGCAGCAAGAAAATCCCAAGCGTGACATAAAGGCTGAGCATCATCGCCAACGCAGGCTCTCGCGATAGAAATATCGTCAAAGGATAAACGGCAGCCAAAAAGAGCAATCCCACCAACACCAACACAACCTTCAGCGCTCGTTCCCGAATCATGGGGCCCTCCTTCTGAAAACTAAAATAGGCAAAGGCGCACGTACACGCTGATATCACCGACGTGAATCTTACGTTGATGATATCGGATAGGTCAACGAAACCGGAGGCACCGACGGTCGTGAAACCAATGTTGCGTCAACCTTCTTATCCATTTACGTTGTCATCCCTCTGACAATCGATCGATCAATACTGGCATCACGTCGTTCGCCAGGTGATCCAAAAATTGTGTCATTGTGTTGATTCTTTTCTTGCAGGCCGGGCACCCCGCGACAACTACGCCTTTTCCGCCCTGCGCGACAGATGGCGGCTCATCTACGAAATACGAAAGATCGTGGCGACGGATTTCTTTTTGGATTGCAGCGAGCAAAAGAGATTTCCGCAGGGTCGGACTCCAAGTTCAATGTGCAGAGGAATGGAAGGAACGGCAGTGTACATGTTCGCGTATGGGCTGCACATATACCTCGCTGATTTCCCAAAACCTTGACAGTTCCGCGTCGGAGATCTTCCGCAGCCGCTCCCGCAGAGCCTCGATATCGAATTCTTCTGTAAAGCCGATGCTCAAACCGCGTAACCATAAGGATACTTTCCATCTAGCCTTCAGACATCTGAAGGCGTAATATCTGAAAAGCATCTTAGCTCCGGCAGGTAAAAATTATGAGCCTCGTAACCGATATTTTGAGTCTCAGACAGAATCGATCGAGCAGCGTTGAAACCCTAATGGCCAAGATTGAATGGCTGAAGGCCGCAGAGGAAGAAGCACACATTTCGTCGCGCGGGTTTGCGGTCAGAGAGGCAGCAGACATTGTGCTGTTAAATGTCGCCACCCATGCCGCCGAAACCTTGAACGAGCCGCCCGAGATGCATAAGACCCGCCGTGCGCTCTCGACCTCTCGACGCAAACAACGTCACTCCGACCCAGGCTGGTTGCATCAGCGTAGGTTGTACTATCACGCCCAGTAAACCGACGTACTATAGGTACTTCCTGATTGATTTTTATATCTTTCACGAAGGTCCGAGTGTAACTGTGAGCGCTTCAAGCCGGCTCCAGGAAATTAAGCGAACATTTGGAACCAAGTTAGCACTCCGCGTCGTTATTCGGAGGCTGGCGAACGGCGATAAATCGTAAGGCACTGCGAGCGTGCAAGTCTCGTGTCACCTGTGATTTTTCGGTTCGGCTACACTAAGCGCAGAGGTCAAACAGACTCTCCGCATCCTACGCACGAGCAGCCTTGGGCGCTAATCCGAAAAGGATTTTTGCCCCATGCCGAGATTGAAAGACAAGTGGATTCAACCCACACCCATCACAGAAAAGTTTCCTGCGGTTCCTGAAAAGAACATAACCCCTGCATTTCTGAACCTTCAACAAGCGGCACTATATTTTGGAGCCACCACTTGGACGATCCGCAGGCGGATCGATAACAAAGAACTAGCGTGTGCCAAGATCGGAAAGCGCTTCATCGTCAAGCGGGAAGACATTGATAATATTTGGGAGAAGAAAGCGGATGCTGCTTGAGATTTGGTAGCCCGGACGGGAATCGAACCCGTAGTCTTTGCCTTGAAAGGGCAACGTGTTAACCGATTACACTACCGGGCCCTATTTAAATTCTATCACACGGTAACGGCGTCGAGCGCGTCTCGCTGCGAATCCAACTCTTCGATGCCGTAGCGTTTGAACATCGAATTGGTCTTGTGACCTGTCACGGTCATGGCTTTGCCTTCCTGGATGCCTTTACCATTCATGTTGCTTGCAGCAGTGCGGCGGAAGTAGTGAAGCTGAGCGCCGCGTAGCTCCGGGTCTTGGGATCAAACATGCCTAGCTTCAGTTTGTCGCAGGCCAGTCGCCATTCTTCCCGAAGACTCGTAGTGTCGAACACAGGCTCACCGTGCGGCCGAGTTTTCATGTTGACCATGAACGCGGTGGCCTCGTAGGGTTCGCCTTTCCTGTTCGTTAGTGCCAGGGAGTAAGGCTGT
>Ga0070698_100009850_pt1 | contig 10216 bp, 9 predicted proteins | sample KBSK1502metaG_FD_65477 | JGI IMG/M metagenome (GOLD analysis project Ga0070698, IMG submission 65477) | Corn, switchgrass and miscanthus rhizosphere microbial communities from Kellogg Biological Station, Michigan, USA - KBS K1-50-2 metaG | ecosystem: Host-associated > Plants > Roots >... | reverse complement strand
ACCCTCAATCGGGACGAGGGTCCCGTCCTCGACCTGGCCACGCTGTCGGCGATCGCCGAGGCTGCCGGTGAGGCGCCGGTGGTGTGTCACGCGCAGGGGGCGGGGATGGTCGAGCTCGCGATCGCAGGTGGCGTAGCGGCCCTGGCCCACACTCCGTGGACGCACCGGCTCGACGACGCGGTGATCGCCGAGTGCGTCGAGGCCGGGATGCGCTGGATCAGTACCCTCGACATCCACGGCTATGGCCAGTCCTCGCCCGATCAGCAGCGCGCGGTCGACAACCTCGGCCGCTTCCACGCGGCCGGCGGCACGGTGCTCTACGGCACGGACCTCGGCAACGGCCCGCTGCCGGTCGGGCTCAACCCGCGCGAGCTCGGCCTGCTGGCGGACGCCGGGCTCACAGAGGCGGACATCCTGACCGCCCTCACCGGCGACTGGCCGGTCCCGAGACCCGATGATCTCGTGACGTTCGTCCCCGACCAGGGCGGGTTCGCCGCCGCGACCGTCGTACGACGTGACCTGCTGGAGGACCTCGCATGATCGACCCGCTCGCGTCGTACCGCGACCTCTTCGTCGGTGCCGATCAACCGCTCGTGTACTTCGACGGCAACTCACTGGGTCGCCCGCTCAAGGCGACCGTCGAGCACCTCACGCGCTTCGTCGAGCACGAGTGGGGCGGGCGGCTGATCCGCGGCTGGGACGAGCTGTGGATGGAGCAGCCGCTGCGGCTGGGCGACGAGCTCGGCCGGATCGTGCTGGGTGCCGCCCCCGGCCAGACCACCATCGGCGACTCGGCCACCGTGCTGCTCTACAAGCTGATGCGGGCCGGCGTGGCCGCCCGCCCCGGACGTACCGAGCTGGTCGTCGACCGCGACAACTTCCCGACCGACCGCTACGTCGCCGAGGGCGTGGCCCGCGAGTGCGGACTGACCCTGCGTTGGATCGACACCGACCCCGAGACCGGCGTCACCGCCGAGCAGGTGGCCGCGATCGTCGGCGACCAGACGGCGTTGCTGGTGCTCAGCCACGTCTCCTACCGGTCGGCCTGGATCGCCGAGGCGGCGGAGATCACCCGGCTCGTCCACGACGCCGGCGGCCTGGTGTTGTGGGACCTCTGCCACAGCGTCGGCGTGCTGCCGGTCGAGCTCGATGCCTGGGGCGCCGACCTCGCAGTCGGGTGCACCTACAAGTACCTCAACGGCGGGCCCGGGTCACCCGCGTTCGCGTACGTCGCCGCGCGCCACCTCGAGCTGATCACCCAGCCGATCCAGGGCTGGATGGGCAACAGCGACGTGTTCCTGATGGGTCCCGACTACGTGCCGCATCCGTCGATCCGGCGGATCCTCAGCGGCACCCCGCCGATCCTCGCGATGGTCGCCCTGCAGGACATGCTCGCCCTCCTCGACGACGTGGGGATCGAGGCGGTCCGGGCCAAGTCCATCGCGCTCACCGACCTCGCCATCGAGCTCGCCGAGCGGCACCTCACGTCGTACGACGTCCGCGTGGCCACGCCCCGCGATCCGCAGCGGCGCGGCGGCCACGTCACGCTCACCCATCCGTTGATGGCGGACGTGACGGCCCTGCTGTGGGAACGCGACGTGATCCCCGACTACCGGGACCCGGGCGGTCTGCGGATCGGGCTCTCGCCGCTGTCCACCTCGTACGACGAGGTCGAGCGCGGCATCGAGGCGATCCGGGTGGCTCTGGCGGAGCTGGTCCTTCCCTGAGCCATCGCAGGGGAGTTGGATGAGGCCATGACGATCACCGACCTCAGTGGCAAGCGTGTTCTGCTCACCGGCGCGACGGGCGGCATCGGCCGCGCCATCGCCCACGAGCTGACCAGCAGGGGAGCCAAGCTCACGCTGACCGGCCGGCGGGTCGACGTCCTGGCCGAGCTCGCTGCCGAGCTCGGCGCCGCCACCGTGGCCGCCGACCTGGCCCGGGTCGGCGACATCGACCACCTGATGACCGAGGCCGACGAGGTCGACATCCTCGTCGTCAACCACGCTCTGCCGGCCAGCGGCCTGGTCCTCGACCTGAGTGAGGAGGCGATCCAGCGGATCGTCACGATCAACCTGCTGGCGCCGATCCTGCTGGCCCAGAAGGCCGCATCGGCCATGGTGGAACGGGGGAGCGGCCAGATCGTGCTCGTGGGCTCGCTGTCCAGCAAGGCGGCCTCCGCGGGGTCGGCGCTCTACAACGCGACCAAGTTCGGGCTCCGCGGCTTCTCCCTGGCCTTCCGCCAGGACCTGCACGACACCGGCGTCGGGGTGTCGCTGGTGATGCCCGGTTTCGTCAGCGACGCCGGCATGTACTTCGACACCGGACTCGACACTCCTCCAGGCACCGGCTCGGTCACCCCCGCGCAGGTCGCCCACGGGGTGGTCAAGGCGATCCTCAAGGACCGTGCCGAGGTCACCGTGGCGCCGCTGGGTCTGCGCGCCGGCACCACCCTCAGCCACCTGATGCCGGAGGTGTCGGCGCTGGTGCAGCGCAGGTTCACCCCGGAGGGCTACATGGAGCAGCTCATCGCGGGCCAGCAGGACAAGCGGTAGCGGCCTCACTCCGGTGATGGGGCCACGTGGCCCCATCACTGGAGTGCCGACGACAACTCAGGCGCGCAGTTCCTTGACCGCCGTCACGCGTGAGGCACCCGGTTCACCGTGCACACGAACTCGCGCAGGATGACGCCCGTGTCGACGGCCGTGCCGTTGCCGAAGGCGAGCCACAGCTCGTCGGTCGAGTCGATCGACCCGTTGCCGTTCTGGTCGCCGGTGGCCAGCGCAGCCGGATAGCCGCTCGGGAAGGCAAGCTGGTGCACCTGCCAGCGGCCACCGTTGAAGTCGGTGTCGCCGGGCTTGGCCTCGGCCACGTTGCGCTGCGCGCCGCCGAAGGAGTAGATCGCGTCGAACGAGCTGTCGGGCGCGCCCGTTCCGGACAGGTCGGTCGGTGTCGCGACCGTGCGGTAGAGCTGGCCGTCGATCCAGAACGCCGGACCGCTGACGCCCGCCGCCTGGGCGGGGAGCGCGGTGGCCAGCGCGAGCAGGGGAGCGGCGGCGAGCAGGGCGACGGAGCGGGCTGTGGAACCGAACATGGGGTCCTCCTGGAGGGGCGCCGGCGACCATCGCCGGCGCCCTTCCAGACCACCAGCCGAGCGCCACGAATCCCATGACGGGGCAGTGACGGAAGGCTTACCGAAGTCTTGTGTGCGCCAGTCTTGTGTGCGCCAGTCTTGTGTGCGCCAGTCTTGTGTGCGCCAGTCTTGTGTGGCCGGACTCAGCCCAGCAGCGCCTGTCCGACGTACTCGCCCCGGCGGACGCCGGGAGGTACTACGAAGAGTGCGGACCCGCGATGGATGAGGTACTCCATCAGCCCGTCCTTGCTGGAGAGCTGGCTCTGCATCGGGATGTACTGGGTCGCAGGGTTGCGCACGTAGGCCAGGAAGAACAGGCCTGCCGTCAGTCGGCCCAGCTCGTCGTTCCCGTCGGCGAAGTTGTAGCCGCGACGCAGCAGCTTCGCCCCGCCGTTGCTGGACGGGTGCGCGAGTCGCACGTGGGAGTCCATGGCCAGCTTCGGCGACCCGTCCGCGAACGTGGCGTCGAAGTCGGGGGCCGTGGACTCGCCGCCGCCGGACAGCGGCGCCCCGGTCGCGCGATCGCGGCCGATCAGCGTCTCCTGCTCACCGGCGGGCGTGCGGTCCCAGGACTCGATGCTCATCACGATCCGGCGAGCGACCAGGTAGGACCCACCGGCCAGCCAGTCGGCGCCCGGATCGTCGCCGCGCCGCACCCACACGTGCCGGTCGACCTCGGCGCGATCCTCAGCCTTGAGGTTGGCCGTGCCGTCCTTGAAGCCGAAGAGGTTGCGCGGGGTCTGCTGGGTCGTCGAGGTCGACGACGTACGGCCGAAGCCCAGCTGCGACCAGCGCATCGCCGCCTGCCCGAAGGCCAGCCGCGACAGGTTGCGGATCGCATGCACGGCGACCTGCGGGTCGTCCGAGCACGCCTGCACGCACAGGTCGCCGTCGCTGCGGGCCGGGTCGAGCTGGTCGGCCGGAAAGTGCGGAAGCCGTTCGAGCAGTCGCGGTCTCTGCGCCGCCAGGCCGAGCTTCTCGAAGAGGCCCGGACCGAACCCGAAGGTGATCGTCAGGTGCGCCGCGGACAGGCCGAGCGCCTCTCCGGTGTCGGCCGGGGGAGCGATCGCCGGATCGTGATCGCCGAGAGGCTCGCCTCCGCACATCAGCTCCGCGGCCGCCGTCCAGCGCTGGAGCAGCGCGACGACCTCGGCACGGTCGATGGTGCTCAGGTCGTACGACGCGAAGTACAGGCGGTCCTGGGCCGGCGTCACGATGCCGGCCTGGTGCTCTCCGAAGAACGGCACCCGCTGGTCGTCGGCCTGCGCCAGGGAGATGCCGGCCCCGAGGCCGGCGGCCCCGAGACCCGCCGCACCGACGCCGGCTCCGAGCAGCCCGCGGCGCGAGAGACCCATGCCTGCTGCCGGAGTCATGCGACCGCGGTGGCCAGCTGCGCGAGCGGCTCGGACAGCGCGTTCACCGCATCGGACAGCGCCTTCACCTGGTCGGTGGACAGCGCCGTGTAGGAGACGAATCCGTCGCCCCGCCGGTGCTCGTCGAGCAGGCGCTGCAGCTCCGCGAAGCGCGTGGTCAGGGTCTCGCCGAGCTCCGGGTCGGTCTGCTCTACCACGGGCTCCAGCACCTCGAAGGCCTTCTTTGCGCCGTCGACGTTGGCCTGGAAGTCGAAGAGGTCGGTGTGCGACCAGATCTCCTCCTCGCCGGTGATCTTGCCGTTCGCCACCTCGTCGAGGAGCTCCTTGGCGCCGTTGGCGATCTGCTCGCCGGTGTAGTCGGCGTGGGCCACCTGGCCCTCGAGCTCCTGCAGGTCGCTGAGCAGCCTGTCGGCGTACGTCGTGCGCTGCGTGTCCGTGAGCGCGACGTAGCCGGCCCCGGCGTCGGCCGGCCACAGGTCCTTCTCGATCAGGTGCCAGCCGGTCCACTCCTGACCGTCCTCCAGGTCGGCCTCGCGTGCGTCGGTGCGCGGGTCGAGGTCGCCGAAGGTCTCCGCCACCGGCTCGACGGCCTCCCAGTGCGCGCGCGTCGGCGCGTAGAGGGCCCGGGCGCGGTCGTCCTGGCCGGCCTTGTACGCCGTCACGAACGCTCGGGTGCCCTCGAGCAGGTGCTCGGTCTCGTGCTGGACGTAGCGCGCGTACTCCGCACCCGCGGTGCCGACCAGGGCCTGCTGCTCGACGGTGAGACCGGCCGTGTCGGCGCCGGCCGGGTCCTCCGAGCCGCAGCCGGACAGGGCCAGCGCGAGGGCCAGGGCGAGGGAGGTGCCGCCGGCCAGGAGGGCGAGCGGGCGAGAGGGGAGGAGCATTTCATCCGTCCTGAGAATCGAGTGAGGGTTACCTAACTAAGGGCAGCCTAACCTAATTGATCAGGTGCCGATGTCGGGGGTCCGTGGCAAGGTGGGCCCCATGAGCGAGAAGCTGACCGGGCAGGCCATCCTCGACGCCGGACTCGACGACTGGCGGCTGTTGATGCGCGAGCTCCGCGCCCACTTCGTGACCGGTGACTTCGCCACCGGGCTGGCCTTCGTGAACCTGGTCGGCGCTGCCGCCGAGAGCGCGAACCACCATCCCGACCTCGACTTCCGCTATGGCGCCGTGCGCATCTCCCTGACCAGCCACGACACGGGGGGTGTCACCCGGCGTGATGTGGCGATGGCGCGCGAGATCAGCGCGATCGCCGCCGAGCTCGGGCTCGTGACCCGTCCGGACACCGTCGAGCTGCTCGAGCTCGCGCTCGACACGGCCGACCAGGCCGCGATCACGCCGTTCTGGCGCGCCATCCTCGGTTATCAGGACAGCGCGGCCGTGCCCGATGAGGTGAGCGACCCGGCCGGCCTGCTGCCCACCCTCTGGTTCCAGGGCACCGACCCCCACGAGACGCCCCGGCAGCGCTTCCACCTCGACATCCACGTCCCGCACGACGTGGCGCTGGTCAGGCTCGAGGCGACGCTGGCGGCGGGAGGCACGCTGGTCAGCGATGCGGATGCGCCGTCGTTCTGGGTGCTGGCCGATGCCGAGGGCAACAAGGCCTGCATCTGCACCTGGCAATCGAAGGCCGGTTGAGGATCCCTCAGGCCTTGGCGCGCACGTGCTCCCGCAGTGCGGGGATGACGGTCTCGCCGTACACCCGCAGGGTCTCCTCCTTGTTGTCGTGCTGGAGATAGCCGGCGAACTGGGTCACCCCGATCGCTGCCAGCTGCTCGAGCTTGGCCAGGTGGTCCCCGACGTTGCCCAGCACGCAGAACCGGTCGACGATCTCGTCCGGCACGAAGGCCGTGTGCGGATTGCCCGCCTGGCCGTGCTCGTTGTAGTCGTAGCCCTCGCGGCCCTTGATGTAGTCGGTGAGCGCGTCCGGCACCGACCCGTGCTCGCCGTACTTCGCCACGATGTCCGCGACGTGGTTGCCGACCATGCCGCCGAACCACCGGCACTGCTCACGCATGTGCGCCAGGTCGTCGCCGACGTAGAACGGAGCGGCCACGCAGAACTTGATCGCGTCGGGATCCCGCCCGGCTGCGGCCGCCGCCTCGCGGACCGAGCCGATCATCCAGGCCGCGATGTCGATGTCGGCCAGCTGCAGGATGAAGCCGTCGCCGACCTCGCCGGCGGTCTTGAGAGCCATCGGTCCGTAGGCCGCGATCCACACCTCGAGCTCCGAAGTGCGCGCCCACGGGAACTGCAGCGTCGAGCCCTTGTAGTCGACCGGCCGGCAGTTCGCGAGCTCGCGGATCACGTGGGTGGCGTCGCGGACCTCCTGCAGGGTGGTGGGCTTGCCGTTCGTCACGCGTACGGCGGAGTCGCCGCGGCCGATCCCGCAGACGGTGCGGTTGCCGAACATCTCGTTGAGCGTGGCGAAGACGGACGCGGTGACGGTCCAGTCGCGGGTGGCCGGGTTGGTGACCATCGGGCCGACGATGACCCGCTTGGTCTGCGCCAGGATCTGGCTGTAGATGACGTAGGGCTCCTGCCAGAGCAGGTGGCTGTCGAAGGTCCACACGTAGTCGAACCCGTGCGCCTCGGCCAGGGCGGCCAGCTGCACGGTCCGCCAGGCCGGCGGGTTGGTCTGCAGGACGACGCCGAACTCCATGTGATCTCCTTCAGGACAGGTACTGGCTCAGGCCGCGCTTGAGGTACTGGCCGTGGCCCTTGGTGCCGACGTACTCGCCCTGGTCGATGAGCACCGTGCCGCGCGAGATCACGGTGTCGACGTGCCCCTCCAGCTCGTAGCCCTCGTACGCCGAGTAGTCCATGTTCATGTGGTGGGTCTTCCCCAGCCCGATGGACGTGTGCCCGTTGGGGTCGTAGACGACCACGTCGCCATCGGCACCGGGGGCGATCACGCCCTTCTTGCCGTAGAGCCCGAACATCCGGGCCGGCGTGGTCGAGATCAGCTCGACCCAGCGCTCGAGGGTGAGCTTCCCGGTCACCACGCCCTGGTACATCAGGTCCACCCGGTGCTCCACCGACCCGATCCCGTTGGGGATCTTGGAGAAGTCGCCGATCCCGAGCTCCTTCTGGTCCTTCATGCAGAACGGGCAGTGGTCGGTGGAGACCATCTGCAGGTCGTTGATGCGCAGGCTCTGCCACATGTGGTCCTGATGGCCCTCGGCCCGGGACCGCAGCGGCGTGGAGCAGACCCACTTGGCACCCTCGAACCCCGGTGCCCCGAGCTGCTCCTCCAGGGAGAGGTAGAGGTATTGCGGGCAGGTCTCGCCGAACACGTTCTGACCCCGCGCCCGGGCAGCGGCGATCTGCTCGACCGCCTGCTTCGCCGACACGTGTACGACGTACAGGGGAGCGCCGGTCAGGTGGGCCAGCATGATCGCCCGGTGGGTGGCCTCCTCCTCGGCCTGCCAGGGCCGGGCGATGCCGTGGAAGTAGGGATCGGTCTGCCCGCGCGACAGCAGCTGCTGCACGATCACGTCGATCACGCTGCCGTTCTCGGCGTGCATCATGATCATGCTGCCGTTCTCGGCGGCCTTCTGCATGGCGGTGAAGATCTGCCCGTCGTCCGACAGCAGCACGCCCTTGTAGGCCATGAACAGCTTGAAGCTGCTGACCCCTTCGGCGACCAGCTCGTCCATCGCCTTGAGGGAGTCCTCCTGGACGTCGGAGAGGATCTGGTGGAAGCCGTAGTCGATCGCGCAGTTGCCGCGGGCCTTCTCGTGCCAGAGCGCGAACTGGTCGAGCACGTGCTCGCCGGTGTACTGGACGGCGAAGTCGATGATGGTGGTGGTGCCGCCCCAGGCCGCGGCCCGGGTGCCGGTCTCGAAGGTGTCGGAGGCGAAGGTCCCGCCGAACGGCATCTCCATGTGGGTGTGTGCATCGACGCCGCCGGGGATGACGTACTTGCCGGCCGCGTCGATCACGGTGTCGGCCCGGCTCGACAGGTCGGAGCCGAGCACGGTGGATCCGGGCGCGAGCACCGCCGCGATCGTCTCGCCGTCGATGAGTACGTCGGCCGCGGTGGCGCCGGTGGCGCTGACGACCGTGCCGTTCTTGATCAGGGTCAGCATGTTCGCCTCGCTCAGGGTCGGGTGATGGCCGTGTAGGAGTCCGGCCGACGGTCGCGGAAGAACTGCCAGTTGTTGCGGACCTGGCGCACCATGTCGAGGTCGAGGTCGCGCACCACGATCTCCTCGTGGGAGTCGCTGCCCATCGCGCCGATCAGGTTGCCCTGCGGGTCGACGAACTGGCTGGAGCCGTAGAACGTGACCGCGAGGTCGCCGTACTCGTTGTCCTCGGTGCCCACCCGGTTGGGTGCGGCGACGAAGTAGCCGTTCGCGGCAGCCGCCGCGGGCTGCTCGATCTCCCAGAGCCGGTTGGACAGCCCCGGTTTGGTGGCATTGGGGTTGAACACGATCTGGGCGCCGTTCAGCCCGAGCTCGCGCCAGCCCTCGGGGAAGTGGCGGTCGTAGCAGATGTAGACGCCGATCGGCCCGACCGCGGTCTGGAACACGGGGTACCCGAGGTTGCCGGGCCGGAAGTAGAACTTCTCCCAGAACTTGTCGAGGTTCGGGATGTGGTGCTTGCGGTACTTGCCGAGGACGGTGCCGTCGGCGTCCACGACCACGGCGGTGTTGTAGTAGACCCCGGGCAGGTCCTCCTCGTAGATCGGCAGCACCAGCACGATCTGCAGCTCCCGGGCCAGCGCCGCGAAACGCTGCACGATCGGGCCGTCGGCCGATTCGGCGAAGTCGTAGTACTTCGCGTCCTCGGTGATCCCGAAGTACGGCCCGTAGAACAGCTCCTGGAAGCACACGACCTGGGCCCCCTGGCCCTTCGCGTCACGGGCGAACTGCTCGTGCTTGTCCAGCATCGAGTCCTTGTCGCCGGTCCAGGTGGTCTGGGTGATCGCAGCCCGAATGACTGTCATGCAGCACCTCCCTCGCTGCTTCCTGACGTTACTGGCGAATGCCGTGCGTGAGAACAGGTGGCAGTATCGATCCATGGGAGACAGGATCATCGGCCACTGGCTCGACAACAGGGAGTACGACGGTTCGTCCGGCAGGTATGGCGACGTCACGAATCCGGCCACGGGAGCCGTCACCGCGCAGGTCGCGTTCGCCGACGAGGCCGACGCGGCGAAGGTGATCGGGGCGGCCAAGGCGGCCGGCCCGGGCTGGGCGGCGACGTCGCTGGCCCAGCGCACCAAGACGATCTTCCGGTTCCGCGAGCTCCTCAGCGAGCGTGCCGACGAGCTCGCGCAGATCATCACCTCCGAGCACGGCAAGGTGCTCGAGGATGCCCGCGGCGAGGTGCTGCGCGGGCTCGAGGTCGTGGAGTTCGCGTGCGGCATGCCGCACCTGTTGAAGGGCTCGTTCTCCGAGGGCGTCTCCAGCGGCGTCGACATCCACTCCAAGCGGCAGCCGCTGGGGGTGGCGGGCATCATCAGTCCGTTCAACTTCCCGGCGATGGTGCCGATGTGGTTCTACCCCCTGGCCATCGGCGCCGGGAACACCGTCGTGGTCAAGCCGAGCGAGAAGGATCCCTCAGCCGTCCAGTGGACCGCCGAGCTCTGGCGCGAGGCCGGCCTGCCCGACGGCGTCTTCAACGTGCTGCACGGCGACAAGGTCGCGGTCGACGCGCTCCTGGACTCGCCGGACGTGAAGTCGATCAGCTTCGTGGGCTC
>Ga0070698_100009849_pt1 | contig 10216 bp, 6 predicted proteins | sample KBSK1502metaG_FD_65477 | JGI IMG/M metagenome (GOLD analysis project Ga0070698, IMG submission 65477) | Corn, switchgrass and miscanthus rhizosphere microbial communities from Kellogg Biological Station, Michigan, USA - KBS K1-50-2 metaG | ecosystem: Host-associated > Plants > Roots >... | reverse complement strand
GGGTGCGTCACCAAGAACTACAACATGGTGGGCTGGCGGATCGGCTGGGCGGTTGGCCCGCGTGAACTGTTGCAGCCGGTGCACGACGTCCATATCTTCAATGGCATCATGGCGAGCGGGTACTCGGAGGCGGGCGCGGCCGCGGCCCTCAACGGACCGCAAGACTACGTTTCGGCGTCGGCGCAGACCTACCAGCGCCGGCGCGACGCGCTGATCCGTCGGCTGCGGACCATCGACGGCATGCGGCTGGTCGTTCCCGATGGCGGCTATTTCTTCATCGCGAACATCGAGGCCTTCGGTGTCGCGGCCGGTGACTTTTGCCGCCGGCTACTGGAAGAGGAAAACGTAGCCATCACCCCGATGAATGCGTGGGGTTCGGACGACTTTGGCGACCATCACGTTCGGTTTATCTTCACGAATGAACCTGAGGATCGACTCGTCGAGGCGGCGAACCGGATCGCGGCCTATGTTGACCGGCACTATCGGCGTGGCTGATGAGCGCCTCTTCACTTGCTTTTCCGTCGGCAGCATCGCCGGGGTGTACGAGGAGATTTACGTCCCGCGGATCTTCATCCCCTGGGCCAGGCTGTTGCTCGACCGCGCAGCCCTTCGACCGGGCGAAGCCGTGCTCGACATCGCTACAGGCCCCGGAACCGTTGCGCGGATCGCGGCGGAACGCCTGGGCCCGCAAGGCCACGTCGTCGGAGCCGATTTCAGCGAGGCGATGATTGCGATCGCGCGGGCAAAGCCGCAGAACGCGGGCGCGGCGCCCATCGAGTATCTCGTCTCGCCAGCCGCGCCACTCGACGTCGATGACGAGGCCTTCGACGTCGTCACCTGCCAGCAGGGCCTCCAGTTTTTCCCGGACCGGGCCGCCGCCATCAAAGAGATATACCGCGCCCTCAAGCCAGGCGGTCGCGTGGTGGCGGCAGTGTGGCGCGAGATCGCGCTACAGCCTAGCTTCGCGGCGCTGGATGACGCGCTTCGTGAATGCCTGGCTGCGGATCAGGTCGAGCCGTACGGCGCGCCGTTTCGCTGGACGTCGGCCGAAGCCCTAGAGTCGGCCTTCACCGACGAGGGCTTCGATGCTGTCTCGGTCGAACAGGTGCGGCACCCATTGACCTACGAAGGTGGCGTCGCGCAGGTGATCGCGTCCCTCGCCGCCTCACCAATGGCCACCACCATTGCCGCGCTGGACTCGGAGACGGCCGCCCGCCTGCGAAGCGCCGCCGTCAGGCATCTCGAACCGCTTCTCGTCGACGGCCAGGTCCGAACACAAATGATCTCGAACCTCGTGACCGCGACCAAAGGGTCTTAAGCCCCCACCCTGCCCTCCCCCGCAAGCGGGGGAGGGTTATGACAGCGATCATGCGTTTGCGAACCGCAGTTTGGAGTTGCAGGCTGTATAGCCGGCCTTTACGCTACGCCCGCGACCTGTCAGAAAGCCAGCCGGTGAAGGAAACGACATCGGTAGGCTCCCGAAGACTGAGTCCGCAAGGATTCGGTTAGTACGGAGTGAAGGTCCTTCCGGAAACGGCTGGACTGGGCGGCGGTAAGGGCTCGTTGGGTCACACCGGCGGGTTATCAACCGTAACGATGGGTCGCTTCACTTTTCTGCAGGTTCTGCCGGCTTTGCCTTCCCGAGCCCGGCAGACCTGTGTATCGGAGTGGTCCCTTGTTTTCCGAACCTTAATGATCTATGGTCGTTTAGATAACCTTTAGGGACACCCAGGGCGAGGGCGGCTTCCGGCCGCCATACGGGGTGCAGCAGGAGGGATAGAGTTGGGGAAGCATCGCGGACTTGCCGTCGGAATACCGTTGGCGTCGATCATCGCCTTTGCCGTGCTTCCTGCTCAGGCGAGTGGGGTTGCCGGCGTGGGCAACGTTCCGCAGGGGACCCAGGCGAACACGGCCTACCAGGCGAGCTACCAGGTCAATCACGTCACCAACATCGATGCCACGACCCAGAAGGTGAGCTGCTACCGGCCGGAGGTCCCGCTCTTCACGTCCAACGGCCCCAACGATGGCTACACCGGCATGCAGCCGTGCACGGGCGCCACGACCGGTGAGAACACCGGCTCGACTGCCGAGAACCCAACGACGGGCGGCATCTATCCAAGCCAGGTTGGCAGCGCGGCCGGCTATCCGGCAGCAGGTCCAATGCTGGTCAACGACCATTCGGAGTCTGACCTGCGGGTCGATCCGAAGAATGCAAATCACATCATCGCGTCGAGCAAGTGGTTCATCAGCGCCGAGGGCTACAACCATATCCTCGGGTTCTACGAATCGTGGGATGGTGGGAAGAGCTGGCCATTCCAGGGCCATATTCCAGGCTACGAAGGGTTCACCGATGACACCGACCCAGTTGGCGCCTTCGATGGGTTCGGGAACTACTACGAGTTCATCCTGCCCTACCAGTTCGCCTACGTCGGCGGTTCCACCGGTTCCGGGAGCAAGCTGTTCCAGAAGAGCAATGAGCCCAATCCGGCGTTGCCATCCGAGGCAACCACGGTGTCGGTTCGTCCGGCGGGGGCGGTTGATGCGAACGACTGGATCACCACGCACACCACTGCCGCGGGCGTCACCGGCCCGGACTACATCGAGTTCGACGACAACCAGGGCAACGAGCCGGACAAGCAGTGGATCGCGATCGACCACTACAAGTTCCTGCCTGACGGCACACTGAACCCGAACTACAACACGATCTATGCCATGTTCGTGAACTTCAGCTTTGCCGGGAAGATGAGCAAGGCCTTTGTCTCGACGGCAAAAGCGCTGCCCAATGGCCAGCACACCGACTGGACACCGCTGCAGCGGCTTCCTAGTCTCAACGCCAGCGCGTCGGACACGTACCTGCTGCCGCACGTTGATCGCAACGGCGTCGTCTGGACGCCGATTACCAACTTCCCCAGCCGGATGTCACGCAGCACGGCGAGCATCGGTGTGGACTTCTCGACGGACGGCGGCCTCACGTGGCAAGGGCCCCTGCAAACCCCGGCGCAGAACGTACAGATCCCGCCGCTGACCTATGCCAACACGACCTTCACCGATGGGATCGAGGACACGTTCACCGTAGGGTCGAAGGCTGTCGGCGGCGTCTATCCGTTGTATCTGTCCTGGGAGGACTTCAGCGCCGGCAACGCCAACATCCTGCTTTCCGAGTCGCGTGATGCCGGCAAGAGCTGGAGCGAACCGGTTCAGGTCAACGACAACGCCAGTCCCGTCGATGAGTTCCAGCCAAACCTGGCGGCCAGCGCGGATGGCACCGTAAGCGTCAACTTTTACGACCGCCGCCTGGCGTGTCCCCAAAAAACAGACAGCGATGTCGTTGCGTCCGGCATCGCCCTGGACAAGGTCAATCCGGCTTATGGCGGGGTTTTGCCTCCGTATGGGGTATCGAACTACTGCGTCAATACGAGCATTCAGTTCTATAAGGCCGACCTGGCGCCGATCGGGAACAACATCCGGCTGAGCCAGCACACCTGGGACCCGCAGCTGAATTCACCGGACCGTTTTGGCAGCACAACCTTCATCGGCAAGGACACCTTCATCGGTGACTACTTTGGCAACGATTTCGCCGGCTCAACAAGCTTGACGACATCCGTCAGTACTTTCGACGATGGGACGAATCCGAATCATTTCCAGCAGCAGATCGTGGCCACGGTGGCCGAGCCGTAACGCGGGTCTCGTTAGGAGGACGAGAAGCCTGAAAGGACGAGTTCTATCGGCGACCGTTGTCCAGCCCTAGGGCAAAAGACAGAGGCCGGGCAGCGCGCGCGGCCTCGGCGCTGTAACCACGAATCGAAGAAAACCGGTAGTCGGCGGGTTCCGCCCGAGGAAACCACGAGTCGCGGACAGGAGGAGGTACGCATGCGAATCGGATCTACCACGCAATGGCGCCCGAAGAATAGTGTCCTGTTGATCGGTGCCGGATTGGCCCTGGTGTCCGGCGTCGTCCCCGCGGTAGCGGCCACTGATGTGCTGGTCAGCAACGGCAGCCCGCCGACGACCTTCCCGCAGAACAAGCAGAACGAACCGGCGATCGCGGTGGACGCCAACAATCCGTTAGTCCTCGCGGCTGGGTCCAATGACGAAATCGACCTCGCCCCGTGCAGTGGAACCAGCTGCCCGTTTACGCCAGGAATCGGCGTCTCCGGCATCTATTTCTCATTCGACGGCGGAGCCAGCTGGAAGCAACCCACCTACACCGGCCGGTCGGCGCGGACAGGGACAACGGTCACTGGTCCGATCGGGACGCTGCCCAATTACGCAGAGGCAGGGCTGACCTCCGACGGCGACCCCGCGCTGGCGTTCGGCCCTGCGCCGAAGAACGGCGTCTTTTCGTGGGGTAACGGCTCTCGCCTCTACTACGCTAACTTGACCTCGAACCTGTTCGCCAAGCGTGACGAGACCTTCAAGGGCTTCGAGGGGATCGCCGTCTCTCACACCGACAATCTCGCGGCGGCGGTGGCGGGTAACAACGGCGCCTGGTCGGCGCCCGTGATCGCGAGCCGCCAGTCGTCGACCACCTTCAGTGACAAGGAGCAGATCTGGGCGGACAACGCGGCCACCAGCCCCTTCTTCGGCAACGTCTATGTCTGCAATGCCGCCTTCCGGAGCCAGGAGTTGAGCGCCCACGCCGTTCCGGCCCCGCTCATGCTGCTGAAGTCGAGCGACGGTGGCACCACCTGGACGAGCCTGCAAATCAGCTCGGCTGTTAACAATGGCCAGCTCAACCCGCCGGATGGGTGCACCATCCGGACGGACAGCCATGGCGTCGTCTATGTCTTCGGCCTCGGGTCGGGCTCAAACAAGCAGATTGGTGAGCTCCTCTCCCGGTCCTTCGACGGCGGCAAGACGTTCGAGCCGTTCCGGTTCCTGTTCTCCGTGGTCAAGCCGGGCGTCTTTGATGCCGCACTGGGCCGTCCGGTGATGGACGGCGTCGCGGGCGCTCGCGCCGACCTGGCATCGGCGCCGAGTGTCGACATCGCCAACGGAGCGCCGACCGGCGGTGATGCCACAAACGAGTTACTGATCAACTGGTCCGACGCGCGCGACGGGCTCAACAACGAGAAGTCGATGGTCAGCTTCTCGCGCGACCAAGGCCAGAGCTGGTCAACAGCTACGGCCGTCTCTTCGAGCCCGGACCGGCCGATCTACACGGCAATCGCGGTCTCCCCGAACGGGACCGACGCCTACCTGACTTACGACGCGTTCATTCAGGCATTCCAGTCTGATGAGTCCAATCCTCGACTGATGCAGGGCGTGGTCAAGCACGCGGATATCGCCGCGAACGGGGCGCCGACCAACTGGACGGAGCTGAACCGCGGCACCGCCGGGGATAACCGCGGGACGAGCCAGAACGGTCTCACCGCGGAGTTCATCGGCGACTACGTCTACGCCGTTGCGACCCGGACGTTCGGTTCGGCGGTGTGGAACGACGCGCGCAATGCGGGCAATTGCCCGGCCATCGACGCGTATCGTGAAGGGATTGAGGGCGGGCCGCCGGCGCCTCGGCCGGCACCCGGCGTCGTCTGCCCGGCGACTTTCGGCAACAGCGACATCTTCGGAGGTAGCTACCCGGATCCGACCCCGTAACGACGATCGATCCGCTCTTGCCGAGGGGCGCGATGCCGCGCCCCTCATTTTCGTGCATTGACGAGGAGGAAGGAAGCATGGGACCGCTCATCGCACGTCGTGGAAGGTTGATCAGGACCGCCATCCTCGCTGGGGGACTCGTCCTCGCGCTCACGCCAGCCCGGATGGCGGCGGGATCCGGTTCGAATGCATCGACCCTCTGGTCGTCGCCCGGGCCGGTGAGCAACATCGTCGTCAGCGGAGCCACGAGCGGCGGCGGCTACCCGGAGAATCCACCGGTTGCGGGCGGCTGCGTGGGCCCAAGCCCGGACAACTTTAACGCCAACCATTCGGAGTCTCACGTGACCGTTAAGCCGGGGACCGAACAGCTAGTCGGGTCCTCGAAGTTTTTCTTCGACAAATTTTCAACGATCTATAACTTCTACCTGGGCAGCTACAACATTAAAAACGGGAGCCACGGCAACGTCCTGAGCCACAGCAACAATATCGTCCAGGGCTATGACTGCTCGACGATCACGCCCGGCACCCTCGTCCAAAGCATGCCGCCGAGCTGGACCAACACGACGGACCCGAACGTCGGCTTCGATACCCAGGGTCGCGTCTACCAGACGATGTTGCCCTTCAACGCCTTCTGGACCAACCTGCATCCGGACGGCGAGATCACCGTGTCCTACAGCGATGACCTGGGAGCAAACTGGGTCACCGGCAACGGTGGTCAGGCGCTCGAGCAGGTGCCGAATTCCAGCTCCTTCCAGCTCGGCCACGTCGAAGACAAGCAATGGGTCGCCGTGAATCATTACCCGAACAACAACCAGTTCGGCAACAAGTTCCAGGACCACGTCTATGCCACCTGGGACATCGTCGATGGCAATGTCGGCAGCACGGTCAAGCTGCGCGCGGCCGTCTCCCGCGACCGAGGATTGACCTTCTCGAAGGCAGCGACCATCGTCTCGAGCTCGATCGACCAACTTCGCGACCAGTTCAGCCAGCCGGCCGTGGATCCGGCGGGTGACCTCTACGTCGCGTACACGAACATCGGGACCAAATCGAACACCGCGGATCTGTTCGTCACGCGGTCGACCGACGATGGCCAGAGCTTCAGTACCCCGGTCTTCGCCGGCTCGGGCAGGACCATCGGAGTGGCCAGCGGCCGGGTGACCAATACCACGTTCCGCGACGGCATCAACTATGCCTTCGCGGTCTCGCAGGACTTCCCGGGACACCTGTACCTGGCTTACAACGACTTCAACGGGACGCAGTACGACACCTGGTTGATCCAATCGACCGACGGTGGGCAGATCTGGAGCCAGCCAATTCACGTCAACGACGACTGGAAGTCGGGCAAGGTGGCGGACCATTTCCAGCCGGCCGTCGCGGCCGGACCCGGTGGCGCGGTCGCCGTCGCGTTCTACGATCGGCGGGCCGACTGCCCGACCGATACGAGCGACGCGAGCATCATCCCGCAGGACCGCGGCCGGGCGAATTTCTGCATCAACACCACGGTGCAGGCGTACAGCGACTCGGGAGCGGGCGCGGTCGCCGTGGGGTCGAACATCCGCGCGTCGAACGCCACCTGGGATCCGCAGCAGCCCGGGCTGCTGGTCAACCCCGACGGCAGCACAACGGACTTGCAGACGTTAGGAGGCCTTGGCCAGATGGCGTGCGCCTCGCACAACGACCCGTGCCGGCTGTCCTTTATCGGCGATTACTTTGGGCTCGCCATCTCGGGGAGCAACATCTACACGTTGTCCGTCTCGACGCACTATCCGTCGAATGTGACGGCCGACCCAACGTCCGCGATCCCCGGCAAGCTGTACTACCAGCAGCAGGTCCTGGGCACGATCAGTCGCTCGGCAGCAGGAATTTGAGGAGGATCAGCAAGGACGAGCCATGAAAAAACTAGGAATCGCGGCGGCGATCGCGGCGGGTACGGCCATGGTGGCCGCGGCTACGGGGTTCGCCGGTAACGTATCTTTGCAGCTAATCAGTTCCGATCCGTATACCAACACGACGGCCGCCGACGGCGTCTTCATCAATCACCGTAGCGAGGAGGAGCCCGACACATTTACGGCTGGATCGACGATCGTCTCCGCCTTCCAGGTGGCGCGCGTTTTCAACGGAGGTGCCGACGACATCGGATTCGCCACCTCGAATGACGGCGGAAGAACGTGGACCCATGGTTTCCTGCCGGGCCTGACGGCCTCATCGACGCCGGCGAACACCGCTTTCGAACGAGTCAGCGACGCCTCGGTCGCTTTTGACGCCAAGCACAGCACCTGGTTGATTTCTTCCATTCCACTGACGACCAGCCTCGTCGTCCCCACCGTGTTCGTCAACCTATCGACGGACGGCGGTCTGACATGGAGCAATCCGGTGTCGATTCCACAATCGGCGGACGGGCACGTCAACCTGGACAAGAACTGGACGGTCTGCGACAACACTCCGACCAGCCCGCACTATGGCAACTGCTACACGGAATTCGACAACTTCGCCAAAGACGACCTGGAAATGATGAGCACCTCCACCGACGGCGGGCTCACCTGGGGAACGCCCCTGAGTACCGGCAACAGCGCCAAGGGTCTCGGCGGACAACCCGTGGTCCAACCCGATGGCACCGTGATTGTGCCGTTCGAGACTATCCACGGGGTGATCGGCGCCTTCCGCTCCCTCGATGGTGGAGCCAGCTGGAGCAATGCGGTCACGATCTCGGATATCACCTTCCACTCGGTGGCTGGACACCTGCGCACCTCACCGCTGCCAACAGCGGAGATCGATGGTTCGGGCAGGGTGTACGTGGCCTGGGAGGACTGCAGTTTTGAACCGGGCTGCACGGCCAACGACATCGTGTTCAGCTCCTCGAGTGACGGGGTGACCTGGTCCGACCTGTCGCGCGTTCCGGCCGACCCGGTCGGGAGCGGCGTCGACCATTTCATCCCGGGTCTTGGCGTCGACAAAGCAACGTCGGGGAGCAGCGCGCATCTCGGGCTCACCTACTACTTCTATCCGAACGCGGCCTGCACCGTCTCAACCTGTCGGCTCGACGCCGCTTTCATTTCCTCCGTTGACGGCGGAGCCACATGGAGCAATCCGGTACCGCTGGCAGGACCGATGACCCTCACCTGGCTCGCACTGAGCAGCCAGGGGTTCATGGTCGGCGATTACATCTCGACGTCGTTCTTGAGTAACGGGCTGGCCTTGACCACGATCGCGGTGGCGAGCGCTGGTACCCCGACGCAAAATCTGACGGAAGATATGTTCGCCACCTCGCCGCTGCGCCTCGGAGGCGCCGGCGCGTCGTCAGAGCACATGGCAAGCAGCGGCGCCTCGAATATTGCCAACCAGCCGCTGCCCAGCAGCCGATAACGCGAGATTGGAAGGGGGCTCTCAGGGAGCTGAGAGCCCCTACAATGCTGCAAATGCGAGACGGTGATGGCCAGGGCGCTGGCTCTCGGATTCCTGGTCGGGCTAGTGGCTAGCTTCGGAGCTCGGTGGGGATGATGGTGCGCTTGAGCAGCTCGGTGCCGCGCAGCACCTGCGCCTCGGCCGGGATGCCGACGGGCCAATCGGTGAGGAAGTGCTGGAGGTCGTCGACGCCCTTCATCGGGTGGGTCGCCAGGCCGACCAGGACGTCTTCCTTTTGGAGCCCGGCGGTCTGCGCCGGCCCATTCGGATCGAGCCGCGCAATCCTGACGCCGCTGTCCTGCTCGAGCTGGTAGTAGCGGTTGACTCGGCGGTGAATCGGCCAGGTCTCACCGGTGATGCCCAGGTACGAGCGGATCACTCGGCCATCCCGGATCAGCAGGGAAACGACCCGCTGGGCGGTGTTGCTCGGCACGGCGAAGCAGATGCCCTGCGCCATGGCGATGATCGCCGTGTTGATGCCGACCACCTGGCCGCGCGTGTCGACGAGCGGGCCGCCGGAATTTCCCGGGTTGAGCGCGGCATCGGTCTGAATGATGTTCTCGATCGTGCGGCCGCTCTGCGAGCGCATGGTGCGGCCCAAGGCGCTGACGACGCCGGTCGTCACCGTCGATTGAAAGCCGAACGGATGGCCGATCGCCACCACCAGCTGGCCGACCTTGAGCTGCCCGGAATCGCCGAGCCGTGCATGCGGCAGGCCGGTGCCCGATGCCCGCAGAACGGCGGTATCGGTATGGGGATCCTGGCCGACCAGCTCGGCCTTCAGGATGCTGCCATCACGTAGGGTCAGCTCGTATGCCTTGACCGCGCTGGCGACATGACTGTTGGTGAGTGCGTAGCCGTCGGGTGTGATGAGCATCCCGGTGCCTACGCCGCTGACGCCCACGACGGCCGGTCCCACCAGCTCGACCACCGAGATGACGGCTCGGGAATAGGCGTCCAGGAGATCGACATCAGAAACCATTTGCTCGGTCGTACCCACTGGAGGACTGCTTAAACAAACCCGAACGTCTCAAACGCTCGCCTGGCACTAACGTCTCCAACGCTCGTATTGCACTAAAGCGCAACTCGCGTGGGGCGACGCCCCGAGCGCCACTCGCGTGGGCCGACGGGCCCGCCCCGCGAGCTAGCGGCCGGCGACGTGGAGCCGCCAGCCGCCGAGGTCGTCGGCGTGGGGATGGTCGCCGAGCTCGTCCTC
>Ga0070698_100009848_pt1 | contig 10217 bp, 10 predicted proteins | sample KBSK1502metaG_FD_65477 | JGI IMG/M metagenome (GOLD analysis project Ga0070698, IMG submission 65477) | Corn, switchgrass and miscanthus rhizosphere microbial communities from Kellogg Biological Station, Michigan, USA - KBS K1-50-2 metaG | ecosystem: Host-associated > Plants > Roots >... | reverse complement strand
CGGCCACACCCATCCTCACTTGTGTACTATTTGTTTTCATAATTACTCCTTTGTCCCTTAACCCAGCAACTGGTGTTCCTCAGAGGGGCTTCAAGCTAAGTAAGAACCGTTTCAGTTTCTCTCAAAGTGTTGGCTCTTTGCGCGCCACAAAACCTCTGAACTGAACTTCTCAATCGCTCGCCGTTCTGGCCACTAGGGAACCCAGCCGTAAACCATTTCTCGACTGGAGGAAGTTGCTGAACGACGGAGCGCGAATTGACTTCGCTCGCCTCGGCTTTTGCTATTAAGTCCGCGATGTTCTTGATAAGACCGTCAACGTCTGGTTTCGTAACGTAAGCATTTGCCCCCGCCTCTATTCCCCTCTGCTTGTCCGCGTCGTAGGCAGCGCCCGAATAGAAGAGAATCGGCGTATCAGAGTCAAACTCACGTATCTGACGGCAGAATTCAAAGCCATCGATTCCGGGCAGCCAGCCGTCAAGGACAAAGAGATCGAAGGATTGCCCCCTCATCAATGGCCAGGCTTCAACGGCTGATTGAGCGCAGGTGGCGTCGATTCCAAATGAGCGCATGAGGAGCCTGAGTATTTCACAAGCGTCCTCGTCATCATCCACAAAGAGTACACGGGAACTTTTAAGGGTTGGCATCAGTCTGCCTCCGGAGATAGGGGATTTCATGGGTCGTCCCCATTCTGGCAGTGGTTGCAGAAATCGTCTGTGCGTTGACGCACTTACGCGAAAGTAATAGTATTCCTCCCAGTACTGCTAATCATTTCGCCTCAAACATTAGCTCCCAACACGAGCCAAGGGTCTTATTTGGCGGTTTTACACCAACTTCGGTCGACAGCGTCCGCAAAAAAGAAACGTCATGTCTGCCAATGCTACCAGAGAAGAAGCAGTTCAGAACCATTTGCTCGCCGGTGTGAGCGATGAGGAATTGGCGCGCCTGATACCTAACTTGCAACCCCTAACTATCTCGCTCGGCGAGGTTCTTTATGAATCCGGCGAAAAGATGGACTATGTGTATTTCCCGACAACTGCGATCATTTCCCTGCTTTACATCATGGAAAATGGCTCAAGCGCCGAAATTGGCGTGGTAGGAAACGATGGCCTGGTGGGAATCGCGATCTTCATGGGAGGCGATACAACCCCCAACCGGGCGGTGGTGCAAAGCGCAGGTAAAACTTTCAAGATGCAGGCCGCGGCGATGAAGGAGGAATTCACGCGCGGCGGCCGTTTTCATAATCAATGTCTGCGCTACACGCAGGCCCTGATTACGCAGATCTCCCAAACCGCCGTTTGCAACCGGCTGCATTCAATAGATCAGCAACTGTGCCGGTGGCTATTGTTGACTCACGATCGCCTGCCTTCGGACCGGATAATCATGACTCAGGATCTAATTTCCAACATGCTCGGCGTGCGCCGCGAAGGAATAACTCACGCCGCTAAACGCCTGCAAAACGCGGGTTACATTAGCTATGTTCGCGGCGATATGACCATCCTGAACAGGTTGGGGTTGGAATCCAGCGTCTGCGAATGCTACCAAGTTGTCCGGACAGAGTATAATCGGCTGCTTGGGTAGTCTTTCCCCCTTCCAAAACCGATTCCCCCTTAAGTGCCAATAAGTGTGGCAGCGCACAGACTGTGTGCCGCCCGGAATCTATAGTGAGAGGACAATCATGAAGAAAACAATACTGAACTTCTTAGTTACATTCGCGTTAGCCGTTTCTTTCGCCTTAATCCCACTGACAGGGTTCGCTCAAAACAGCAACTCCTCTAGTGGGCAGATGAAGCAGAGTGGCAGTGAGGTGGGCAAAGCCGGCAAGAGCATGGGTCACAACGTAAAGCGTGGCCACGTCCTGAGAGGTGGCAAACACTTTGGTAAACACATGGGGCGCTCCGGCAAGCACTTCGGGCGAGGAACGAAGAAGTTCGTCAAAAAGGTGATTTCATAAAGGCGCGCGCCGTCTTGAACCTGTTTTTGAGTTAGTTCTGCCGGAACTAACTAACGCAGACCGAACTCTGCTCGGGGCACGCAGGTGGCTGTTTCCGCGCTAGCCACCAGCATGCTCCAGGCTAGGGAGGAAATGTGCCCTGCCAGGCTTTCAAGACTTCAGCAGTTCTTATCCGACATCGGGATCCGTTTCTGCAAACTTTCCTTATGCCGTTAGCTCGCTTTCTCAAGACGACGGATCGAGGTGTTTCCGATGTCACCCTCAAAAAGTCCACCTATCACAAATAAGCTGCTTGCCGCTCTGCCAAAAAAAGAGTATCAGGCTCTGCGGTCTCAGTTGGAAGAAATCCCTCTGGTATTCGAGGAGATTCTCTACAAGCCCGAAGTTTTGATTAGTGACGTCTATTTCCCCAACAATGGAGTTATCTCTCTGCTTGCCGGTCTCAATGAACACGCCACACTCGAGGTGGGTCTTGTCGGCAGAGAGGGCATACTTGGTCTTGCAGTTTTTATGGGAGTGAATGCTTCGCAGAATCGCGCGGTCGTGCAGGGCACGGGCTCAGCCATGAAAATGAAAGCCACGGCGTTTCGCAGGGAGTGTAATAACGGCGGCGCTCTGCCACGTCTTTTGCGGCGCTACACCCATTCACTCTTGACTCAGATCACGCAGACCGCCGTCTGTAATCAGTTTCATTCGATCGAAGCGCGCCTTGCAAGGTGGCTGCTGCTGACGCATGACCGCATGGAACACGATGAGTTTCAACTAACCCAGGAATTCCTGTCTAACATGCTGGCGGTCAGACGCGAATGTGTTAATAAGGCAGCCGGCAAACTGCAGAAACGCAATTTGATTCGTTACAGCCGGGGCCATCTCAAGGTGTTGGATCGTGCCGGCCTTGAAGCAATCTGCTGCGGCTGCTATGAGATCATCAAGGACGAAAGCGTTTCGTAACGTTCACTTGACCGCTACTCAACTCAGACTCATTCGCTATACGCCTCGTTTAACTTCCGGAAGTGATAACCCATAGCGGCCAGCCGCATCGACTGCGGAAACTGATCGCGATGCCTGGCGATGGTGCGAGCCAGGAAGCGCCAGAACTCCTTGCGCTCCCGATCGACTACTCCCAACTTAACTATCAGGCGAGTAAACGCCGCGACACCGCTGACAATCTTTACGCGAGCCGGATCGGGCAGATCCTGAGTCGTACGTTTAAGAGAATCGAGCGCGCGCTGGTAATACTCGCTCGGTTTGTAGATGGTGCGCATGATTGACTGGTAACCTTCGATTAATCGCGCCGCATCCATCTTAGGCACAAAATTAAGCGAGCAATTCGTATTGTTACCGGAGCTCTCGCCGAGTAGACGTCCTTCTTTTTCCAGTCGCCGCCAGAGCTGCGTATCCGGAAGCGCGGTGAGCAATCCGACCATCGCCAGCGGAATCGCGCTATCTCGAATAAATCTTATCTGGCGTTCGAAGATGTCGTCCGGATCGTTATCGAACCCAACAATGAAGCCGGCCATCACTTCCATTCCATAACCTTGAATCTTCTTCACCGACTCTAGCAAGTCTCCACGATTCTGCGACTTCTGCGCTTCTTTGAGACTCTCCTCAACTGGCGTTTCGATTCCGAGAAAGACCCGGCGAAAACCTGCCCGCTGCATGTCGGCCAAAAGTTCCTCGTCATCTGCGAGATTCACGCTAGCCTCAGTCAAAAAGGAAAACGGAAAACCATTTCTTTCCTGCCACTTGGTAATTTCCGGGAGTAGTCGTCTGACATTCTTCTTGTTGCCGATGAAATTATCGTCAACGATGAAAACCGTCCCGCGCCATCCGAGGCGGAAAAGCGCGTCAAACTCAGACAACATCTGCTGATTGCTTTTTGTGCGCGGCACGCGCCCGTAAATCTCGATGATGTCGCAGAACTCACAGTTGAAGGGGCAGCCACGCGAATACTGAACTGACATGGCGCTGTATCGCTTCATGTCCGCCAGGAAGAAATCGGCCACCGGAGTCGTTGCCAGCGGCGGACGTTCCGCGGCCTGATACGTTCGCTTTGCCTCGCCACGCTCCAGATCTTCGACAAATTGCGGCAGCGTCGTTTCAGCTTCGCCAAGAAAAATGTGATCCACTGCCGGCAAATCTTCGATTGTAGTGGTGACGTAGGGTCCACCCAGGACGACGCGCTTACCAAACTCTTTACATCGTCTGACAACCTCATGCACCGACTCTTTCTGCACCAGCATGCCGGTCACGAAAACAATGTCAGCCCACTCGATAGCCGAAGACTTAAGCGGGCGCACATTCAAGTCTACGAGGCGACGCTCCCAGGCCTTGGGCAATAACGCCGAAACGGTCAGTAGGCCGAGCGGCGGAAAGGCGCACCGCTTATGCTCAAACGGTAGCGCATGACGAAAGCTCCAATAAGTATCGGGAAATTCCGGGTTGACCAGTAGAACCTTCATGGCGTGCTCCTTCGCTCTTGATGACTCTGCAGTCCTCCAGCCCTTGAAATCGAGTGAGAAACAAACTGCCGGGGTGCGAACTTAATCCTAGTCCCGAATCCGCAACCCGAGGGTAATAGTTACGTAAGATTTGTCGGATAGCCGGAAGACTAACACGAAGCGGGACACACAAATAGCACAATTTCTTAGCGCCGACCTGATGGAATCAAGTTAGCAGAACATCGTTAGAATGGTAAGGTTCCTGTAGCACAGATTTAAGTATTTGTTTAGTTCGGCATCGGCAATGCTTTTTTAAAACTTCCAGGGAGTATCTTGTGGACGAATCCGCCACCAAAATTAATCCGGCTCAGGAAGTGGTTAGCTTGAATATGGCGGATGTCGCCAAGTGCAACCATGCCCCGCGCGCGGATTGGACGGAGATGCGCGATACCGACCACTTCGTGCAGTTTTATGAGGCGGATGGATTTCTTCTAAACTCCCTGAGCGGGTTCATTGGCAAGGCAATCAAGTCCGGCGATGGCGCCATAGTCGTGGCAACGGAAGCGCACCGGCACGGCCTTGACGAATTGCTGGAAGCCAATGGTCTTGACGTAGCCGGCGCCAGGGCGCGTGGTTGTTATGTCTCGCTGGACGCCGCTGATACTCTGGCGAAGTTCATGGTTGACGGCGCTCCCGACCCCAGGCGCTTTAACGAAGTCATCGGTGGCGTTATCGCCGGCGTGACGGATGGACGTTCTCGCGCCAGCGCGTTTGGTGAAATGGTTGCGCTGCTTTGGGCCGAGGGTAACTTTACCGCCGCGATCCGCGTTGAGGAACTTTGGAACGACCTGCAAAAACTACATCCCTTTTCACTCTTCTGCGCTTATCCAATGAATGAATTGGGTGGCGAACGATTTGTCGAACCACACAGCAGCGTTTGTAGCGTCCACTCTCGCGTAATTCCAGCTGAGAGTTACGCAAGCGTGGCCGACCTTGACGCACGCCTGCGCGCGATTGCGTTGCTGCAGCAGAAGGCAACATCGTTGGAGAGTGAGGTTAAGGAAAGACGACAGGTCGAGGAACGTTTACGCCTCGCACTCTCCGGTGAACAAATCGCGCGCGCCGAAGCCGAGACGGCCAATCGTTTAAAGGATGAATTTTTGGCGACCGTCTCGCACGAGATACGCACCCCGCTTAACGCTATCATCGGCTGGTCACATCTGCTTCGCAGCGGCAGGTTAGATGAAGCTGGAACTACCCGCGCCATAGAAACGATTGACCGAAATGCGAAGACGCAGGCCCAATTGATCGAAGACATTCTCGATGTCTCGCGCGTAATCACGGGCAAGCTTCGCCTTCGAAATGAACCGGTCGATATTGCCTCAGTCATTAATGCCGCGATTGACTCCGTACAATTGGCTATAGAATCAAAAGACCTGCATTTGGAAGTAACTCTTGATCCTTCTGCTCGTCACACGTTCGGCGACAACGGTCGGTTGCAGCAAGTGGTCTGGAACCTGCTCTCAAACGCTATCAAGTTCACCCGCACTGGTGGGCGTATTAAAATCAAGGTAAAGCGGGCAGAGGGCAATATGCAGCTCCGCGTGAGCGATACCGGTCACGGCATTAGTCCCGATTTCCTGCCTTTTATCTTTGAACGTTTCCGCCAGGCCGATGGCACGAGCACGCGCAGCCATGGCGGCCTCGGCTTGGGACTTGCAATCGTGCGGCATCTGGTTGAACTTCACGGCGGCTCGATCAAAGCAGACAGTGCAGGCGTAGGACAAGGCGCGACATTCACAATCACACTTCCGTTGGCGCCGCAGAGCAGATCTCAGCGAAAAAAAGTGACCGGTAGATTACGGGCTGAAGAAGTTTCGCTGGGACACTTCACTTCTTTTCCGTTGCTCAACGGTGTAAAGGTCCTGCTGGTGGACAATGACGCGGATACACTGCAAGTTGTCCGTGCCATGTTGGACGGGTCGAAAGCGATAGTGGAAACGGCGGCATCCGTAAGCGAGGCCATGGAAATGTTGGTTTGGTACGACCCGCACGTGTTGGTATCAGATCTGGCGATGCCGGAAGAGGACGGCTACTCACTCATTCGGAAGGTGAGGGCCCTTAACAAGGGCCACCAGGTTCCCGCAATCGCGCTCACATCCTACGTACGGGTGGAGGATCGCGCGCGCGCGCTGGCGGCCGGCTTCAATTTGTTTGTGCCAAAGCCGCTGCAGCCTGATGAGCTAATCACCGCGATAGTTAATCTCGCCGATATTTCTCGCGAAACTGCTTAACCAGTTATCTGCATAGTCCGCCGGTGGTTCGCAAAAAATTCAAGGGGCACGGAATCCCGTGCCCCTATTTCATTTTGTTGCTGACCAATTGACCTTATTGGCGACTAATACCTGCGATGCCGCTTGCGAAGTTTATAGGTGTAGAGAGCGCCACCGCCGCCGCCCGCCAGGGCGCCAATAGCTGCGCCCTTCTTACCGCCGGCTATCCCACCAATAGCAGCGCCGCCAAGCGCCGTTCCGGCTACAGTAAGTTTGTCGCGGTGCTTTTTCCAAAAACTGCGATGACGTCGGACGCGCCGGCGTGTTCGTGTCTGTGCGGCCGCAGCCGCTGCAGGGTGCGCCGATACAACCGAGGTTATTGGTTCAACCGCGAAGCCGATTATCAATAGAACTAAGATGACGGCTACGTACCGTTTCATTTTCTGCACAACCAAAGATGCGTTCATACGGAGTCCCCTTTCGAGCTGAATGACCGCTTCCTTGGGAGCAAGCGCTGTGCCCGTTACGAGGGAACGCAAATTCCAGAAATTGCAGGGATTAGAGCCCACCCGGACCCAATACCTGCTATTACAGCGTATGGATACGAAGAGGTGAATGTACGGAAGTGTTCCAGTAGCCTGGCGCTTAAGCCTTACCCTTTACAAACTTCAGCGCCACACCGTTCATGCAATAGCGCAAGCCTGTAGGTCTGGGGCCATCTTCGAAAACGTGCCCAATGTGAGAATCGCATCTCGCACATAACACTTCAGTGCGAGTTTCCGACAGGCTTCTGTCAACTTCCTCGCGCACGTTTTCTTTGGCAATAGGTTGCCAAAAACTCGGCCAGCCGGTGCCCGAGTCAAACTTTGCGGCGGAACTGAAGAGGGGTAACTCGCAGGCCACGCATTCAAAGATGCCCTGCTCGTGGATTTCGTTAAGGGGACTTGAAAAGGGTGCTTCAGTCCCCTTCTCGCGTGTCACTTTGTACTGGTCGGGGTTTAAGATCCGTTTCCATTCTTCGTTGGTCCTGGTCACTTTCTTGACTCCTTGCGCGTTCAGGGAATAAATGCGGTTGCTCTTCTTTTTCTTCTCATCGAGTGATGTATAGCCGAGCGGTAATTTCGAGCACGCCAGCAGCGTACCCAAGGCGATAGATGACGAAAGAAAATAGCGTCGATTCATGATTTGCTGCTCCTCGGCGAATAGTTTAATCGATGTAATTACGAATGACCTACCGAATCGGATTGCACAGATAAGACCACCAAGTCCGTACTTGTGCCGCAGATCAGCGACTGACTCACCGAAAATGCGCCGTAACCGTCTTGCCAGTGAAACTTTCTGAGCATCTCTCCCTGACCCTTTGCCCACTTCCAGGTGGGGCGTTTGATCGTCCAAACAATGCTGGCGATCGAATGGTTCTTTGACAGCACAAAAAGCAAATGCACATGATCCGAAACGCCGCCCACCACAAGCGTTGGACAGTTATTCTCCCTCAGTACCTTCGCCAGGTAGGAATGCATTTCGTGGCGTACATTGTCATCAGAGAGGAACGGAAACCGTTCTTTCGTTGAAAACACGAGGTGGGTCCAGATCTTTGATAGAGATTGGGACATGACAACTCCTTCGGTTGAGTATTTAACCCTTTCAGGGTAAGAACGAATGAGCGGTTGGTAGGGTGGGTGGCATTGTAACCCGGCGTGTTACGCCGGGCTAAGTTATTAAACGCCTTCGGCGTACGGAAAAGTCTCTGATCGCGGCCCAAACAAAAAAAGCCCCCGACAAAATTGCCGGAGGCTTTCGTTAAGCAGTAACCGCTACTTAGTAGCGCGAGCCGCCGTTGCGACCGCCGCCACCACCGCCGCGATCTTCGCGGGGCTTGGCTTCATTGACGTTTAACGCCCTTCCGCCCAGGTCTTTGCCATTAAACTGCTGAATGGCAGCAGCGCCTTCTTCCTTCGTTGACATCTCGACGAAGCCGAAGCCGCGTGAGCGACCTGTTTCGCGATCTTCAATCAAGGATACGCTTTCGACCGTGCCCGCTTGCGCGAACAGTGTTTGGAGTTCCTCGCTCGAAGTTTGGAACGCCAGATTTCCGACATAAAGTTTCATACTCATAGTTTCTTACCTTTTCCCTTATGGGACTCTCTCTAGGGGCTTACCGCCTCGGAGACTTAACAGAAGCCGCATGCGAACATGGTAGCTTCCCAATTTGCTAAAGGACGTTTGGGATTACATATCCATGCCGCCGGGCATTGCCCGGGGCTTGTCATCTTCCTGTAGCTCAGAAATGAGGGCTTCCGTTGTGAGCATTAAGCCCGCGATTGATGCGGCGTTTTGCAACGCGCAACGCGTGACTTTCGCGGGATCGATAATCCCAGCGGCCACAAGGTCCTCAAAAGTTTCAGTGGCTGCGTTATAGCCGAAGTTTGGATCTTTACTAGCCCTAACCTTCTCGACTATCACCGCGCCTTCTTTGCCGGCGTTTTGTACGATCTGGCGCAATGGCTCCTCGAGCGCGCGTCTGATGATGTTGACGCCAACTTGTTCGTCCTCGTCACCGATCGTTTCGCCGTCTTCATTTGTCTCGAACACTTTAAATTTGTCTAAGGCCTTCGCCGCCCGAATTAAGGCGACACCGCCGCCGGCAACAATACCTTCTTCAACAGCCGCGCGAGTGGCGTTCATCGCATCTTCAACGCGCGCTTTCTTTTCTTTCAATTCAGTTTCTGTGGCCGCGCCGACTCGAATGACGGCCACGCCGCCGACGAGTTTGGCCAGACGCTCCTGAAGTTTTTCCCGGTCGTAGTCAGACGAGGTGTCTTCGATCTGCGTTTTCAAGGTTTTCACGCGCGCCTTAAGGGCGTCTGTGTCACCCGCGCCATCGATGATGATGGTGTCATCTTTGTTGATGGTCACTTTCTTGGCGCGTCCCAGGTCCTCAACTGTGACGTTCTCAAGCTTGATGCCGAGGTCTTCGCTAATGACCTTGCCGCCCGTAAGAATCGCAATGTCCTGCAGCAACTCCTTGCGTCGATCGCCAAAGCCCGGAGCTTTTACTGCAGCGACGTTGATCGTACCGCGCAGTTTGTTGACGACCAGAGTGGCGAGCGCTTCACCTTCAACGTCTTCGGCAATGATCAGTATCGGCTTGCCCAATTTCGCAACCTGCTCGAGGATCGGCAGCAAGTCTCGCATCGAAGAAATTTTCTTCTCGCTCAGCAGAATCAAAGGATTCGCGAGCACCGCCTCCATCTTTTCAGAGTCAGTAATGAAGTAAGGCGATAGGTAGCCGCGATCAAACTGCATCCCTTCGACAAACTCAAGATCCGTATCCATCGTCTTCGCGTCTTCAACAGTAATCACGCCGTCTTTGCCGACCTTCGCCATCGCCTCGGCAATCAACTCGCCGATAGCTACATCGCCGTTCGCCGATATGGTACCGACCTGGGCAATCATGTCGCCTGCAACTGGTTTCGACAGCTTCTTGATAGCGGCCGTAGCGCGCTCAACCGCCTTATCGATGCCGCGCTTGAGAGACATAGGATTGACGCC
>Ga0070698_100009847_pt1 | contig 10217 bp, 9 predicted proteins | sample KBSK1502metaG_FD_65477 | JGI IMG/M metagenome (GOLD analysis project Ga0070698, IMG submission 65477) | Corn, switchgrass and miscanthus rhizosphere microbial communities from Kellogg Biological Station, Michigan, USA - KBS K1-50-2 metaG | ecosystem: Host-associated > Plants > Roots >... | reverse complement strand
GGCCCCGATGCCAAGCGCACGCTGCTCACGCTGGAGTCCGCGGCATGAGCCGGGCCGGCGAGGTGGAGACGGCCGCCGGCGCCGCCGGCGTCGTGGGCGGGTCGGACACGCCGGCCACGGGCACCGGTCCGGCCGGCCGAGCCGGGTCGTGGCGGGACCGGGTGGCGGCCGCCGACTGGGTCCAGGTCCGTGACGCCGAGCATTCCGCGCGGCGCCGCCTGCCGTTCAGCCGGCCGGCACCCGGGATGGGTTGGATTCCGCCAGGGCTGCGCGCGGGGCTCGGCGGTGTGCGCGGCCGCCAGCGGCGGCGTGCCCGACGTGCTGCCCGCCGAGCCGGGCGGCTACCAGGGCTACCGGGCGCTGTACGGCAGCAAGTTCGTCGCGCCGGCGATCAGCCCAGGCGGCCCGGTGCGCAACCTGAACGGCCAGGTCATCACCGACTCCAACGGCAACGTCGGCTTCCCCGGGTACAACGGCATGACCGGCACGAACGCGCTGGCCTACACGCTCGACATGCAGACCCACGGCGTCCCGGTGACCTTCACCTACCTCACCGACCTGCACGACTCGGCGGTCACCGGCGCCGGGCTCGGCTCGGGCACGCCCACCTACGAGAGGCAGCTGCGGGCCGAGAACGCCGCCTTCGGCACGTTCTTCCGCGATCTCGCGGCGCACGGCATCACGAAGGCGAACACGCTGTTCGTGATCACCGCGGACGAGGGCGACCACTTCGTCGGCAGCGCCCCGTCCCCGGCCAACTGCAACGGCGTGACGATCGCGTGCAGCTACTCGAAGGTCGGCGAGGTGGACGGGAACCTGACCGGCATGCTCGCCGCGAAGGGGATCACGACCCCGTTCGACGTGCAGGCGGACTCCGCTCCCTCGTTCTACATCCACGGCCAGCCCGGCGCGACCGCGCCGCGGGTCCGGGCCATGGAACGCGCGGTGGCGCGGCTGTCGGCGCACGACCTGTCCACCGGCCGGACCGTGCCGCTCACCGGCTATCTCGCTGACCCGGTCGAGCTCAGGCTGCTGCACATGATCACCAGCGACCCTAAGCGCACGCCGTCGTTCACGCTGTTCGGCAACCCGGACTTCTTCCTGAGCACCGGGCCCGCGAACTGCGGCGCCTCGTGCGTCAGCGAGCCGTCCGGCGGTGACGCCTGGAACCACGGCACGGTCAGCCCGGAGATCAACACCACCTGGCTCGGCCTGGTCGGCCCCGGCGTCCGGCACCTCGGCGTGGACAACACAACCTGGTCCGATCACACCGACATCCAGCCCACGATGATGGCGCTGCTCGGGCTGCGCGACGACTACGCCCCGGACGGGCGGGTCCTGACCGAGGCGCTCAGCCCGCAGGCGCTGGCGCCCGCGATGCGCACCGACACCGCGGAACTGCTCAAGCTGGGCCAGGTCTACACCCAGATCGAGGCGGCGGTCGGCGCGTTCGGGCTGGACACGCTGCAAGCGTCCACCAGGGCGTTGGCCAGCTCCGGGCCCGGTGACGCGACCTACGCCAGCGTCGAGTCCCAGCTGCAGAAGCTGGGCGCGACGCGGGACGCGCTGGCCGCGAAGATGCGCTCGGCCCTGCTGGGAGCCGCGTTCTACGGCCGCCCGGTCGCGGAGCCGGAGGCCAGGTCGCTCATCGCGCAGGGCGAGCGGCTGCTCGGCGAGGCAGCCGTTCTGGCCGCCGGGGCGCCACTTCATCATTGACACGCGGGCCGTTGCGCGCTCCGGCCCCGCGTAATCATTTGCCGGGCCGCCCGGCGTCCGGCCGGTGCGTGCGCCAGGGCGTACCGCGGAGTCGCCAGGGCGCTCGGCAAAGTCGCTCGTCTCACATGCTGAGACGTTTCGAACTGTCCGGGGAAGCCGGGCCGCCGGCCACCCACGACCACCGCCGCGCCGCGGCGGATTCCGGCGACCCATCCGCGTCCGGGCCATCCACGGCGAACGCGAACAGCACCAACGCGCCCGCAACGACATTGCGGAGCGCCCTGGTGCGTGCGCGCGTCCCGTCCGGCGTGCACCCTTTGGGCGCCCGATTAGAACTGATTTGCAACTATTCCTTTGCCGGCCGCTATGATGATGAATGTCGGCCAGTGACTAAGCATAAATTGCCGTGCTAACGGGTGCCGTCGTAAGTGTTTGCCTCCCGGGCGGCGCTGAATTGCCTGGGGGAAGAGGGGCGTCATGGATCAGATGGGCCTTCCCCGGAGACGCCGGGCGATCGGGACCCGGGAGCGGATCATGTCCCGTCTCGCGCTCGCAGGCGAGATCACCGACGAGGCCGGCATGGCCAGCGCCATCCTGGCCGCGGAGGTCGGGTATCCGGGCTCCAGCATCGCCTTCGCCCAGCTGCTGTCGGGCATGCAGCGGTCTGGGCTCATCGAGCGCGAGGTCCGCGGAAAGCGGACCTACCGGATCGCGGCGGCCGCCGGAGCCGCCGCCGCGGAGCAGCGCAGGGCCGCACGCTTGCCCGGCGAGCGGCGGCGACCCGGCCAGGCGCTGGCCGCCCCGGCGCCGGCATCCGGGGGGGGCTTCCCCGCGGTCGCCGCAGGCCCGGCCGACTTCGACTACGACGAGCTGGCCCGGCGGCTGCTGGTCCAGGTGGTGCGGCGGCTGGCGGCCGCTCCGGGCGAGGCTCCGGCGGCACCGGACCGCCAGGAGGGCGCCGCTCTCGAGCAGAGGGTGGCGGGCTTGGAGCGGGAGCTGGCCAGCGTGCGGACGATGCACGGCACGCTCAGCGCCGAGAACGCCCGGCTGCGCGAGCAGTTGCGGGCCGCGCGCCGGAGCCTCGTGCTGGCCCGGGACCGGGTCGCGGCCGCCCCGCCGGCCAGCGACCAGCTGGACGCCACCGAGCGGGAACTGCTCGAGCGCCTGCTCTCCCCGCCGGGGGACAACACCCGCCGCGACGACGCGGAGACTGGCTAACCAGACGGCGAGCTGCTGGGCCTGTCTTCCACCGGGTGCATGGTCAGCAGCGTGCGGAGCCTGCCGTCCAAGTGCCGGAACATCGCGTCGGCGGCCGCCTCGGCGTCGCGGGCGATGACCGCCTTCAGGATCTCCTCGTGCTCGGCGCGACCGCGGCGGATCCGGTCCGGGTCGGCCGTTATCGAGTGCGTCACGTAGAGCGCGGACAGGTCCCTGAGGTTCTCCAGGATCGCCATGAGCCGGGTGCTGCCGCCCGCCTCCTCGATCACGCTGTGGAAGTCGTCGTTGTGCTCCGCCCATCGCGCGGGGTCGGTCTCGCGCTCCATCGCCGCGAGCAGCCGGACCGCCTGACGGATGCTGTCACCCGACGCGTACCGGGCGGCGCGGGCCGTCGCGACCGGCTCGAGCAGCTTGCGGATCTCATACAGCTCCACTAGCTCCGTGCGGCTGAGCTTATGCACAACCGCCACCCCGGCGGCATCGAGCCGGACGAACCCGCCGGCCGCCAGCTCCCGCAGCGCCTCGCGCACCGGCCTCGTGCCGACCCCCAGCTCCTCGGCCACGCTGCCCTGCACCAGCCGCGTCCCGCCCGGAATGGTCCCCGCCACGATGCCACGGTGCAGGATCTGGCGCACGGTGTCGCGCGCGGCGGGGGCCGCGGCGCGGCGCGGGGAAGGCAAGCGGCGGTCGCGGCCCGGCCGGCCGCCGCCACCGCTGCCCATGCGCCATCCCCTTCCGTCTAGGCGGGTAACGAGCGCCAGATGAGCACCAGCGCGCAGTCGTCCGCGCTGGCGGTGTCGTCCTGCATCGCCTGGACCAGATGGGCCGCGCCCGCCTTGAACCCCGTGAGGACCATCCGGTCCGCCTCGCCGAGCAGACCCGAGATGCCCGAGTCGATGTCCCGGCCCGGCGCCTCCACCAGCCCGTCGGTATAGAGCATGAGCGCGTCGCCGGGCCGCATCAGCCCGTGCTCGGGCACCGACCGGGTGTCGGCGACCACGCCGAGCACGATGCCGTGCGCCTTCCCGATCCGCCAGCTGCCGCTGCCCGCGTCGAAGTGCACCGCCGGCGGGTGCCCGGCGGACGCGATCACGTACTCCCCGGTCGTCAGGTCCAGGGAGAGGTGCACGGCGGTGACAAAGCCCTCCGAGGCCGCCACCCGTCGCAGGTAGGAGTTGCACGCGGCGAGGAACTCCCCCTGCGGGACGGACCCGAGCAGCCCGCCGAACGCACCGGACAGCAGCAGCGCCCGGGTGCCGGCGTCGAGGCCCTTCCCGGACACGTCCACGAGCGCGACCTCGAGCGTCTTGCCGTCGCACGCGGACACGACGAAGTCACCGCCGAACGACGCCCCGCCGGCCGGGCGCAGGATCGAGACCGAGTCCCAGCCCTCACCGAGGTCGGGCAGCTTGCCCGCCGCACGGATCCTGTTGCGCAGCTCGATGAGCATCTGGTCTCCTCGCAGGGCCTGCATGCCCAGCTTCTCCCTCGTCCTCGCGAGCACGTCGGCGAAGATCGCGGTCACGACGATCGTGGCGATGATGCCTGCCCCGGCGCGCTCGGTGACCGTGTCGTAGATCAGCCCCGCCGCCGCGATGCCGAACAAGATCCGCAGCGCGCGCGGCCAGAGCAGCAAGCCGCCCGCCAGGATCGGCAGGATCATCACCCCAGGCGAGAACCACCACACGGACACGTGCACCGCGAGCAGGGCGATCGCCGTCGTGATCAGGGCGAGCAGGAAGGCGAACCGCCGGTTCCCGGTGATGAACTGCCTGCGCACCATGCCGCGGACCCACTCCGCGCTGCCGCGCACCCAGCCGGGGCCAGGCGGGCGGAGGCGCGGGGAGGAAACCATGATGGCCGCACTGTATCGGCCAGCCGTGATTCTGGCACATCACCCAGGTCTGCAGTATCCCGGATGGGCAGGTCGGCCAGCGGGCGCCACGCCGGCCGCGCCGGCACCGGCCGGCCTTCGTCAGAGTCGAGACAGGTGGCGGATAAAAGCAGTCGCCCGCGCGGCGCGGGCCGGGTAGGAAGGCAGCATGGCAGACCCGTACCCGATCCGCCCTGCGACGCCCGAGGAGTTCGACGCGTTCTACGCGGTCGATACGCACGCCTTCCACGGAAGGCCGATGACGGACAAGCGCCGCGCGGAAGTCATGCGGCTGTTCGAGTTCGACCGGAGCCTGGCCGCCTTCGACGGCGACGCCCCGGTCGGGATCGCCGGCGTCTACAGCCTGCGGATGTGCCTGCCCGGCGCCATCGCCCCGGCTGCCGGGGTGACCTTCATCGCCGTTCTGCCGACGCACCGGCGGCGGGGCATCTTGTCCAGCCTGATCCGCCGGCAGTTCGCCGACATCGGGGACAGGAGCGAGGCGATCGCCGTGCTGTGGGCCTCGGAGGCCGGCATCTACGGGAGGTACGGATACGGCGCCGCCTCCTGGCACGCGACGCTCAGCTTCGGGCGGGGCGACGGCCAGCTTGGCCGGCAGGCGCCGGCCGCCGGGCCGGGGCTGCGGCTGCGGCTCGCCGAGCCGGAGTCCACCCGGGCCGAGCTGGCCAAGGTCTACGACACGGTGCTGCCGACGACGCCGGGCATGTTCGCCCGCGACGAGGTGTGGTGGAATCGGGTGCTGGCCACCGCCGACGAGGGCCAGGTGGACTCGGACCCGCTGCGCTGCCTGATCGCCGAGGACGACGACGGGCCGCGGGGATACGCGATCTACTCGGGCACGAGCAGGTGGGACGGCGAGACGTTCCTCGCCGACAGCTCGATGAACATCAGGGAGATGGTCGGGACTGACCCGGCCGCGACGGCGGCGATCTGGTCCGACCTGCTCAGCCGGGACCTGACCACCGGGTTCACCGCCGAGCTGCGGCCGGCCGACGACCCGCTGCTGTACATGCTGGCCGACCCCAGGCGGGCGCGGCCGCGGGTCAGCGACGGGCTGTGGGTCCGGCTCATCGACGTGCCCCGGGCCCTCGCGCTGCGCAGGTACGCCTGCCCCGCCGACGTGGTCGTCGAGGTGTCCGACGCGCTGCTTCCGGCCAACGCCGGCCGCTGGCGGCTCGGCACGTCCGCCGGGCCGGGCGCCGCGGGCGCGCCCGGCTTCGCGGCCCGCTGCGAGGCGACGACCGCGCCCGCCGACATCAGCCTTGACGTGAGCGCGCTCGGCGCCGCCTACCTGGGCGGCACCCGGCTCGGCGCGCTCGGCGCGGCGGGCCTGGTCACCGAGCACCGCCCGGGCGCGGTCGCGTCGCTGTCCGCCGCGATGTCCTGGGATCCGGCGCCGTGGTGCCCGGTGATCTTCTAGGCGCCCGGTGATCTTCTAGGTCCGGGTGATGTTCTAGGCCCGGGTGATGTTCTAGGCCCGAGCGGCCTGGCGGGCGCGGTACGCGGCCACGTGCGGCCGGTTGCCGCAGGTGCAGCTGTTCCTGCAGCCCGCCGCCGCGCTGCTGCTGGCCGCCGTTGTGCTGGGCGAGCGGCCCTGGCAGAACCGTGGCTCAGTCCCCGCGCAGTCCGCGCCCGGCGCAGAGGCGGCGCAGAACCGCTGGTCAGCTGGCCGTCTGGTCCTCTACCGTGGTCTCAGGCGTGGTCTCAGGCGTGGTCTCAGGCGTGGTCTCAGGCGTGGTCTCAGGCGTGGTCTCGGGCAGCAGCGTCGGCTTGAGCTCGAGCAGCCGGGCGAGCAGGCCGTTGACGAACGCCGGGGATGCGTCGGTGGACAGCGAGCGGGCGAGCTGCACGGCCTCGCTGATCGCCACGGCGTCCGGCACGTCGCCCGCCCAGAGCAGCTCGTACACGCCGATCCGCAGGATGTTGCGGTCCACCGCGGGCATCCGGTCCAGCGTCCAGTCCGTGGCGTGCGCGGCGAGCAGCTCGTCGATGCGGTCCCGGTGCTGCTGGACGCCGCGGACCAGGCCGGCCGCGTAGGGAGAGACCGGGGGGCTGGCATCGGCGACCCGCTCGTCCAGCAGCTCGAGCACGGGCTCACCGCGCAGCTCGGCCTCGTACAGCACGTCGAGCGCGCGCTTGCGTGCCTTGCTGCGTGCGGGCATGGTCGCGGATCCCTGGCTTGGCTGGCGGCGGCGGGTGGCGGGTGGCGGCGGCGGGTCAGGCGCGGCTGAGGTACTCGCCGGTGCGGGTGTCCACCCGGACCTTCTCGCCGTTCGAGATGAACAGCGGCACCTGCACCTGCGCGCCGGTCTCGAGCGTGGCCGGCTTGGTGCCGCCGGTGGACCGGTCGCCCTGCACGCCGGGATCGGTGCTGGTGATCGTCAGCTCCACCGCCGCGGGCAGCTCCACGTACAGCGGCACGCCGTCGTTGAACGCCACGGTGGCCGTCTGCTCCTCGAGCAGGAAGTTCGCGACGTCGCCCACGACCGAGGCCGGGATCCGCGGCTGGTCGTAGTCGCGGGTGTCCATGAACACGAAGTCGTCGCCCTCGCGGTAGAGGTACTGCATCTCCCGCCTGTCGACGTTGGCGACGTCCACCTTCATGCCGGCGTTGAACGTACGGTCGACGACCTTGCCGGACAGCACGTTCTTCAGCTTGGTGCGCACGAAGGCGCCGCCCTTGCCTGGCTTGACGTGCTGGAACTCCACGACATTCCAGAGCTGGCCGTCGATGTTCAGCGTCATCCCGTTCTTCAGGTCGTTCGTCGTGGCCACGTCTGGTCTCTCCTGGATGCTGTGCCTGAATGCTTTTGCCTGGGTGCTGTGCCTGGATGCTGTACCGTCCGCGCCCGCAGGGCTACAGCGCGAGCAGTTCCCTGGTGGTCGTGGTGAGCAGGACTCCGTGCCCGGGGGGCCCGGAGGTTGCCTCGCCGCCGGTCACGATGACGTCCTCGATGCGGACGCCGCCCCTGCCCGGCAGGTACACGCCTGGCTCGATGGTGACCGGGACTCGGGCAGCGAGTCTACCCGGGCTGCTGGCCGCGAGCATCGGCGCCTCGTGGACCTCCAGGCCCACGCCGTGACCGAGCCCGTGCTTGAAGTGCGCGCCGTGCCCGGCCGCCTCGATCGGGTCCCTGGCCGCGGCGTCGACGTCCGCGCTGGCGGCGCCGGGCCGGGCCGCCGCCAGTCCCGCCTGCTGGGCCAGCTTGACCAGCTCGTACGTGTCGCGCTGCCACTGCGCGGGCTCTCCGATGCTCACGGTCCTGGTCATGTCCGCGTTGTAGCCGCCGTACCGCGCGCCGAAGTCGATCGTGACCAGGTCGCCGCTTTGCAGGGGGCGGTCGCCGGGCACGTGGTGGGGGATCGCGCCGTTCGGGCCGCTGGCGACGATCGTCTCGAACGCGGGCGCCTCGGCGCCGAGGTCCACCATCCGGCGCTCGAGGGCCGTGGCCAGCTGCCGCTCGGTGATGCCCGACCCGATCTCCGGCAGCAGCTCCTCGAGCGCCCGGCTGCTGATCGCGCACGCGGCGGCCAGCAGGTCGAGCTCCGCGTCATCCTTGACCGTCCGTAGTTCCTCGATTTCCTCCCCGAACGGTGCCAGCTCCACCCCCGCCGTGGCGGCGAGTTTCTCGTGTGTGGCCACGGTCATCTCCTGCGCCTCGAACAGCAGCCTGCGGTAGCCGCGCTCCTCGGCGAGCTTGCCGAACGCCGGCACCAGCTGCCGCTCGGTCAGCAGCTCCAGATCCGGGGCGTCCCGCTCCGCGGCCAGCGTGTACCGGAAGTCGGTCGCCAGCACGTTCGGGCCGGCGGCGGGGATCAGCAGCGCGGCGTTGGAGCTGGCCAGGCCGGTGAGGTAGCGGACGTTCGGCAGGTGGGTGATCAGCGCGGCGTCGGCGTCCAGCGCCGCCACCCGCGCCCGGGCGCGCTCGCGCCGGGCGGCGTGTATCTCGGGCATAGCGCCGACTGTACGCCGGCTCGCTGCCGGCGCCGGCCGGGACGTTGAGGGGGTGACCGGGGCGACGCCGACCGGACGTTCAGGGGCTGACTGGGGCAACGCGGGCCGGCTCTGGCTGGGCGAATCCGGGCTGGGCGGAGCCAGGCTCGGCGGATCCGGGGTGGGCGGATCCGGGGTAGGCGGCGGCGGGGTGGGCGGATCCGGGCTGGGCGGCACCGGGCTGGGCGGTGCCGGGCTGGGCGGTGCCGGGGTGGGCGGTGCCCGGCTGGGCGGTGCCGGGGCGAGCGCGTGCTGCGGGACCGGCGACGCAGACCACGAGGCCGGTGAACAGCAGCACGGCCGCGACGACGGCCAGGCAGATGACTACGTTCCTGTCGATCGTCTGCTCAACCGGGCCGAACATCCGCAACTGCCTCCCTCGGACACCAAACGGCATCACCGTAACGGCGCGGACACTCTCCGCGCCACCGCAACACGGACACTGACGATCCAGGGCGTTTCGCAAAGTCGCCCGTCTCATATGCTGAGACATTTCGGGCTGCCCGGGATGCCGGGCGACGCCTGTCCGTGAACGTGAAACGCTGATATCGCCAGGGCAATACCAGCTCTTCACGTCGCCGGGAGATGCCTTGCTTCTATCTCACATATTGAGATTTCCGGATCTCCAGGGCGTTCCGCAAAGTCGTGTAGCCGGCTGATCAGAGGCTCCGCGGTGGCGGTCGGCGGTGGCGGTCGGCGGGAGCGATCGCGCTCAGCCGGCGGCGACGGCAGCGCGTACGCCGTGAGCCGGGCCCGGGGCTGGTAGGCCGCGAGCAGCGCAGTGAGGTCGGAGACGGCCGCGGTGACGTCGGCCCCCGCGGTGTCGTGCAGGCCCTCGGTGACGATGAGCGCCTCGGTGGTGCTGGCGCCGGTGGCGCTGTGCGCGCTCTGCCGCCAGCACCAGCGCCGGGCGGCCACGACGCCGGCGTCGTCGGTGAAGATGACCTCGCCCGGGTCCGGGTGGACATTACCGGACGAGCCAAGGTCGGCGAACCGCTCCGCGCCGGTGGCGAACCGGACGGTGATCGAGGCGGCGAGGCCGGCCCGGTCGAACATGGCGACGGGCATGGCGTACCGGATCGAGACCAGGTTGCCGATGTCCACGAGGGTGTTGAGGGCGGGGATGTCGCCCTGCTTGGCGAGCCTGCGCAGCAGCGCCTCGGCGGCGTTGCGGTACTGGGTCGGTTTCGCGCCGAACGCGGTGAAGGCGCGGCGCCAGGCCGCGATCGAGGGAAGGTCCGCGATCGGGGTCGCTGCCAGCCTCGCGCAGGCCGCCCGCTGCCCGGCCGCGTACTCGGCCAGCAGGCCGGGTGGGCTCGGCCCGTTGCTGACCCCGGTCACGTGGATCACCCCGGCGCGGATGGCCGGGTAGCGGCTGGTGACCGCCTCGTCGTA
>Ga0070698_100009846_pt1 | contig 10217 bp, 9 predicted proteins | sample KBSK1502metaG_FD_65477 | JGI IMG/M metagenome (GOLD analysis project Ga0070698, IMG submission 65477) | Corn, switchgrass and miscanthus rhizosphere microbial communities from Kellogg Biological Station, Michigan, USA - KBS K1-50-2 metaG | ecosystem: Host-associated > Plants > Roots >... | reverse complement strand
GCCGCGCCTGCCGGCGGCGGTGACTGGGGCCAATTCAAATCGCAGGCGCCGCCGTTGCTCGACGCCAAGGGCCGCGCCATGCCACCCGACGTTCGCGCCATCGTCTCTCAAATGGATAGCCACAAAGAGGCACAGAAGACACCAAATGTGGTTTAGAGATGTCTGAATACATCTCTTATCTGCCGCACCTGAATGCGTGTCTGAATGGGACCAGCGCGATCCTGTTGTTTTCGGGTTACCGGTTTATCAAGGCACACAATGTTGTCGCACATCGCGCGTGTCAGGTTTCGGCGTTGGTAGTTTCGACACTCTTCCTCGCTTCCTATCTCACTTATCACTACTTTCACGGCACCACGCGGTTTCAGGGCACCGGTCTCGCACGGCCTGTTTACTTCACGATTCTGACAAGTCACACGATTCTCGCGATCGTGATTGTTCCACTCGTCGCGATTACTTTCTATCGCGCCTTTCGGCAGGACTTCGAGCGACATCGCCGCATCGCGCGCATCACGCTACCGCTCTGGCTGTACGTGTCGATCACGGGCGTGATCGTTTATCTTATGCTTTACCAGATTTATCCTTCCTGAGACGTTTCGTCGATGGCTGTTCCAGGTTCAAAACCAATCCTGTTTCTGGCAATCCTTTTTGTGGCGGCGACGTGTCTCGCCTGGTACTTCTCGTGGTTCGGGCGTGAACTCTCTGATGCCGATATTTCGAAGTATCTCGCGGACGAAAAGAACCCGCGCCACGTCCAACACGCCCTTCTGCAGGTTCAGCAGCGCATTGAACGCGGAGATCCAAGCGCTAAAAACTGGTATCCGCAGGTAGTCACGCTCAGCGGTAATCCGGAAACTGAGTTTCGTCTGACGGTGGCGTGGTTGATGGGTTTTGACAACAAATCACAGGAGTTCCACGACGCACTGCTGAAATTACTGCGCGATCCGGAACCCATCGTTCGTCGCAACGCTGCGCTCGCCCTCGTCAGATTTGAAGACAGCAGTGGACGAGACGAGCTCGTTTCGATGCTCAAGCCATACATATTGAAAGCGCCGGTGGAGGGCGTGATTGCAAGCAGCATGTACGAAGGTTCTACAGTCGGCCGTCGCACGCCGCTGGCAAGGATCGAACAGCCGGATGGGAAAATAGCTGAGCTGCGCTCGCCATTACCCGGACGAGTCAACAAGATCTTTAAACCGAATGGCTCGCAGGTTTCGCGAGACGAAGATTTGATTAGTCTGAATTCGGATGAAGAGACTGTTTGGGAAGCGTTGCGTGCGCTGGCAATCGTCGGAACTGCAGAAGACTTACCTGTGATCCAAACCTACACCGAATCTTCTTCCGGACGCATCAAGGAACAAGCACAACTCACCGCAAAGGCAATTAACCACAGATCAAACGAATAAAAATCCGGATTTTGATCCGTGTAATCCGCGGTCCGGTTTTAGACGGGAGGTGCAGGTGGTGAGTCGGGTAAGGTGATCCCGTGCACCGCTTCCCAGTCGTCAGTCGGGACCATCTCGATCGCGTCCCACGGACAACCATCAAGAAACGCCCCATCAGGACCTTTGCTGGTGCACTTCTGACAACCAATACACAGATACGGATCAACCTCGATTCTGCCAAACGGAGCGTGGTCTTCGTCGGGTACCCAGAACATGCATGCCTCGATCGGGCAATACTCAATACATGCAGGTGACCCAGAGCAGCCGGTGCAACAATCGGTCGTAATCGCAAGTATGCGCGGCCGCTTTTTGCGTGTTGCCTTTCCGTCGCCCTCCGACATAGGCCAGTGTTTTTCCACGATGTCGAACATCCGCTAACCCTCGCGTTTTATTGGTTGATCGCGCTTCGACTCTAACATAGCTTTGCGGAATTCCTCAACGATTTGTGTCGACGACTTTCTGAGCCGTTTGCGGAATGGCACTAGCGTGAAAAAGGCAGGTCGATAACAACATTGGGAGGATACAAATGCAGGTAGTTACTGGAGTATTCAAATCAGAAAATAACGCGGAAGCCGCTGTAAACCAGTTAAGAAGCCTCGGAATTCCGGACAAACGAATCGGAGTTGTCAGGCCGGGCAGCCGTCCGGAACGACTCGAAGCGGGCATGCCGGTCACTGACACTGAAGAACCCGGAATGGGCCGGGCTATGGGCGCTGCGGTCGGAGGCGCAATGGGAGCCGCCGGTGGTGCTACCGCAGGTCTCGCCGTCGCCAGTCTCATCGTGCCGGGTATTGGTCCATTGATCGCATTTGGAATGGTTGGCGCAGGATTGCTGGGAATTGTCGGAGCAGCTGCGGGTTCGGCAGTTGGCGACGGGATCGAAGAAGAGTTAGGCGAAGGCATTCCCCATGAAGACGTCTATCTCTATGAAGACGCGTTGCGACACGGGCATTCGGTGGTCCTCGCCTATGCAGGCGATGATGATCAAGCGCGCAAGGCCGCCAAGGCTATGAACGACACGGGCGCGGAGGATCTCGACACGTTGCGTGAAAACTGGTGGCAGGAGCTGCGTGAAGCCGAGCGAAGTCATTATGGTACCGACTTCGATCGAGATGAACCGAGCTATCGCCGTGGTTACGAATCTGCCCTTCATCCGAAGCGCAAAGGCAAGGCGTATTCAGACGTCGAAGATGAGCTTCGTACGGCTTATGCCAACACTGTGCTTGACAGACCGTTTCAGGCCGGGTATGAACGCGGGTCAGATCATCGTTCCAGAGTGGAGACTCGCTAGGGCTTGAAGGACTTTCTTTTGAACGCTGCCGTCTTGATCGTCATCCTTGGCGGCAGCGCATTTATTACCAGTTGGTTTGCGCGGACGATGTACGTTCGTTGCACTACATGCGGCACTCTCAATGCGCGCCGGCGCACGGAGTGCCGCTCGTGTAGCACTACTCTTTGAGCGCATTAGTCAAACAGTCAGCTTCATCCTGTAGAACAACAACGCTATGACAACAATACCTCCGGAATGGCGCACGCACGCCGAAAGCACGGATTATCGCGAAACACCCAACTACGACGATACGATCGCCTTTGCACGGCGGCTGGCCCACGCGTCGTCAATCATCGAGTACGAAGGCTTCGGTTTCAGCGGGCAGGGCAGGGAATTACCGTTAATCATCGCCTCCGAAACACAGACCTTTACTGCCGCTGCCGCGAAAACCGAAGGCAAGGCAGTGGTCCTGATCCAGGCATGTATCCACTCGGGCGAACCCGACGGTAAAGACGCTGGTTTTGCGCTCCTGCGCGACATCGCGATCACTCAAACCGTCACCGGAATTCTCAACAACGCCGTGCTGCTCTTTATTCCGATTTACAACACCGACGGTCACGAAAGATCCAGTCCGTACAATCGCATCAATCAGAACGGTCCGGCTGATATGGGCTGGCGCACCACCAGCACTTATCAGAACCTCAATCGCGACTACATGAAAGCCGATACGCCTGAAACGCGTGCCTGGCTCAATCTCTGGCACCAATGGCAACCGGATCTGTTTATCGATTGTCACGTCACCGACGGCGCAGACTATCGCTGCAACATCACTTTTCATCACGAACATCACGACGGCGTCGACAGCGCCGTGCTCGCGTGGGAACGAGATATCTTTGACGACAAGGTGGCATCAGCAACTGAAGCTGCCGGAAACGTGATCTCCTGGTATCTCGAGTTCATCGACAATCGCGAGCTCGAGCTTGGCACGCGAGACTTCAACGGCTCGCCACGTTTCTCTACCGGTTATGTACCGCTGCGAAACCGTCCGGGAATCCTGATCGAAACTCACATGCTCAAGGACTACCGCTCGCGAGTCATCGGCACTTACGATTTTCTCAAAGCTGCCCTCGTGGAAGTTAATCGCGATCCGGAACGACTGCGAACAATTGGACGCGAAGCAGACGAGCGCACAATCAACGCCGGAAAAACTTACGATCCGGATGCGCGTTTTCCACTCGACTTTGAGTTGACTGACGAAGCAACGCCGTTTGCATTGAAGGCGTTCAGCTACGAGACAGAACAAAGCGACGTCTCGGGCGATCTGCGCGTGATCTACGGCCGCGAGCCGCTCGATTTGACAGTACCGATTTACCAAACATTGCGAGTCACAAAGGCCGTTGCGCCGCCGCTGTATTACATCGTGCCGGCGCAGTGGAAAGAAATTATCAGCGTGCTAAAGGCACACGGCGCGCAGATGAAGACACTCGCTGCCTTTACCTCACTCGAAGTCGAAAGTTATCGCTTTACCAACGTGAACTGGCCGCGCGATCCATTTGAAGGCAGGCACATGCCTCACTTCGACGTCGAGCAAACTGTCGAGACGAGAGTTTTTCCGCCTGGCTCGGCGGTCGTGCCGATGGGTCAGAAGTTAGGACGAGTGATCTTGAATCTGCTTGAGCCGCACGCGCCTGACTCTCTCGCACGATGGGGCTTCTTCAACGCCATCTTCGAAGAGAAGGAGTATGCGGAGCACTACGTGCTCGAAGATCTGGCTCGACAGATGATGGCAAACGATGCTGCGCTGGAGCGCGAGTTCAGACAAAGACTCGCGCAGGATGCGGAATTTGCCGCCAGTCCATCGGAGCGCTTGCGATTCTTCTACAAACGTTCACCCTACTGGGATCCGCAAATGAATCTTTATCCAGTAGGGCGAATCATTCGTGATTTCGATCTACCGCTTGTGTGAATCGTTAGACGCCCGACGAGTCGTCGCTGGCCCGCAAAACTGTCGGGCGTCGAGCAGGGGCAAACAGTGTGTAAGTTTGCCTTTTTATATGACCGTTCGTCGGCCTCCGATAATGTTGATAAGCAGCACCACCAGTGCCAGCACGAGCAAGATATGAATAAACCCACCAATCGTGTAGCAACTTACCACGCCGAGTAACCACAGCACCAAAAGAATTACAAAAATCGTCCAAAGCATTTCTTCTTCCTCCTTTTGTCGACCACGCCCAAGTTTCGTTGGTACAAAAGCAATCGATGTCGTTTCAGCAACGAGTATGCCGTTTGTGTTTTGGGGCTTTTTGGAGGAATTAGAGGTTTTTTGCGTACGGAAACATAACAGTGATTAGCCACGGATGGTACGGATTTTAAAAACCCATGAAACGCGGTTCGATCTGTGTTCAATCTGTCACGAGATCTGTGCTAAAGTGCTTGTCAGCGTTCGCGAAGGCGGACGCTCGGAGTTTTAAGCCTGTCTCGGTTTTCGCGTGCGGGTCCTTCCTTTGAAGTTCCGTCGCCTTATTTAACCCCGATTCTTTGGTTTTCTATCTTGTTCGCTGGCCCGGCCGGAGGTTCACTTCGCCGGACAATTTGGAGGTTTGTTTATGCCCACTCCCAGCCCACGGGTATCGGTTCGAACACGGAAAGTTGCCATCGCCGGCCTGTCAGTCATCATTCTTTCTATTGTCGTCGCGGCCACGGTCGCGATTTACCAATGGCAACAATCCCCAGTTCAAAAGATTAACTACTCCCAGCTCTACACACTTGCTGAAACTGGCGGTGCAGTTTCACTCTCAGTCGAGGGTGAGACACTGACTGTCAGCAAGACCGATGGCTCGCGCGTCGAAGCTACGGTTACAGGCGAAACCACGCAGCATGAAGTGGTGCAGCTTTTCCGGAAGAACAATGTGCCTGTCGAATTCCGGCCGCTGCAGCCAGGACCGCTTTCGACGATTGTCAGTTGGGTCCTGCCGATTTTGACGCTTGGCCTCATCGGATTTGCCAGTTGGCGAGTTTACTCGAGCATGAGTGGTCGTGGTTCCTTTGAGTTGGAGAATCACAACGGGAAGCAAGATGTCGGTTTTGACGATGTAGCTGGAGTCGATGAAGCGCGAGCGGAGCTGACTGAGACGATCGAATTTCTGCGCAATCCGGAACGGTTTAGCCGTCTTGGTGGTCGCGTTCCGCGTGGCATTTTGCTTTACGGACCTCCGGGAACCGGCAAAACGTTGCTCGCCAGGGCTGCGGCGAAAGAAGCGGGGGTGGCATTTCTGTCGGCATCAGGTTCGAGCTTTCAGGAGAAGTTTGCCGGTTTGGGCGCGGCACGCGTGCGACATCTCTTTTCGAAGGGAAGAAAGCTGTCGCCATGCATTATTTTCATCGACGAAATCGATGCGCTTGGACGTCAGCGTGGACGCGGTGGTGATTCCGCCTCTGCCGATCAGGATCAGACTTTGAACCAGTTGCTGGTTGAGATGGATGGGTTCGATCAGTCGAGTGCGGTAGTAGTGATTGCATCGACGAACCGGCCGGACATTCTCGACAAGGCACTCACACGTCCCGGACGTTTCGATCGAGAAATCGCGGTTAACCTTGCTGACGTTTCAGGACGCGAAGCGATACTGAAAGTCCATGCGCGTAACCTGAAACTCGAAGATGGACTCGACCTGCAATGGATCGCGCGCGGGACTCCGGGCTTTTCCGGAGCGGAGCTCGCGAACCTCATGAACGAGGCCGCGATTGCGGCGACTCGCGATGACGCTTCAGCCGTTGCTCGCAAGCACGTCGAGATTGCACGTGACCGCATCTTGATGGGCGCCGAGCGGCAGGGCTTCATGATGGACGAGGACGAGCGTTATGCGACCGCCGTGCACGAAGCTGGTCACGTGGCGGTCGGGTTAGCAGTTGAGAATGGCGATCCGATCCACAAAGTGTCGATTCTGCCGCGTGGACGAGCGTTGGGCGTGACGCAGTCGCTGCCTGAGCGCGATCGGTTCATGAAGAAGCGCGAGTATCTTGAAGATCAGATCGCGTTGTTGCTTGGTGGTCGTGCTGCGGAGCAGGTGCTGCTTTCGACGATGACTGCCGGTGCTTCAAACGATATCGAGCGCGCGGTTGAGATTGCGAGGCGGATGGTGAGTGAGTTTGGTATGAGCCGTCTCGGCCCCATCCACCTCGGCCAGGCGGATCAGCAACGTAGCCAGAGCTTGCTCGATAAGATTGAAGAAGCGACGAATGAATTGATCAACGAGCAGCTGGAACGCGCCTGTCGAATTGTGACTGCAGAACAGGAATCCATCGGCCGACTCGTTGAGCTCCTGATGGAACGCGACACGCTCGATGCGGAGGAGATCGCGGGCTGCTTCAATACTCAAAGCGTGCGTGCAGCGTAGATCAGCTTGTTGACAGGATTTCCTGTCTCAATGTGCCAACGCATCCGGGTGCTCTGAGATGTCTCTCACCGCCCGGCTACGGCCACGCTTCGTTACCACACCGACTCCTGCGAAAATAAGAATTGCCGCCACACCAGTCCTCCAGCTCAAGTGTTCTCCCAACAATAGAGGCGCGAACCCGAATGCAATTAGCGGTTGCAGGTAGATGTAGACTGCGACCGTGCTCGGTGGGACTTTGGTCAAGGCCGAGGCGTTGAGGTAGTAGGCGCCGACGGTCGGGAAGATGATGATCAAGGCGACCATCAGCCACACACCCGCGCCAATCGCACTCAAGTTCTCCTGCTGCAGTGAATAAACCCCGAGGGGAATAGTAATCACCGAGCCAACCATAAAGATCCACGTGATCACGTTCAGCGCACCGTAGCGCTCAAACAGATCCTTCGAGATCACGATGTACACGGCGTAGAACAGTGAGTTGGCGATCAGTAGAACATTCCCAGCCGTAGTTTGCGGAGACAGGTCTGCGCGCGTCGGATTAACGAGGTAAACAACTCCAGCCGCAGCCAGCATGATCCCGATCAAACGACGCGGTGACAACCGGTCGTAGCGAAACAAGATACTTACAAAGAGCGTGAACACCGGAATGGTCGTGCTGAGCAGCGTCGCGTTAATAACGGTCGTTAACGACAGGCCCTTGACGTAGAGCAACTGGTTCCCAACGATCCCGATCATGCTGCACAGGATCAGTAGCCCGATGTCTTTGGCGGGCATTCGGAACAATGGCGTGAGTTTGCGCTGCAGGAGTGCGAACAGCAAAGCCGCACCCGTGAGCCGGCACGAAACTAGACTTACAGGCGACATCGATCGCAAAACGATCTTGCCGAAGATGGGCCAGGTGCCAAACAGGATTTGGACCGCCACGAGCGCCAGGTGAGGAGCAATGCCGGACCGGGATTCTCGAGTCAGTGTCATCCGCGTCAGTTAGTGGTTCACACTACGAGGTACAGCGGATTCTCCAGAATCTTCTTGAATGTCTGCAGGAATTTTGCTCCGGTGGCGCCGTCGATGATGCGATGATCGCACGACATCGTGACGCGCATTATCTGCCGGATCACGATTTCATTGTCACGCACAACCGGTTTCGGCGTCATCGCGCCGATGGCGAGTATTCCGCCCTCCGGCGGATTGATAACCGCGGTGAATTCGTCGATACCAAACATACCGAGGTTGCTGATCGAGAAGGTCGCGCCCGTGTACTCTTCCGGCTTCAACTTCCGCGAACGCGCACGTTCTGCCAGTTCTCGCACCTCGGCAGCAATCTGACTAAGTGATTTTTGATCCGCAGCGCGAACGACAGGCGTGATCAATCCATCCTCAATCGCGACGGCGACGCCGATGTCAGCGTGTTCGTAATACCTGACAATCTTCTCCTGGAACGACGCATTAACTTGCGGATGCTGCATTAGTGCCGCCGCCGTCACCTTGATGATGATGTCGTTGATGCTGATCTTGAGATCTGGATCGAGAGCATTGATGCCACGACGCATTTCGGCTGCGCGATCCATCTCGATGTCGGTGGTAAGAAAGAAGTGCGGTATCGGACCGAGAGATGTAACGAGACGCTTTGCGATAACTTTCCGGATCTCAGTAGCCGGTTCGTCTCGATAGGCTGTCGCGCCGAACCGTGCTGTTTCAACGAGACGCGGATAGCTCGGTGCAGCCTCTGCTTTTGGCTGGCTCAACGCAGCCTCGATGTCCTTCTTGATGATACGTCCGCCCGGACCACTACCCTGGAGCGAACGGAGGTCAATTCCTGCTTCTGCCGCCATGCGTGCTGCGAGCGGCGAGACGATCATGCGACCGGTGGCGGCAGCCTGTGGTGGATGACCATTATCGACCGCCGGCTGTGGTTGAGCGCTTACCGCTGCTGCCTTAGCTTGTGGCGCAGGCGCAGGTTGCACCGGAGCTTTCTCCGGTTCAGGCTTCTTCTGTGCTTCCTGTTTCGGCGCGGGCGGTGCTTCAGACAAAACAGAAGCGATGTCTTCGTTTGGCTCGCCGATAACGGCGATCAGTTGTCCGAGTGGCGCCGACTCTCCTTCGTTGATCAGGATCTTGCGCAGGACGCCGTTTGCGAGCGCCTGCATTTCCATGGTCGCCTTGTCAGTGTCGATTTCGGCGAGCGGCTCGCCCATGGAGACCTTGTCTCCCTCTTTTTTCAACCAACGCGAGATCTGTCCCTCCTCCATCGTAGGGGAGAGCTTCGGCATGATTACCTTCGTCGCCATAATCTGTGCAATCTGTGGATAGGGTTCAGTCTAAGTACGCAACTTCTCGAACGGCCGCGATAATACGATTCACATCAGGTATCGCCAGATCTTCGAGGTTCTTCGCATAAGGCATCGGCACATCGGCGCCGGAAACGCGCTTCACTGGAGCGTCGAGATAGTCGAATGCTTTCTCCATGATCTCCGCGGTGATCTCCGCGCCGACACCGCAGATCGGATGCGATTCTTCAGCCACGACGACGCGATTCGTTTTCTTCACTGACTCGATGATCGTGCCGATGTCGAGTGGGCGGATCGTTCGTGGATCGATTACCTCGCACGAAACACCTTGCTGTTCGAGTTGTGCTGCCGCTTTCAACGCTATCGGAACCATCAGCGAACGCGCCACGATCGTGACGTCTTTTCCTTCGCGTTTCACATCCGCGACGCCGAGCGGGATCGTGAAGTCCGGATCGTCCGGCACTTCACCTTTGTTGCCGTACATCCGTTCCTGTTCAATGAACACAACCGGATCGTCGTCGCGAATCGCAGACTTCAGCAGCCCTTTGGCGTCAGCCGGTGTCGACGGCATGACAACCTTCAAGCCGGGAAAGTACGCGTACCACGACTCGATCGCCTGCGAGTGCTGCGACGAAACCTGGAACGCAGAACCGCCGGGACCACGAAATACGATCGGGATGTTGAACTGGCCGCCAGACATGTAAAGCATCTTCGCGGCGGAGTTGATGATTTGATCGGTGGCAAGGATCGAGAAGTTGAAAGTCATGAACTCGACAATCGGTCTCAAGCCGGCCATCGCTGCGCCCACGCCGAGTCCGGCAAAGCC
>Ga0070698_100009845_pt1 | contig 10217 bp, 9 predicted proteins | sample KBSK1502metaG_FD_65477 | JGI IMG/M metagenome (GOLD analysis project Ga0070698, IMG submission 65477) | Corn, switchgrass and miscanthus rhizosphere microbial communities from Kellogg Biological Station, Michigan, USA - KBS K1-50-2 metaG | ecosystem: Host-associated > Plants > Roots >... | reverse complement strand
AGGGTCGCGATCTCTCGGCGGCTCAACGGCCGCTCGGCCACGAACAGCAGCGCCTCGAGCGCGGCCTCGGTCAGTTCGATCGGGGCCCGCGCCTCGTCGGCGTCGGGGTTGGAGGCTTCCGCGCTCGTCGCGGCCGTCTTATCGGTCACGCGAAGGACTCCAGGGACTCGTCGAGCGGTTCCATCCCGTCGCCATCGGGGGTCGGGGGCAGGCCGGCCGCGGTGCGTTCCTCCGGCGTGGTGGCGCGGGCGACGATCGGGCCCCACGGCTCGGCCTGCTCGACGACGATCTCGCGGCGCTTCATGAGCTCGAGCATCGCCAGGAACGTGACGGCGATGACGACCCGATCGCGGACGCCCGCCAGCAGGTCCTGGAGGACGATCGACCCGGCACCGCGGAGCGCGGCCCGGATGATGGCCGCGCGTTCCGTGAGCGTGATCACGCGCTGGATCACCTCTGGAGGCAGGGTCGCCGGCGGCGCGATCGTCGCCAGGTGCGCCAGGGCCCCGACCAGCCGCAGCGGGTCGATCGGCGGGGCATCCGCGGGCCGCGCACCCGCGAGCCCGGCGGCGCGGGCGGCAGCCGGCTCCCGGCGGAAGAGCCCGGTCCGGCTGAGCGCCCTCTCGGCGAGGCGCTGGCCGGCGTCGCGGTGGGCGCGGTACACGATCAGCCGGGACCGGAGCTCCGCCTCCGGGTCGGGACCGTCGTCGGCCATGGCGGTGGGATCGGCGACGGGTTGTCGCGGCAGCATCGCCCGACTCTTGATCAGGATGAGCTGCGAGGCGACGGCGACGAAGGCACTCACGTTGCCGAGGCGATCGGCTTGCAGTCCCGCCAGCGCATCGAGGTAGGCGTCGGCCAGGCCGCCCAGCGGCACGGTCAGCACATCGAGCTGGCGAGCCTCGATCAGCGCCAGGAGGAGGGCGAGCGGACCGTCGAACTCGGCGACCTGGACGGTGGTCGCGGTCTCGGGCCGGCGGCCGTCGCCGAACTGGACCGCCGGAGCGCCGGCGGCGGCTGGGGCCGCCATGACGGCGACGCCCGGGCCAGCCTGATCCGTCACGGCGCCACCGCGACTGCGAGGCGACCGCTGCCCATCAGTTGGCCTCGTCCGCGAGCTTGAGCAGCCGGCCTGCCTCGAGGTCGATGGGGGCGTCCTGGTGCCGGATCAGCTCTACGGTCCGTGGCGCGCACCCGGCAGCCGCGGCCAGCGCCGCGGACGTCTGGGCGTGGGCGTGCAGGCGGGCGAGGGCCGCGCGGAACCCGGGCAGCGCCTCCGCGACGCGCCAGATCCACGCGCCGTACGCCTGGCCGAGCGCGAACGCGACCCGCGGCCAGACCCCGGTCTGGCCCTTCCCGGCGTCGTGGAGGAGACCGGCCAGGAGCACCTCGGGGTCGTCGACGCCCTCGGCGCGGAGTGTGGCGACGACATCCAGGCCATGCCGCCGGTCGGCGACATGCATGCCGTCGAACAGGGCGAGTTGCGCGTTGGTGAGCCAGGCCTCCAGCCCCGCTCGCTCGGCCGGACCCACCGAGGCCCGAACGTGCGCACGGAACTGGCGGACCCTAGACGCCCACCAGGACAGCGAAGAGCGCTTCAAGGATCGGTCCGAGGATCCGCCCGCCGATGGAGTCGCCGGGGGGCAGGAAGAAGAGCAGGAGCAGCAGGATGAACCCGTACTGCTCGAGGACGGGCCGCCATTGCCACGCCAGGCGCGGCGGCAGGAAGGCGAACAACACCTTCGAGCCATCGAGCGGCGGGATCGGCAGCAGGTTGAAGATCATCAGCACGAGGTTGATGTACACGAACAGGTACAGGACCAGGACGACGATCCCGGGGATCTGCTCGCTGAGCTGGGGCGTGGCGAAGATGAACCGGAGGGGCAGCGCGGCAGCCGCGGCGAGGACGAGGTTCGAGACCGGCCCGGCCGCCGCGACCATCGCCTCACCGCGTCGGCCACCGGCCAGGTTCGACGGGTTGACCGGCGTCGGCTTGGCCCAGCCGAACCCGAAGCCAGAGCGGATGAAGCTGACCGCCAGGAGGATCCCGCCGAGCGGGTCGAAGTGGGCGACGGGGTTGAGCGTCAGGCGGCCGAACAGCTTGGCCGTGCTGTCCCCGAGTCGATAGGCCGCCAGCGCATGGGCGAACTCGTGAACCGGAAAACCGACGAGGAGCATGATCGCGACGACGATGACGCGGGCGACGAAGTCTTCGGACACACGGACCTTTCGTTGCGGGGGTAGTGCCTATCGTAGCCGCGCCGGTCCGCGGGGCGCTGCGCCCGGCTAGAGACGGCTGAGCAGGTCCGCCTTCTTGCGCTCGTACTCCTCGGCACTGATCGCGCCGCGATCGCGGAGGTCGGCGAGGTTCGACAGGGTGCGCGTCAGGTCGTCGGACGACAGCGCCGCGGCCGGCGGACGGCCGGGCGTGCCGGTCGGTACCGTGTCGTCGCCGACCCCTCCGGAGACCGGCCCGGCGGTCGGAGCCGGCGGGCGGGCCAGGGGCTCCGTGCGCAACGGCGGGCTCGGTGCGGGCGAGCCGCCGGCGACGTCCCGCTCGTATTCGTGCTTGGCGTCGAGCATCGCCTTCTTGAACCCGACCGGGTTGCGGATCATGCGGAACCGCTCGATGCCGGTCTCGGCGGCCGTGAGGATGTCGAGGTCGCCGAACCCGAACATGCGCCCGAAGATCGACTGCGACAGGCGGGCGTCGTTGATCTTCTCGAGCGAGCTGTCCATCGAGGTCTTGTTGAGCACCCCGGCGACCTGGATGACGCGGCGGTTGGTGAGCACGTACTCCTGGTTGATGTAGCGAAGGAAGTGCCAGGCCAGCACCCCGAGCCCGCCGATGACCAGGGCGGCCACACCGATGCCGAGCACCGACCCGAGTCCGCTGGCCCGCTGGTCCGCGGACAGGCTCTGGCTCAGGACGAGCAGCACGAGCCCGAGCAGGATCGCGGTGACCGCCAGCTTGGCGCCCCACACGAACACGAGCCAGTGCTGCTTCTCGCGATGCACGACCCGCTCCCCCGTCGAGAGCAATCCGTCGGCGTAACCCATGGGCGGGTTTCCTCCTGCGATCAGGCCCGCGGATGGGCCCGACGATACACGTCCCGGATGCGCTCCCCGGTGAGGTGCGTGTACAGCTGAGTCGTGGAGATACTCGCATGGCCGAGCAACTCCTGAACGACGCGCAGGTCCGCGCCACCCTCGAGGAGGTGTGTCGCGAACGAGTGGCGGAGCGTGTGGGGGCTGACATTGCCGCTCAGGCCGGCCCGTTTGGCCGCGCCGGTCACCGCGGCCCACGCCGCCTGCCGGCCGAGCCTCTTGCCACGGTCGCCGAGGAACAGGGGCCCGCCGCGGACGGGCGCCACGTGGTTGCGCGCAAGGAGGTCCGGCCGCGGCGCCTCCAGCCACGTAACGAGCCAGTCGAGGGCCACCTCACCGATCGGCACGAGCCGCTCCTTGTCGCCCTTGCCGATGACCCGCACGAACGCACCATCGAGCGACAGGTCCTCGCGGTCGAGGCCGATGGCTTCGCTCACCCGCAGGCCCGCGGCATAGAGCAGCTCGAGCAGGGCCCGGTCGCGCACGCCGGCCTCGGACGCGGCCTCGAGGAGGCGCTCGACTTCCCCGATGTCCAGCGTGTCGGGCAGCCGGCGGCTCTGGCGTGGCAGGTCGAGGTGGGACGCGACGTCGACGTCGATGAGCCCCTCACCGAACGCGAACTTGTAGAAGCCCTTGAGCGCGGCGGCGCGGCGGCGGAGGCTGGTCGGCGCGAGCCCGGTATCGCCGCGCCTTCCTCGCTGCGTCCGCGCGGCGAGGTAGCGGACCACCGCGTCAGGCGAGCCCGCCCAAGCCCCGGCCTCACCCAGGGAGGCGCCGAAGTCGGCGAGGTCGCCGCGGTAGGCCCGGATCGTCGCCGGGGCGAGGCCGCGCTCGACTTGGAGATAGGCCAGGTAGTCCTCGACGGTCCGCTCGAGGGACGGGGCGGTCACGCCGGCCGGTCGGCCCCGGCCGAGCCGACGGCCGCTCCCCCGCCCCGCCACGCCTCGGCGCGATCGAGCAGCTCCCGTGCCGACGCCAGCGAGGCTGGGTCGCCCGGACCGCCACCCAGCATCGCCGCGAGCTCCACGATGCGGCCCTCCCGGTCGAGGCGCTCGACCTCGGTGACCGTGCGGCCCTCGCGCTCCCGCTTGGCGATGCGGTAGTGGGCATCGGCGTGGGCCGCGATCTGGGGAAGGTGCGTGACGCACAGGACCTGGTGCCGACGGGCGAGGCCCCACAGGCTCCTCCCCACGGGGTCCGCGCTGCGGCCGCCGATGCCGCTGTCGACTTCGTCGAACACGAGCGTGGGCGTCTCGTCGGCTTCGGCGAGGACACGCTTGATGGCGAGCGCGACCCGCGACAGCTCGCCGCCCGAGGCGATACGCGCGAGCGGTCGGGCGGGCTCGCCGGGGTTCGGCGCCAGCCGGTAGACGACCTGGTCGATGCCGGCGGCGTCGAACGCGACCGCGTCGCCATCGACTTCGACCGCGGCCTCGCCGGCCCCTGCCGCTCGACGGCCGATGGCGACCTCGAAGACCTCCGCCGGGAATCCCAGCTCCTCGAGGATCGAGCCGACCGCCGACCCGAGCGCGGACGCGGCCACGGTCCGTGCGGCTGAGAGCGCAGCCGCGGCCGTCGCGACCTCGGCCAGCCGCTCGCCATCCTCTCGTTGCCGCCGGGCCCGCTCCTCGTCGAGGCCGCGCAGCCGTTCCGCTTCGGCCGCGGCCCGTTCGCCGTGCGCGATGACCTCGTCCTCGTCGTCGCCGTAGCGGCGGATCAGGCCGTGGATGACGCCGAGCCGCGCGTCCAGCTCCGCCACGGCGCGGGGGTCGTGATCGACGCTCTCGGACAGCCGGCGCGCCTCGTCCGCGACATCGGTCAGCTCTGCCTCGAGACCGGCGAGCCGCTCGGCCAGGGGCTCGAACCTTGGGTCGAGACGGGCGAGGCCGCGCGCCTCCTGGAGCGCGACGGCCGCCGTGTCACGGGCGCCGGCGCCTTCCTGGGTCAGCGCCTCGCGCAGCGATGCCGCTCCCCGGGCGATCGCCTCGCCATGCTGAGCGGCCGTCAGCCTCCCGCGGATCTCGTCCGCCTCGCCCGGCCGCAAATGCGCGGCGGCGATCTCGGATGCCTCGTGCTCCAGGAGGTCGAGCCGGCGAGCCACCTCCCGCGGATCGAGCGCCGCCGCGTCGAGCGCGGCCCGGTTCTCGCGCCAGCGCTCGACCGATCCGGCCATGACCTCGCGGAGCTCCCCGTGCCCACCGAACCCGTCGAGCAGATCGCGTTGCCAGCGCTCGTCGAGCAGGCGACCCTGGTCGTTCTGACCGTGGACCTCGACGAGCGCCCCGACCTCCTCGGCGAGTCGTGCTGCGGTGACCGCCGCGTCGTCGAGCCGGGCCGTGGACCGGCCATTGGCCGCGACCTCGCGAACGGCGATCAACGGCTCAGGCAGGCGATCGAAGAGCGCCTCCACCCGGGCGGCCTCGGCACCATGGCGCACGAGCGTCGTGTCGGCCCTGGCGCCCATGGCCAGCCCCAGGGCATCGATCAGCAGGCTCTTGCCGGCCCCGGTCTCGCCGGTGATGACGTTGAGGCTGGCGTCGAACGAGAGGCGGAGTCGATCGATGAGCGCGAGGTCCGAGACCGTCATCTCCAGGAGGCGGCCCGGTGTCGCCGCGGTGTCGTTCACGACGGCAGCAGCTCCACCTTGTGGCGGAGCAGATCCCAGAACGACAACGCCCCGCGCGGGTGCAGCAGCCGGACCGGCCGTTCGAGCGCGCGGACCTCGACGACGTCGCCCACCGCGAGGCGCTGGTCCTCGCGACCGTCGATCGACACGAGCGCCTCGTGGGCATCGACCACCCGGCAGCGCACGACCTGCTCCGGGCTCGCCACCACGGACCGCAGCGCGGAGAGGTACGCCGCGATCGGCGTCACGACGAGGTTGCGGCTCACCGGATCGAGGATCGGGCCGCCCGCGCTGAACGAGTACCCGGTCGAGCCGGTCGGGCTCGCCACGACGAGGCCGTCGGCGATGAACGTCGCGAGGTGCGTGTCGTCGATCGAGACGTCGAGCCGGCACACGCGAGCGAGCTCGCCGCGGGCGACGACGATGTCGTTGAGGGCGACGTACCGCTCGGCCTCGTCCGGGTCCTCGCCGCCGCGCCGGATCCGGCCCTCGATGACCATGCGCTCGTCGAACGTGAATTCGCCGTTGGCGATCCGCTCGAGGACCGTCTCGAGGTCGGCCGCTTCCGCCTTGGACAGGAAGCCCACTTTCCCGAGGTTGATGCCGAGGATCGGGACGTCGACCTCGGCGACGGAGCGGGCCGCCCGCAGGAACGTGCCATCGCCTCCGAGGACGACGAGGGCATCCGTCGTCGGAAGCTCGCGGAGCAGCGTTTCGAGGTCGCCGGCTGGGGACTGCCAGTCGTCGATCCCGCGCATGCGGCACCAGCCCGAGGCGCGCGCCGCGAGCTCGACGGTGGGTTCCTGCGTGGGGTTGTAGGCGAAGCCGATGCGAGCGATCGTCATGGGGCTTCGGTCTCGATGGCAGCGGTCGACACTGCGGTGACCTCGGCGATGCGATCCGCGATCTCGGCACAGCCGGGCCCCGGTGCGAGGTGGACCAGGAACTCGCGATTGCCCTCGGGCCCGAGGATCGGCGAGGCGATGACGGCGCGCGTGCCGAGACCCCGTTCCGCGGCGGCGGCGATGACCCGCTCCAGGACCTCCCGATGGATCGCTGGATCGCGCACGACACCGTGGTCGGTGCGCCCCTTCCCGGCCTCGAACTGGGGCTTCACGAGCGCCACGATCGGGGCCTGCGGCGCCAGCGCGCTCGCCACCGGGCCCAGGACCTTGTCGAGCGAGATGAACGACACGTCGATGACCGCGAGGTCGATCGGCTCGGCGAAGCTAGCGGCCGTCAGGGAGCGCGCGTTCGTTCGCTCCTGCGACGTCACGCGCGGGTCGCGACGCAGCCGGTCGGCGAGCTGGCCACGACCGACGTCGACGGCGTACACATGGCGGGCGCCGCGCTGCAGCAGCACGTCGGTGAAGCCACCGGTCGAGGCGCCCACGTCGAGCGCCGTCATGCCGCTTGGGTCGATGTCGAACGCGTCGAGCGCGGCGGCGAGCTTGTGACCGCCGCGACTCACGTACGGATCCGGCTGGGCGACGACGATCTCGGTGGCCGCATCGACGGCGTCGCCGGGCTTGAGATCGAGCCGCGCGCCATCCCCGGCCCCGACGCGCACCTTCCCGGCAAGCACGAGCGCCTGCGCCCGGCTGCGCGTGTCGGCCAGGCCACGCTCGACGAGCAGCGCATCGAGCCGCACGCGCTTCGTCCGAGCGGTCGGTCTGGCGGAGGAGGTCGGGGTCACGCCCGTATCGTGGCACAGCCCGCTCTCCCCGGACTCACCGGGGCGACTAGCCTGCGGCGACCTCGGAGCCGGAGCGGCCGGGTGTCGCCTGCATCGCGGCGAGCGCCTCGCGCACCTGCTCGGCCAGGCCAGGGGCATCCAGACGCAGCACGCGCCGGAGATCCGCCACGGATCCGTGGTCCACGAACCGGTCGCCGGGGATGCCGATGACACGCAGCGGGATGTCGCGATACGACGGATCCGCGAGGCGCGCCTCCTCGAACAGCTCGAGGACCCCGCTGCCGAACCCGCCGGTCACGACGCTCTCCTCGAACGTGACCACGAGCCGCTTGCCGCGTGCCGCATCCAGGATGAGCTGCCGGTCGAGCGGCTTGGCGAACCGGGCGTTGATGACGCCGACCGACCACCCGTCCGCTTCGAGGGCGGAGGCCGCCTCCATCGCCCGGGCCACGATCGGGCCAAAGCCCACGAACAGCAGGTCGCGGCCGTCGCGCAGGGTCTCGGCCTGGCCGACGGCAAGCACGACCGGGTCGATCGGCGCCAATCCGAACCCGGCATCGCGCGGGTAGTGCAGGGCGAACGGCCGGTCCTGGGCGAGCGCGGTCCGCAGCAACGAGCGCAGCTCCTGCTCGTCCTTCGGTGACGCGATGACGAGGTTGGGGAGCTGGCGCTGGGCGGGCAACGTGAACATCCCCTGGTGGCTCGTGCCGTCCTCGCCGACCAGCCCCGACCGGTCCACCGCGATGACGACCGGCTGGTCGTTCTGGCACACGTCGTGGACGGTCTGATCGAAGGCGCGCTGGAGGAACGTGGAATAGAGGGCCACGACCGGGCGCATGCCGCCCATCGCCAGGCCGGTGGCCAGCGTCACCGCATGCTGTTCCGCGATCCCGACGTCGAATACGCGGTCCGGGAACACCTCGGCGAACTTCGACATGCCCGTCCCGGTCGGCATCCCTGCCGTGATCCCGACGATCCGGCGGTCGTCGCGTGCCACCTCGATCAGCTCAGCCGCGAAGACGGCCGTGTAGTTCGGGTTCTTGCGCGGCGCGGCCGGTTCGCGCGTCGGGGCGGCGGCGTCGTCGGCCATCGTCTCGGTCGGCATCGCCGCGGGCGCAGCCGAAGCTGCAGCCGCCGTCGCGGAGACCCCGGCGTCGGCACGAGCGGCGGTGGTCCTCGTCTTTGCGCCATCCGCCCCGTCCGTCCCCGGCCGCAGCGCGATCGGTGGCAGGGCGGCGCCGTGGAAGCCGACCTGGTCCTCGATCGCTGGTCGGAACCCGCGGCCCTTCTGGGTGCGTACGTGGACGATCGTCGGGCCGGGCAGCGCGAGTGCGGCCCCGAGGGTGTCGAGCAGGGCCCGTACGTCATGGCCCGGCACGACCCCGATATACGTGATGCCCAGGTCCTCGAACAGCTGGCCGGGCTGGGCGAACCGGACCACCGAGGCGCGCAGCCGGCGCGACCACTCGAGCAGGCTCGGGCCGACGACCGGGATCTGCTCGACCGCGCGGTCGTACGCGCTCTTGCTCTGGCGCCACGCGCCCGACAGCTTGATCTGCGAGAGGTATTTGGAAACGGCCCCCACCGTGGGGCTGATCGACATCTCGTTGTCGTTGAGCACGATCAGCATCTGCGTCTGGCGCTGGCCGATGTCATTGAGCGCCTCCAGCGAGAGGCCGCTCATCAGCGCCGCGTCCCCGACCACGACCGCGATTCGCTCCATGCCGTGGCGCAGGTCCCGCGCCTCCGCCAGCCCCTCGGCGATCGACAGCCCAGTGCCGGCGTGACCACCGTCGAACACGTCGTGCGGCGATTCGCTCCGTCGCGGGAAGCCACCGACCCCGTCGAGCGATCGAAGCGTCCCGAAACGGGCCAGGCGGCCGGTCAGCAGCTTGTGCGGGTACGCCTGGTGCCCGGTGTCCCACACGATCCGGTCACGCGGCGATTCCAGCAGCCGATGGAGCGCGATCGTCAGCTCCACGACACCCAGCGACGAACCGAGGTGGCCGCCCGTCTCGGCGACCGTGCGGATGATCGTCTCGCGGATCTCCGCGGCGAGCCGGTTGAGGTCCGCTTCGGACAGGCCGCGCAGATCGGCGGGACCCTGCAGCTCGGAAAGGATGGTCACGTGGGGGAACGCTCCTGTGCTATACCGGCGGGAGTGTACCGCCGGCCTCCTGAGGGGGCCTCGCGGTCGCTCTGGATGATAGTTGATACCTCAGCGGAGCATGTTTCCGGGGCGGAGGCTTTGATGGCGTTGAGCGAAGCGTGGGCTGGGCTGGAACGGATCGCCGGGACGGTGCTCCGCCCCGATGACGACGGGTATGACGCGGCGCGTCAGACCTTCAACGGCACGATCGATCGGCGGCCGGCCGCCATCGTCGGCTGTCGTTCGACGGATGACGTGGTCGCCGCGGTGCGCGCGGCACGAGCGGCCGACCTGCCCATCGCCGTGCGCGGTGGAGGTCACGGGGTCGCGGGCCATGCGATGGCCGATGGCGCGCTGGTCGTCGACCTGCGCGAGATGCGCTCCGTTGTGGTCGATCCGGAGCGGCGTCGGGCCCTGGCGGGTGGCGGCGCGCTGTGGGAGGACGTGGACGGCGCGACCGTGCCCCATGGCCTGGCGACGACCGGCGGCACCTTCGGTGATACGGGCATCGGGGGCCTGACCCTGACGGGCGGCCTCGGTTTCCTGATGGGCACGGCCGGGCTGACCTGCGACAACCTCATGCGCGCCGTGGTGGTGACGGCGGACGGCAACGTCGTGGTCGCGGGCCACGATGGCGA
>Ga0070698_100009844_pt1 | contig 10217 bp, 9 predicted proteins | sample KBSK1502metaG_FD_65477 | JGI IMG/M metagenome (GOLD analysis project Ga0070698, IMG submission 65477) | Corn, switchgrass and miscanthus rhizosphere microbial communities from Kellogg Biological Station, Michigan, USA - KBS K1-50-2 metaG | ecosystem: Host-associated > Plants > Roots >... | reverse complement strand
CCGACAGCTTGATCCACGTTATTCTTCACCGTGTTGAAGTCAGTCGCCGTAAAGAGAAGTTCGGTCTGATACCACTGAGCAACTTCTGGTTTTTGAAGCTCCCCTTGCAGATCGAGAAGCCGGTTATAGGTCTTGGGATCGATATGGCTGATCTTTTCCAGCAGATGGTAACTTTTGGCTGAATTACCACTGATGAGGCCAGCGTCGTTGTCCTTCATGATCATGCGGTTGATTAAAACGGCTTCGGGAGGAATTTGCTTCACCTGTTCAGCCGCCTTTGCTGGATCGTTCTTCCGGGCCTTGTGCTTCAGAACACCGTTGTCAATCCATAGATAGATCTTTTGGGAGTGCATGTTGCCACTGAAACGATCAGCCTGGCTCATAATGAAATCCATGAGGATCATATCGGACAGGTCCTTGATCTGCACGATTTGCTGAACAGCAGCCTGATTGAGTTTACCGTTTGCGTCTTTGTAGTCTAGTTTGAGCGGGCTGGAGTTGGTCACTTTGCCAAATTCAGCCGAAGCTGCAAAAGCAGCGGCTCCCCCAAGGTCGCTCAGGTGCGGGTAACTCTCTTCTCCCGTAGGATTCGCCTGCAACGCGCCGTAAAGTTGCTTCCCGTCCTCGGTATATAGGGTCGGATTATTATGTGCCTCATCGAGTGCTCTTAGCTCCGTCCACTGTTTTCGATTGTTCGATCCCATCGCTTTTGCCTTGCCCAGATCAGCCAACGGTTTGTGTGCGGAGACGTCCATCGTACGAACGATGGCAGGTTCAACGTGTCCAGTGTCAAGGAATCGCGACAAATGATAATAACCCAGTATCGAAGGACTATAAGTGAAATGAGTAGGGATTGTTTGTTTGTATTTCGCTATGATCTTGTCGTTACTTGAATGGGACTTTGCCGTATGGCCTTCGGCATAACTTAAATGGCTCATCCCTGCCGGCAGGTTGACTGCGTGAAGGTTGATCCCAGGCGACGTGCTGTACGTTTTGGGTATAAGAACGATGTCCAATCCTTCTCTTGTTTTTCCATTGTAGAAGTCGATTTCAGCCAGTTCCTTTTCTTTCTCGACGTCCTTCTTGCTATAAATCTCAGGGTGTCCCGGAAAAGGCAGGGAGCGGATGGCGGACTCAACTGTGCCATTGGGAGCCACATGGTTGACTGTTTCCTGTCCGGGTGGCGTGTTCACCTCAAAAACGCTCGCCAAATTTCTGATCCGCCTGGTCTAACACCTCTCAGGTAGCTGGAGTCGACGTTTCGTCAACCGGAGTCGCCGAGGCCGGCGCAGCATTGTTTGCAGCCTGGGCGGCTTCAAGCTCTTTGGCATAAAGCTTCTTCATCGTTCCCGCAAAATCCAGGTCGACCAGAATATCTTTAGTATCCACTCGATTCTTCAGCGATTCCGCCTGCTTAACGATGCTTGCTTTCAACTTATCGTAGTTATCGCTCGAGACATGAACGATGTTCACAAAGTAATCCTTTATCTTGGCATCCGAACCTGGTTCGCCATCCTGCATCAACCCTGCCAGCCATTGTAACCGATTATAGATCGTTTGATCGATATGATGCGTCTCATTGAGAATAGGAGTGACCGAGATCGAATTCATTCCCCAGTTCATGCCATCGTCATTATCCTTGTACATGATTCGCTTCAGCGGCAGAAGCGGGCTTACTGCTTCGGTCTTGTCCTTGTCGCTTACTTTGTTATCCCATTTTACCTTACCTTCATTTGTCACATAGTGCTGCAACTCGGCGATGCTGATATTACCGAGGCGATCGACCTGCCGAAAAATTGAATCCAGAATCACGCCTCGGGTCATGTCCTGCGCGAGTGCCAGGTCTTGAAGACACTTCGCGTCGTTCAAGTTCAAAATGTCCGCCACCGGTGCCTTTGATGAAAGGACCTTGTAGAAGCTGTGCCCCCTAATTGCATCCCTTGTCCAATAATCTTCAGGACTGCTGTTCTCCCCGCGCGGATTCTGCGCCAGGGATCCAAAAACGAGCTTTCCATCCGGAAGAACCACTTTCGGACTCCCCGACTTTACCATCGACCGCAGAACTCCCCAAGCTTCGGTACAACTCGGATGGCCGGTCGTGCGGGCTTGCTCTCCAACTTTCTCGAACTCCTGAACATCCATCGTACGATAAGTGGCTGGTGGCACCTCAACAAGATGTCCGAGCAGCCTTGATACGTAAAAACACGCGACACCTGACTGTGCGATCGTCCCTACCTTAAACTTGGCTACTTTTTTCCCGGATCTCTTATTGCTGTACTTCTTTGTAACTCCCGCGCGATATGGGCCTTCCGTTTTCTCGAACGCTTCTTTGCTTAGCGTCGAAGGCAGCTGATAGATTTCTATTCCCGCTGAAGTGTTATGAAGTTTGGGGACAACGCCGACGCTTTGCGGCCCGCTCGCGGCATAGAAATCGAGGCTATCAAGCTTATCAATTTCATTCTTGTCATGCTTCGTAAACCAGTCCTTCGAAGCCGAGAGAGCAGCCTCCTCTTTGAGTTTCACATCAGGAGGAGTGAACGGAAACCGGCTAAGTCGCTGGGCGATTTCGGTGACACCGTTAGGCGTCGGATGTTCTACAACTGGCGGATCTCCAAAGGGAAGCGATCCATCGGAAACAGAGCTCATGTTCCAGCTTTCCAGCACTTATCCACGCGCATTGACCTACTGTTGACGAAAAAATGGCCGATGAAAAGGCGAAATATCAATACGGCAATCCGTTCGTGCGATTCTCGGGCCGGCCGGCATAAAGAACAGCGTTGCCTTGGTGGGATGACAGGGGCGGAAAATGTGAGTAAGAATCGATTTTACTCTCCGAAATCGAGACTGCAGATTTCAAGGAGTTACGGTATCTTCAACAATCAAGTGGGCAACGAACAAAGCCATGCTGAAGGAATGGTACATTAGCTTTCACGGCGGCGAAGAGAAGGCCGCGCTAAATAATATTCATGTCTACTCCACTGAAGGGAAGAAATTACGAAAGGCCCTAAACAAGAAGAGTCTCCCTAGCGGTGTCTCGCTTCGTGAGCTTCGAGGATTCGTATTCGGGCCAGACAAGAATCTGTACGTGGTCAACGCCTATTTCGAATATAGCGAGGTTCTAAAGTTTAAAGGCGCGCTCAATAAAGATGGGCAGCACGACTTTGCCAGTGTTTTCGTGAAGCGCCACGCGAACTTGAACCCCGGCATCGATCATCCCTTTAACGTAGCGTTTGATTTCAACGGCGACCTCTACGTTTCGAGCCAAAATACGAATCTCGTCGCTAGATATCACGGTCCCTCCAGCAAAACAGGCCAGCCAGGGACGCCGATGCCCCTTCCTAATGACCTTGACCTGGAAAGGAACGCGCCGCCTGGAACCTTCATTCCTTCAGCAAAGCTTGCGTCAAACGGTCTCCTCGACGTTAGAGCAGCGATCTTTGCGCTAAATAACGAGTTTTTATATGTCGCGGATCGTGCTGCCGACTGCGTACGCATTTATGAAGCACGCACGGGTCGCTATCTGCGAAATCTTGTTTCGCGAACCGATAAGCTCGACAAGCCAGTCCATCTGCTGCATAGCCCGGATGGCCGTTATCTATTTATTGGAAGCGGCGGGACCGATTCAATTTTGCGACATGATCTCGGCCGCAACTCCACGAGCGTTTTTGTCACGTCAAAATCCGGTGGTCTTAATGGCCCCGCGGGCATGGCATTCGGCGACGACGGTTTCCTCTACGTTGCCAGTCGCATTACAAAGGAGATCCTGCGTTACGACAAAGATGGCCGACCATCCAGCAAGCCATTCATCGAGAATCTTGCAGACAATCCGGAGTTCCTGCTGCTGGTCAGCTGAACCTCTCCGTGCAACGATCGATCGATCCAGTGTTGGTTACCGACTGAACGCGAGACTCCAAAACGATTGACTGCCCAGTCGAAATCTGGGATTAACAAATTCCGCTATGAAGAATCACGTCGAAACGGCAATTTTGGCTACTTCACTGCTTCTATCTGGCTGTGCTTCGGTAAACACCGCGCACACACCGCCTGAGGGCAGCACGGAGAGGAACGCAATCATCCAGGCAACTAAACACGCGCTGGCGCGCCAGGGACGAAAGAACGTTGTGCTGGTTGTGCCGTACTTGAAGGTCCATAACGGATGGGCGTGGATACAGGCCAATCCGCAATCGGCAGACGGGACACAACACTACGAATCGCAATCTGGACTTCTGCAAGAGAAGACAACAAACAAATGGACGCTGTTGGAATGGATGCCCGCCGAGGAAGGAACCGATTACACGAAGTACTTCAAAAACCTGAAAGCCAAATACCCGACGGCTCCCGCAGATATTTTCCCTCAATAAGCTAACAACGCTAAGTAAGGCTTGTTATCGACGTAAAAAACTGAGCAGTTCTTCGCCTTAACAGCCGGATAGGGATCTAGCCTTCCTGAATTACTGGCTCTCGCTCGTCTCCTTTTCGGAAAATCATCCACACACCGGCGAGCACCAGGCAGGCGCCAAGCAGCGACCACAGGGAAAATGTCTCGCCGCCTACCGCCCAACCTAACGCGACTGCGCCAGGTGGCGTGATCAGCGAGATCGCTTGGAGCCGCGCTACAGTCATTCGCGGCAGTAGCCAGTAAAGAAGCAAAAAGGTCAACGCCGAGCCGATTATCGCAAGGTAAAGCAGGCAAAAAATCGACACGACGCTCCAATGAAATTTCAAGGGATTTCCTTCGACCACAAATCCGAATAAGAGCAACGGCGCTGTGCCGAAAATCATTTGCCAGGCAGCAATCATCGCCGGCGCCAGTTGAACCGCGCGCGCTTTGAGCAAGACGTTCGAAAACGCCGCGCCGGCCGCTCCGAGTATGATGCCGAGCCCGCCCCAGAACGCCATCAAGCCGTTGAAACCGAGAAGGCGCTCGCAAATTATTGCAACGCCGCCGACCGCGACCAGTGCGCCCAGAAGTTTGGGAAGTTGCAATGGTTCTTCGGGAAGCATTAGATGCGCGAAAACCATGCCGAAGATCGGAATGGTCGCCTGCAATACTGCTGCCAGACCGGATGAAACGTGCAGTTCGCCCCAGAAAAGCAGGCCGTAATTTAACGCAAACATCAGCACGCCGGTAAAAGCCAGCAGCAGATAGTCGGATCGGCGCTGCGGCAACAAGCCCACTCGTCCGGCGGAGACGGCAAAAAGGACGATGATCGCCACGAGAAAACGGATACCCGCATAAGAGATCGGTGGGAGATCGCGCAACCCGATCTTGATAACGAGCCACGTCGAGCTCCAGACAACGCAAAGCGTCAGCCATGCCACTGGCACACCCCATCCGGCTTTCGGTTGCCACTTGAATTTCGGCGACGCGCTTTTCATTTTTTTCCGCTCGACCATCGCGTGTTGGCTCCGATTCGTAAAGGCAAGTCGGAACTGCTGATCAGGGCATTAACACTTCGTGCCGATCAAGGAGCCGATGACGGCGACCAGAAGCATTCGTTAGCTCAAAACACTTGCCGGTTGCCGGGCGAAAGCCATATGCAAAAAGGTTCGAAGATTTTGCTTGCTCACTAAGATGCAGCCCGTTAGACCAGAGCCTTCAACCCCTTAACCCATATGACATCACTTATGCAAAATCTCGCTATCAAAACCCTGTCACTCCTCGCCCAAGTCGATTACAGCTCCAGCGCTGAAGGCAAGCCCGTCAGTCCGCTTGCGATCGTTATCGGATTGCTCATCGCACTGCTGCTGATCGTGGCGATGTGGAAAGTATTCACTAAAGCCGGGCAGCCTGGCTGGGCCAGCATCATCCCAATCTATAACCTCTACGTCTGGTGCAAGATTGTCGGCCGACCCGGCTGGTGGGTCATTTTGATGCTTATCCCGCTCGTGAGTTTCATTATCGGTATAATCCTTTGCATCGATATGGCGAAGAGCTTCGGTAAAGGTGCGGGCTTCGGAATCGGCCTCGCTTTTTTGGGAATCATTTTCTTGCCAATCCTGGGCTTCGGCAGCGCGCAGTATCAAGGCCCGTCGGCGTCCCCAGGGGTCGCGGCTCCACAACCAGCGCCAGGCGTCTAGCCGGTACAGCGAGGCGGAAAAAGCTCTGCTTCCCGGACTCGATCTGGCAATTTAGGTTTGTTGTGAGACGCTGCCGTGGGTAAGATCGGGAGTGTGTTCCTCATTTTTCCAAGCGAGCCCTCCGAAGAGGGGCGGATTAGGCCGGAAAAACCCGTAATTAAAGGCGGGATTTTCCCGCCGACTTCTCGTTAGGCCTATGCGCCGCGCACTCATCTTGATTGCATTCATTGCAGGCTGCATCATCACAGGTGAGGGCCGTTCTACGGCAATCCGCGGACTCCAATGCTGCGCGAGTTCTGGTCAGGCGTGCAGGAATCATCCGTCAACACAAAGTGGTTTAAAGACCGCTGTTCGACTTTCGCTCCACGGCACAAGGCGGAAGCAACCATTCCGGTGTTGCTGCAGGATTTCGCCGAGCACCCCGGAGAGACCAAAGGTTTCGCATACTCTTGGATAATGCATGGTTGGCCGCACCGTCGTGTCATGGCTATCTTGAAGCCGTATGCGAAGTCTCGGGATCGCAACATGAGCTACATCGCATCAAACTTCTACGCAGACTTCGAGTCACCCGATTAGGCCTAACCAATCGATGAAGCCAACGGCCCCTTTTCGCCGTGGTGCCTTAGCTTTTTTTGCTCGCTTTCCGCTTGGCTCGCTGTTGCAATGCTCTTCTTAGCAAGACTGATGCCCACCCTAATGAAAGCTTTTCGATCATTCACTTCCGTTGTCGGCATCGTGGTGTGTATTTGCGGATGCGCCACTTCGGGGACAGACCGCGTCGTTCAAATCGGACCGAACACTTACAAGATGGGCGGTCTTGGCAAGTCTACTGATTTTTCCGGCAATGCGGTCAAAGCGCGGCTCTACCAGGAAGCTGCGGAGTTCTGTCGGAGCAAAGGTGGCGAGATGATTCCCTTGAACAGCACAGCACAGGACTCGAAACCAGGCCAGTATGCATCTGCGGAGATTCGGTTCAAGTGCGTGCCTGCAAGCAGATGATCGTGCGAAGAAGGCGAGCGTGATGATTACGCGAACCATTTAACCGATCGATGAAGCCAACGGCCCCATTGCAATACAATTCCAATGAGCTTGCCATGACACCCTGCCGTGGCTTATCTCTTTCTCGTTAGGTTATTCACTACGCGATCCATTTCGGCTTCCGCTTTTCGTTAAAAGCGGCAATGCCTTCGCGCGCTTCCTCTGACTCGCGCGCCTGCATGTGATACTTCAGCGCAAGATCGACATCTTCTTTCACCGAACTGGACCAAAGTTCTTCAATCAATCGTTTCGTTTGCGCCAGCGCGCCGGGGGCGCCTTGCAGGACCGATTGGGCAAACTTTTGTGCTTCATTCATCAAATCAGCTTGCGCGACAACCCGATTCACGAGACCGATTTCCCTGGCGCGATCCGCATCGATCAACTCTGAACCTAACAACAGCTCACGCATGTTTCGCTCGCCGATCTGCCGGCGCAGGAAAGTCATCACCAGACCGGCGACCAGTCCACGACGCACCTCGGGATAACCGATTTTGGTGCCTTGCGCTGCGACAACAAAATCGCACGCCGACATAATCCCCGCGCCGCCCGCAACCGCTGCGCCATGCGCAGCAGCGATCGTGATAAGACGTGTTTGGCTGATGGCTGTCAAAGTATTTGCGACCATTTCGGCCGTCGCATGCGCCTTCGTCTGGTCGGCCGCTTCCTTCAAATCCAACCCCGTGCAAAATGCCGCGCCTGCTCCGCGCAAAATGATCACGCGCTCCTGCGGCTGGTCGGAAGCAATCTTAATGGCTGCGTTTAGTTCACTGAGTAACTCAATCGTTAATGCGTTACGGCGCTCAGGTCGATTGAGAGTAAGAACAGTGATTTGCGGCGTTTGCTTTTCGATAAGAACGACTGGCATGGGTTCGTTGAAGTGTTAAAGCAGGAATGCGTACTTTGTCATTCTGAGCGAAGCGAAGAATCTCTGATTAACTCCGACCACTCGTCTGCCTGCAAACCGATAGCCAGAGATGTTTCGCTTCGCTCAACATGACATACGAAGAAAACGCTTCAATTCGTTAAATCACTAGATCGCCAAATGGTCAGACCTGGATTACGCCAGTGTGGAAAACTCCTTGCGGCTTCGGTCGGGTGACGTATTGCAACAAACGAATCAGAACGTCGCGGGTCTCGTGCGGCTGAATAATCCCATCCACCCAGCCGCGTGCCGCGCCGTAGCGGATGTCGGTTTGCTCTTCGTAACTCTGCTTTACTTTTATGCGGAGCTCTTCCAGTTCTTCGTGTGTGGCCTTTTTGTCACCTCGCTCCCGTGCGCGGGCGAGAATCGCAAAAACAGTGTCCGAGGCCTGGGCCGCGCCCATCACGGCGTAGCGCGCAGTTGGCCAGGCGACAATAAAGCGCGGATCATATGCCTTGCCGCACATCGCGTAATTCCCCGCGCCAAATGACCCGCCCACAACGACCGTGATCTTGGGCACAATGGAATTGCTAACCGCGTTTACCAGCTTCGCACCGCTGCGAATGATTCCGCTCTGTTCCGCGTCGCGACCTACCATGAATCCGGTAACATCCTGGAAAAAGACGATGGGCAACCCTGTTTGATTGCAGTCCATGATAAAGCGCGCTGCCTTATCTGCGCTATCGGAGTAAATAACGCCACCCATCTGAATTCCCTCCTTTTTGGTCCTGACCTGCAAACGTTGGTTAGCAACAATTCCCACTGGGCGTCCGTTAATGCGCGCGTATGCGGTTACGATTGTCTTACCGTAGTCTCCCTTATATTCGTCCACAGAGTTTTCGTCCACGACTGTGGCCAGTAGATCGCGGGTGTCGTACTGCTTTTGCCCATCGAAACTGATCAGATCATAAACAGTATCCGGGTCTTTCGCCGGTTTGAATGTTTCTTTGGGAGTCCTCGACGTTTTGGATTCCTTCGCTTCGGGCAGCAATCCAACAAGCGAACGAAGACGTTTGAGGCAGGACGGATCGTCCTTTTCAAAAAAGTCTACCGTCCCGCTGATTTCGGAATGCATTTGCGCACCGCCTAGTTCTTCCGCGTCGACAACCTGGCCAATGGCTGCCTTGACCAGGGAAGGACCAGCGAGATACAAGCCGCTGCCTTTTGTCATCAGAATTTTGTCGCAAAGGACAGGAAGGTAGGCGCCGCCGGCGACACAATTACCCATGATTGCGGCGAACTGAGGAATCCCAGCCGCCGAAATAACCGAGTTATTCCGAAAGATGCGGCCGAAATCGTCCTCGTCTGGAAAGATTTCGTCCTGCATCGGAAGGAACACGCCTGCAGAATCGACCAGGTAAACAATGGGAAGCGAGCACTCAAAAGCTATGCGCTGTGCGCGAATCACTTTTTTGGTCGTTTGCGGAAAGAAAGCACCCGCCTTTACGGTGGCGTCATTGGCAACAATCATGCACGGAACGCCCTCAACGTTGCCAATGCCAGCGACGACTCCGGCAGCCGGAATCTTTCCCCACTGTTCGTACATTTTGTAAGCAGCCCAGAGACCGATCTCGAAGAACGGCGATTCTTTGTCGAGCAAGCGACTGAGTCGTTCGCGCACAGGCAGGCGGTTCATCTTTCGCTGACGTTCGTGGCCAGCCTTGCCCCCACCCTCACGAAGAACGGCCTCCTCCTTTGCTATTGCGGCGCAGTGAGCGCGTAACAATTCACTACTGGACGACACTGACGAACGGGACATAACGCGAAGACGCTTAATCCGCGACGGCGACTGAATCAAGCTGAGCTTTTCTTACTCTTCATCATGCTCGTGATTGCAGGGGGACCAATTGCCCACGAAAAACACGAAAGGATACGAAAAGTTGCAGCGGCAGTTCACGACGTTCGATTTGGGGAAATTCGCGCGGAGTTTTTCACTCTCGACAGGGTATTCATATCTTGTGAAACTCCGCGCCATGAAAACGCTAGTTCCAACACTCCTCATCATATTCTCACTCACGTCCTTTGGCTTTTTGTCGAAGTTGCAGGCGGTTGTTCCACCACCAGACGGCGGCTATGCCGGCGGCAACACCGCGGAAGGGTACCTCGCCCTTGCAAGCCTGGACACCAGCGCCGGCCTGTACAACACAGCAGTTGGTGTATACTCGCTCCTAAGCAT
>Ga0070698_100009843_pt1 | contig 10218 bp, 11 predicted proteins | sample KBSK1502metaG_FD_65477 | JGI IMG/M metagenome (GOLD analysis project Ga0070698, IMG submission 65477) | Corn, switchgrass and miscanthus rhizosphere microbial communities from Kellogg Biological Station, Michigan, USA - KBS K1-50-2 metaG | ecosystem: Host-associated > Plants > Roots >... | reverse complement strand
GACGCCGATCTCGGCCGGGGGCTGGACGGACGGCGAACCCGGCGTGAGGTCGATCGCGGCCTTCTGCACCCCCATGAACAGCCGGGCGTTCCGGTTCGCGCCCTTGCGGTCGGCACGCGTCTCCGCCGTGCAGTGCACGACCGGGACGCCGGCGGCGCGCGCGGCGCGGGCCAGTTCGGCGCAGTGCTCGACGACGCCGACCTTCTTCGCCTCCGTCGCCAGCATGGGCAACGCCGACTCTTCTCCGACGACGCCGTTCTGGACCTCCTGCAGCACGAGCGCGGTGTGGGCGGGCGCGACCAGTTCCTGCAGGTCCAGCGGCATGGTGACCGGTGAGGCTATCGGGGGTCGAGACGCGGCTGTCGCCGCATCAGGAGCGAATGGCCCGGGTAGCCTGAGCCCGTGGGCGTCTCCAGCATCCTCAAGCGTTACCTGCCGTTGAGCGGCTCCGCGATCGCGCTGTGGGCGTGGCGGAACCGCGACGACGTGATCGACTGGGCGGCGTTCGGCGTGCGCTCGGCGCAGGGCCTCGTGACCGGCAACACCGACGACGTCGCGACCGAGGCGCGGCTGCGTATGGCGCTCCACGGAGACCGCCGCACCCGGCGCGCGCCGGGGCTCGACGTCTACGTGCGCGACGGCGTCGCCGTGCTCAAAGGGATCGTCGATCCCGAAGTGCGCGATGTCGCCGTCAAGCTGGCCGAGCGCACCGAGGGCGTGAAGAAGGTCGACGACCGGATGGACGAGATCCGCCCGCGTCTCGATCCGCCACCCGACTGAGCGTCAGGCGAACAGATCCGGCGGCTGCCGGTCGATCGGCACGTCGCCCACTTCGGTCACCCGGAACTCACCACCGTTGAACGCGATCGCCGTCCGGCGCGATGTCGTCGGGCAGCATTCGGGCGACTTCTCGTCTGCCGAGTAGTCGACGATCGTGGTCCCCTCCAGCGCGACCGATCCCTTGTGCAGGCGGGGGCGGTGCGCGGCCACCTCGAGCTGCTTGCCCGGCTCGTACGTGACCACGTCGTACGCCTCGAACTGACCCGTTCCGCCCGACCGGTAGCCGACGAGCACCTCGGGCCGGCCGTCACCTGTCACGTCGGCGGCTTTCACCGAGACGTTGGCGAACATCGGGTCCGGCTTCTCGGAAAGTGCAAGTGCGACATCCCAGCCGCCGTCGGGCATCGACTTGGAGCGCACGCGGATCCGCAGGTGCCACACCTGCTCCCCCGTCCCAGTCCCGGAGAGCTCGTCGAGGGTCCACAACGCGTTACCGCCCGCCATCATGACGATCCCGCACTGACCGCCGGGAGTCTCGACGAACGTCCGGCATGCCTGCTCGGGATCGATCTGGCGCGTGTCGCGGCTCGAGGGCGCTTGGAGCTGCGTCCCCTTCGGCGTCACCCGGTCGCCAACCTGCAAGCCGGCCGCCGGAGCGACCGTGGTCGTGGGCGCGGACGCCGCCGTCGTCCTCGGTGACGACTTCTCGTCGTGCTCGCTCCCGCCGCACGCGGCGACCACGAGTGCGACGACTGCCCCCGACACGACCAGCCCGGTTCGCATGCGCCCGAAGCTAGCCGTGAGGCTCGCCTAGCCTCGTCACCCCGATGGACGCTCCCGCCCGAACCACGGCGCATACGACACGCGCGCCGGAGCGCCTGCCACTCCTCCCCTGGCGCGAGGTCGTGCTCCCCTGGCTCGTGTCACGCGTCTACTCGGTAGCGCTCATCGTCGGCATGGCATCGCTCGGTCACGATGGCATACGCGCGACCGGCTTCGCGAAATGGGACGGCCAGTGGTACCTCGCCATCGCGCGGTTCGGCTACGGCCCCGAGCCCGTCGAAGGAGTGCAGACCCGCTGGCCGTTCTTCCCCGGCTTCCCGGGCCTGATCCACGGGATACGCGAGATCGCGCTCCCCGACCGCGGCACCGTCGTCGTGCTGAACCAGCTCGTGTTCCTGGTCGCGCTGGCCGGCGTCTGGCGCATCGCCCGCCGGTACACGAACGCACGCCCTGCTCGTCTCGCCGTGTGGTCGCTGGCGCTGTTCCCAGGCGCGTTCGTGTTCTCGATGGTGTACCCGTCGGCGATCTGGCTCGCCGTCTCGGTCTGGGCGTTCATTCTCGTGGACGAACGGCACGACCTTGCCGCCGCGGTGCTCGTGACCGGAGCGGCGCTGGTCAGACCGAACGGCATCGTCCTCGCGATCGCGCTCGTGTTCGTGCTGCGCTCGTGGCGCCGAGTGCTCCTGGTGTGCGCACCGTCGGTTGTCGCGGTCGCGCTCTGGTGCCTCGCGTGTTACCACTGGACGGGCGACCCGCTCGTGTTCCTTTCGTCGAAGGAGGGATGGCCCGAGGTCACGGTGAAGGCGATCGCGATCGCACCGTGGCGTTACGACTACGTGTACCCGCATCTCTTCCTCGCCCTGGCCGCACTCGGCGCGCTGTTCCTCGTCCGCCGCCGGCTGCCGGCGGCCTGGACGCTGTTCACCGTCCTCTATCTGTTGCCGTCGCTCGGCCTCGGCATGGTCGGGCTCGGTCGCTACGCGAACGAGTGCTTCCCGCCGTTCGTCGCCGCCGGCGTGCTGCTCGACCGCGCCCGCCGGTGGGTGCTGGTCGTCGCGTTCAGTGCCGCCGTAGCCGGGCAGGCTGTGTGCGCGTGGTGGGTGATCCACTCGCACTACCTCCCGTGACGACGACGACGCCCGCGCGCCCCTCTCCTCACTCCTGGAGGCTCATGGGGCGGCAGAGCATCTGCTGGCCGCCGGTCGCCAGCAGCTGCCCGCCGGCCGACCACACGGACCCCGCGCTCGCGACCAGTCCGTCGCGCGCCACCGGCGAGCTGCACTCGGCCAGCAGCCAAGGTGTCTCGGGCGCGCGCGCGTGGAATCGCGCCGTGACGTCGAGGCTGGGCGCGTAGAAGGCCAGGTCGCTCGAGTAAGCGCGCACGGCGGCGGGCCATCCCAACGTGTCCAAGAGGAGGAGCGCGCGGCCGGCGTCGACGAACGGGTCGTCGAAGATGTCGCGTGGCACATAGCGATACCAAGATCGGAAGCTCGGGTCGCCGGGCTCGCGCGCCTCCCAGTCCGCCCGCGGCAGCCAGGCAAGCGGCCGCTCCTCGAAGTTGCTCCAGAAGGAGTGATAGGGCCCGCGCTCTTGTCCCGTCATGAGCTCGTCCACGTTGGGGAGGTCGTCCGGAGGCGTGACCGCCGGCATCGGCGCCGCGTCGTGCTCGAGCCCGTCGACGTCGCCTACGACCCAGGCCTGCGCCTCGAGGATTGGCTTGCCTGCTTGGGTCATCGACACCGCGATCGACGCCGCCCGCCGCGAGCCTCGAATCGTGCGGACTTCGAGGTCGACGGCATCGAAGTCGGCCACGCCGAGGTAGTGGCACGAGAACGTGGCCGGGCGCCGCAACGGTGTATGCGCACCGGCAGCTCGGAGCGCGATGACGGCGAGGTAGCCGCCGTTCGGCCCCCAGATCTCCCAGTCCCGCGAGAGCTGAGCCCGGTACCTGCCGTCCGAGCCTTCGATCGCTGTGTCCACCGCCAGGTCGCCCACGGCGTCATCCTCACCCGGGACGCGGACCCGGCGCGGGCATTTACAGGTCGAGCGTCTTGTCACCCACGACGGCAGCGCGCCGGATCGCCTTGGCCTTCGTGCGCAGGAGCACGTCGCGCGGCGCCCGGCCGATCAGGTCCGTGAACCGCGTCACTTCGCCCGCCAGCTCGTCGACCGGAACCACGCTGGACACCAACCCGAGCGTCTTCGCCTCCTGCGCCTCGACGACGCGGCCCGTGAAGCACAGCTCGCGCGCCAGCCCGCCGCCCACGATGTCGTGCAGCGGGCCGTAGACGACGTCGCCGAACTCGATCTCGGGATGGGAGAACCGCGCCGTGTCGGCGGCGACGCGCAGATCCGACATGACGGCGAGGTCGAAGCCTCCCGCGATCGCGGGGCCATTGACCGCGGCAATCAGCGGCAACGGGAACTGGAGCACGGTGGCGTGGAACCGGTCGCTCGAAGCCCAGAGCTGATCGGCAAGCTCGGGCTGCTGGAACTCGCGCAGGTCGAAGCCGGCGCTGAAGACGTCGCCGGCTCCCGTGACGACGACGGTCTTCACCGCCTCGTCGCCGCCGAGGTCGTCGAGCGCGTCCGACAGCTCGTCACGAAGCGCGATGGACAGCGCGTTCTTCTTCTCTGCCCGGTTGAGCGTCAACGTCACGACGCCATCCTCCGGCGCCGTTCGCAGCACCAGCCGGTCGCTCATCGCCCTTCCTGGCGCCGTCGCAAGCTCCGGCTCTGCGGCGCCGGTCGGCAAAGCCGCCGACGCCGCGAGACAGCGCGGCGGTAGCCTGACGAGCCGTCAGATCGGGCGAAGGTGGGTGTTCGTGAGCGAGACGAGCGTTCGCGGCGACCTCGAATGGGGAACAACGCCTCGGCTCCTCCACAGCTCCGCGGAGCGCTTCTCGGCACGGGAGGCGATCGTAGACGTGAGCGACGGGAGGACCCTGTCGTTCGCGGGCCTGGCCACGGCCGCGCACGACGCGGCGCGCGCGTTCCTGGCCATGGGCGTCGAACGTGGTGACCGGGTGGCGATCTGGGCGCCGAACATGTGGGAGTGGGTCGTGGCCGCCCTCGGCCTGCACTCGGCGGGCGCGGTGCTCGTCCCGCTCAATACACGCTTCAAGGGCCGGGAGGCGGCATACATTCTCGGGAAGTCTCGGGCCAAGGCGCTGGTGACGATCACCGGCTTCCTCGACACCGACTACGTCGCGCTGCTCCGGCAGTCGGTCGACGTGGACACCGAGCTCCCCGACCTCGAGGCGATCGTCGTCCTGCGCGGCGAAGCGCCGGAGGGGACGAGGTCGTGGGCCGAGTTCCTGGCCGCCGGCTCTGCTGTCGATTCCGCGCTGGCCGAAGCGCGTGCGCAGGCGGTCGAGCCCGGTGACTTGTCCGACGTCCTCTTCACGTCGGGCACGACCGGGAACCCCAAGGGTGCGATGCTCACGCATGCACAGACCCTGCGCGCGTACCGCGATTGGAGTGAAGTCGTCGGGCTGCGCGAGCACGACCGGTACCTGATCGTCAATCCGTTCTTCCACGCGTTCGGGTACAAGGCGGGATGGCTGGCGTCGCTGATGATGGGCGCGACGGTCCTTCCTCAGTCCGTGCTCGATCCGGAGCAGGTCTTCGAACGCATTCCCCGTGACGGCATCACGGTCCTTCCCGGTCCGCCGACGCTGTACCAGACGATCCTCAACCATCCCGCCCGCGGGGAGCACGATCTTTCGAGCCTGCGCCTGTCGGTGACGGGTGCGGCGCCGACCCCGGTCGAGCTCATCCTGCGGATGCGCGAGGAGCTCACGTTCGAGACGATCATCACCGGCTACGGGCTCACGGAGACATGTGGCATCGCGACCATGTGCAGGTACGACGACGATCCGGAGACGATCGCCAACACGTCCGGGCGCGCCATCCCCGGCGTCGACGTGCGGGTGGTCGACGACGATGGCCGCGAAGTCGCGCGCGGCGAGCCCGGTGAAGTGGTCATCCGCGGATACAACGTCATGCGGGGCTATCTGGACGAGCCCGAGGAGACGGCCGCGACCATCGACGACGACGGGTGGCTGCACACCGGCGACGTGGGCGTGATGGACGACCATGGGTACCTCCGGATCACGGATCGCACCAAGGACATGTTCATCGTCGGCGGGTTCAACGCGTACCCGGCAGAGATCGAGAACCTGTTCCTCCGCCACGAGAAGGTCGCGCAAGTCGCGGTCGTCGGCGTGCCGGACGAGCGCATGGGCGAGGTCGGGATGGCGTTCGTCGTGCTGCGCCCGGGCGCCGAAGCAACCCCGGACGAGCTCGTCGAGTGGAGCCGCGCCGAGATGGCCAACTACAAGGCTCCGCGCTACGTCGAGCTGGTCGACGAGCTGCCGCTGAACGCGATGGGCAAGGTCCTCAAGTACGAGCTACGCGACCGCGGCACCAAGCTCGTCACTCGCTAGCGCCGGCGCAGGACGCCGCTAGATGGTGGCGATCTTGATGTTGCCGCTGGTGTCGCTGACGAGCACCTGCACCGTGTCGGTCGTGCCCTGGGAGTCGGTGACGGTGCACGGGATCGTCGTCTGCGGCTTCGCCACGAGCACGCTCTTACCGGGTGCGCACGCCGCCGTCACCTGAACACCGACCTGCTGGTCGTACTGCGTCTGCACGAAGGCCTGCACCTTGCTGACGTCGAGCACCGCGACCTCGCGCACGATACGGAAGCCGGGATCCCGATCGGTCTGCGTGACCGTGATCGGAACCGGCTCGTTGCCGACCGCAGCCGTGCAGGTGAGTTCCTTCCCCGTCTTCTTCTTGATCCGGGCGGGGCACTTCGCCGCACCGACGGGCGCGCCGGCGAAGTCCCTGCGGAGCTGGGTGCGGATCGTGCGCTCGATCTCCTTGCTGTCGAGAGTGTTCGAGCTGCCGCTGCACGCCGCGAGGATCGCCAGCGCGCACGCGAGCACGCACGCGACGCCTCGGGACCGGGGCACAGCGGGAGAATACCGATGTCAGTCGAGAGCAGCCCGATACAGCGGGACGGCGTCGGGGATGCCCTTCATGACGACCGGCCCGAGCTCGTCGAGCCGGAGGCCCTGCACCCGCCCGTCCACGAGCTCGCGTACGGGCTCCGACAAGAGGACCTCGCCCGGGCCGGCGACGTCGACGATGCGAGCGGCAAGGTTCACGTCGTGGCCGACGAGATCGGCGCCGCGACGCGCCGGGCATCCCCAATGCATGCCGACGCGCACCCACAGTGGGACGTCGGTTGCAGCCTCTTCCTCGAACCGTTCGGCGAGCGCAAGGCACGAGCCGAGCGCGCTGACCGGCTCCGGGAACCACAGCATCAGCCCGTCGCCCAAGTCCTTCACGACACGCGCATCCTCCGGCAGCGTGTCGCGCACCACCTTCTCCTGGCGGTTGAGCAACGCGAGCGCTTCGCCGTCGCCGTGCTCGGCCGTGAACTCCGTGAACCCGACGATGTCGGTGAAGACCACCGCGCCCTCGGGCGTTTCGCTCACCGCTCGACGACCCGGATGTTCCCGCTGAGCGTCTTCACCTTGATCTCGCCCTCGCCCCCGTCGGGGCAGTCGCACCGCACGTCGCCGCTCAGCGCCTTCAGCCGCGTCGTGGGCCGGGCTCCGCGGGGCACGCTGACCGTGACCGACCCGGAAAGCGCCTTGACGTCGAGACGCCCGGAACCGACGAGCCCGACTTCGACGTTCCCGCTCCCGGCCTTCACCTTCGCGCCGTCGACCCGCTCGGCGGCCACCGCTCCCGACCCGGTGGCGAGGTCGGCATCGCCCGACTGGGCGACCTTGATGCGACCGCTGCCGGTCTTGAGCCGGCACTCCCCCGCGCACTCGGCGATCTCGAACGAACCCGACCCTGTGCGCGCGTCGAGTCGTTCGACATGGTCGACGACGACGCTCCCGCTCCCTACCGTCACGCGAGCGTCTCCGAGCCGTCCTCGCAGCTCGACGCGGCCTGAGTTGGCGCCGACGATGACGTCGCTTCCCTGCGGGCAGCGCACGGACACGGAGCCCGACCGCGACTTCACCTCGATCGAGCCGTCGTCCTTCACCCTGGCTTCGCGCGCGCCGGTGACGACGACGTCGCCGCGATCCTCGCCCGTCACCGTCACGCTGCCCGAACGCGCCGTCACGCGGATCACGGCACCCGGAGGAGCCTGGAGCGTCAGGTCGGACGCCATGCACGCATCATGCCGCCCCTCGGGTGCGACGGCGAGTGACGCCGGTCACCCGCCGACGCGCGTCAGTGCTCGACAGCGCGGACGGCGGCGCCGCCGAGATCCATGAAGCGCGTATCGCCCGCAATCGCCTTCCCGAGCGCGTTCAACGTGTACGCGACGGCGAGCTCGCGGTCGGGATCGCCCCATGCACCCGAACCGCCGTAGCCGTTGTGACCGAACCCGCGCGGCAGCACGGCGGCGGACGTCAGCACGCCGTGGTAACCGAGGCGCCACTGCATCGGGAAACCGAGAATGAGGTCGGGCCTGTCGTTCTGGGGCTCGATGGCGCGCTCCACGGTCTTGTCCGACACGAGCTGCACGCCGTCGAGCTCGCCACCCCCGGCGAGGCACGCGTACATGCGCGCCAGAGAGCGGGCCGTGAAGCATCCGTTGCCCGACGGCATCGGCTGCTCGACCCACTCGTCGCCACCGTGCGCGGTCAGGATCGCGGGCGGCAATGCCGCCGCGATCAGCTCGGGCCGGATGGTGAGCCCGAGCTGCTCGGCGATGCGCACCATCGCCGCCGGGTCGCGCGTCAGCTCGCCGGCGTCGGGTGACGTGATCGTTTCGACGAGGCGTGCGTGCTCGGACCGCGGCAGCCCCACGTAACAGCCGTCGAGCGCGAGCGGCTCGGCGATCTGCGTGCGCACGAAGTCGGTGATGCCGAGGCCGGACACGCGCCGGACGATCTCGCCCACGATGAAGCCGAACGTCACCGCGTGGTAGCCGTTCTCCGTCCCGGGCTCGAATGCGGGAGTCATTCCCTCGAGGCCCTTGACCATGGCGTCCCAGTCGAGGATCTGCTCGGGGCGCTCGAGGAACGACGCCACGTCGTACATGCCGGCTTCGTGGCAGAGCACCTCGCGGACCGTGATGGAGTCTTTCCCGTGCTGCGCGAACTCGGGCCAGTAGTCGGCGACACGGTCGTCGTAGTCGAGGAGGCCTCGGTCCGCGCAGATGTGCAGCGCAGTCGACGTCACTCCCTTGGTCGTCGAGTACGAAACCGCCAGGCTGTCCGACCGCCAGGGGTTTCCGGCGAGGTCGGCGACGCCGCTCCACGCGTCGACCACGGGACGGCCCCGGTGGTACACGCCCACCGCCCCGCCGCTCCCCGACTCGGCCACCTGGGCGTCGAGGATCTCGACGACCTCGTCGAACGCCGGCTCCCACGTCCCCTGCGCCATGGCGCCGACCCTCCTGTGCCCCCACGGCTGTGCCGTTTGGCACGTATTGCACGCCTAGTGAAAGAACAATATCGTGCACGGCCGTGGCGACGACGAGTCTCACGGACGGGCGCTCGGCGCGCGCCGCGCGCACTCGCGACGCCGTCGTCGAGGCCCTGCTGTCGCTGCTGGACGACGGGAACTTCCGACCCACGGCGCGACAGGTCGCCGAGCGAGCCGGTGTCTCGCTGCGGTCGGTGTACGTCCACTTCGACGACCTCGAGGACCTGTTCACCGCGGCGGCGCACAACCACTTCGAGCGCATGCGCGACCTCGTGGAGTCAATCCCCGGGGACGGCCCGCTCGAGAGCCGCCTCGACACATTCGTGCGGCAACGGGAACGCATCCACGAGGCGTCGGCGCAGGTCCGTCGGGCGGCGGTCCTCCAGGAGCCGTTCTCTCCCGCGCTCGCCGAGGTGCTGTCACTGGCGCGCAAGCTGTCGCGCGCCGAGATCGAACTGGTCTTCGCGCCCGAGCTCGGCCGCCGCGACGAAATCGGTCGGGAGCATCTGGCGATCGAGCTCGAGGTGATCGCGAACGCGTCGACGTGGGAGACCCTCCGCGTCCAGCACGACCTGTCGGCGGAGGCGGCCCGCGAGACCGTCGGCCGCATGCTCCGGGCCTCGCTGCGCGACGCGTGATGGAAGCACTGCGCACACCCGACCAGCGCTTCGACTCGCTCCCCGACTACCCGTTCGCGCCGCATTACGTCGACATCGACGACGGCGAGGGGGGCGCGCTGCGCGTCCACTACGTCGACGAGGGCCCGCCGGAAGCCGACCCGGTGCTGCTCCTGCACGGCGAGCCGTCCTGGAGCTTCCTCTACCGGAAGATGGCCCCGATCATCGCCGGCGCCGGGCTCCGGGTGGTGGTCCCCGATCTCGTCGGGTTCGGACGCTCGGACAAGCCGTCGAAGCGCACCGACTACACGTACCAGCGCCACGTCGACTGGATGCGAGCGGTCGTGGAACAGCTCGGGTTGTCCCGGATCACGCTGTTCGGCCAGGACTGGGGCGGTCTCATCGGGCTCCGCCTGGCCGCCGAAGAGGAGCGCTCGTTCGCGCGCATCGTCGCCGCCAACACGTTCCTCCCGACCGGCGACCGTCACCCCGGCGACGCGTTCCTCGCCTGGCAGAAGTTCTCGCAGGAGACGGAGACGTTCCCCGTCGGCAGGATCGTGAACGGCGGGTGCAC